>Ga0208490_100106_pt1 | contig 66966 bp, 60 predicted proteins | sample SubbioAug_CSWold_FD_184818 | JGI IMG/M metagenome (GOLD analysis project Ga0208490, IMG submission 184818) | Serpentinite rock and fluid subsurface biosphere microbial communities from McLaughlin Reserve, California, USA - CR11Aug_CSWold (SPAdes) | ecosystem: Environmental > Terrestrial > Deep...
GAGCCGGTAAAGCTTAGCAGAATGGCGGCGTTCAGCCCTCGCTCGCGCGGCCCCGCACGATCGCGCGCAACTTTTCGAGCCGGGCGGCGATGTCGCGCTCGGCACCGCGAGCCGTCGGTCGGTAGTACTCGCGCCCCACGAGGCGGTCCGGAAGGTACTGCTGCGTCGAGACGCCGTGCTCGTCGTCGTGGGGGTAGCGGTACCCCTTTCCGTGGCCGAGAGCTTTCGCGCCGGGGTAGTGCGCGTCGCGCAGGGGCAGGGGCACGACCCCGGCCTTCCCCGCCCGCACGTCGGCGAGAGCCGCGTCGATGCCGACGTAGGCAGCGTTCGACTTCGGCGCGGTCGCGAGGTACACCACAGCCTCGGCGAGCGGAATCCGCCCCTCCGGCATGCCGATCAGCTGCACCGCCTGGGCCGCGGCGACCGCGAGCGGCAACGCCTGCGGGTCGGCGACACCAATGTCTTCAGCCGCAGAGATGATCACGCGTCGCGCGATGAAGCGCGGGTCCTCCCCCGCCTCGATCATCCGCGCCAGGTAGTGCAGGGCGGCGTCGGGGTCGCTGCCGCGAATCGACTTGATGAACGCGCTGATGACGTCGTAGTGCTCGTCGCCGGCGCGGTCGTAGCGCAGGAGGGCCCGGTCGACGGCGGCGGAGACCGCTTCCGCCGTGATTACGGGATGCTCGTCCTCCTCATCGACGGTCGCGAGCGTTGTCTGCGCGGCCGCCTCGAGCGCGGTCAGCGCGCGCCGGGCATCCCCGGACGCCAGGCGAACGAGCGCGTCGCGCGCCTCGTCGTCGAGCGTGACGCGACCGGCGAGCCCGCGAGGGTCGACGACGGCGCGGTCCACGAGCATCCCGAGGTCGTCGTCCTCGAGCGGTTTCAGGGTGAGCAGGAGGCTGCGGCTGAGCAGCGGGGAAATCACCGAAAAGCTGGGATTCTCTGTCGTCGCGGCGATCAGCACGACCCAGCCGTTCTCGACGCCGGGGAGCAGGGCATCCTGCTGAGCCTTGGTGAATCGGTGGATCTCGTCGAGAAACAGCACGGTCGTCGAGCCGTAGAGGTCGCGGTCGCTGAGCGCGCGCTCCATGACCTCGCGCACGTCTTTGACTCCGGCCGTGATCGCCGACAGTTCGACGAAGCGGCGCCCTGACTGACGGGCGATCGCTTGGGCGAGCGTCGTCTTTCCCGTTCCGGGAGGCCCCCACAGAATCACCGATACGGCGCTCGGGCGCGCCTCGACTCCGTCAGCGGCGAGCGCGACGAGCGGCGAACCGGGGCCCAGGAGGTGGTTTTGGCCCGCGACCTCGTCGAGCGACGTCGGGCGCATGCGCACCGCGAGCGGGGTCGCGCCGCGATGAAGCCCCTCCTGCTGCATCGCTCCAGGCTAACGGGCTGCGGTGAGGCTCCCGGGCAGGGCTCGACTAGAGTTCGACGCGGTGAAAAAACGTGGCGAGATTCGCCGCCCAAGGAGGAGCGCATGGCCCAGGCGTCGTCGAAAGATCGGGAGTCTCGCGAGCGGCTGCGCCGCTATCAGGCCAGGCAGACCGTGCACGACACCGCCGTCCGGCGCCGGAAGCGCGACAACGTGGGTGGCGTGCTGGCGCTGGTCGCCGTCATCGCCCTGTCGAGCGCCGCGCTCGTCGGCTACGAGCTCGGCCCGGGTGCGCCCGAGCCTGACCCCGAGGCGACGGTCGAGCCGACGCCGGAACCCACCGCCGAGGCGCCCGACCCGTCCCTGGCCGAAGACCGCACCTGGACAGGCCAGCTGACCCTCAACGACGAGATCGAGCTCGGCATCGAGCTCGATGGTGCCGCCGCCCCGCAGGCGGTCGCTGCCGTCACCTCCCTCATCACCGACGGGTTCTACGACGGCCTCACGTGCCACCGCCTGACCACCTCCAACATCTTCGTCCTCCAGTGCGGCGACCCCGACGGCACGGGAGGCGGCGGCCCCGACTTCCGTTTCGGTCCGGTCGAGAATGCGCCGGCCGACAGCCTGTACACAGCGGGAACGCTCGCCATGGCGCGCGTCGGCGGCGACGCGTTCAGCATGGGCAGCCAGTTCTTCATCGTCTACGGCGACTCGGCGATTCCGAGCGACGCGGCCGGTGGGTACACCGTCATTGGCGAGGTGACGTCGGGCCTCGATCTGCTGACGAGCGAGATCGTCGCCGGCGGCGTCGAGGGTGGCGCGCCCGATGGCCGCCCGCGCATCGAGACGACCATCACCTCCATCACGATCGAGTAGCGATGGATGCCCGCCCCGCCTCCCAGCCGGATGCGGGGCGAGAGCGTGGAATATGCTGAACCCCGCCCGCAGGACTCGCCTGCGCGCCTGGCGTCGATGAGGAAGATGCACCCGTGGCAGTGAACGAGAAGACCGCTTTCGGCCGAGTCGATGAGACCGGCACTGTCTACGTCACGGACGACGGAACAGAACGCGTCGTCGGACAGTACCCCGACGGCACCGCTGACGAGGCCCTCGCCTACTTCACGCGAAAGTACGACGACCTCGAAGGTCAGGTGCGGCTCGTCGAACAGCGTGCGCGCAGCGGAGCACCGGCCGCCGATGTGGCGAAGACGGTGGCAAGTCTGCGCCAGACCCTCACCGACGCCGCCGCCGTGGGCGACCTGCCCGCGCTGCGTGCCCGCCTGGACGCCCTGGGCGGCACCGTCGAGAAGCTGACGGAGGAGCAGCAGGCCGAGGCGAAAGCCGCACTCGAGGCCGCCATTGCCGAACGCGAGGCGATCGTCGTCGAGGCCGAAGCTCTGGCCGCAAAAGACCCACAGTCGGTGCAGTGGAAGCAGGCATTGACACAGATGGAGGCCCTGTTCACCCGCTGGAAGGACCACCAGCAGTCGGGCCCTCGCCTGCCGAAGAGGCAGGCCGACGACCTCTGGAAGCGCTTCCGCACCGCCCGCGGAACGCTCGACAGCAACCGTCGCGCCTTCTTTGCGGCGCTGGATGCCGAGCACAAGGGCGCGAAGCAGGCCAAGCAGGCGTTGATCGCGAAGGCCGAGGCGCTTGCCCCGCAGGGGCCCGCCGGTATCCCCGCCTATCGGCGCCTGCTCGACGAGTGGAAGGCCGCCGGCCGTGCCGGCAAGAAGGTCGACGACGCACTGTGGGCGGCGTTCAAGGCTGCGGGTGACGTTCTCTATCAGGCCAAGGCCGAGATCGACGCCCGTGAGAACGAGGAGTTCCAGGGAAACCTCGAGCAGAAGCTGGCGCTGTTGAGCGAGGCCGAACCGCTGCTCGGCGCCACCGACCGCGTCGTTGCCCGCAACACGCTGACGAACATCCAGCGCCGCTGGGATGCGATCGGCAAGGTTCCTCGCGACCAGGTACGTCCCATCGAGGACCGTCTGCGGAAGATCGAGCAGGCCGTGAAGGCGCTCGAGGAAGCGCACTGGGAGAAGTCCAACCCCGAGAAGAAGGCTCGCTCGGAAGGACTCGCGTCTCAGCTGCACGATGCCATCGCGCAACTCGAGGCAGAGCTCGCCGAGGCGAAGAAGGCAAAGAACGAGAAGAAGGTCGCCGAGCTCACCGAGGCACTCGAGGCGCGTCGCGCCTGGCTCGCAGCCGTCGGCGACTAGGTCGACGCGGGGTTATCCCCAGCGCGGGGTTGCACGCGGTTATCCTCCGTTCGGGATGATCGGGGCGGCGCTTCGCACGCGGCCCCACACACTGCGGCGCATGTCTGCCGTCCGTACCGTAACCCTGTCCCCCACAGAACTGCGCGCCGCCGAACTCGACGGAGAGCTCACCCGCGTCGGGGATGCTTTCCTGCCGATCGATGTGCCCGTCGGCGCCGCGGATCGCGCCCGCTCCATGAGCGCTGTGCGCCGGGAGTCACGCCTGTTCGTGCAGCGACGAAGCGCGGCGTGGGTCTACGGCTGGTGCGCCGAGCCAGCCACGCCCTCACTCGCCGCGTCGATCGGGTCGCGTGTCCCGTCGGGGACGCGCATGCGCACGGGGGCGCGTGAGCTCGTCATCGACGCCGATGACCTGCAGCTCGTCGGCGGTGTCCTCGTCACGACCCCGGTGCGCACGCTTCTCGACCTCGCCCGAGCCGACGACGACGAGTGTCCGCTCGCGGACTTGCACCGAATGATCGAGCTGTCGGGGCTCGGTGCCGACGCGGTGCTGGAGGCGCTCACTGCGGCCCGCCGCGCGCCGTTCACCGCGCGGGCGAGGCAGCGCCTGCTAACCGTTGCTGACGCGGTACACGTCGTACACCGCGTCGATCCGGCGTACGGCATTCAGCACGCGGTCGAGGTGCGTGACGTCGCCCATCTCGAAGACGAACTTCGAGATGGCCAGGCGGTCGCGTGACGTGTTGACGCTCGCCGACAGGATGTTGACGTGGTGCTCGGACAGCACACGCGTAACATCTGACAAGAGCCCGCTGCGGTCCAGCGCCTCGACCTGAATCTGCACGAGGAAGACGCTCTTCGTGGTGGGCGCCCACTCCACCTCGATCATGCGGTCGGGCTCAGCCAACAGACTCTGAACATTGGTGCAGTCGCCGCGGTGCACGCTCACGCCCTGGCCGCGCGTGATGAAGCCCACGATCGCGTCGCCCGGCACGGGCGTGCAGCACTTCGCGAGCTTGACGAGGATGTCCGGAGCTCCACGGACGAGGATTCCGGAATCGCTCGTGCGAACCGGCGTGCGCGCCCGGTTCGGCAGCGTGAACGGCTCGTCATCGGATTCCGCCTCGACGTGCAGCGTCGACAGGATCTTTTCGATCACCGACTGCGTGGAGACGTGACCTTCGCCGACCGCCGCGTAGAGAGCATCCACCGTTTCGTAGCGGAGCGTCGCCGCGGCCTGCGCGATCGAGTCCTGCGACATCATGCGCTGCAGCGGAAGGTTCTGCTTGCGCATCGCGCGAGCGATCGCGTCCTTGCCCTGCTCGATCGCCTCGTCGCGGCGCTCCTTCGTGAACCACTGCCGAATCTTTGACTTGGCTCGCGTGGACGTCACGAAGTTCAGCCAGTCGTGACTCGGGCCGGCGTCGGGGTTCTTCGATGTAAAAACCTCGACCGTGTCTCCACTCGAAAGCGTCGAATCGAGCGGCACGAGGCGGCCATTGACCTTGGCCCCCATGGTGCGGTGGCCGATCTCGGTGTGCACGGCATAGGCGAAATCGACGGGGGTCGCGCCGGAGGGAAGGCCGATGACCTTGCCCTGCGGGGTGAAGACGTAGACCTCTTTCGCGCCGATTTCGTAGCGCAGCGTGTCGAGGAACTCGCTCGGGTCGGCCGTCTCGGCCTGCCAGTCGGAGATGTGCTTCAGCCACGCCATGTCGGTGTCGTGGCCGAGCGCAGCGCTACCCTCGGCCTTCGAGCCGCCGGAGGCCATGCGCTCCTTGTATGCCCAGTGCGCGGCGACACCGAACTCGGCGCGCTGATGCATCTCGTGCGTGCGGATCTGCAGCTCGACCGGTCGCCCGCCCGGGCCGAAAACCGTCGTGTGCAGCGACTGGTACAGGTTGAACTTCGGCGTCGCGATGTAGTCCTTGAAGCGCCCGGGCATCGGGCTCCAGCGCGCGTGCACCGCCCCGAGCGCGGCGTAGCAGTCACGGATCGACCCCACGAGGATGCGCACGCCGGTGAGGTCGTAGATGTCATCGAAGTCGCGGCCTCGGTGCACCATCTTCTGGTAGATGGAGTAGTACTGCTTCGGCCGCCCGGCGACCTGAGCCTTGATCTTCGCCTGGCGGAGGTCGCCGTTGACCTCGTCGATGACCTGCTGCACGAACTTCTCCCGTTCGGGCGTGCGGTTCTTGACGAGGCTTTCGATCTCGACGTACAGCTTCGGGTGGAGCACGGCGAACGAGAGGTCTTCGAGCTCCCATTTGATGGTCTGGATTCCCAGCCGGTGGGCGAGCGGGGTGTAGATCTCGAGGGTTTCCTGAGCCTTGCGTTTTGCGGACGAGCCCTCGACAAAGCCCCAGGTGCGGGCGTTGTGCAACCGGTCGGCCAGCTTGATGACGAGCACGCGGATGTCTTTCGACATGGCGACGATCATCTTGCGCACCGTCTCGGCCTGTGCCGAGTCGCCGTACTTCACCTTGTCGAGCTTGGTCACCCCGTCGACGAGCATGGCGACCTCGTCGCCGAACTCGGCGCGCAGCTGGTCGAGCGTGTAGTCGGTGTCCTCGACGGTGTCGTGCAGGAAGGCGGCTGCGAGCGTCTTCACCCCGAGGCCGAGCTCGGCGAGGATCTGGGCCACCGCGAGCGGGTGCGTGATGTACGGCTCGCCGCTCTTGCGCGTCTGGCCTTCGTGCGCTTTCTCGGCCGCGCGGTATGCGCGCTCGAGGAAGGGAATGTCGGCCTTCGGATGCTGCGCCCGCACGGTGCGGTACAGCGTTTCGAGCGCGCCGGTGGGCTGGGCACGCGAAAACAGGCGTGGCAGGAGCGAGCGCAATGGCGCTGGCGTCTGCGTCACCTCTGTCATCGCACCCTCCGAGGGCAGTCTACGAGGTGCGGCTGACGCTAGCGGACGGCACCGGACTCAGGAGTGGGTGCCTTCTTGCGCGTGCCCTGCTTCTTGACCTCGGGCTCGTTCTCGCGCAAGTGCACGTAGAGCGGAGCCGCGATAAAGATCGAGGAGAACGTGCCAACGATTGTGCCGACAAACAGCGCCAACGCGATATCACGCAGGGTGCCAGCTCCGAGGATCAGCGATCCGATGAAAAGGATCGCCGCCGTGGGCAGCACCGCGACGACCGACGTGTTGATCGATCGCACCACCGTCTGGTTCACCGCCAGGTTGACCGACTGCGCGAACGTGCGTCGGGACTCCACCCCGTCTTCGCTGGTGTTCTCGCGGACCTTGTCGAACACGACCACGGTGTCGTAGAGCGAGTACGACAGGATCGTCAAGAACCCGATCACCGCCGCCGGGGTGATCTCGAAGCCGAGCGCACCGTACAGCCCCGCCGTCAAGACGACGTCGTGCACGAGGGCGACGAAGGCCGCGATGACCATCTTCCAGGTTCTGAAGTACAGCGTCATCACCACGCTGACGAAGAGCAGGAAGACTATCAGCGCGATGATCGCCTGGCGCGTGATGTCTTGACCCCAGGTCGCGCCGATGAACGACGAGGTGACCTGTTCCACAGGCACCTCGAAGGCGTCGGCGAGCTCCGCTCGCAGCAGGTTTGTGTCTTCCTGCGTGAGCTGGTCGGTCTGCACGCGCACCGAGTCGGTGCCGACCGTCGACACGCGGGGGTTTCCGCCGACGACCGTGGTGTTGACGACGTCGGTGGCGAGCTGGGTCGCCGCCGACGGGTCTTCCACGACGAGGGACGCCTGCGAGACGCGAAACTCCGAACCGCCGCGGAACTCGATGCCAAAGATGAAGCCACCGCGCAGAGCCGTGGCACCGATCGCGATCAGCAGGAAAACGGCGGCGATCAGGTACCAGGTGCGGCGGCGGCCGATGAAGTCGATCGACTTGTCGCCCGTGTAGAGGCCATTGCCGAGGCGGGTGAGCATGCTCATCGGGCGTCCTTCTTTCCGGCCGTTTCAGCCTCAGCGGCCTTGCGCTCGGCGATCGTCTGCCGACGCTGCGCCTCGCGAGCGCTACCGGTGTTCTTCTTCGGTGTCGCCACGGGGGCCCGGAACTGCGCCCGGCCGCGGTACACGGCACCGAGCGCCTTCGGGTCGAGACCCGACAGCGGATTACCACTGGCGAAGAACTCGGTGCGCGCGATCAGTCGCAGCATCGGGTAGGTCATGAGGGTCACGATGACGATGTTGACGAGCGTCATGATGCCGAGCGTGAAGGCGAAGCCGCGCACGTTGCCAACCGCGAGCACGTAGAGCACGACCGCGCCGATGAAGCTCACCACGTTCGAGATCAGAATCGTGCGGAATGCGCGCGACCAACCCGCCTCGACGGCGTTCGGCAGAGAGCGGCCATCGCGCAACTCATCACGCACGCGCTCGAAGTAGACGATGAAGCCGTCGGCGATGACACCGATCGAGATAATGAGGCCCGCGACGCCGGCGAGTGACAGACGGTAGCCCTGTTGGTTCGACAGGTACAGGATCACGAAGTAGGACAGCACAGCGGCGACCATGAGACTCGCGATGATGACACCGCCGAGCGCCCGGTACTGGAACAGCGCGTAGCCCATGACGAGCAAGAGGCCGATCACACCGGCGATGATGCCGCTCTCAAGCTGCGAGATACCGAGCGTCGCCGAGATGTTCTCTTGGCTCTGCAGCTCGAAGCCGATGGGGAGGGCACCGAAGCGCAGCTGGTCGGCGAGCACCTGCGCGGTCTCCTGGGTGAACGACCCCGAGATCTGCGGCTGGCCGTTGGTGATGGCGGCCAGGGTGCGCGGGGCGCTGATGACCGAGCCGTCGAGCACGATGGCGAACTGGTTCTGGATGCCCTGGAACGTGATCAGGCGCTCGGTGACGGTGCGGAACTGCTGAGTGCCGAGCGCATCGAACTCGATGTTCACGCCCCACTCAGTGGTGGTGACACCTGTCTGCGAGGCGATCAGCCCCGCGGTCGCATTCGTAATGCTGGCACCCTCGACCTCAACGGGTCCAAGAATGTACTTCACGATGCCGTCAACGTCGCAGGTCACGAGCGGTTCGTCGACGGGCGCGATGTTCGTTCCCAGCTCGTCGAGCGCAGCGCAATCGATCGTGTCGAATAGCTCCCGCACCTCCGGCGTGATCCACGCCAGGTCGCTGGCGTCGGTCGGCGCAATGGGTGGGGCCTCGGGGGCGTCCGTCGTGACGGCAGCCGCGTTGTCCTCGGCGGTTGCCTCGCCCGTCGTGGTGTCGTCAGTGGCTGCACCGTCCTCGGCCCCGCCTTCGGTTTGGCCATCGTCGATGCCACTCTCGTCCGAGACGTCGTCGTCCGGGCCGCCGATCGCGGAGTTTGACGCAGCGTCGGCCGCCAGCACGGGGCGGAACTCGAGCTTCGCCGCCGACTGGATGCGGTCGATCGTCGACTGGTCGGGGGTACCGGGGATCGACACGACGATGTTGCGACCACCCTGCGTGTTGATCTCGGCCTCGCTGACGCCGCCGGCGTCGACACGCTGGCGGATGATCGCGACAGCCTGGTCGAGCTGCTCGGGTGAGACGTCAACGCCCTCCTCGAGCTGCGGCTCGAGAATCAGCTGCGTGCCACCCTGCAAGTCGAGCGCCAGTCTCGGAGTCCACTCCCCCTCGTTCATCGCCACGCTCGCCGCATTCGCCGACACGAGGCCGACGATGATGACGAGCAGCCACACGAGGGAGCGCAGGGCTTTACGCTCGGGTGTCGATCTAGCCACGGAGGTTACTCATTTCTCGGGGGTGGTGGAGCGGGATCGTTGTCCCGCCGCCCGGGTGCGCGTCGTCGCGCAGCGTTAGTCGTCGGTCTTCTTGCGCTCGGTCGGGTCGACGCTCGACTCGTTGAGGCGCGGCTCGGCCTCGTCGATGACGGGAGCGTCATCGGCCGGGTCTTCCACGGGCTCGTCGTCTTCGATGACCCGGGCCAGCGTCTGCCGGTGCACGCGAATAGTGCTGCCCGGCGAGACCTCGATCGTCGCGATGTTCTCGTCTTCGTCGAGTTCGACGAGCGTTCCGAAGAGCCCAAAGTTCGTCATGACTTCGGCGCCGGGCACCATCTTCTGCTGCAACGATTCCATGTCGGCGCGACGCTTGCGCGAATTGCGCACCATGAAAAAGATGAGCATGCCGAGCACACCCAGCATCACAATGGTCAACGGATCCATGACGACCTTTCGAGGGGAAGGGAACGGCACGCACGGCGGAGCAGAGCCCCGCGGCGGCCTGCCGTCAACTATAGGTCATCGATGAGGCGCGGCTCGGGCGCAGGCTCCTGCCGCCCCAGATGCCGCCAGCCCTGCGCGGTGGCCACGCGCCCCCGCGGCGTGCGGGTCACGAGGCCGGAGCGCACGAGGAAGGGTTCGACGACCGACTCGATCGTTTCGGCCTCCTCCCCGACGGTGACGGCAAGCGTGGACAACCCCACCGGTCCCCCGTCAAAGCGCTCGACGATGGCCGACAAGACGGCTCGATCGAGACGATCGAGCCCGTGCTCGTCGACGTCGTACAGCTCGAGCGCGGCCGAGACGGCGGCGTGATCCGCCTCGCCCCCGTGCACGAGTGCGTAGTCGCGCACCCGGCGCAACAGCCGGTTGGCGATGCGGGGAGTTCCGCGCGAGCGCCCTGCGATCTCGCGCAGAGCATCCGTCTCGATCTGAAGGCCGATGAGGCGCGATGCGCGCTCGATGACCTGGTGCAGCTCATCGGTCTCGTAGAACTCGAGGTGCGCGGTGAAGCCGAAGCGGTCGCGCAGCGGGTTCGGCAGCAGCCCCGCGCGCGTGGTCGCGCCGACGAGCGTGAACGGGGCCAGTTCGAGCGGGATGCTCGTCGCGCCAGCTCCCTTGCCGACCATGATGTCGACGCGGAAGTCTTCCATCGCGAGGTAGAGCATCTCTTCGGCACTGCGCGCCATCCGGTGGATCTCGTCGATGAACAGCACCTCGCCGGGCACGAGCGACGACAGCACGGCGGCGAGGTCGCCCGCGTGCTGGATCGCCGGCCCGCTCGTCATGCGTAGCGGTCGCTCGCCCTCGTGCGCGACGATCATCGCCAGCGTCGTCTTGCCGAGCCCGGGAGGGCCGGCGAGCAGGATGTGATCGGGCGCGCGGTTCTGCAGCTGTGCCGCGTCGAGCAGCAGCTGCAGTTGGCGGCGCACCTTCTGCTGACCGACGAACTCGGCGAGCGACCCGGGGCGGAGGGCGCCCTCGAATGCGAGGTCGTCGGCGGCCGCCTCCGGCTGCAGGATCTCGTCGCTCACGGGCGGCCCCCTGCCGGTCCGAGCTCGGCGAGCGCGAGCCGCAGCAGCGCGGGGAGGCCCGGTAGCTCGCCGTCACCCGCGTCGGCACGCGCAGCCTCGATGACCGAGGTTGCCGTCGCCACCGCCGTGCGCTCGGGCCAGCCGAGGCCGGTGAGCGCGGCCGCGAGCCCGGTGCGGGTCGCGGCGTCGCCGGCAGGCAGCGTCGGGGTATTCGCGGTGTCGGCGGTCGCGGGGGCTCCGGGCGGTGCGATGCGGCCCGAGAGCGACACGACGATGAGCTTGGCCGTCTTTGGCCCGATGCCGCTCACCTTCCGGAAGGGCGCGTCGTCGCCGTCGGTGATGGCGCGCGCGGCCTCGTCGGGGGTCATCGCGCCGAGCACGCCGAGAGCCGACTTGGGGCCGACCCCCGAAACGCTGCGCAGCAGGTCGAAGAGCCCGAGTTCGAGCTCGTCGGCGAAGCCGTACAGACTCATGTCGTCTTCGCGCACGATCAGAGCCGTGTGCAGTCTCGCCGTCTCGCCGACCCGCAGGGTCGCGGCGACGCGCGGGGTGATCGCGACGGCGTATCCGACCCCGTGCACGTCGACGACGGCACGGCCGCCGCTCACGGCGGCGACGGTTCCCTGGATGCTCGCGATCACCTCTCGAGCCTAGGCGCGCGGGAGGCGCGCTCCGCGTCGCGCCACGCACGCTGGGCGGGAGTGAGGCCCGCGTCGGCCGCGCCCGCACCGCCCGTCGCCGAGGGCGGCGCCCCCCGCCAGCCGTGGCAGATAGCGAGCGCGAGCGCGTCGGCGGCGTCGGCGGGCTTCGGCGGGGCATCGAGGCGCAGGATGCGCTGCACCATCGCGGTGACCTGCCGCTTGTCGGCCCCGCCGTGCCCGGTGACCGCTGCCTTCACCTCGGTGGGCGTGTGCAATGCGACGGTGAGCCCGCGCTGGGCCGCCTCTGCGAGCACCACGCCGGAGGCCTGGGCGGTTCCCATGACCGTGCGTACGTTGTGCTGGGCGAACACCCGCTCGAGGGCGACGGCGGAGGGCGCGTGCTCGTCGAGGAGTGCGGCGACTCCCAGCTGGATGCGCCGCACGCGCTCGGCGAGCTCCAGCTCGGGCGCGGTGCGGATCACCTCGACGGCCACGAGCGTTGCGCGCCGGTCGGGCGCGATGTCGACGATGCCGACACCGCACCGGGTGAGCCCGGGGTCGATGCCGAGCACGCGCAGCGCCACAGTCTCGGCTATTCGTCGTCGGCGTCGAGCTCGGCGCGCACCTCAGCGCTCAGCTGCACGTTGGTGTAGACGTTCTGCACGTCGTCGCTGTCTTCCAGCGCGTCGACGAGGCGGAACACCTTGCGGGCGGTCTCGGCGTCGGCCTCGACCTGGATGTTGGGCACGAACTCGGCCTCGGCCGAGTCATAGTCGATGCCGGCGTCCTTGAGAGCGTTGCGCGCATCCAGCAGTTGCGAGGGGTCGGTGATGACCTCGAAGCCGCCGCCCTGGTCGACGACTTCCTCGGCGCCCGCCTCGAGCACGGCGAGCAGGATGTCGTCCTCCGTGACGCCGTCCTCCTTCGTGATCGCGATGACGCCCTTGCGGCTGAAGTTATAGGCGACGCTGCCTGGGTCGGCCATCGTGCCGCCGTTGCGGGTCATCGCCGTGCGCACCTCGGCAGCGGCGCGGTTGCGGTTGTCGGTCAGACACTCGATGAGCATCGCGACGCCGCCCGGGGCGTAACCCTCGTACATGATCGTCTGGTAGTCGACGGCGTCGCCCGTGAGGCCGGCGCCGCGCTTGACGGCGCGATCGATGTTGTCGTTCGGAACCGAGGTCTTCTTGGCCTTCTGGATCGCGTCGGCGAGCGTCGGGTTGCCAGCCGGGTCGGGGCCGCCGATCTTCGCGGCAACCTCGATGTTCTTGATCAGCTTGGCGAACGACTTGGCGCGGCGGGCGTCGATGACGGCCTTCTTGTGCTTGGTCGTCGCCCACTTGGAATGGCCTGACATGCGGCTCCTCTACTCGGGGCGGTACCCGAGAAGTTTAGGGCAGGAGGTCCGACGCGACGCCGAGGCGGCGCAGCTCCAGCTCGGCAAGCGCCCGGATCGTCGAGCGGTCGCCCGCGAGCAGGGCCGACCCCGGGTCGGGGTGAACGCGGCCGAGAGCGCCGAGGCGCGCGGTCGCCAGCGCCCTGACCGCGAAGGTGCCCGTCGACATGCCGGCCGCGATCATCCGCTCGGCACCTCGGCGGCGCTGCACGAATCTGACGCGGGGCCAAACCCAGACGAAGGCGATCAGCGTGAGCAGGCCGAGGGCGACGATCCACCCGGCGAGGACGGCCGCGGTGTCGACCACGTCGATCACGGCGACCCCTGCGTCGCTGACCGAGTCTCCTGCTCCCGCTGCCGCGTCGAAGGGGGCACTGACGGCGCCACCGCGACGACGCCAGCCACGTCAGCCGCAACCTGACGGGCGCGCTGCGCGGAGTAGGTCGAATACAGCAGCATGCCGCCATGCTCGCGCCAGCGCCGCAGCGCTGCCGGGCGGCGCGCCGACAAGGTCGGTCAGGATGCTGCGCGCACCCTCTCGAGAAACCGTGCGTGGAAGCGGTGCTCCCCCGCCACCTCGGGGTGGAAAGCGGTGCCGAGAAGGGGCCCCTGCTCGATCGCGACGATGCGTCCGTCGTCGACGCGCGCCAACACCTCGACGCCGGGGCCGACCCGCTCCACCACCGGCGCACGAATGAAGACCGCGTGCACGGGCGGCTCGCCGAGCGCCGGTATGTCAAGCTCGGTTTCGAACGAGTCGAGCTGAGTTCCGAACGCGTTGCGTCGGACGGTCGCGTCGAGCCCGCCGAAGGTCTGCTGACCCGCGATGCCGTCGACGAGGTCGTCGGCGAGCATGATGAGGCCCGCGCAGGTGCCATAGACGGGCATGCCGCTCGCGATACGCGCACGAATCGCATCGCGCACGTCGAAGATCCGCGACAGCTTGTCGATCACGCTGGACTCGCCGCCCGGGATCACGAGCCCGGCGACCCGTTCGAGTTCGCCGGCGCTCTTCACCGGGCGCGCGTCGGCGCCCAACGCGCTCAGGGCGGCGAGGTGTTCGCGCACGTCGCCCTGCAGGGCGAGGACGCCGACCGGCGGGGTATTACCAGCCACGCTCGGCGAGGCGGTGCGGCGCGGGCAGGTCGGCGACGTTGATGCCGACCATGGCCTCGCCGAGTCCGCGCGACGCGTCGGCGATGACCGCCGGGTCGTTGAACGCCGTCGTCGCTTTGACGATCGCCTTCGCGCGGGCGACGGGGTCGCCCGACTTGAAGATGCCCGAGCCGACGAACACGCCGTCGGCCCCGAGCTGCATCATCATCGCCGCGTCGGCGGGGGTGGCGACACCGCCGGCCGTGAACAGCACCACGGGAAGCTTGCCGGTTTCGGCGACCTCGCGCACGAGCTCGTACGGGGCCTGCAGCTCTTTCGCGGCGACGTAGAGCTCGTCCTTCGTGAGCGAGCGCAGGCGGTTGATCTCGCCCGTGATGGTGCGGATGTGCTTGGTCGCCTCCGAGACGTCGCCCGTTCCGGCCTCACCCTTCGAGCGGATCATCGCGGCACCCTCGGTGATGCGGCGAAGCGCCTCACCCAGGTTCGTGGCACCGCAGACGAACGGCACGTCGTAGCCCCACTTGTCGATGTGATTGACGTAGTCGGCGGGGCTCAGCACCTCCGACTCGTCGATGTAGTCGACGCCGAGCGACTGCAGCACCTGCGCCTCCACAAAGTGGCCGATGCGGGCCTTCGCCATGACGGGGATCGAGACCTCGGCCATGATCTGCTCGATCAGGTCGGGGTCACTCATGCGGGCGACGCCCCCCTGTGCGCGGATGTCGGCGGGAACGCGCTCGAGCGCCATGACAGCGACGGCGCCGGCGTCTTCGGCGATGCGCGCCTGCTCGGCGGTAACGACGTCCATGATCACGCCGCCCTTCAGCATCTCGGCAAGTCCCCGCTTCACGCGGGCGGTGCCGGTCTCAGACGTGCTCATGAGGGAATCCCTTCGACAAGTGGTGCGCTGACGCGCAGGATGCTGGCACGAATGTATCGTTGGCCTAGGCCAAAAGATAGCATGGGGTGATGGGGCCCCAGATCACCGGACGCTCAGCCGCCGACATCGCCGCCAGCGTGCGGGCGCTCATCGAGCGCGGCGTGCTGGCCCCGGGGGATGCGCTGCCCTCCGTGCGGAACCTTGCCGACGAGTTGGGGGTGAATCGCAACACCGCGGTCGCGGCCTACCGGCAACTCACTCAAGCAGGAATGGTCGTGACGCTCGGTCGCGGGGGAACGAGGGTCGCCGACCGCTCCCCGGTCGCCCAAGAAGGCTTTGCGGCCGACAGCGTGCTGCGCGACGTGGCCACCGGCAACCCCGACCCGGATCTCATTCCGAACCCGTCGCGCGCGCTGGGCGGCGTGGTCGGCCGCCCCATCCTGTACGGCGAGCCGGTCATTGACCCCGACCTCGAAATCTGGGCCATGCAGTGGATGCGCGCCGACCTCGCCCCCTCCGACGTGCGGTTGACTGTTACGAGCGGCGCCGCGGATGCTGTCGATCGCCTCCTCGCGCAGGCTCTCGTGCGCGACGACGCCGTCGCGCTGGAGGACCCGTGCTTTTTGACGAGCATCCACACGGTTCGGGTGAATGGTTATCGCCCCGTCCCGGTGCCCGTCGACGAGGAGGGGATGACTGTGGACGGCGTGCGCGCGGCGCTCGAGCAGGGGGTGCGCGCGATCGTCTGCACGCCGCGGGCGCAGAACCCCACCGGCGCGAGCCTCGGCCCAGAGCGCGCTGCGGCGTTGCGGGCGGTGCTTGCCGACTACCCCTACGTGCTCGTGATCGAAGACGACCACTTTTCGATGCTGTCGCGCACGCCGTTCCGGTCACTGATCGGGCCCGAGCGCAAGCGGTGGGCGCTCGTGCGCTCCGTTTCGAAGTTCTTGGGGCCCGACATGTGCCTTGCGGTCGTCGCATCGGACCCCGACACGGCCGAACGGCTCGCCACCCGTCTCACGCCCGGCACCACGTGGGTCAGTCACCTGTTGCAGCGACTCGCGCTTTCACTGCTCACCGATGACGCCGTCGTCAGCGACATCGCTCGCGCCGCCGACCACTACTCGTCGAGAAACGCTGCCTTTGCGCAGAAGCTCAGCGCACACGGCGTCCCGACAACCGCCGGAGACGGACTGAACCTGTGGGTGGCGCTCCCCGTACCGGCGCGGGATGTTTCCGAGCAGCTCATGCGTCGCGGCTGGCTGGCACGAACGGGCGACGAGTTCTCGCTCGGAGCGGTCATCACGGACCACCGGCTGCGGCTGACTGTTCACGACCTCGACGACGGCGATGCCGAGCGCCTCGCCGCCGACATCGCCGGCGCCGTGCGCGCCGCGGGTGGGCGGCTCGCGCAGGCCGAACTGGGATGATCGAGTGATGAAGGTGCTCTCCATTCAGTCCGCCGTCGCCTACGGGCACGTCGGCAATTCGGCCGCCGTGTTCCCGCTACAGCGCATCGGTGTCGAGGTCATGCCCGTCTACACGGTGACCTTCTCGAACCACACCGGCTATGGCGCGTGGCGCGGCCCGCTTATCAGCTCGGACGACGTGCGGGAGGTCATCACCGGCATCGAGGAGCGCGGGGTCTTCCCGCACATTGACGTGTTCCTCTCGGGCTACCAGGGCTCGGAGGGCATCGCCGACGTGATTCTCGACGCGGTGGCACGCATCAAGACGGCAAACCCTGCGGCGATCTACGCGTGCGATCCCGTGATGGGCAACGCGAAGAGCGGGTGCTTCGTCGCCCCGGCCATCCCGATTCTGCTGCGCGAGCGCGTCGTGCCCGCTGCCGACATCATCACCCCCAACCAGTTCGAGCTCGGCTACCTCACCGGCACCGAGCCGGACACGCTCGAGTCAACGCTGCGCTCTGTGGACCTCGCCCGCGCGATCGGCCCGCGCACGGTTCTCGTCACAAGTGTCGAGCGACCGGACCGCGAGGAGGGCACGCTCGAGATGCTCGCGGTCACCGACGACGGCGCCTGGATCGTCGCCACCCCGCAGTTGCCGATGACGGCGAACGGTTCGGGTGACGTGACGGCGGCGCTCTTCACCGCTCACTACCGGCGGACGGGTGACGCCGCCGACGCACTCGCCCGAACGGCCTCGAGCGTCTTCGACCTGTTGCAGAACACCCTCAACTCGGGCGAGCGCGAACTGCAGCTCGTCGAGTCGCAGGAGGCGTATGCGCACCCGCGCATGCAGTTCGCGGTGCGCCAGGTGCGCTAGGTTCACTCGGCCGTCGGCCAGGCGGCAGCGAGCTCGTCGCGCACCTCGCCGAGCAGCCGCGGCACCGCCTTCGTGCGTGCCACGATGGGGAAGAAGTTCGCGTCCTGCGCCCACCGCGGCACGATGTGCTGGTGCAGGTGGCCGGCGATCCCCGCACCGGCGACCGCGCCCTGATTCATGCCGATGTTGAATCCGTCACAGCGGCTCGTCTCGCGCAGCACCCGCATGGCCGACTGCGTGAGTGATGCGATCTCAGCGGTTTCTTCGGCCGTCGCCTCGTCGTAACTCGCGACGTGGCGGTACGGGCACACGAGCAGGTGGCCGCTGTTGTAGGGATACAGGTTCAGCAACACGTAGGCGTGCACGCCGCGCGCGACGATGAGTCCGGTCGTATCGTCGAGCCCCGGCGCTCGACAGAAGGGGCACCCCGAACGCTCCCCCGATCGGTCCTCGTCGTCGATGTACACCATGCGGTGTGGCGTCCACAGACGCTGGAAGGCGTCGGGAACGCCCGCGAAGTCGTCGGCCGCCTCGGGGGGCGAGCCGGCGTCGTTCGCGTCCGGGTGCATCCGGGCTACAGTTCCTGCGATCGGGAGGCGATCGCGCCCGTGATGCGGGCGATCGCCTCGTCGACCGGCACGCCGTTCAGCTGCGTACCGTCTCGGAAGCGGAAGCTGACCGCGCCGTTCGCACGGTCATCCTCGCCCGCGATGAGCAGGTAGGGCACCTTCTGCGTCGTATGCGTGCGGATCTTCTTCTGCATGCGGTCGTCGGAGTGGTCGACGTGCGCGCGCACGCCCTCCGCCCGCAGACGGCCGATGACGTCTTCGAGGTAGTCGCCGTACTGCTCGGCAACCGGGATGCCCACCACCTGTTCCGGGGAAAGCCACGCCGGGAACGATCCGGCGTAGTGCTCGACCAGGATGGCGAAGAAGCGCTCGATCGACCCGAACAGGGCGCGGTGGATCATGATCGGCCGCTGCTTCGTGCCATCGGAGGCGGTGTAGGTCAGGTCGAAGCGCTCGGGCAGGTTGAAGTCGAGCTGAATGGTCGACATCTGCCAGGTGCGCCCGATCGCGTCGCGCGCCTGCACCGAGATCTTCGGGCCGTAGAAGGCCGCGCCGCCCGGGTCGGGAACGAGCTCGAGGCCCGACTCTTCGGCGACCTCCTGCAGGGTCTGCGTCGCCGTCTGCCACAACTCGGGCGAGCCGACGAACTTCTCGCTCTCGGGGTCGCGCGTCGACAGCTCGAGGTAGAAGTCGTCGAGGCCGTAGTCGCGCAGAAGGCCGAGCACGAAGTTCAGCGTGCCCGTGAGTTCGCTCTTGACGAGCTCGGGGGTGGTGTAGATGTGCGCGTCGTCCTGCGTCATGCCGCGCACGCGGGTGAGACCCTGCAAGGTGCCCGACTTCTCGTAGCGGTAGACGCTGCCGAACTCGAACATGCGCAGGGGCAGCTCGCGGTACGAGCGCCCGCGCGAGCGGAAGATCAGGTTGTGGAAGGGGCAGTTCATGGGCTTCAGGTAGTAGTCCTGGCCCTGGCGGGTGACGTGGCCCGTCTCGTCGCGCTCCTCGTCGAGGTGCATGGGCGGGAACATTCCGCCGGCGTACCACTGCAGGTGGCCGCTCGTCATGAAGAGGTTCGACTTCGTGATGTGCGGCGAGTACACGAACTCGTAGCCCGCCTCCGTGTGCCGCTGCCGCGAGTAGTTTTCCATCACCTGGCGGATGATGCCGCCCTTCGGGTGGAACACCGCAAGCCCCGAGCCGATCTCGTCGGGGAAGCTGAACAGGTCCAGCTCGGTGCCGAGGCGACGGTGGTCGCGCTTCTGCGCCTCCTCCAGGCGGTGCTGGTAGGCGCGCAGTTCGTCCTTCGACGGCCAGGCCGTGCCGTAGATGCGCTGCAGTTGCGGGTTCTTCTCGCTGCCGCGCCAGTAGGCGGCGGCCACGCGCATGAGCGCCCAGCCGTTGCCGATCATGCGGGTATTCGGCAGGTGCGGGCCGCGGCACAGGTCCTTCCAGTGCACCTCGCCCGTCTTTGGGTCGACGTTGTCGTAGATGGTCAGTTCGCTGCCGCCCACCTCGACGCTTTCGCCGTCGCTCCCCTCGGCAGCCGAACCCTTCAGCCCGATGAGCTCGAGCTTGTAGGGCTCGTCGGCGAGCTCGATGCGCGCCTCCTCCTCCGTGACGACGCGGCGCACAAAACGCTGCCCGGATCGGATGATCCGCTCCATCGCCTTCGACAGCGCCGACAGGTCGTCGCTCGAGAACGCGGCGGGCACATCGAAGTCGTAGTAGAAACCGTCGGTGACGGGCGGTCCGATGCCGAGCCGGGCATCCGGATTGATCTGCTGCACCGCCTGGGCGAGAACGTGCGCGGCGGAGTGGCGCAGGATGTTCAGCCCGTCGGGCGAGGAGACCGTCACCGGCTCGACGTGGGTGCCGGCCGGCACGCGACGAGCCAGGTCGAGCAGTTCGCCGTCGACGCGCATCGCGACGACACTGCGGTCACGGAACAGCCCGAAGCCGTCTGTTTCCTCCGTCGTCTCCACCGGCTCGACAGCAACGACGGGGGCGGGGGCGTCAGTCACCGGAAGACCTTTCGACGGCGGGGCACGGGCCCGTCCATGCTAGCGGCGGCGCGGGGTGCCGCCGTCTTTTCAGGAGCCGTCGTCGTGCGGCATGTTCAGCACGTCCTCGTCTACCTCGATATCGCCGACATCGTCGGGGCCTCCCGTTCCGGGCAGGACGGTCGCCCGGCCGCATCGGGGTCAGCGTGCGTCTCATGGCCGTCCTGCTTCGCTTCGGTCTCGCGATCGCTGGACGGACTGTAGGCGGTGTCCTTCTCCGTTTGGCGCTTGTCACTCAGTCCACTGTCGTCAGTCATCCGACCACGGTAGATGGCACCTGCGCGGCGGTGTCCAAATGGTCAGGCAATACAGATGGTGTACCCCGAAGACCCGCTCTCCCAAAGGTAACCCACGCAATCACGTCAAAGATGCCAAAAGCCCCGGCTGACCGGGGCTTATCGTGGTGGGCGATACTGGGATCGAACCAGTGACCTCTTCCGTGTCAGGGAAGCGCGCTACCGCTGCGCCAATCGCCCGCTAGTTTTGGGCCCTGCGGGGGCCGGTTGGTAGCTGTGAGGTGGCGACGGGATTCGAACCCGTGTATACGGCTTTGCAGGCCGCTGCCTCGCCTCTCGGCCACGCCACCGTGGGTGACCCCCCAACTACCGAGAGGTGTCACTCGAGCGGATGACGAGATTCGAACTCGCGACCCTCACCTTGGCAAGGTGATGCGCTACCACTGCGCCACATCCGCGTGCCCTGTGGTCTCCCGCAGGGCGTGAGATGACTCTAGCGAATCGACCCGCGATGCGCCAAACCGGTGCCGCCGGGCGTGTCCAGCGGCGGCAGATGGGGGCGGCGAGTTGTGGCAAGATGGAGGCCGCGGGCGATTGGCGCAGTTGGTAGCGCGCTTCCTTCACACGGAAGAGGTCATCAGTTCGAGTCTGGTATCGCCCACCACTCACAGCCCCGGTTCGCCGGGGCTGTTGTCATTACCGCGGGCCGATTCGCGGCGAGTTGTGGCGCGCGCGACTCCGCCCAACGCAGCTCCGACGAGCGCTCCCCCGAGCGTGATCACCAGCACGGCACCCACTTGCGCTACGGCTTGGCCGAGCGACCCGGTCGCCGCGAAGCCGATGCCCTCCGCCAATAGTGCCACGACGACGCCGCCCGCGCTCAGTCCCGCGAGGATGCCCAGGGCGACGCCCCGCAACGGCCGCCGCGCCCCCCGCACCGCTCCCCCGACGACGCCCGCCGCGAGGCCCGCAGCCGCGACAGCGACGGGCACGAGAGCGACGGCAGCGAGCGCGACCGCGGCCGCCCCGACCACGGTGCCAGCAACGGGGTCGGCTGGGTGCGCGGGGCGTCCGGCGATGCGCACCAGCAGCATCCAGCCGATAGGACCGGCGATAGCGCCGATCAGAACGGAAACGAGGATGCTGACGGTCACCTCATCGAGCCTGCCTTCCGCAGCCACGACAGCGGCCAGGACAGACGACGCACCCAACGTGCACGACGCGAGGGTTCTCGTCATGGGCAGTCGCGGGCCGTGGGGCGAACATTCCGCACTCTCGCGCAGGACGAGCATGACTCCGAGAAGCACGCCAGCGGGCGCGGCGAGACGCGGCAGCGCGCCGCCCAGGTCGACAGCACCGAGCGTCGTTTCGAGCAGCGGAGGCACGGCGACGAGCTGGACGACGGCGACCGGGGCGACGACGAGGGCGGCACCGAGCGCAGCGGTGACGCTCCGTGCGACGACGCCGACTCCCCGCACCAGGAGGAGAGCGATGGCCGCTCCCCCTGCGGCAGCGACCGCCGCCGCGGACGCGGTTCGGGTCGCGTCAAGCGTTCCGGCCAGGGCGAGAACCGCGAGCGCCCCTGCCACTGCCGCGGACGCGGCGGCGATGCCGGTAGCACGCCCGGCACGCCGGGTGGGTGGGGCAACGACGAGGATGGCCGCGATGAGAAGCACCGCCGAGGCGAGCGACGCGACCGCGGACACGCCGGGCAGGGGGGCGAGAGCTGTCACGACGCAGGCGTCCTCTCTCCGGTGGGCACACACACGACGACGGGGCGCCCTCTCGAGTGAGAGTAGCGCCCCGCCGAAGGGGTGGTGCGAGGGGTTACTTCTGCTCGACGAAGTCGTACGCCTCGCCACCGTGGATCACGGTGTCGATGCCGGCGACCTCGTCCTCGTTCTTGACGCGGAAGCCAATCGTCTTCTCGATCGCGAGCCCCAAGATGAAGGCGACGACGAACGAGTAGATCAGCACGCCGAAGGCGGCGATCGTCTGAACGATCAGCTGGCCGAAGTCGCCACCGGTGAACAGGCCGGTGTCGATCGCGAAGAAGCCGAGGTAGAGGGTTCCGATCATGCCGGCGACGAGGTGCAGGCCCACCACGTCGAGCGAGTCGTCGAAGCCGAGCTTGAACTTCAGCTCGATCGCGAGGGCGCTCACGGCACCGGCGATCACGCCGAGCACCAGCGCCCAGCCGGGCGACAGGTTCGCGCACGCCGGAGTGATCGCGACGAGTCCGGCGACGGCGCCCGAGGCGGCACCGACGGCCGTCGGCTTGCCGTCCTTGACCTTCTCGACGACGAGCCAGCCGAGGATCGCGGCAGCGGTGCAGCCCAGCGTGTTGACGATGATGAGGCCGACACCCGCGTTGCCGCCGCCGAACGCCTCGGCGCCCGCGTTGAAGCCAAACCAGCCGAACCACAGGAGCGACGCGCCGAGCAGCACGAGCGGCACGTTGTGGGGCTTGTGGGCACCCTTCTCGAACACGACGCGACGGCCGAGCACGAGGGCAAGGGCGAGCGCCGCAGCGCCGGCGTTGATGTGCACTGCAGTGCCACCGGCGTAGTCGATGACCTCGGGCAGGCCCATCAGCTCGCCGAGCGAGTAAGCCCAACCGCCACCCCACACCCACGCGGCGACGGGGAAGTAGACGAGCGTGGCGAAGAGGCCGACGAAAATCATCCAGGCACCGAACTTCGCGCGGTCGGCGATGGCGCCCGAGACGAGCGCGACGGTGATGATGGCGAAGGTCGCGCCGAAGGTCACGCCGACGAGGCCGTCATTGTCAGCGACCATGCTGCCGAGGGCGAAGTCGGCGAATGGATTACCCGCGAATTGGAACGGGCTGTCGACGGCCGACATCGAGTAGCCGTAGAGAATCCACAGCACGCTGACGAGTCCGAGCGAGCCGAAGCTCATCATCATCATGCTGACGACGCTCTTGGCCTTGACGAGGCCGCCGTAGAAGAAGGCGACGCCGGGGGTCATGAGCAGTACGAGGGCGGTGGCCGTTACGGCCCATGCGAGTTCGCCGGTATCCATCAGGTAGTACCTCTCGAGTTCGGATTGCGAGGAAGCGTGACCGAGCTCGGGGGCCTCGTGGTGGCTGAGGTCGCCGTGGTCACACTCGACAGTGTCAACCCGGCGTGTTTCGTCGGCGGTTGCGCCCTGTTTCTGTCGTGTTACACGCGGCGGGCGCAGATTAACATCGCATTTCCGATCTCCGGATGCACGCTGTTACGACCGTTCAGATTCGCTGCGATTCGTCAGGGTCACCGAACGCATCATCGGCCAGGTGGTCGGGCGTGGTGAACGATGCGGGCCGCGCCCCGGTGAGATACCCCGCTCGCGCGAGAGCGAAGCCGCCGATCGAGGAGGTGACGAGCTGGCCGATGATGGCGACGACTCCCTTGATGAGGTTCGCGACCGTCGGGTCGAGAACGAGGAGTCCGACGAGGAGCAGTGCGACTCCGAGCCCAGCCGCGGCTGCGATCGCGCAGGCGCGGGTGTAGAAGTCGGGGAGTCGAATTAACCCGATCGCGCCACTCAGGATGATGAAGGCGCCAACGACGAGCATCGCGTTGCCGACGATGGTCTGCACGGTATCGAGCATCAGCGCTTCCTCCCCTGCAGCAACCGCGCGAGCGACAGAATCGTCAGGAAGCCGAGGATCGCCGCGACCAGAATGATGTCCAGAACGGCATCGACACGGAGCAGCAGGCCGAACACCACCATCAATCCCATGAAGGCAAAAAGGATCAGGTCTCCGGCGATAGCACTGTCGGCCTTGGTGGGGCCCACCACAATGCGCACGACCGCGAGGGCGACCGCGACGATCAGCATGATCACGACGATGACGGCGACGACGGGATGGATCATGCCGGGGTGTCCTTTCCTCCGTCAGCGCGCGGGCGCGACCGGGTGGCGCGGAGCATCCGCCTCTCGAGGTCGAGAATGCTGGCACGGAACGCGTCTACGTCGCCGTTCACGAACATCCCGTAGACGTACACGTCGCCGCGTTCGCGGTTGATGGCCATCAGGATCGTGTCGGGGGTCAGCGCGACGAGGATGACGAGCAGCGTCTCTTCGGTCTCGGTGAGGTCGTAAAGGTGCACCTTCACGATGCCGGGTGTGGGCTTCTTCTTCGGCAGCAGCATGACGGCGAGCACGCGAATGCTCGCGACGACGACCACGCCGAAGAACCAGCCGATGAAAATCAGGATGCGCAGGGGCCACGCCCAGGGAGTGTTCACTGGCCGATCACCGCCACCACGTAGTCGGTCGTGTCGATGAGTCCGGCCGCGGCCTGCTCCGAGAGGCCGAGCAGGAACTCCGCGCCGATACCGAGGCAGACCGTGATGGCGGCGAGCTGGAGCGCCGGCAGCGCCAAGCGCAGCGGCACCCGGGGGCCGTGGTGGTCGTGCGTATCGTCGTCGCTCTCGCCGGCGCGCGCCGTGTCGTGGCGCTCACGTACCGCCTGCATCTCGGCATCGACGGCGGCCGCCTCAACGGGTTCGTCGTCGAGCAACCCGGCCGTCTCGCGCACGCGCGCCTCGGCGGCTCGCCGCTCGCTGTCCTGTGGCAGCTTGCCGTTGAAAACGGCAGCCCAAATCTTCAGCATCGACAGCAGGGTGAACAGGCTGACGGCGATCGCCACAATGCCCACGATCACCTGGCCCGCGTCGATGGTCGCGAGAATCAGGCTGAACTTGGCGACGAATCCCGAGAACGGGGGCAGGCCGGCGAGCGACAGCGCCGCGATCACGAAGGCCGCCGTGATGAGTGGCTCGCGTGTGCGCATACCGCCCAACTGGTCGAGCCGCCCACTGCCGTAGGTCTGCTCGATCGCGCCGGTCGAGAGGAACAGCGAGGCCTTCACGATCATGTTGTGCAGCAGGTAGAAGATGCCGGCCGTGAGGCCCAACTGGGTGAACAAGCCGACGCCGACGAGGACGTAGCCGATCTGACTGACCATGTGGAATACAAGGATGGAGCGCATGGTGGGCTCACCCATGGCGCCGAAGACACCGATCACCATCGTGAGCGACGTGATCACGAGCGCGATCACGAGCCAGGTAGCCTCGCCATCGAACACGACCGCGTAGATGCGGTAGATCACGTAGATGGCGACCTTGGTGTGCAGGCCCGAGAACAGCGCGGTCACCGCGGGCGACGTGACGACGTAGGTGCGCGCAAGCCAGCCGTGCACGGGGAACACCGCGGCCTTTACGGCGATCGCGCCCAAACAGACCGCGGCGGCCACGGCCGTCGCCGGGTTGTCGACCGCGGCGCCCGCCAGTTCGGCGAGGTTCACGGTGCCTTCGACCGCGTAGATCAGGCCGACCCCGCCCAAAAACAGGGTCGAGGCGAGCAGGTTGACGGTGACGAAGAGGCGCGCGCCGCCCAGGTCGCCCTGGCGACTGAGCACCAGGAGCAAGCCGTACGAGGGCAGCAGCATTACCTCGATGAACACGAACAAGTTGAAGAGGTCGCCGGTGAGCAGCGCGCCCGCGACGCCTCCCGCGAGAATCAGCACGAACGACGCGATCGACGGGCTCCGCGCCTCACGGCTCGCGATCATGTACTGGAAGCTGACCACCGCGAGGATCGACGTCACGGTCAAGACCAGCGAGGCAAAGAGGTCAGCGACGAACGGGATGGAGATTCCGCCGGGCCACAACGCAACCTGGTGCGCAATCACCGTGCCGTCCGCGGTGAGCACGACGAGCAGCACAGCACCGGCGAGCATCGCCACCAGCGACACCATGCCGAGCACGCTGCGCACCGTGTGCTGGCGCGGTAGTGCGAGCAGGATTCCACCGACCAACAGCGGGGCCCCCGCAAACATCGGCAGAAGCAACGAGACGACGTCGGTCATGAGCGCACCTCCTCGCCCTCGTCGCCCAGGTCGGCGGGCGTCAGGGTGTCGGGTTCGGTGTCGTCGTCGCGGCGGCCGATCGCCGCGAACGTCGCCATGACGACGGTGATCGAGAAGGCGATGACAATGGCGGTGAGCACGAAGGCCTGGGGCAGCGGGTCGGCCGCCTGCGACGTGTCGCCGCCGAAGAACGGAGCATCGCGTCGCGCGACGCCACCCGACGCGATCAACAGCAGGTTGATCGCGTGGGTCAAGAGGATGAAGCCAAAGATGATGCGCATCATGCCGCGTTGCAGGACGAGATAGATACCCGCCCCCATCAGTAAGCCAATGGTCAGCGCGAGACTCATGCCGACACCTCCTCTCGGGCGCGTTCTGTCGATCGTTTCGCTCGCTCGACAATCTCGCCGTGCCGCTCGCGCACCCCACCGAGTTCGTTGAGAACGGCGATCACGACGGCGACGACGGCGAAGTACACGCCGAGGTCGAAGATGAGCGCGCTGGTGAAGGCGTACTCACCGCCCCACGGCAGCGGGATGTCGAAGCGGATGGGGCGCAGGAACGACCCGACCGCCATTCCGGCAACACCGGTCAGAACGGCGACGATGATGCCGGAGGCGAAGAGCCCGCGGTACGGCCAGCGGACTGGCGCGAGACGGTCGGCCGATGCGCCCAGGTAGAAGAGGGCGAAGCCCGTGGCACCGACAAGGGCCGAGATGAAGCCGCCGCCCGGCTCGTAGTGGCCGCGTAGCAGCAGGTACAGCGACAGCAGGATGATGACCGGCGCCGTCCAGTGCGCGGCAACACGAACGGGCATCGTGTTGTCGTGGCTACGAGCAAGGGCCGATGTCTCGGGCACGGCGAGCCGAACGTCGCGTTCGGCGATCAGCCGGCGTGTGCCGAGCACGGCCATCACGACGATTCCGGCCACGGCGACGACGGTCAGCTCGCCGAAGGTATCGAGCGCGCGGTAGTCGACCAGGATCGTGTTGACGATGTTCTCGCCGCCGGTGTCGACGTAGACGTTGTCGAGGAAGTACTGACCGACGGCCGAAATTTCGCGCCTACCGGTGAATGCCAGCGTCGCTAGGGCGGCCGCGAGACCTGCGCTGATGGCGATCACTGCCGTCACCACTGTGCGATGCCGGGAGACGCGGTGAAAACGGCGCGGCAGGCGTCTCAGAATCAGGACAAGGGCGACCACGGTGAGGAGTTCGACCAGCAACTGGGTGAGGCCGACATCGATCGCGCCGAGGGCGAAGAACCAGATTGCAACGGCGAAGCCGGCACCACCCACAAGCACGAGTGCGGTCAAACGCGAGCGCACGATGACGGTTGGAATCACTGTCGCCGCGACCAGTGCGAGTAGCACGGCGTCGGTCCATGGCTCGTCTGGGTCGACAAGGATGCCCGCCGTCGGGGCCACAACTACCGCAGCCACGGCGACGAGGCCGAGCAGGATCCACGGCGCACCGAGGTGGAGGGCGTGCCCGTCAGTGCGGGTGAGATCACCCACCCTGGCGCCAAGCGCAATCGACCCGGTGCGCAGCTTCTCGACGACGTCGATGGCGGTGAACGACAAGATGCGACGCTCGAACAGGCGGTCGAGTCGCCGACGCTGACTCACCACCACAAGCCCGAGAGCGATGATCGTGAGCGAGAGCGCGAGCTCGAGCGTGAATCCGCCGAACAGCGCGAAGGTGGCGGTGTACGGCTCACCGGCGGCAGCGCTGCCCGCGGCGCCCATCAGCGGGTGCAGCCACGCGATGCCGAAGCCGAGCACGAGACCGGCGAGCGCGGGAAGCAAAGCCGGGGCAAGGAAGGCGGGAGCTCCCTCGCGAATCTCGCGCGGCATCCGGTGCGTGTCGAGCGTCTCGTCGTCGCGCTCCGTGCCGCGGTAGTTGGTAAAGCCACCCATGATGATGCGGGCGGTGTAGGCGAACGTCGCCGTCGCGCCGATCACGGCGGTCGCCGCGAGCGCAACGCCGAGCCACGCAGGACCGCCCGGGTCAGCGAGTCCGCCGAGCAAGTACTCCTTCGCCACGAAGCCCAAGAGGGGGAAGATGCCCGCCATCGACAGGCCCGCGAGCAGCGTGGTGAAAAAGGTGACCGGCATGCGGCGTGCGAGCCCCCGCAGCAAGCGGATGTCGCGCGTGCCAGCCTGCTGGTCAACGATTCCGACGACCATGAACAAGGCCGCCTTGAACAGGGCGTGGGCGAGCGTGTACAGCGCGGCGGTGGCGAGCGCGCTCGGCGTGCCAATGCCGATCACGGCAACGATGAAGCCGAGCTGGCTGACCGTCGAGTACGCCATGATTTCTTTCAGATCGAAGCGGCGCAGGGCGAACACGGCGCCCATCACGGCGGTGATGAGACCGGTTGAGACGAGGATCGACTGCCAGACGACCGTGCCGGCCAGCGCGGGCGAGAACAACAGCAGCAGGAAGATGCCGGCCTTCACCATCGCCGCGGCGTGCAGGTAGGCGCTCACCGGCGTGGGCGCAACCATCGCGTCAGGCAGCCACATGTGGAATGGGAACTGCGCCGACTTTGTCATCGCCGCGATCGCGACGAGCACGGAGACGGCCGCGGTGAACCCGCCGTCGGACTGCCAGACGTCGCTCGCGAGCGCCTCGCTCAGCACGGTGGTGCCGGTGCGGGCGATCGTCAGCACGACGGCAAACAACAGCGCCAGCCCGCCCATTGCGGTGACGAGCAACGTGCGCACGGCCGGCGCACTGGCGCGGCGACCGGACCGGTTGATGAGGAAGAACGAGCAGAGCGTCGTCAACTCCCAGAACACGAACAGCAATACGAGGTCGTCGGCGAGAACGAGACCCGTCATCGCGAACGCGAACAACAGCATCCACGCGAAGTAACCGGTGTGGCGGTGCACGGCACGCGACGAGAGGTAGCGGGCGGAGTACGCCATCACCAGGGCACCGATGCCGAGCACAATGATCAGAAACAGCGCCGACAGCCCATCAAGACGCAGCCGGAGCGCGATGTCGAGGGTGGGCATCCACGGGATGCTCTCGGTCACCACCGAACCCGGTTCCAGCACCTCGGGGACGCGAAGCCCGGCCACCACGGCCAGGGCGCCGAGGCCGATCGCGGCGACCCACCCGCCAGCGCGGCCGACCATCGTGGTCAAGAGCATGGTGACCACGACAACGCCGAGGGTCGCGGCAAGAATGGCGACCAGGCTCATGGCTCGTCCGTCCGGGCAGGTCGTGCAGGGGTCATGGGCTCCTCAGGTGCAGATCGTCGCGGCTTCGCACCGTCGCGGGACGGTGCCGCGGCGCGCACTGAGCGCTCCGCACGCCGACCAGACTTCCGGCACACCGGAGTCCAGTGTATCGGTGGAGCACACCGCTGGCGTTCAGCATTCCTCCAGTTGAATGCGGGACTCACACCCCCGTCGTCGACGTGAGCGCGATCATGCGCGACACGGCGCGCAGATATTTCTTGCGGTACCCGCCCGCCAGCATCTCCTCGCCGAACACCCGATCCAGCGGCACGCCGGTAGCGATGATGCGAACCTGCGCGTCGTAGAGGCGATCGACGAGCGCGACGAGGCGCAGAGCATCCGTTTGGTTCTCTAAAGTGCGCACACCGGTGACGGCGACCGCCGAGAGCCCCTCGATGAGCCCGACATAGCGGCTCGGGTGGACGGTGGCGAGGTGTCGCAGAATGTCGTCAAACGCGTCCAGCGTGACGGCGCCCGTCACACCGTCGATCGCGCCCTCCAGCTCGGCCTCGTCGACGGTGACGGCGGTTCCCTCAATGTCGCGCTTGCGGTAATCGACGCCGTCAATGCGCACGGTGAGAAACCGGTCAGCGAGTGCGTGAATCTCGCGCAGAAAATCTTGGGCGGCGAACCGACCCTCGCCGAGGGCGTGCGGCGGGGTGTTCGAGGTGGCCGCGATCCGCGATCCGCTCGCGACCAGCTCGCCGAGCAATCGTGACATGACCATCGTGTCGCCCGGGTCGTCGAGTTCGAACTCGTCGATAGCGATGAGCTGTGCGCCGCGGAAGTGCTGCACAGCCTCGCGGTAGCCGAGCGCCCCGACGATCGCCGTGTACTCGATGAAGGTGCCGAAGTATTTGCGGCCACGTGTGCGGTGCCACAGCGACGCCAGGAGGTGCGTCTTGCCGACGCCGAATCCGCCGTCGAGGTAGATGCCCGGTCGCGTGGGCGGCGCGGCGGGCTTGCGCCGGAACAGCCCGCCCTTCGCGGCGGGAGCGCCGTCGACGAACGCGCGCACCGCATCCACCGCCTCCTGCTGACTGGGATGCGCGGGGTCCGGAACATACGATTCCAGACTCGCCGAGGCGAACTGGGGCGGCGGAACGAGGTGGCCGATGAGTTCGTCGGGCCCCATACCGGGACGGCGGTCGCACAGGCTGAGCGCAGTGGAGAGGGGCACCGGGTTCTCATCTAGTCGGCGGCGGGGAAAGCCCAATTCTACTAGCGTGGCGGGATGCTCTTGCGCCGCGTGGTACCCGTCAACGGCGGCGAGCTCGACCTCGACTCGCCGGGCGCCGACGAGCAGCTCGCCGACTGGTACCGGCCGACCGTCGCGGGGCTGCGGCTCATGATGGTCGCGACCCTTGACGGGCACACGGTCGGCGATGATGGCACCTCCGCGTCGATCAGCTCGGATACCGACCGTCGTGTGCTGCGCGCAGTTCGGGTGCACGCCGGCGCGATCATCGTCGGCGCGGAAACGGTGCGGCGCGAAGCGATCGGACCGGCCCAGGATTCGGCGATCATCGTCGTGTCGGGCAGCGGCGCGCTGGAGGGGCACCGACTCACGCCGTCCGCCGCCGAGCGCGAACTGATCGTGGTGACGACGGACAGTGCAGCAGGGCGGGCACGGGCCGCGCTCGGGTCACTCCCCCACGAGCTGCTGACCTTGCCACCCTCCGCCGAGGGCAGGCTCGAGGCCGCCGCGGTGGTCGACGCGGTGCAGGCGCGCGGCTACGACCAGCTCGTCTGCGAGGGCGGGCCGACGCTGGCAACTCAGCTGCGCGCATCCGGTCTCGTGGACGAGATGTGTCTCACCACCGCGCCGATGCTCGGTGGCCGTGCGCCGTTCTCCGCCGACGACGAGGTGACGCGGCTGATCCCGCGCCAGATACTGGTCGACGACGAGGGGTTCAGCTACGGCCGCTGGGTTCCGGCAGCTGACTGAGCCAGGCGCCGATCGCCCGTTCGAAGCGACGCGGGTCGAAGTTCCACAGTCGCGTGTGGCCGGCGACGGTGAAGCGCTCGAGGCGCACGTCGCCCGGCGCTGCGGCGACAAGACGCAGGATCGGCTCGATGGGCACATCCGGGTCATCGTCGCTGAGCAACACGAGCAGCGGCACCCCGAGTTCGGCGGCACGCGCCGTCGCGTCGAGCCGGTCAAGGTCGATAGGCGCAGCCCTGCCGGTGAGGCGCACCCCCCACGGTTCGCTCAGCACGCGGGTGGCCAGCGCCTGAATCGCGCGCGGCAACCCGCGGCGCCGCGCCTGCCATGAGAGCACCGCGCGCCAGTCGACCGCGGCTGACTCGAGAATCACCCCGTCGACGTAGCGAGCCTCGGATGCACGCAGCACGGTCTGCAGGACCGTCGCGCCTCCCATCGACCACCCCATCAAAACGATCTGTCGGGCTCCTCGCTCGCGGGCGAAACGAATCGCGGCGGCCACGTCGCGCCACTCGTCGTCGCCGAGGCCGTAGCGTCCGTCGGGCGACGACGGCGCCTCACCGTCGTTGAGGTAGCTGATCAGAAGGCTCGTCCAGCCGCCCGCACGGGCGGTCGGCACGACACGCAACCCCTCAGCGCGCGTGACCCCGCGACCGTGCACCTGGATAATCCACCGCGCGTCGGGGTCGGGAGCCGGCAGCAGCCAGGCGGGCGCGGGGCCGAACTCGGTGTCGACGGCGACGTCCTCGAACGTGACACCCAGGTCGGCGGGAGTCAGGTAGTACCAGGCTCCCCAGCGCGCGTGCGTGGCGGCCTCGAGGTCACCGCGCTCGACCGACACCAGTTCGCGAATGACGACGCCGGGCCCGCGCCCGACGATCGTGCCCACGCGCGCGTGCCCGCGCCCGCGGTCGAACCACAGGCTGTAGCGGCCGGGCAGCTCCGTCTCGGAGGTCGCGGAGACGGTCACGGTGCGGGATGCACGGTCCACGCCGTGCAGGATGACCTCCTCCGGCCGCTCCCCCGGCGGCGTGACGACCGCGCGCGCCGCGTTTGCCGCAATCGCGAGAGCCGCGGCGCCGGTGGTGACCGCGATCGCGCCGAGCGCCGCGGTGGCGCCCCCGAGCACCCTCAGTGCCGTTCGAGCGGCGTCTGGGCGGGGCCCCGCGGCGAGTCTCACGCGCCGACCGTATCAACTCGGCCTAGCCTCAAGGCGTGCCCGCGACCGAAACTCCTGCCGAGCGCTTCGACGCGATCGTCGCATCGATCGCGCGCGCGACGCCGCGCGATGAGTTGGTCCTCAGCGAGATTCCCGCACCGACGGGACTCGCCCCGTACGCACACGCACTCGCGGCCGATGTGAACCCGGCACACCACGCCGACGACTGCGACCTCGGCACCGGGCGGCTGATCGTCCTTTTCGACCCGGACGAACCGGAGGCGTGGGAGGGCGCGATTCGCATCATCTGCTTTGCGCAGGCGCCGCTCGAACACGACATCGGGGTGGACCCCTTCGTCGCCGACGTCGCCTGGTCGTGGCTCATGGATGGCCTCGCTGTGCGCGACGCACAGTTCACCGCCGAAAGCGGCACAGCGACGAAAGTGCTGTCGACGGGATTCGGCAGCCTTGCCCCGCAGGGCTCCGGCGCCCAGCTGGAGCTGCGCGCCTCCTGGAGCCCCACGAGTGACGATCTCGCCCCGCACGTGGAAGGGTGGACCGAACTCTTGTGCATGCTCGCCGGATACCCGCCGACGCAGGAGGGTGTGACCCCGATCACCGCGCTGCGGAGGTCTCGTGGCTGAGGAGGCGGACGCGACACCGGTAGACCTGCCGATCGCTCGACCCGCCGAACCGCCGCGGGTGATCGACTCGCGCGACGACTACCTGCGCGCCGTGGAGTCACTTGCCGACGGTGAGGGGCCGGTCGCGGTCGACGCCGAACGCGCGAGCGGTTTTCGCTACTCGCAGCGCGCGTACTTGATTCAGGTGTACCGCCGGGGCTCGCGCACTGCCCTGTTCGACCCGCCCGCGATCGAGCGCTTCGGCGAACTGCAGGAGGCCATCGGGGACGCCGAGTGGGTGCTGCACGCCGCCAGCCAAGACCTCCCCTGCCTGCGCGAGGTCGGCCTCGAGCCGGCAACCCTGTTCGACACCGAGCTGGGCGCCCGACTGGCGGGCTGTCCGCGTGTCGGGCTCGCCGCGGTCGTCGAGGAGACGCTCGGGCTGCACCTGAAGAAGGAGCACTCGGCGGCCGACTGGTCAACCAGGCCGCTTCCGGAGTCGTGGCTGACGTATGCCGCGCTCGACGTTGAGCTCCTCGTCGACGTGCGCGACCGCATCCATGACCGGCTCGAGCAAGCGGGAAAGCTCACCGCCGCCGAGCAGGAGTTCGCGGCAGTACTCGCGAAGCCCACACCCGAGCCACGCGCCGAACCGTGGCGTCGGCTGTCCGGGCTGCACTCTGTGCGCGGGCAGCGCGCGCTCGCTGTCGCTCGAGAACTCTGGCTCGCCCGCGATGCGGCCGCCCAGGCGAGCGACATCGCCCCCGGACGGCTGATTCCCGACTCATCGATCGTCGCGGCCGCCCGCGCCATGCCCGAATCGAAACGCGAACTGGCGAGCCTGTCGAGCTTCCACGGCCGCGCATCCCGGTCGCAACTGGACCGGTGGTGGGCCGCCATCGAGGCCGGACGCACCACCGATGACCTTCCCGCCCTGCGCGTGCGGGAAGAGGCGACGCTTCCACCCCCTCGGTCGTGGTCGGATCGGAACCCGGAAGCGGACCGCCGGTTGCGCGCGGCACGCGAGGCACTCGCAGCGATCGGGGACGAGCGCGAGATCCCCCTGGAGAACCTGCTGACTCCCGAGATCCTGCGGCGCGTGGCGTGGAACCCGCCGGCCGAGATGACGGCAGCAACGATCGGGCAGGCCCTCGCCGCCCTCGGCGCGCGCCCCTGGCAGGTTGACGCAACGGCACTAACAATCGCTTCCGCTTTTGTGGATGCTGACCAAGCGGTAGACGAGGACGTCGCGGCCGATTCGTAGGTTCACCCAACCGACTATCGCCGTGTGGTCCGCGTTCCTAGGCTGGACGAACACCGTTACCGAACTGGGAGGCACTGTGGCCGAACGAGCCGATGTCGTCTTCGTCGATGGGGTTCGCACCCCGTTTGGACGAGCCGGCGAAAAAGGCATGTACTGGAACACCCGAGCAGACGATCTCATCGTCAAGGCCATGATCGGCATGCTCGAGCGGAACCCGGCGCTGCCGAAAGACCGGGTAGACGAGGTCGCCATTGCCGCGACAACGCAGGAGGGCGACCAGGGCCTGACCCTCGGACGCACGGCGGCGATTCTCGCCGGACTCCCCCTCAGCGTTCCGGGCTACGCCATCGACCGAATGTGTGCCGGCGCCATGACCGCCGTCACGACCGCCGCTGGCTCGATCGCATTCGGCGCCTACGACGTCGCGATCGCGGGAGGCGTCGAGCACATGGGGCGCCACCCGATGGGCGGCAACGCCGACCCGAATCCGCGATTCCTCGCCGAGAAGCTCGTCAGCGGCGATGCGCTCAACATGGGCCTCACGGCCGAGCGCCTGCACGACCGCTTTCCGCAGCTGACCAAGGAGCGCAGCGACCGTTTCGGCATGCGCAGCCAGCAGAAGGTGGCCGCCGCCTACGAGGCCGGGCACATCCAGCCCGACCTCGTTCCCGTTGCCATCCGCAGTGAGCAGGGCTGGGGACTCGCCACCCAGGACGAGGGCTTGCGGCCCGAGACCACGATGGAGGGCCTCGCGACCCTGCGCACTCCGTTCCGGCCGCACGGTCGCGTCACCGCGGGCAATGCGTCGCCCCTCACGGACGGCGCAACGGTCAGCTTGCTCGCCAGCGCGGACGCCGCCCAAGAGCTGGGCCTCTCGACCAAGATGCGACTCGTCAGCTTCGGCTTCGCCGGCGTGCAGCCCGAGGTCATGGGCATCGGGCCGATCCCCTCGACCGAGAAGGCCCTGAAGAAGGCCGGACTCACGATCGACGACATCGGCCTGTTCGAGCTGAACGAAGCCTTCGCCGTCCAGGTGCTGAGCCTGCTCGACCACTTCGGCATCGATGACGACGATCCGCGCGTCAACCCCTGGGGCGGCGCGATCGCGATCGGCCACCCTCTCGCAAGCTCGGGCGTGCGCCTCATGATCCAGCTCGCTCGCCAGTTTGAACAGCACCCCGAGGTGCGATACGGCATGACCGCGATGTGCGTCGGTCTCGGCCAGGGCGGCACCGTGATCTGGGAAAACCCCCACTACGACGGAAAGAAGAAGTGACCGTGGCGAAAAGTGCCGTCAGCCAGTACACCCGCGAACAGTTCGACTCCCTCCTCGCCCTGAGCGACGACGAGGTCGTCACGCACTCGTACGTGCGTGACGTCGCCCTGCCAAGTGGCGGGACTCTCGCCCTCGTCACCCTCGACAACGGGCGCGACCACACACGGCCGAGCACGCTCGGCCCGCAGGGGCTGCTCGAGCTTGCCGCCGTCCTCGACGAGCTGAGCCAGCGTGCATCCGCCGGAGAGATTCAGGCGGTTGCCGTGACCGGCAAGCCGTTCATCCTCGCCGCGGGCGCTGACCTGTCGAAGGTCGGCGACCTACCCGACCGCGAGGCGGGGCTCAAGATGGCGCAGCTCGGACATTACGCCCTCGGCAAGCTGGGTGAGCTGGGTGTGCCGTCGTTCTGCTTCATCAACGGCCTCGCCCTCGGCGGTGGCGTCGAGGTTGCGCTGAACTGCGACTACCGCACGCTCGACTCGAGCGCCGCAGCTCTGGCACTGCCCGAGGTGTTCCTCGGCATCATCCCCGGCTGGGGCGGCGCGTGGCTGTTGCCGAACCTGATCGGCATCGAGAACGCCCTGAAGGTCGTCGTTGAGAACCCGCTGAAGAACAACCGCACCCTGAAGCCCGCGCAGGCGCTCGAACTCGGCATCGCCGACGTGATGTTCTCCCCGGCGAACTTCCTCGAAGACTCGATCCGCTGGGCCGACGGCGTCGTCACCGGGTCGATCAGCGTGAAGCGCCCGAACGCGCCCGGCAAGCTCGAGCGCGCCGTGAAGTGGGATGCGGCGATCGGCATCGCGCGCAAGATGCTTGAGAAGCGCATCGGCACGGTCGCGAAGTCGCCGTACGCCGCCCTCGACCTGCTGAAGGCCGCGAAGTCGAGCGACAAGGCCACCGGATTCGCCGCCGAAGACGAGGCGCTTGCCGACCTCGTGTCCGGTGACCAGTTCGCCGCATCGATCTACGCCTTCAACCTCGTGCAGAAGCGCGCGAAGAAGCCAGCGGGCGCCCCCGACAAAGAGCACGCGAAGCCGGTCACGAAGGTCGGTGTGCTCGGCGCGGGCCTCATGGCGAGTCAGTTCGCGCTGCTGTTCGTGCGGCGCCTCAAGGTTCCCGTGATCATCACCGACCTCGACCAGGCCCGTGTCGACAAGGGTCTCGAGTACATTCGCGGCGAAATCACCGAGCTCGAGAACAAGGGCCGCCTCGACGCTGACGAGGCCAACCAGCTGCGCGCACTCGTGACGGGCACGGTCGACAAGGGCGACTTCGCCGACTGCGACTGGGTCATTGAGGCCGTCTTCGAAGAGCTCACAATCAAGCAAGACCTGTTCGCCGAGATGGAGGGGATCATCTCCCCCGAGGCGGTTCTCGCCACGAACACGTCGTCGCTGTCGGTCGAGCAGATCGGCGCGAAGCTCTCGCACCCCGAGCGCGTCGTCGGCTTCCACTTCTTCAACCCCGTGGCCGTCATGCCGCTGATCGAGGTCGTGAAGACGCCGCACACCGACGAGGCGACGCTCGCCACGGCGATGGCGACGGCCGCGAAGCTGCGCAAGAACGCGGTCATCACCGCCGACACGCCGGGCTTCGTCGTCAACCGCATCCTCGCGAAGCTCCTCGGTGAGGCGATGCACGCCGTCGAGCAGGGAACCCCGTTCGAGGATGTGGTGGCCGCGCAGAAGCACTTCGGCCTGCCGATGGACCCGTTCGTGCTGCTCGACCTCGTGGGGCTCAAAGTCGGGGCACACGTGCTCGACACCCACCACGGCGCGTTCCCCGACCGCTTCTTCGAGTCGAAGGCACTGCACGAGCTCGCCGACGCCGGCGTGCTGCTCGAGAAGGACAGCAAGGGGCAGGCGAAGGGCATCGACAAGAAGGCGATCGCGATCGTCGAGAAGCACCGCCCGGCGTATGCTCGCCCCTACTCGGTCGTGGAGCTCACCGCCCGCCTCGAAGACGGCCTCGCCGACGAGATTCACCGGATGCTCCAGGACGGCGTCGTGGAGGCGGCCGAGGACATCGACCTGTGCATGATCCTCGGTGCCGGGTGGCCCTTCCAGATGGGCGGCGTGACGCCGTTCCTCGACCGCGTCGGAGCGTCGGAGCGCGCCTTTGGCGGCACCTTCCACGACCCGCGCATCCAGGGCGTGTCGTAGCGGCACCCCACCGCTGACAGACCGCGGCCCCCGGACCCTCTCGCTGCGAGGGGCCGGGGGCCGTTCGTCGTGATCGAGCGCCTGTGCTACTGCTGAGTGCTGCGGTCGTTCGCCGTCGTGTCGATCGTCGCGTCGTCGGGCAACGGGCGCGCCACCGGAATGCGGGTGCCCAGCACCTGCGCGACGAGGTCGCGCGCGATAGCCTGCGCCGTGAGACCCACCCGCTCGAAGATCTCACCGCGGGTGGCGTGCTCGAGGAATTCGTCCGGCAGTCCCAGCTCGTCGACGGCCGTGTCGACACCGGCGGCACGCAGGTCTTGCCGAATACGGGTGCCGATTCCGCCGACGCGAACGCCGTCCTCGACGGACACCACGATCCGGTGGTCGCGCGCCAGGTCGATGATGCTGCCCGCGACCGGAACGACCCAGCGGGGGTCGACGACGGTGGCGCCGATGCCCTGGTCGGCCAGTCGGTCGGCGACCTCGAGCCCCAGCTTTGCCATCGGGCCTACCGTCACGATGAGCACGTCCTTGTGCGGCGCCTCACGCAAGACGTCGACGCCGTCGTCGGTGCGACGGACCGCGTCGAACTCGGTTCCGACGCTCCCCTTCGAGAACCGGATGACCGTGGGTGCGTCGTCAACGGAAACGGCCTCTGCGAGTTCCTCGCGCAATCGCGTCGCATCCCGCGGTGCCGCCAGGCGAATGCCGGGAACGACCTGCAGGATCGAGAGATCCCACACCCCGTGGTGGCTCGCGCCGTCGGGGCCGGTCACACCGGCGCGGTCGAGCACGAACGTGACACCCGCCTTGTGCAGGGCGACGTCCATGAGCACCTGGTCGAAGGCGCGGTTGATGAAGGTCGCGTAGACGGCGACGACGGGGTGCAGGCCGCCGTAGGCGAGGCCAGCGGCAGACGCGACCGCGTGCTGTTCGGCGATGCCCACGTCGAAGACGCGGTGCGGGTGCTTCTCGGCGAGCTTGTGCAGCCCGGTCGGGCGCAGCATCGCGGCGGTGATCCCCACGAGGCGGTCGTCACGATCGGCAAGCCGCACGAGCTCATCGGCGAACACGCTCGTCCACGACGGCGCACTCGCGGTCTCGATCGACTCCCCCGTTTCGGGGTCGATTTGCCCGACCGCGTGGAACTGGTCGGCGACGTCGGCGAGGGCCGGCTCGTAGCCCTTGCCCTTCTGCGTGATGGCGTGCACGATGACCGGCGCTTCGAACTCTTTCGCCTGCCGCAGGGCGCGCTCGACGTCGCGAATGTCGTGCCCGTCGATCGGCCCGATGTACTTGATGTCGAGGTTCGAGTACAGCGCCTCGTTGTTCGTGAAGCGTGAGAGGAAGCCGTGCAGGCCGCCGCGCACGCCGCGGTAGAACGCGCGGCCGGGTGAGCCGAGGTGGTCGAACATCGCCTCTGTGCGGCGCCGGAACGTACGGTACGACCGGCGCGTGCGCACGCTCGACAGGAAGCGCGCCATGCCCCCGATCGTCGGCGCGTACGAGCGCCCGTTGTCGTTGACGACGATGACGAGGTTGCGGCTGTTGTCATCGGTGATGTTGTTGAGCGCCTCCCAGGTCATGCCGCCGGTGAGGGCGCCATCCCCCACGACGGCGACGACGTGGCGATCGCCCTGGCCGGTCATCTCGTACGCGCGAGAAATGCCGTCCGCCCAGCTGAGCGAGCTGGAGGCGTGAGAGCTTTCCACGATGTCGTGCGGCGACTCCGCGCGTTGCGGGTAGCCGGCCAGGCCGTCCTTCTGACGCAGACGCGAGAAGTCCTGGCGGCCCGTGAGGAGCTTGTGCACGTACGACTGGTGGCCAGTGTCCCACACGATGGCGTCGCGGGGCGAGTCGAAGATGCGGTGAATGCCGAGGGTGAGCTCGACGACGCCGAGGTTCGGGCCCAGGTGACCGCCCGTCTTCGACACCTCAGCCACCAAGAACCGCCGAATCTCGTCGGCGAGCAGCTCCAGCTGGGTGTGGGTGAGCGCGTCCAGGTCGCGGGGTTCACGGATCGTTCGGAGCAGCTCCATCCCTTCACGATACGGGGTTCCAGCAGAGCGCGCGCCACAAAGCCACGGCAGTTTTCTGGGGGTTCACTGGATGAATCCGGGATGCGCGAACGGCCCGCTGAACCACGAAGGATTCAGCGGGCCGTTCGACCGCGATGCGCGCCTAGACCAGGCTGCGCAGCACGTACTGCAGGATTCCGCCGTTGCGGTAGTAGTCGGCCTCACCGGGGGTGTCGATACGGACAATCGCATCGAACTCGACCGGCTGCTTGCCGGCGGGCGAGTGCGTCGTGGGAGTCGCGACGACTCGAACGGTGCGGGGGGTGCGCCCCTCGTTCAGCTCGGTGATGCCCGAAATTGCGATCTCTTCCGTGCCATCGAGGCCGAGGCTCTCGGCCGACTCGCCGGCCGGGAACTGCAGCGGCACGACGCCCATGCCGATCAGGTTCGACCGGTGGATGCGCTCGAAGCTCTCAGCGATGACCGCGCGGACGCCGAGCAGGCTCGTGCCCTTTGCAGCCCAGTCGCGGCTCGATCCCGAGCCGTACTCCTTGCCGGCCAGGACGACGAGCGGCGTGCCGGCCGCCGCGTAGTTCTGGCTGGCGTCGTAGATGAACGACTGGGCGCCGTCGTCGGTCGTGAAGTCGCGCGTGTAGCCACCCTCGACGCCGTCGAGCAGCTGGTTCTTCAGGCGGATGTTCGCAAAAGTTCCGCGAATCATGACCTCGTGGTTGCCACGACGCGAGCCGTAGGAGTTGAAGTCTTTACGCTCGACACCGTGCTCGGTCAGGTAGCGGCCGGCAGGGGTGTCGGCCTTGATCGAGCCTGCGGGGCTGATGTGGTCGGTGGTCACCGAGTCACCCAGCTTCGCCAGCACGCGGGCGCCCGCGATGTCGACGACCGGGGTCGTCTCCATCGTCATGCCCTCGAAGTACGGAGGCTTGCGCACGTAGGTCGACTCGGTGTCCCACTCGAACGTGGCGCCGGCCGGGGTCGGCAGCGACCGCCAGCGCTCGTCGCCGTCGAACACCGAGGCGTACTGCGTGGAGAACATGTCGGTGTCGATGGATGCGTCGATGGTCTTCTGCACCTCGTCGGCGTCGGGCCAGATGTCGCGGAGGTAGACCTCGTTGCCCTCACTGTCGGTGCCGAGCGGGTCGTTCTCGAAGTCGAAGTTCATCGAGCCGGCGAGCGCATACGCGATGACGAGCGGCGGGCTCGCGAGGTAGTTCATCTTCACGTCGGGGTTGATTCGGCCCTCGAAGTTGCGGTTACCCGAGAGCACCGCCGTGACGGCGAGGTCGTTCGCGTTGATCGCCTCGGAGATCTCGTCGGCCAGCGGGCCCGAGTTGCCGATGCAGGTCGTGCAGCCGTAGCCGACGGTGTAGAAGCCGAGGGCCTCCAGATCGTCGGTGAGGCCGGCCTTCTCGTAGTAGTCGGTGACGACCTTCGAGCCGGGGGCGAGCGTGGTCTTCACCCACGGCTTCGCCTTCAGTCCCTTCTGGGCGGCGTTGCGCGCGAGCAGACCTGCCGCGAGCATGACCGACGGGTTCGAGGTGTTCGTGCACGACGTGATCGCCGCGATTGTCACCGCACCGTGGTCGATCGTGAACTCGCTGTCGCCCACCGTGACATCGACGGGCTTCGACGCGGCGGCCGGCGACTTCGAACGCTCGCGACGCACGCGCTGCTGTTCTGCATCCTCGTCCTCCGGGGTGAAGCCCACCGGGTCGGAGGCCGGGAAGGTGCCTTCGATCGCGGCGTCGACGGCGCTCTGGGTGGCGCCCGCGTAGTCGACGAGGTCGCGTTCGAAGGTTTCCTTCGCCGCCGTCAGCTCGATGCGGTCCTGCGGACGACGCGGACCGGCGATCGACGGCACGACCGTCGACAGGTCGAGCTCCATGTACTCGCTGAACTCGGGCTCGACGCTCGGGTCGTGCCACAGGTGCTGCAGCTTCGAGTACGCCTCGACCAGTGCGACCTGCTCGGCCGAACGGCCGGTGAGGCGCAGGTAGTCGAGGGTGACCTCGTCGATCGGGAACATGGCGGCGGTCGAGCCGAATTCGGGGCTCATGTTGCCGATCGTGGCGCGGTTCGCGAGCGGAACCTGCGCCACGCCCTCGCCGTAGAACTCGACGAACTTGCCGACCACGCCGTGCTGGCGGAGCATGTCGGTGATCGTCAGGACGACGTCGGTCGCGGTGACGCCGGCCGGGATGGAACCGGATAGCTTGAAGCCCACGACCTTCGGGATCAGCATCGACACGGGCTGGCCGAGCATGGCCGCCTCGGCCTCGATGCCGCCGACGCCCCAGCCGAGCACGCCCAGACCGTTGACCATGGTCGTGTGCGAGTCGGTGCCGACGCAGGTGTCGGGGTAGGCGCGCAACACGCCGTCAACCGTGCGGGTGTAGGTGACCTTCGCGAGGTGCTCGATGTTCACCTGGTGCACGATGCCGGTTCCCGGGGGCACGACCTTGAAGTCGTCGAAGGCTGTCTGGCCCCAGCGCAGGAACTGATAGCGCTCACCGTTGCGCTCGTACTCGATCTCGACGTTGCGCTCGAGCGCGTCGGGCGTGCCGAAGAGGTCGGCGATGACCGAGTGGTCGATGACGAGCTCGGCCGGCGCCAGCGGGTTGATCTTCTTCGGGTCGCCGCCGAGCTCGGCGACGGCCTCCCGCATGGTCGCGAGGTCGACGATGCAGGGAACACCGGTGAAGTCCTGCATCACGACGCGCGCGGGCGAGAACTGTATCTCGGTGTCGGGCTCGGCGGTCGGCTGCCACGAGCCGAGAGCACGAATCTGCTCAGCGGTGACGTTCTTGCCGTCCTCGGTGCGGAGCAGGTTCTCGAGCAGCACCTTCAGACTGAAGGGAAGCTTCTCGTAGCCGTCCACGGCGTCGATGCGGAAGACCTCGTACTCGGTCTCTCCGACCGTGAGGGTGTCCTTCGCGGAGAATGAGTTGACTGCGGACACGACGTCCATCCTTTCGCGGTTGCGCGACGGGGTGTCCGTCGCATCGGTCGCCTACGACCCCTATTTATCTTGATGTCGAGATATTTAATGCTAGCACTCGGTCATGCCCGCGAGCGGGCGTACACGGCACGAATCATGAGCCACGTCACCCACAACACGGCGGCGTAGAGCGGCAGACCCATGAGAAGCCGAGAAGCGGCCAACGCGGTCACGTTCTCGGCGAGGTAGAAGGGAACCTGAACGCCCAGCCGCAGCGAGAACAAGCCCACCCAGAGCCAGGTCGTCAGGGTCAGGATGCTGCGCTTCGCCGGGTCCGATCGCCACTCGGCATCGCCCGTCAACAGTCCCGTGATGACCCCGATGAGGGGGCGCCGGACGGCGAGGCTGATGAGCAGAGCGACGAGCCAGACACTGTTGATCACGAAGCCGAGAACGAAGTTCTCCTCGGCGCGGCCCGTGAAGAGGGCGAGGCCCGCCGAGAGCGCGATCCCGATAAGACCGATGATCGCCGGGGCGATCGGCGTTCGCGTGATGGCGCGCACGAGCACGAAGACCACGGCCACCCCGAGCGGGACGAGGACCGACGGGCCCACCTCGCCGGTGATGGTGAACACGACGAGGAAGAGGAAGCCGGGTAGCAGCGACTCGATGAGCCCGCGCACGCCGCCGACGGCGCCCCACAGTGCGTGGGCGGTCGGTCGCTCCCCCGGCTCGACGCGACCGAAACCCGATCGGCGCGCGGCCTCGGCGAGGGTCGCCTGCAGGTCGGGAGCGTCCGCGCCGGGCTGCTCGTCGCCTGCCGACTCGGCGCCGGTCGCTCGCTCGTTCGCCCGTTCGGTCATGAGGATGCGGTGGGCTGCGGCCCCTCACCGGCACTCGCACCGGCGGCGCCCTGCGGTCCGGCGGGTACCTGCAGAGGGATGAGATCGCGCGGCGGCATGGGCGTCGACCCGCGAACCACCACGATGCTGCGGAACACGTCGTCGATCGCCTCCGCGGCGGCCTGGTCGACCGCGCCCTGCCCGGCGATCACGCCGCGGAGGAACCAGCGCGGTCCGTCAACACCGACAAAGCGGGCGATGCGGGTCGACGCCTGGCCGTCAGCCTGCACGGGAATGCGCGCGAGCAGCTCCGGTCCAAACACGCCGTCGCGCTCGCTGATCTCGCCGCCCTGCGAGCGAATCTGCTGCTCGATCTGACCGCGCACCTCGTGCCAGAGGCCCGTGGAGCGCGGAGCCGCGAACGCCTGCACCTGCAGGGTCGAGCCCTGGTAGTCGATGCCGACGGCGACGACACGCTTCGTGGCCTCCTCGACCTCCAGCCGCAGCTGCAGTTCGGATCGGGGAACGAGCTTGATCGCACCCAGGTCGACGTAGGGCCGGACGGCGTTCGCCTCGGACTCGTCAAAGGGGCCGTTCTCGGCGCGGTCGGCGGGCGCCGACTTCGCGTCTTCGGGAAGCGGCCCGTCGGTCATGGCGGTGTCAGTCACAGAACTCCTTCACTCGGCGACGGCTCACTACGGTAGCCGCTTGAGCCAAAGCCCGCCTGTCCGCGGTGTGAACCGGGAAGGGATTCGACGGGAATAAACACGGGGCGTTCGACGCGCTGGATTACCAACTGGGCAATGCGGTCACCGGGCGCGACCGAATACGGCTCGCGAGCATCCGTATTGAGGAGCGTGACGCGGATCTCGCCTCGATAGCCCGCATCCACGGTTCCCGGGGCGTTCAGCACGGTGATGCCGTGCTTCGCGGCAAGTCCGCTGCGCGGAAGCACGAACGCGGCGTAGCCGTCGGGCAAGGCGATCGCCAGGCCGGTGCCGACCGTCGCGCGCTCGCCGGGAGCGATCGTCACCGATTCGGATGCGACGAGATCCGCACCCGCATCGCCCGGATGCGCCACCACGGGCGCGCGGTCACCGGTCATCAGAATCTCGACGTCGGGCACTTCTGAAGGCTAGTGCATGGTCGAATAGGGGTATGAAGCAGTTCCGCGAGCGCCTCTGGCCCGCCCTCTGGTGGTACCCCATCATCGCGCTGATTGTGCCGGCGACTCTGCTGGTGTTCGAGCCGATCAGCCTCATCGCCGGCGTTGTGACGGCGACCGCGCTCGTCTCCGGCTCCCTCCTTCTTCTGATCGGCTCGGCGCCGACCATTCGCGTGGCCGACGGAACATTGCAGGCGGGAAAGGCGCGCATTCCGGTCGCCCTGATCGGCGACATGCGCGCGGCGGCGGGCGAGGACGCGCGCGCCGAACGGGGCCCGCTCTTGGATGCACGGGCCTGGCTCCTGCTCCGCGGGGACGTCGGCCCCGTCGTGCGGCTTGATATCACCGACCCTGAGGACCCGACACCGTACTGGGTCGTGTCGACGCGGCGGCCTGAGGAGTTGATCGCCGCGATCAGCGTCGCCCGGGAGAGCGCCGAGGCGTCCGAAGGTCGCTAGTCGCGGCCCGTGGTCAGCGGCGCCGATCAGAGAGCCAGAAGCGCAGCGTGAGAACTACGAGCACTCAGCGCAGACGGGCCCGAGCTTCTCCTGGTGGTCGAGCTGAGAGCGGTGCTTCACGAGGAAGCAGCTGACGCACGTGAACTCGTCGGCCTGCGGGGGCAGCACGACGACGTCGAGATCGAGGTCGGCCAGGTCCTGTCCGGCGAGCTCGAAGCCCGGATTATCGGCATCGTCGACGTCGACAACGCCCGACATCTTGTCGGGAACTCGCTCCTGAAGCGCTTGGATCGAATCGGTGTCATCGTCCGTTTTGCGCGGAGCGTCGTAGTCGGTTGCCATGCCTCATCCACTCTCATGTGTACTGCCGGGGGCCGCGGGGGGCGGCGATAGTTTGCAGGACGCCCCGCCGAAACGCAAACGGGGTTCGCTGTTTGTGCCTGCGTGTCGAAGCAACTTCCGGCACGCCCGCCGTATTCCCGGCCGGGCGGGGATGCCCGTGGCATGCTGTGCGCAGCATCCGCGCAGTCGGGAGACAACGCCATGGAAGAACTGACCGTTATTGGCGCCGAGAACGGCGCACTGGTCGTCGTCGGGGACGACGGTACTCGCTACCGGGTGCCGATCACCGAAGCCTTGCACACCGCCATTCGGCAAAACCGCCCGGCTCAGCCCGCCGCGCATCGCGTGTCGCCGCGCGAGATCCAGGCGCAGATTCGTGCGGGCCTGTCGGCCGCCGAGGTGGTGGCCGCCACCGGTGAGGCCCTCGAATACGTGCAACGCTTCGAGGGCCCCGTGCTCGCCGAGCGCGAGTACGTCGTGACGGCAGCGCGCAGTGTTCCCGTCGCCGTCGCCGCCGACACCGAGTCGGGCGTTGCCGCCCACACCTTCGGGGGCGTCATCGACCAGCGTCTCGACGAGCTCGGGGCGACCGAGATCGCCTGGGCGAGCTGGAAGAAGGACGCGCTGTGGACCATCCGCGTCGCCTTCCTCGACGGTGAGGTGTCGCGCGAGGCCCTGTGGAGCTTCGACCCCAAGAAGTCGACACTGTCGCCCGCGAACCACGAGGCGCAGTCGCTGTCACAGCAGGGCGACGGCCCTACCACCGCCCTGCCGCGCCTCCGGGCCGTCACGACAGACCCCGCCGACGACCAGCCGTCCGGCCGCTTCGACTCGGGCGCCTTCCAGATCGGCCCCGAGGCAGTTGCCCCGGCCACGCCCTCGCGCGTCGGCGTGCGCACCGACCCCGACGACGTCCCGCGGCCCGCGATGGGTCAGACCGCCGACCTCCTCGAAGCGCTGCGGCGCCGTCGGGGCGAGCGAGAGCCCGCGCCGCAGGACGAGCGTGATGCGGCGCGAGCCGCGCATCCGTCGACCGGCTCCATCCGGGTCATCGAGGTTCCGCTGGATCGCGACGAAGCGGACATGTCCGATACCGCGGACTCGCCCACCCTCATCGGCATGGACGGCGATCGGCCCGACGGAGCTGCGGTGCCCGCCTCCTCGAGCGCAAGCTCTCCTGCGGAGCCCCCGACGAAACCCGCCACCGCCAAGCGCGGGCGCGCGGCGATGCCGAGCTGGGACGAAATCGTCTTCGGCGCCCGCCCCGACGACGACCCGGCCTAAGACCGGACGAACGCGCCGAAGCGCGCCAGCGGCACGCGCGTCTCAGCGTCCGAAAACGAGCCGTGCTGACCGACCATGGCGAGCGAGCGGTCGGTGGCCGTGCGCTCGTCGTAGTAGACGACGGCGGAACGCGCGGCGATCAGCACGTCACCGATGCGGGAGACGACGGTCGGATCGACAGCGCCCCCGAACCAGCCGGCCGCGATCGCCTCATCGCGGGTGACCACCCACGATCGGGCAGCCTCGCGGGCGGTCCAGCGCGCATGAATGCCCGCCGCCTCCGCCGGGTCGTCCGCCACGAGGTGCAGGCAGCGCGGCTCGCCGGCCACGTGGCGCACTCCCCGCCACAGCTCGTCTTCGGCGGCGACGACGCGACGGGCGTGCGGGGCGATGTCGAGCATCCCGTGATCGGCTGTCAGCAAGGCGCCCGTGCCGGGCGGGGCGAGCGGATGGGCGAGCGCCGCATCCAGTTCTTCGAGCCGGTGCAGCCAGCGCGCTGACGAGACGCCGCTTGCATGCCCGGCCTGGTCAAGCTCAGGGAGGTAGGTGTAGACCAGCCGTGGCTCGGCGCCGGCGAGGAGCTCGCGCGTGCGCTCGAGCCGGTCGGCCATCGACTCCGCCGCGACGAACCGTGCGCCGCGCAGCACGGCCCGTGTGAACCCGGAGTCGGCGTAGCGACCGGCGGCGATCACGACCGGCTCGATTCCGAGTCCCGCCGCGCGCTCAAACAGGGTCTCGTGACGCTGCCACACTTCGGGATGCGCGGACGAGTCCCAGCCGGTCAGCATGTTGACCACGCGGTCACCCGCCGCATCGTGGGCCGAGTACCCGACGAGCCCGTGCTCGCCCGCCGGGCGCCCCGTGGTGAGGGTCGCCAAGGCTGAGGCGGTTGTCGTCGGGAAGGCCGAGTGGATCGTCCCGCCGCGCCGGGGTATCGCGGCCGTGAGGTGGCGCGCATGCCCCCGATGGGCCGCGAGCGGCTGCGCCCCGAGGCCGTCGACGAGCACCACGGCGGCGGAGCGCACGGCGGGAAGCGCAAGGGGGTTGTCGTCCCCGCGAACCGCCGACAACGCGCTCGACAACACGTCGCCGAGTGTCCGGGTCGAGCCGGGGGGCGCCGGTAGCATGGGCGCCATCCTATGACTCCCCCCGCAGCCCCCCAGCTTCCCGACTCCCCCGCCCCGGTCGAACGCATCGACGATGTCGATCTGGCCGACGAGATGCAGGGGTCGTTTCTCGAATACGCCTACTCGGTGATCTACTCGCGGGCGCTGCCCGATGCGCGCGATGGGCTGAAGCCCGTGCAGCGGCGCATCCTCTACATGATGAGCGACATGGGGCTTCGCCCCGAGCGCGGCCACGTCAAGTCGGCCCGCGTCGTCGGCGAGGTGATGGGCAAGCTGCACCCGCACGGCGACGGCGCCATCTACGACGCCCTCGTGCGTCTCGCGCAAGACTTCACGATGCGTGTTCCGTTCGTCGACGGCCACGGCAATTTCGGCTCGCTCGACGACGGCCCGGCCGCCGCCCGCTACACCGAGGCACGCTTGCGCGCCGCGGCACTCGCCATGGTCGAGAGTCTCGATGAAGACGTCGTCGACTTCGTGCCGAACTACGACAACCAGCTGACGCAGCCCGAGGTGTTGCCGGCCGCCTTCCCGAACCTCCTCGTCAATGGCGCGAGCGGCATCGCGGTCGGCATGGCGACCAACATGGCGCCGCACAATCTCATCGAGGTGGCGGCCGCCGCCCGGTACCTGCTCGACAAACCCGATGCGACGCTCGACGAGCTGATGGCCTTCGTTCCGGGGCCGGACCTACCGACCGGGGGGCGCATCCTGGGCCTTGACGGCATCAAGGAGGCCTACGCGACCGGCCGCGGGCGCTTCACCACGCGCGCGACCGTGAACGTCGAGCAGGTCACGGCACGCAAACGCGGCCTCGTCATCACCGAACTGCCCTACCTCGTCGGCCCCGAGCGCGTGATCGAAAAAATCAAGGACGGCGTGCAGTCGAAGAAGCTGCAGGGCATCAGCGATGTCACCGACCTCACCGACCGGAAGAACGGTCTGCGACTCGTGGTCGGCATCAAAAACGGCTTCGACCCGAATGCGGTGCTCGAGCAGCTCTATCGCTACACGCCGCTCGAAGACGGCTTCTCGATCAACGCCGTCGCGCTCGTCGACGGCCGACCGCAAACCCTCGGCCTCGTCGAGCTGCTGCGCGTCTACCTTGACCACCGAACCTCGGTGGTCACGCGGCGCAGCCAGTATCGCCTCGACCGTCGCCGTGAGCGCCTGCACCTCGTCGAGGGCCTGCTGGTGGCGATCCTCGACATCGACGAGGTCATCCAGGTCATCCGCTCCTCCGACGATGCGGAACAGGCGCGCACCCGCCTGATCGAGATCTTCGACCTCAGCCAGGTGCAGAGCGAGTACATCCTCGAGCTGCGATTGCGTCGACTCACGCGCTTCAGCCGCATCGAGCTCGAGGCAGAGCGCGACCAGCTGCGCGAAGAGATCGCCGAGCTGGAGGCGATCCTCGCCGACCCGGCCCGCGTGCGCGCCCTTGTCGGCGACGAGCTCGACGACGTCGCCGCTCGCCTCGGCACCCCGCGCCGCACGCTATTGACGGAGGGCATGCCGACCGCGCCGCCGTCGCGCGCTCGCGCCCAGGCGGCCGCCTCGCTCGAGATTGCCGACACCCCCTGCCGCGTTCTGCTGTCAACGACCGGTCGCGCGCTGCGCGTCGACATCGGCGACGAGGATGCGCTCATCCAGCCGCCCACGGACCGCCGGGTCGCGCACGACGCGATCCGCGCATCCGCCGTGACGACGGTGCGGGGGGAGCTCGTCGCGATCACAGACCGTGGTCGTTTCGTACGGTTCAGCCCGGACGCCCTGCCGGCGGTGCCGGCCACGTCGGTGCAGCTCGCCGCCGGAGTGTCGCTCAGCGAGTACGTGGGGCTCACGGACCCGCGCGAACACATCGTGACGATCGTCGATCCGGCGTCGGAGACTCCGCTCGCGCTCGGCACGCGTGGCGGGGTCGTGAAACGACTGGCACCGGGCAGCTACGCGGCTAAGCCGGACGGCGAGGTCATCGGCCTGAAAGACGGTGACTCCGTCGTCGGGGCCGCACTCGCGACCGACGCGAGCGAGTTGGTCTTCGTCACCTCCGACGCGCAGCTGCTGCGCTTCTCCGCCGAGCTCGTGCGCCCGCAGGGAGCGCCCGCGGGCGGCATGGCGGGCATCAAGCTGGGTGCCGGCGCGAGCGTCATCGCCTTCCACGTCACCCCTCGCGACGAGGCGGTCGAGGTGGTCACCGTGTCGGGGTCGAGTGCGGCTCTGGCCGGTGTCGAGCCGGGGCGTGCCAAGCGCTCGTTCCTCAGCGAGTTCCCGGCGAAGGGTCGCGCAACGGGCGGGGTGCGTGCCCACGCCTTCCTCAAGGGCGAAGACACGCTGCGACTCGCGTTCGTCGGGGTCGACCCGCTGGCGGTCGCGGCCGACGGGAAGGCTCGCACGCTGCCCGAGGGCGGAGCCAAGCGCGACGGCTCGGGCACGCCGCTCGACGCGGCCGTCGACACGATCGGCACGCGGGCGAGCTGACCGCCCCTAGACGTCGATGCGGTCGCGGTCGAGCCCCTGGCCCGCGATGATGAAGTCTTTGCGCGGGGCGACGTCGTTGCCCATGAGCAGCTCGAACACGCGGTTCGCCGCCTCGGCGTCGGAGACGCGCACCCGGCGCAGCGTGCGGTGGGCGCGGCTCATGGTCGTGTCGGCCAACTGGTCGGCATCCATCTCTCCGAGCCCCTTATAGCGCTGGATGGGGTCCTGGTAGCGCTTGCCCGACTTCTTCAGCGCGGCGAGGACACCCTGCAGCTCTTTCTCGCTGTAGGTGTAGATCGTCTCGTTCGGCTTCGATCCGGGGTTCATGACGACGACGCGGTGCAGCGGCGGCACGGCGGCGAATACGCGACCGTCGTCGATCATGGGGCGCATGTAGCGGAAGAACAGCGTCAGCAGGAGCGTGCGAATGTGGGCTCCGTCGACGTCGGCGTCGGACATGATGATGACCTTGCCGTAGCGGGCCGCGTCGAGATCGAACGAGCGACCGGAGCCCGCTCCGATCACCTGGATGATGGATGCGCACTCGGCGTTCGAGAGCATGTCGCTGACCGACGCCTTCTGCACGTTCAGGATCTTCCCGCGAATCGGCAAGAGGGCCTGGTACTCGCTGTCGCGGGCGAGCTTGGCTGTGCCGAGCGCACTGTCGCCCTCCACGATGAAGAGCTCGCTCTCGGCGACGTCGCTCGATCGGCAGTCGACGAGCTTCGCGGGGAGGGAGGAGTTCTCGAGCGCGTTCTTGCGACGCTGGGTCTCCTTGTGGGCACGCGCCGAGATGCGGCTCTTCATCTCCGCGACGACCTTGTCGAGCACGAGCGCTGACTGCGCCTTGTCGTCGCGCTTCGTGCTCGCAAATCGCGCCTTCAGGGCATCCGACAGCACCTTCGCAACGATCGCCCGCGCAGCCGGCGTGCCGAGAACCTCCTTCGTCTGACCCTCGAACTGCGGCTCGGGGATGCGCACCGTCAGCACGGCCGTGAGGCCGGCCAGCACGTCATCTTTCTCAAGCTTGTCGGTGCCGGCCTTGAGACGCCGCGCGTTTTTCTCGACCTCCGCGCGCAGGGTCTTCAGTAGCCCCTGTTCGAAGCCGGCCAGGTGACTGCCACCCTTGGGCGTCGCGATGATGTTGACGAAACTGCGCACGGCGGTCTCGTAGCCGGTCCCCCAGCGTAGGGCGATGTCGACCGTGCACTCCCGTTCGAGCTCGGTCGGCGTCATGTGCCCCTGCGCGTCGAGCACCGGCACCGTCTCGGTGAAGTGGCCGCTGCCGGTGATGCGCCAGGTGTCGGTCAGCGGCGAATCCGGCGCGAGGTAGTCGACGTACTCGCTGATGCCTCCCGAGAAGTGGAACGTTTCCGTCCTCGTTTGCTCGCCGCGCTCATCCGTGACGGAGAGGGAGAGCCCCGGCACGAGGAACGCCGTCTGCCGTGCTCGAGCCATCAGCTCGTCTGGCTGGAATTCCGTTCCCTTCGTGAAGATCTGCGGGTCGGCCCAGTACCGGATGCGCGTTCCGGTGACCCCCTTGGCCACCTTCCCGACCACCCGCAGCTCACTGCCCGAGATGAAAGGGGAAAACGGTGCGTCCGGGCGCGGGCCGTCGTCGCCGTCGTCGAAGATGCCGGGCTCGCCGCGGTGAAACGACATGGCCCACGTCTTGCCGCCGCGGTCGACTTCGACGTCGAGTCGCTCGGAGAGGGCGTTGACGACCGACGCTCCGACCCCGTGCAGACCGCCCGAGGCGGCGTAGGAGCCGCTACCGAACTTGCCGCCAGCGTGCAGCTTCGTGAACACGACCTCGACGCCCGACAAGCCGGTCTTCGGCTCGATGTCGACGGGTATACCGCGGGCGCTGTCGCGCACCTCGACACTGCCGTCAGCGTGCAGACGAACCTCGATACTGTCGCCGTGACCGGCGAGGGCTTCGTCGACCGAGTTGTCGATGATCTCCCACAGGCAGTGCATGAGGCCGCGGGAATCGGTGGAGCCGATGTACATGCCGGGGCGCTTGCGAACAGCCTCGAGTCCCTCAAGGACGGACAGGTGCCTGGCGGAGTAATCGGATTGAGCCACGATCCTCCAGCGTAGACGCGGGGAGGCGACGGGCTTGCGCACCACTCCGGGAGCTCGCACGACCCCCAGCCGGCAGAGGCGGTCGTCGTTATGCGCTGAGCGAAACGGCGGCCAACTGGCAGGGTTCGGTCGGTGCGGTGTGGTGCAATGGGCCATCCGGAACCCGATCACGACGCGACGAAGGAAGGCCCACCATGACGCAACTGACGACCGACACTCCGAGCGTCACCGCGCCGGCACCCCTGACCGCGACCGATCGGTGCGACGCGTGCGGCGCGCAAGCTTACGTGCGGGCAACCCTCGCGACGGGTGAGCTTCTCTTCTGCGCCCACCACGCCAGCCGGTTCCGCGACTCCCTCAAGCCGACGGCTCTGTCGTGGCACGACGAGTCGGCGAAACTGCACGACGAACAGCGGGCATAATCACTGAGCGTGACCAACGCTCTCTCCCGTCTGCGCAACCGAGCCTCGTACGTCATTGGTCGGGCTCGAAAGCTTGACCTGCCCTCCGTGTGGCAACGCGCCGGAGAGGTGCGCGATCAGCACGGCGTCGCCCGCCCGAAGGTGTTCGCCGACATGATGTGGTCGGCCGCGTTTCGCGAGACGCCGTTCCAGGACTACGTCGACTGGGACTACGCGATCCTCACTCGCGCCGAGCGTGAGACGTTCATGACACACGCGATCTCGGACCAGATCGCGCGGCGTACCGCGAGCCCCGAACACCGCGGGCTCTTCCACGACAAGATCGCATTCAACGAGCGCTTCGACGCGCTGCTCGGGCGCGAGTGGCTCGACCTGCGCGTCGCCGGCCCCGACGAGCTGCAGGCGTTCGGTGAGCGACACGGAACCCTCTTCGGCAAGCAGCCGGTCTCGAGCGCCGGTCTTGGCGTGTCCCGATACAGCGCCGCGGACGTCACCGATTGGCGAGCGTTCCACGCTGAACTGCTCGAGAAGGGCCAGCCGCTCGTCGAAGAGCAGCTCGTGCAGCACCCCGTACTCGCAGCGGTCTGCCCGGGCACCGTGAATACGACCCGCATCACGGCCTTCTTCGACGGCACGCGCACGCACATCCTGTCCGCGGCCCAGAAGTTCGGCCGCGGCCAGGCGAGCGACCAGCAGTCATTCGGCGGCTTCTACACGATGCTCGACGACCACGGCCACTCCCGGGGGCGCGGCTACGACTCACACCACGGCCTGCACGAGGTGCATCCCGAGTCGGGAGTGTCTATCCCCGACTTCCAGTTGCCGCGCTGGGACGAGGTGGAGGGCTTCATGCAGGAGGTCGGCCGAGTCGTGCCCGAGGTGCCGTACGTCGGCTGGGACATCGTCATCACCCCCGATGACCGTCCGCTCGCCCTCATCGAGGGCAACTGGGGTGCCGGCGTCTACGAGAACAAGCCCAGCGTGACGGGCGTGCGCACGGGGAGCCGTCAGCGCTTTCGCGACGTCATCGGCTTCTAGCGCCCGCCCGCACGGCACGAGGGGCTGGCACTGCCACGCTCACCCGACGTATCGACGCGTCACCCGAGGCGTGAGGCGGGTGACGAGCTCTTCGCCGATCGTGCCCATCTGATCCGCGAGCTCCTGCAGGGTCGGCTCGCCGGCGTCGGCTGGCCCCCACAGGACGGCCGTGTCGCCGACCGCTGCCTGGGGCGCCTCAACGACGGTGGTCAGCGGCTCGACGCGCAGCACACGGCACCGCGCGCCGCCCAGCTGAACCGTGGTGCCCTCCGCGCGCCGCAGCAGGCCGTCGCGGCCGCCGATGGAGAGGCGGACACCCGCCGCACCGACGCTCACGACCTCGGCGGTGAGGGTCATGACGGGACGAAGCCCCAGGTCGGCCGGACCACGGCCGCTGCCCGGGGCGATGCCGGTCAGGAACGCGCCGATTCGGACCATGTCGCCCCGAGCATCCTCGCGATCGAAGGCCGCGGCGCTCGCCGCGATGTGCCGGATACGCCGCTCACCGCCCAGCGCGCGCTCGGCCTCGTCCGCGGCGCCGTGCAGTTCGGCGATCGCCCGGGAATCATCGGCGTCCGACGCCTCGGCGAGGTGCGTGAAGATGCCCTCGACGCGCAGAGCACCTGACCGTTCGGCCTCGACGGCGCGCCCGACGAGCGCCGACCAGTCGGCCGGTGCGGTGCCACCGCGGTGGAGCCCCGTGTCGACCTGAAGGTGCACACGGGCCCCGTGTCGAGCCGTGCCCGCGGCGGTGATGACGCGGTCGAGTGCCGCCCGATCGGTGACGCCGAGATCGACGCCGGCCCGAACGGCCGCCTCGAGATCGCTATCGACGCTGAGATGCCACGCAAAGGCGCGCACGCGCGGCTGCCGAGTCAGCACGGCGACCGCGGCCGCCGGATCGAGCGTGCCGAACCAGTCGACTCCCTCGTCGACGAGGACCGGGAGCACGCGATCGACCCCGTGACCGTACGCATCGTCTTTGACGACCGCCATCAGCCTGGCAGGTTGCACGCGGTCGACGAGGGCGCGGACGTTCGCGCGCAGGGCCGTCAGGTCAACCGTGGCGACCGGTTTGGGCAGCTCACGCGTCATCGCACACCACCGTCGTGATGCGGGGGTCGAGGGCGAGGAGCACCGAGACCGGGTCGTCGTCGACCATCGCGCTCCACTGATCGAGCGGAGTCTCACCACTGCCCGGCCCGAAAACGGAGAGGTGATCTCCGGCGACCAGCGGCACCTCGTCGATGAGCACCACCGCGTCATCCATGGCGACGCGACCGACGATGGGCAGGGCGCGAGCAGTACCCTCCGCTGGCGCGGCGACCATGGTCGCGGTGTTCCCCGCGTGCCGGGGAAGGCCGTGGCCGTAGCCGATCGCGACATCCGCGGCGACGCGGTCGCGGTCGGCGACGAAGGTGTGGCCGTAGGACACTCCCCCTCCCGCCGGGATGGCGTACGTTGACAGGATCACGGCGCTCAGTCGGGGCGAGTGGGCACGAATGCGCTCGCGCAGGGCCGTGACGTCAGCATCGGTGCCGCCGACGCCCCGCAACCGCTCGACGAGTCGTGCCGTGTCGGCGTCGAGCTCGAGCAGACGGGCGGGCTCGGTCGTGCTCACGTTCGACGCTCAGACGGGGCGAACGATACCGAGCGGAGTGCTCTGGTGGCCCTGCCCAAGAGGGTTGTCCTTCAGGATGCGCACGATCCGCTTCTCGCCGGCGGCGTCGAGCGTCGATCCGAGAATATTGCCGCCGAAGTCGTTGATGTCGACGATCGCGACGTCGACCGGCACGCTGAGCGCTGCCTGCAGCGTCTTCGCCACCTCGGCCGGCTTCTCGGGCACCAGAACGACCTGAGTGTTGTAGGGCGGGATGGTTCCGGAGGTCGGACCATCGATGCCGCGCGCCTTAGGGCCGGCGATGCGGTAGAAGTCGCCCGTGCGGCCGACCGCCTTGGTGACGGCGGCGACGGCGGCGGCGAACAGGATGCGCGGGGTTCCGCACTCGCGCAGCGCCATTTCCATCGTCTCGGGCATTCCGAGTCCGATGCCGTGCGAGGTCTTGGTGACGTACTTTGACAGGAAGGTGGCGAGCTTGCGGGGCTGAATGTCGGAGACCGGGTACGAGCGCCCCTGGCTGATCGCGACGATCTTCTCCGTGACGAACAGCAGGTCGCCGGCGCGCAGGTGCTCGGTGGCGTAGCGCGTGACGACCTCCACGATGTCGTCGTCGGTTGTCACCACGTGGGTCTTTACCGGGATGCGCTGAACGGTTTCACCGTCGACCTCGATGGTCAACGCCTTGCCCTCGTTGGGAGACGCGGTCATGGTCCTGCTTTCTGCTCGTCGACGCCCAGACTGCCAGAGACTCTTACTCGAGGTAGTCGCGCAACGCCTGCGAGCGCGACGGGTGGCGCAGCTTCGCCATCGTCTTCGACTCGATCTGGCGGATGCGCTCGCGGGTGACGCCGAACGTGTCGCCGATCTGGTCGAGCGTCTTCGGCATGCCGTCGCCGAGGCCGAAGCGCATGCGAATGACGCCAGCCTCGCGCTCCGACAGCGAGTCGAGCAGGCTCTCGAGCTGCTTCTGCAGCATGGTGAAGCCGACCGCATCGGCCGGCACGACCGCTTCGGTGTCCTCGATGAGGTCACCGAACTCGCTGTCGCCGTCTTCGCCGAGCGGAGTGTGCAGCGAGATCGGCTCACGGCCGTACTTCTGGACCTCGATGACCTTCTCGGGGGTCATGTCGAGTTCGCGGCTCAGTTCTTCCGGCGTGGGCTCTCGGCCAAGGTCTTGCAGCATCTGGCGCTGCACGCGCGCCAGCTTGTTGATGACCTCGACCATGTGCACCGGGATGCGAATGGTGCGCGCCTGGTCGGCCATCGCGCGCGTGATCGCCTGACGAATCCACCAGGTGGCGTAGGTCGAGAACTTGAAGCCCTTCGTGTAGTCGAACTTCTCGACGGCACGAATAAGGCCCAGGTTTCCCTCTTGGATGAGGTCGAGGAACTGCATGCCTCGGCCCGTGTAGCGCTTGGCGAGCGACACGACGAGACGCAGGTTGGCGCCGAGCAGGTGCTTCTTGGCCCGCTGGCCGTCGCGGGCCACCCAGTCGAGCTCACGACCGAGCTGGGTGCGCTTTTCCTTGTCGCTCATCTGCGACAGCTTCTCTTCGGCGAACAGGCCCGCTTCAATGCGCATCGCCAGCTCGACCTCTTCGGCCGCGTTCAAGAGCGCGACCTTACCGATCTGCTTCAGGTAGTCCTTGACCGGGTCAGCGGTCGCGCCGGTGATCGTCGTCGAGTAGACGGGGACCTCGTCGTCGTCGGTGTTGCTGAGAACGATCGCGCCCGTCGGAAGCTCTTCCTTCGGTACGTCCGTGTCGTCGTCCGCGTCATCGTCGGCGGGAGCGCTCGCGAGTGCCGCGGCAGCGTCCTCGTCGTCGGCAGATTCATCCTTCGCCGCGGCGGCCGTGGTCTTCTTGCTGCGCGACGCGGTGGCCTTCGTCGCGGTCGCGGTCTTCTCCGCCGCCGCGGTGTCGGCCTTCGCCGTCGGCTTCTTCGCGGCTGCCGGCTTCTTCGCGGCGCTGGTCGTGGCCGCCGCCTTCTTCGCGGCGGTGGTCGTGGTTGTCGCCTTCTTCGCGGCGGGCTTCTTCGCGGCAGGCTTCGCCGCGGCCTTCTTCTCAGCCGGAGCGTCGCTCGCGCTCGTCGTACGTGTCGCCATGGGCCCCTACTTCCGCGTCTTCCGGGCAGTACAACGACCCATGTCAAGTCCCCGCGATTCGTACGGTGCTGAAGAAGCGGTGTACGGCGGGCGACCGACCGGGTCGCGAACCTCCATTATTGCACGGATGCTCGCACCCTCCGACCAGCGTGGCGCGGGTCAGTCGTCGTCGGCGCGCCGCCGGTGCGCGAGGAATTTCTCCAGCTCGGCGGCGATCGAGTCAGCGCTCGGAACCTCGCCGTCGTCGCCCGTCAAGGGCGAGCGCAAAGCGTTCTCCTCCATGTAGCTGTCGTGGCGTTCCTCGAGGGTTCCGACGAGGCGCTGCAACTCGCTGTTGCCCTCAACCTGATCGTCGACCTTGGCAAGGAACTCGCGCCCCTCTTCGCGCAGGCGGTCGGTCGGCAAGAGCAAGCCGGTCGCGGCCGTGATGCTCTCGAGTGCCGCCACCGCCGCCGCCGGATACTCGGTGTCGCCCAGGTAGTGGGGAATCAGCAGCACGAAGCCCGCAACCGGCTGGTCGGCTTCCTGCAACTTGTATTCGAGCAGGTGCATGGCGTTCCCGGGCACCTGCGTCTGGGGCCGCCAAATCGAGTGCGCATCGGTGAGATCGTTGCGGTTACCGCTGACCGTCGATCCGATCGGCCGCGTATGCGGAACCGGCATGGGGATCGCATTGATCCACGTGGTCGACGCGACCTCCCACTGCTCGACGAGGGCGACGACTGCGTCGGTGAAACCCTCCCAGCGGAAGTCCGGCTCGTAGCCCGTCATCAGGAGGAACGGCGCCCCGAGTTCGTCGCGTGCGAGGCGGATCGCGAGCTCGGGCCGCCGATACTCCGTGAAGCGGGTCTCGTCGAAGAAGAGAATCGGCCGGCGGGCGCGGTAATCGAGCAGTGCATCCCCGTCGAACTCGACGAGCACCTCGGCGTCGAGAGCATCCAGGAGGTACTCGGTGACCTGCTGCACTGCCCCGCCGGCGTCCGTGAAGCCGGTGATCGCTGCCACGAGCGGCAAGCCGCGCGGCACTTCGTCGGCCGGACGACGCAGGCGGTACAGCTCGGAAGGTTCGCGCATGTTTCCCATCGTACGAGCGGCCCCTCCGCGTCACCTGCGCCCCACGCGCGCCGAGAGCGAACAGCCTGCGTCGATACGATGATTCGATGCTTCCTCTCGACGTGACTCGGACGACTGACTCTCCCGCCACCATCGACGCCGACGCCCTCGTCGTGTTCGTGGCCCGCACCGAGAACGGCCCCCGGGTCCTCGCCGACCCTGACGTGGCTGAGCTTCTTGCGGGCGCGCTCGTTGCCGTCGGAGCGACGGGCGCCGCAGAGGAGACGGTGCGCGTGCCCGCGCCCGAGGGCGTTGCCGCCACGAGCATCCTCGCCGCTGGCGTCGGCAGCGAGACGCCCGACGCCGAGAGCGTGCGCCGGGCCGCCGGCGCCGCGACGCGCACCCTGAAGGCGGTCACCGCGATCGCGGTTGTGCCGCCCAGCGACGACGATGTCGCCGCAGCTGTCGAGGGTGCCGTGATGGGCGCCTACCGCTTCGAGGCCGAAGGCCTGCGCGCTCGAGAGGCCGACGACGCGACACGACTCGAGCGCGTGCGCGTCGTGGCGCACGGTGACGAGGCGGATGCGCGGATCACCCGAGCGCTCGTCGCCGCGGAGGCCGTGTGGACGGTTCGCGACCTCGTGACGACTCCCCCGCACGCCCTGTACCCCGAGACGTTCGCACAGCACGCCCAGGAGCTCTCTGCCGAGCTGCCCCTCGAGGTCGAGATCCTCGACGAGGCGGCACTGGCGGCGGGCGGGTTCGGTGGCATCCTCGGCGTCGGTCAGGGGTCGTCGCGCCCGCCGCGCCTCGTCGTCGTTCGCTACAACCGCGACACCGAACTACCGCACCTCGCCCTCGTGGGCAAGGGCATCACCTTCGACTCGGGCGGACTGTCGCTCAAGCCTGCCGCCTCCATGGTCGGCATGAAGTACGACATGACCGGGGCAGCCACCACGCTGGCCGCCACGGTGGCGGCCACGAAGCTCGGCCTGCCCGTGCGCATCACCGCCTGGCTGTGCCTCGCGGAAAACATGCCGAGCGCGACCGCGATTCGCCCGAACGACGTGCTGACGATTCGCGGCGGGCGCACCGTTGAGGTGCTCAACACCGACGCCGAAGGGCGTCTCGTCATGGCCGACGGTCTCGTTGCCGCGAGCGAAGAGCGCCCCGACGCCATCGTCGACGTGGCGACCCTGACCGGCGCTGCCCGGGTGGCCCTCGGAGAGCGGTACGCGGGTCTCATGGGAGACCCCGAGCTGGTCGCGGCCGTCCAGGAGGCGGCCGACGCGACGGGTGAGCTCGTCTGGCCGATGCCACTGCCGAATGAACTGCGAGCGTTGCTCGCGACCGACGTCGCCGACATCGCGAACGCCAAGCCGGGCAACACCGCGGCGGGCATGCTGCTCGCCGGCGTCTTCCTACAGGAATTCGTGGGGCGCACGTCCGACGAACCGGATGCTCCGCGCATCCCGTGGGCGCATCTCGACATCGCGGGCCCCGCGAACAATTCGGGCGGACCGTTCGGATACACGCCGAAGGGATCGTCGGGCGTCGCGACGCGCCTCCTGATTGCGCTCGCAGACGCGCTCGGCGCAAAGGAGTAGGCTGGGCGATTGGCGCGACCACCCGCGCGACGTCCCCCGGCCGGCACCATAACCAGGCGCCGGCCTCCGCTCGACTGCCAGACCGATGAGGGAGCAATTGCCGGTGACCGAACACAACTTTGACCTCGTGATCCTCGGAGCCGGAAGTGGTGGCTACGCCGCCGCGCTCCGCGCCAGCCAGCTGGGCATGACGGTTGGACTGATCGAGAAGAGCAAGGTCGGTGGGACCTGCCTGCACGTCGGCTGCATTCCGACGAAGGCGCTGCTGCACGCAGCAGAGATCGCTGACGCGGCCCGCGACTCCGACAAATTCGGCGTGCGCGCGACGCTCGAGGGTGTCGACGTGCCGGCGGTCATCCAGTACCGCGAGAGCGTGGTCTCGAGCAAGCACAAGGGCCTGCAGGGCCTGATCAAGGCCCGCGGCATCACGACCATCGAGGGTGAAGGGCGCCTCACCTCGCCGACGACCGTGCAGGTGGGCGAGCACACCATCACGGGCAAGAACGTGATCCTCGCGACGGGTTCGTACCCGCGCACGCTTCCCGGCCTCGAGATCGGCGGCCGTGTCATCACGAGCGAGCAGGCACTGCAGCTCGACTACGTACCCAAGAAGGTCGCCGTTCTCGGCGGCGGCGTCATCGGTGTCGAGTTCGCGAGCGTGTGGCGCTCGTTCGGCGCCGAAGTGGTCATCATCGAGGCCCTGCCGCACCTGGTGCCGGCCGAGGACGAGTCGATCTCGAAGCAGTTCGAGCGCGCGTACCGCAAGCGCGGCATCGAGTTCAGCCTGGGCGTGAAGTTCCAGGGTGTCACCCAGAACGACCAGGGCGTCGTCGTCACGCTCGAAGACGGAAAGACCATCGAGGCCGATCTGCTGCTCGTCGCCGTCGGCCGCGGCCCGGCGACGGCCGGGCTCGGCTTCGAAGAGGTCGGCGTCGAGATGGATCGCGGCTTCGTCCTCACCGACGAGCGCCTGCGGACCAACATCCCCGGCGTCTGGGCCGTCGGCGACATCGTGCCCGGCCTGCAGCTGGCCCACCGTGGCTTCCAGCACGGCATCTTCGTCGCGGAAGAAATCGCCGGACTGAACCCGGTCGTGATCAGCGACACGAACATCCCCAAGGTCACCTACTCGGAGCCCGAGGTCGCCTCGGTCGGCCTCAGCGAGAAGAAGGCGAAGGAGCAGTACGGCGACGACGCCGTGACGACCTACGACTACAACCTCGCGGGCAACGGCAAGAGCCACATCCTCGAGACGGCGGGGTCGATCAAGGTCATCCGTGTCGTCGACGGCCCGGTTGTCGGCGTGCACATGATCGGCGCTCGCGTCGGCGAACTCATCGGCGAGGCGCAGTTAGCCGTCAACTGGGATGCGCACCCGGAGGATGTCGCTCCGCTCCTGCACGCGCACCCCACGCAGCACGAGGCCCTCGGCGAAGCATTTATGGCGCTGGCCGGCAAGCCCCTGCACGCGATCTGACATACGGCCAGAATTAGGCTGAGACAACCCACAAGGTTCAAAAGGAGCATCACTGATGAGCGAATCCGTCAACCTCCCCGCGCTCGGCGAGAGCGTCACCGAGGGTACGGTCACCCGCTGGTTGAAGAACGTCGGCGACCGCGTCGAGGTTGACGAGCCGTTGCTCGAGGTCTCGACCGACAAGGTCGACACCGAAATCCCGTCGCCCATCGCCGGCGTCATCGAGGAGATCCTCGTTGCCGAGGACGAGACCGTTGAGGTCGGCGCTCCCCTCGTGCGCATCGGTGACGGCTCCGGCGGAGGGGCTTCGACCGACGTGCCCGGCGCCGATGCCGAGGTGGAGGCTGCTCCGAGCGCTCCGGCTGAGCCGAGTGCGGCTGCCCCGAGCGCGCCGGCTGAACCGGCGCCGAGTGCGGCTCCGGCACCCAGTGCAGCTCCCGCTCCCAGCGCAGCCCCCGCCCCGAGCGCAGCCCCCGCCCCGAGCGCAGCCCCCGCCCCGAGCGCAGCCCCCGCACCCAGCGCGGCACCCGCACCCAGCGCGGCACCGGCACCGAGCGCGGCCCCCGCACCCAGCGCAGCGCCTGCCCCGAGTGCAGCGCCGGCGCCGAGCGCCGTCCCGGCCTCCTCGCACGATGCCCCCGCGCAGGCGGGCAGCAACGCCGGCTACATCACGCCGATCGTGCGGAAGCTCGCCGCCGAGCACGGTGTCGACCTCGCGTCGATCACGGGTACCGGCGTCGGCGGCCGCATTCGCAAGCAGGATGTGCTCGCCGCCGCGGAGTCGTCGGGCTCGGCGGCTGCCGCCCCCGCGACGTCGGCTGCACGCGAGCCGCTCGAGGCGTCGCCCCTGCGCGGCACCACCGTGTCGATGTCGCGTCTTCGCAAGGTCATTGCCGAGCGCGCCGTCGTGTCGATGCAGTCGACCGCGCAGCTTACCTCGGTGGTCGAGGTGGACGTCACGAAGGTGGCAGCTCTCCGCTCGTCGGTGAAGGACGCCTTCCTCGAGGCGACCGGAACGAAACTGTCGTTCCTGCCGTTCTTCGCGAAGGCGGCGACCGAGGCCCTCCGTGCATTCCCGATCATCAACGCGACCGTCGACGGCGACTCGATCGTCTATCCCGACACCGAGAACCTGTCGATCGCCGTCGACACCGAGCGGGGGCTGCTGACCCCGGTCGTTCGCGGTGCCGGCGACAAGTCGATCGCCGAGTTGGCGGGCGACATTGCCGACCTCGCGGCACGGACGCGCGACAACCAGCTGAAGCCCGACGAACTCGCCGGAGGCACGTTCACGCTGACCAACACCGGTTCGCGTGGCGCGCTATTCGACACCCCTGTCGTCTTCCTTCCGCAGGTCGCGATCCTCGGAACTGGCGTTGTCACGAAGAAGCCGACCGTCGTGACGATTGACGGCGAAGACGTGATTGCGATCCGCTCGATGGTCTATCTCGCACTGTCGTACGACCACCGCATCGTGGACGGAGCAGACGCCGCCCGATTCCTCACCGCCGTCAAGGCGCGTCTGGAAGAGGCCGACTTCGACGCCGATCTCGGCATCTAGGTCCACGCGTCTCGAATACGCCATCCGGCCTCGCTTCTGATCATCAGAAGCGAGGCCGGAGTCGTTTCCGGAGCCGTCAGGGAGACAACCACGGCGTCACCCGATCGCTCCAGCACGATGACGTCGACCCGATCACTGTCAACCAGGGGTGCGAGCGCGGCAAGGACGGAGTCTCGTCCGGCCGCCCGCGATTCCGCGGCGCTCGACGACGCGTGCAACGCATTGTCACAGAGCAGCCGTAGCTCGTGTACGCATGATTGCCACCTCCGCACGAGCTCGCTCACCACGATGAGCCAATCGTCAGGATGTGCCATGAGAGTCGGATCGTCGGCGTCCTCCGCACGACCGTCGAACGCGTCGTCCGCGGGGCTGATGCGCGTCTCCGGGTGGTCGGTCGTCGCCTCCGCGACACCCGACGACCCGCCCCCGGACGGCGAGGGCACCACCGCCACGATGACGACCGCGGCGACAACCGCCACGCCCGCTGCCGCCATAATCAGCGATCGGCGCGGGAGGCGCGTCGCCGCGGCGCGAATGCGCTGACAACGCTCCGTCATATCGGACACCGCACGCTCCACGAGCGTCGTAACCGTCTGCGGGAGGCCCACCTGCTGCGTCACGCGCGCGAGGGTCGCCGTGACGCCGATGCGCTCGTGGTGGGGCTCCTGCTGGCCATCGTCAGTGACCGCTCGCCTGTGCGCCGCCGAATCTGCACCGGGCGCTGCACCGACGAGCGGCTCGGCAGCGCTCCAGCGCAGGAGAACATCGGGGTCGTCGAGGGCATCGACGATCTCGGGCAGCGAAGCGGCTGTGTCGGAGAAGCCCGCCGCGTCCAGCGCGCGAACGGCCGCGAGACGCACTCTTTCCAGCGCCTGGACATCGGCCAGGTGCGCCGGATCTTTGGCGCGGAGATGCGTCGGGAGCGGCGCCGCGCGAAACGCGCCCGCGAGCTCGGCGATGATGGGGCGCCCGTCGGCCGTCACCACGATGCGGCCAATGTCGGGCCCGCCCAGGACGGCACCGAGGTCGTGCGCGGTGCGCAGCGTGACCACCATCGGGTGCAGGAGCGTCACCGTGCGACCGGGCGTGCACCAGCCGGGCGTAGCGAGTAAGCCGTCGAGCCGCTCCCCGGTCACGAGGGTGCGAATGATGCGCAGGGTGCCGTCGGGGTCGATCGCGAGGTCACGCACGGAGGGCAGATGGGGCGACGGGCACTCCCCCATCACGCGCACCTGGTGTTCCCACGCACCGCGCGAGGCCTCCGGAACCACGAGGAGTTCGGCGGCCCCCGTTCCATCATCAACGACGGCGCGATGAACCTCACCCTCCGCGGAGCGGTGCCGCACGACGCGGTATGACTCTGCCCCCGGCGCCTGCATGGGGTGAGAATGTCAGCCCGACGATCCACACGGTGCGACCGTCGCCCACGCTCGGGAGAGCGTGCCGGCATGCGCCGGCGGGGAGGAGCCAGCCGGCGACCCCGTATCCTTGAGGTATGGCACGTCGCGACTCCAGCAGCCCGAAGGCACCCAAGGAACCCGGCCGCATCAAGCAGATGTGGCAGGTCTTCCAGATGACGCGGCGGATGGACAAGGCCGCACCCTGGTGGATGCTTCTGTGGTTCCTGCTCCCCCTGACGGCGGGCGTCGTCCTTGCCATTGTGATCGCCGGCGGCAGCATTCTCGGAATGGTGCTGTACATCATCGCCGGTGTCATGGGCGGTATTCTCGGCCCGCTCGTCGTGCTCGGCCGACGAGCCGAAAAGGTCGCCTACCGCCAGATTTCGGGCCAGCCGGGCGCCGTCGGCGCCGTGCTCCGAAGCTCGTTGCGTCGCGCATGGCAGTCGAGCGAGATGCCAGTGGCGATGAGCCCCAAGAGCCAAGACGCGGTCTACCGAGCCGTCGGGAAGCCGGGCGTGATGCTCATCGGAGAAGGTCCCAAGAGCCGCACCAAGCGCATGCTCGAAGACGAGCGCCGCAACGTCAATCGCATCGTGCCGAACGTTCCCGTGCACTTCGTTTACGTCGGGCCGGACGAGGACTCCACGAAGCTGGAGAACCTCGCCAAGACGCTCAACAAGAACAAGAAGGTGCTCACCAAGGCCGAGGTGCTCGCCGTGAACAATCGACTGACGTCGCTCAGCCGCTCGAGCACGTTGCCCATCCCGAAGGGCATCGACCCGATGAAGGTGCGCGCGCCGAAGCCCCGCTAGTCAGCACGTCCTAGTCGCTCGTCACCGCCAGCCACTCGCGGCGTAGTAGTGCGTAGCATTCCCGTTCGAACGTGCGGGGCTGAACTGCGTCCGCCCCTACGGCCACGTCGCCAAAATGCGCGGCCGCGACCGGGCGTAAGCCGCTGGCACGGATAGCGAGTTGCATCCACTCGCCGGGCGCGGGCAGGTCTCCGCTCGGCTGCGCCGCCACGAGCGACTCGGCGCTCGCACGGTCGTAATCCACCGACCACGATTGGTATCGCGCAACCTCAGGATCATGCCGCCGGGCTACTAAAACACTCGGCGCATGTACTCCGCGTTCTGCGAGTAGCCCAAGCGGTCGTAGAAGCCTCCCGCACGGCGTGCCGCGACCGTGATCTGGCGAACGCCGCGGCGGATGCACTCAGCCTCGACGGCGTGAACGAGAGCCGTGCCAAGATCGAGGCCACGAGCATCCGAGTCGACAACGATCTCTTGAAGCTGCGCCGACGGGCCGTTGGTGGACAGCAGGCGGGCGACGGTCGTCAAGGCGTAGCCCGCGACCTCACCGGAATCCTTTTCCGCCACGAGGAGGAAGATCGCGTCGTCTTCGCCGGCGGCGACCACGTCACGGAACGACTCGTCGAAGGCACTGCGCACGGGAACGAACGCTGCACCCAGCTGCTGCACGAGGGAGAAGACCGCATCCGCGTCTTCGGGCCGGGCACGCCGAACGTCACTCATGCGAGGCGGCTCAGCGTCCGAAGTTGCCGCGGTAGTACTCGTACACCCAGCCGACCAAGCCGATCAGGGCGATGACGGCCGCGTAGCCCACGATCCAGAAGTCGATCGCGAGCCCCAGGAAGACGAGCGAGGCGCCACCGGCCAGGATGATCGGCCACCAGCTCCACGGGGGGAAGAAGCCCTGCTCGGCATCGCCGTCATCGATATCGGCGTCGAGGCGGTCCTCCGGCAGCTCGCCGCCCTGGTTGCGGTAGACGAGGCGCAGGTAGAAGGCCATGAACGCCGACATGATGCCGCAGAGGCCGATCGCCACCGCACCGACCCACTCCACCTGGCCGGTGTCGATGATCGCCCAGGAGATGTAGACGACGTCGAGGACGATGAAGAAGCCGAGAAGGACCCAGAAGAGGTTGATGTTGGTCTTCACGGGATCACTTCACCTTGTTGTCGTCGATGTCGAGCGTGGGTGCGTCTGGCGCGTCCTTGCCCGGCCCGATGCCGATCGGGATGCCGGCCTCGGGGTGGTTCAGGTCGAACGCCGGCGACTCGGAGCGGATACGCGGGATCGACGTGAAGTTGTGGCGCGGAGGCGGGCAGGAGGTCGCCCACTCGAGCGAACGACCGTAACCCCACGGGTCGTTGACCGTGACCTTCGGAGCCCGACGCGCGGTGATGTACACGTTAAGCAGGAACGGAATCATCGAGGCCGCGAGCAGGAACGACCCGACGGTCGACAGCTGGTTCATCCAGGTGAAGCCGTCCTCGACGAGGTACGTGGCGTAGCGGCGGGG
>Ga0208490_100107_pt1 | contig 66916 bp, 66 predicted proteins | sample SubbioAug_CSWold_FD_184818 | JGI IMG/M metagenome (GOLD analysis project Ga0208490, IMG submission 184818) | Serpentinite rock and fluid subsurface biosphere microbial communities from McLaughlin Reserve, California, USA - CR11Aug_CSWold (SPAdes) | ecosystem: Environmental > Terrestrial > Deep...
CTCGAAGACGTCTACCGGCAGGTGCCCTGCTACTGCGGCTGCGAGGAGTTCCTCGGCCACCGCCACCTCTACGACTGCTTCGTCCGCGCCGACGGGCAGGGCTGGGACGCGCACGCCGCCCGGTGCGGTGTCTGCATCGCCGAATCGAAGATGGTCCGCGACCTCACCACCGCCGGCACCCCCACCCAGGACATCCCCGCCGCGGTCATCGACCGCTTCGGGACCACACCCATCACTGCGCCACCCACCTGAAGGCCACCATGACCACCCGCCCGCCGAAGAACCACCTCAACCGACCCCATCCCCGCCGCCGGATCGCGGGCTTCACGGCCGCCGGTGCCCTCGGCCTGTTCGCCGCCATCAGCGTCGCCGGGTCGGTCGCGGGTGAGGACACGGCATCTCCGTCCTCGATTGTGGAGACCGGTGAGATCAGCTCGATGGGCATGCCCGTCATCGAGACACCGGGCGCACCCGCTGGTTCGACGACCGCCGGGTCGGTCGAGGTGACCGGCGCCAGCTGGGAGCTCGGCACCGTCCCCCTCGACGTCGCCGTCCGGCCGACCTGGACGCTGCGCAACACCGGCACCGAACCGGTCCTCGTCGGCGAACCCCACCCAGAGGTCCGCGAAGGCTGCTGCCCCGGTGCGTTCAGCATCGACACCACCACCATCCAGCCCGGCGACAGTGCGACCATCGGCTTCGAGCTGTCGATGCACGCAGGCATGGACGGCTGGCACGACATCGCCGTCCACGTCCCACTCCGAGCCGGCACCACTGATCACGTCCTCGAACTCGACGTGTCCGGCGACTTCACCAACACCTGACCCCAACAGCTGACCCCCCAACCCCCACCCGAAGGAACCACCGACCCATGAACCGACGCACCATCGCCATCGCCGCCATCGCCGCCCTCGCCGCTGGCAGCCTCCTGCTCGCCGCCTGCGGTGACGACGACGACCAGACCGGCAGCGACATGCCCGCCATGGGCGACGAGGCCGGCATGGGCGACGACGGCCACGGCGGTCACGACGATGAGGAGGAGAACAGCCCGGTTGCCGACGGCGCCCGCCAGATCGAAGTGACGGCCGCTGACTTCGCGTTCGACCCTGACGAGGTCACCGCCGAGGCCGGGGAGGACCTGGCCATCGTGTTGACCAGCGAGGACCTCCTCCACGACTTCGTCATCGACGAGATCGACGCCCACGTCGCCGCCGATCGTGGTGAGACCGCCGAAGGCGGCGTCACAGCGGACGAGGCCGGCACCTACACCTACTACTGCTCCGTCCCCGGCCACCGCGAAGCAGGCATGGAAGGAACCCTGACCGTCGAGTAGTTCGGAGGGGCGCTGTGGCGGCCTGGCCCGATGGCCAGCCGCCAACACCCCTCCCCGATGCCGTCTGTCGGCTCAGCCGGCACCCGTCGGAGCCGTCACAGACGCGGCGGGAACCGGCCGGTGGTGGAGACGTAGCGCGTGGAGGCGCAGGCCGGTGTCACCGGTGCGGCGCCACTGCACCCAGGTGCGCCAACCGAACCCGACGACGACGAACACGGCGTAGAGGACCAGGGCCACGACGTCCATCAGTGGTTCTCCTTGCTCGTGGCCGTCGAAGCCATCACCTTGTCGGGGTGCAGGTCGAGGCGTCGGAGCAGCTGGGCGTTGAGGGCGACGACGATCGTGGAGATGCTCATGAGGACGGCCCCGACGGCGGGTGGGAGGGTGATGCCGGCCCAGTGCATGGCGCCGGCAGCGAGGGGGATGGCGACGACGTTGTAGCCGGCGGCCCAGCTGAGGTTCTGGAGCGACTTGCGGTAGGTGGCCTTGGCGAGGCGGATGATGGCCACGACGCCTCGTGGGTCGGAGCTGGCCAGGATGAGGCCGGCGGACTCGATGGCGACGTCGGTGCCGGCGCCGATGGCGATGCCGACGTCGGCTCGGGCCAGGGCGGGGGCGTCGTTGACGCCGTCGCCGACCATGGCCACCGACAGGCCTCGGTCCTGGAGCTCGGCGACCTTGGCCGACTTGTCCTCGGGGAGGACCTCGGCGAACACCTCGTCGAGGCCCAGGTCCTGGCCGACGGCGTCGGCGACCTGGCGGGCGTCGCCGGTGATCATCACGACCCGCAGTCCCTGGGCCCGCAGCTCGTCGACCGCCTGGCGGGCTTCGGGGCGGATCTGGTCCTCGAGGGCGAGGGAGCCGACGATGTGGTCGCCTCGGACGAGGTGCAAGACGGCGGCGCCGCGCGCCTCCCACTCGTCGACCTGGTCGGCGAGCTCGGCCGGGACCGTGAGTGACCGCTCCCGTAGCAGTGCTGGTCCACCGAGTGCGTAGGCCTGGCCGTCCACGGTCGCTTCGACACCGCGGCCGGTGATCGAGCGGAAGTCGGTGGCCCGGGCGACGTCACCACGTTCGCGGGCGGCGGTGACGATGGCGCGGGCGAGGGGGTGCTCGCTGTCGGCCTCCACGCCGCCGGCGATGCGCACCACGTCGGCTTCGCTGACGTCGTTCGCGGCGGCCACCCCGATCACGGCGTGCTCCCCCCGGGTCAGCGTGCCGGTCTTGTCGAACAGGACCGCGTCGATGGTCCGGCTGGCCTCGAGCGCGAGGCGGTCCTTGATCAGGATCCCGCTGCGGGCACCGAGCGCGCTCGACAGGGATGTCGTCAGCGGGATGGCGAGGCCGAGGGCGTGGGGGCAGGAGATGACCAGCACGGTCACCACCCGCACCACCGCCTCATCGACGTTGCCGAGAAGCGTCCAGGCGATGGCGGTGACGATGGCAGCGCCGGTGGCGACGTAGAACAGCAGCGCGGCGGCCTTGTCGGCCAGGACCTGGCTGCGGGATCGGGACTCCTGGGCCTCGGCGACGAGCCGTCCGATCCCCGCGAGGGCGGTGTCGTCGCCCACGGCGGTGACCCGCACCCGGATGGCCGAGTCCGTGGCGACGGTGCCCGCGACCACCGCATCTCCGACCTCCTTGGCGACCGGGCGGGACTCGCCGGTGATCATGGACTCGTCGAGCTCGGCGGCGCCGTCGACGATGTCGCCGTCGGCGGGGACCCGACCGCCGGAGCGGACCAGGACGGTGTCGCCGGCTCGCAGCTGCGCGGCCGGGACCGTCTCGAAGATGCCGTCGTCGGTGAGGCGCTCGGCTTCGTCCGGCAGCAGCGCGGCGAGGGCGGCGAGGGCGTCCTGGGCCTGGCCGAGGGCCTTCATCTCCTGCCAGTGCCCGAGCAGCATGATCGAGATCAGCGCGCCGAGCTCCCACCAGAAGTCCAGGTCGAACCAGCCCAGCGAGGTGGCCATCGACGCCACGTAGGCGACCGTGATCGCCATGGCGATCAGCAGCATCATCCCCGGCGTGCGGGCCTTGGCCTCCTGGACCCCGCCAGCGAGGAACGGTTGGCCACCCCACAGGAAGACGATCGTGCCCAGCACCGGGCCGACCCAGTCGATGCCGTAGAAGTCCAGGTCGTAGCCGAACCAGCCCATCACCATGTGACTGGTCACGACCATCGGCACGGTCAGCAGCAAGCTCCACCAGAACCGGGTCCGGAACATCTCCACGTGATGCCCGTGATGCGCACCGTGACCGCCCCCGGAGCGGTCGTGGTCATCGTGGCCGACGTGTTCCTCCCGGCCGGGCGTCGCCTCGTCGATGGCGCCGGCGGTCATGCCGACGTGGGTCGTGTGGTCCTCGTGCTCGGTCATCTGATCGTGTCCCATCGCTGACTCCTCACACCTTGAGCAGCCGCTCGATGGCGGCGACTGCGTCGGACAGCTTCTGCTCACGCAGCTGTGCGTCGCCGGCGGCGACGGCGTCCCCCACGCAGTGGTGAAGATGGTCGTCGAGCAGGCGAACCCCCACCTGCTGCAGCGCCTTCGTCGCCGAGGCGACCTGGGTGAGGACGTCGAGGCAGTACCGGTCTTCCTCGACCATGCCCGCCAGGCCACGGACCTGACCTTCTATCCGGTGGAGCCGCTGGACGACGTCGTTGTTCGGGAGGGAACTCATGACGATAGCATACCCCCCTACCCTATAATGTCAAGGTCGAGGTTCGACCCCGGCAGCCGGGAGACAGCCGGGATCGTCGCCTCGCTATCCGCTCAGCTGCTGGAGGGCTTGGGCGCAGGCCTGCTCGCAACGCTCGCATGCTTCGGCGCACACGCGGCAGTGCTCGTGCATGTCTGCGTGTGAGCTGCACTCGGCGCCGCATACCGCGCACGCGGCGCGGCACGCTTCGAGGATTGCTCGTACGGTCGTGGCGTCAGGGGCGACCTGGCGTCCGAGGACCGACGCCGTGGTCCGGCACAGTTCGGCGCAGTCGAGGTTCAGTCGGATGCAGCGCCGTAGGTCGGCGACCATGTCCTCGGCGAGGCATGCGTCCGCGCACATCGAGCAGGTCTGGGCGCACTCCTCGAGGTGGTGGAGGACCTCGGCGAGGACGTCGGTGGGCAGCAAACCCGCCGGGGATGGGTGGGTCTCGATCATGGCTTTGGCGTGGGTCATGGTTCGCTCCTTGTTGGTTGGTTTCGGGGTGTCGAACGCGTCAGTCAGCCGAGGCGTTCGAGGATGTCTCGCATCTGGGCGATCTCCTCTCGCTGGGCTTGAACGATCTCGTCGCAGAGCTGCTTCGTCTCCGCGTCGGTGATGTCGGCGTTGTTGCAGGTCTTGATGGCGATGGAGTGGTGCGGGATCATCGAGCGCAGGAACTGCTCGTTGCCCACCATCGCCTGGCTCCGGATCGCGGCGAACGCACCGACGAAGACGAGGGTGGCCACGGCGATGATGGCGATGTTCGCCCGCCGGTTCTCGAACATGTGCCACATGGCCAGCACCATCAAGATGGTCATCGGGGCGACCATCAGGACCGCCATGTAGAAGCGGTTGAGGTTGACGAACACGTCGTCGAGGGCGTTCACGCCGGAGTAGGTGAGCGCGAACATGACCAGCAGGTGGACACCCAGCAGCACGCCGAGCGTCAGGTAGGGCTTGTTCTTCATGGGATCCTCCCAGGATCGGGTCTTGGGGTCGGGCTCTGCACGCACCTCGGGTGCGGGCGCGGATCGACGGGCCCTGCTCGGACCCGTTCAGGGGAGGATCAACGCAGCTCCACACACAGCGAGACTCGCGGTGGCCCGACTCCTGCGGTGTCGGCGACGTCGGTGTGCCGCCCTCGAACCGTGTGTCGAATCAGGCCTTCGGTCGCACGGGGACCGCGAGCGGGGTTGCGAACCAACCCGAGAACCACGAGCGCAGCCGCGAGGATCGCCGCACAGGCACCAGCGAGGTGGACCCCCATCCCGGGGTGCCGTTCACCCTGGTGATCCGATCCGGGTGCTGCCTCGACGCCGGCCGCCTCAGCGGCCGTGTGCGCCACCATCAAGCGATGCGTGGTCGTGCTGCTCGCCAACGTGACGACGCCGAGCGCGATGAACATGGCGACCACACCAGCCAGGACGACGACCAACGCTCGACATCGGACCACGAGACTGCTCGTACCCGCACTGCAGCCGCGACATGCGTGCTCGGGTCCCCCTCGATGGGCGTGAGGAGTTGGCGAGTTCGGTGTCCCGCTCGCCACCGGATTCCAGCCCGACAAGCGGGAAGCCTTCGGGCGAGTCGGTACCCCTGCACTCGTACACTCCGAGCGTGCCGTCAGGTGCCGCTGGTTCGGGTGTGAGGTTGGCCGATCTGGTCGCGACCTTCTCGCTCGCCACCGACCTGGGGCTGGGGCAGCCGATGGATCACGTGTTGCGGGCGTGGCGGATCGCCAGTGAGCTCGGAGAGCACGTCGGCATCGAGGCTGATGACCGAGGTGCCCTGTACTACGTCGTCGCGCTGGCATGGGTGGGATGTGTGGCCGACACACCAGAGGTGGCGGCGCTGTTCGGTGATGACATCGCGTTCCGAGCCGACAGCTACGACGTCGACTTCGCCGGCCTGCCATTGCTGGGGTTCATGCTCCGTCATGTCGGGTCGGGCAGCCCACCGCTGCACCGGCTGCGGCTGGCCGGCAACCTCGTCGCGACCGGTGGCAGGGCTGTGCAGCGCGGGCTGATGTCGCACTGCCTGACCACGGCTCGCCTGGCCGAGAAGTTCGACCTCGGCGATGAGGTGTGCCGTCCGCTCCAGCAGGTGTTCGCCCGGTGGGATGGCAAGGGCGTGCCCGGTGACCTGGCCGGCGAGGCGATCGAGCTTCCGATGCGTCTGTTCCACCTCGCCGACACCGTCGAGGTGCACCACCGAAGGGGAGGTGCCGACGCGGCGATCGAGGTCGCACAGGCGAAGCGGGGCACGCACTTCGACCCCGCCGTGGTCGATGCCTTCTGCGCGGTCGCCGGTGACGTCCTCGGCGACCCGAGCACCGAGCACGACTGGGATGGCCTCATCGACCGCGAGCCATCGCTGCAGCAGATCCTGACCGAGGACGAGTTCGACGTGGCACTGGAGGCGATTGCCGACTTCACCGATCTGCGGTCGGTGCACCGAGCCGGCCACTCGCGAGCGGTCGCCGACCTGGTCGAACACGCGGCCACCGAGCAGGGGCTCCCCCACGACGACGTCGTCGCGGTCCGTCGCGCCGCGCTGGTGCACGACCTCGGGCTCCACGGCATCCCGGCCACGATCCTCGACCGACCGGACCCCCTGCGCGCGGCGGAGTGGGAGCGGCTCCGCATGCATCCCTACTTCACCGAACGGATGCTGGCCCGGCCCGACGCACTCGCCCGTCTCGGGGCGATCGCGTCGCTCGTCCGCGAGCGCTGCGACGGCTCCGGCTACCCCCGAGGGCTGACCGCCGCCACCATCCCGGCCACGGTGCGCGTGCTCGCCGCGGCCTGTGCGTTCCAGGCCATGATCGAGACCCGCGCCCACCGCCCAGCCATGACACCGAAGCAGGCGGTCACCGAGCTGCGCGCCGAGGTGCGGGCCGGCCGCCTCGATGCCACCGCCGTTGACGCCGTCCTCGCCGCCGCCGGAGAACCCCGTGGCAAGCGCAGGATGGGGCCGTCCGGACTCACCCCCCGTGAGATCGAGGTGCTGATCCTCATCGCCCGCGGGGCATCGACCCGGCAGGTCGCACAGCAGCTCACGATCGCACCCAAGACCGCCGAGACCCACATCGAACGGATCTACACCAAGACCGGCGCAACCACCCGCTCGACCGCCACCCTGTTCGCCCTGCAGCACGGGCTGCTCGGCACCCTCGAACCACTCGATCTGTAGGGGAAAGCCCCGACGACACCGTCAGCCGGCCTTCGTACCGTCGACCTCAGCAGAAGTCGCCGTGACGAGGGGAGGCCCACCGTGGCCGGCAAGGCAGTGATCAGTCTGAGCACCGGGCTCGAAGACAGCGAGAAGGTGACGGTCGCGCTGCTCGTCGCCGTGGGGGCCGCCGAGGCCGGACGGCCCACGCTCATGTTCCTCACCAAGGAGGCTGTGCGCCTCGCCGTCGCGAGCGTCGCCGCCGGCGTCGCCTGCGACGGCTGCCCATCGATCCCGGACCTCATGAGCCGCTACGAGGCAGCGGGCGGCACGTACTACGTGTGCCCGATCTGCTTCAACGCCAAGCGGCTCGACGACGGACGGCTCATCGCGGGCGCCGAGCTCCAAGGAACCGTCCCCATGTGGGACTGGATCGGCGACGACGGCGCAACCACCTTCAGCTACTGAACCCGAGGAGGGACCGTGAGCACGTTCGACGTCGACGACCTGCGCGGCAAGGTCGCCGCAACCATCCCCGCCGGTCCGGACGCGGTGTTCCGGACCATCACTGCCATCACCGGTCTGCCCACCTGGAACGACGCCATCCACGAGGTCGTCGACGTCCCCGAGGCTCTCGTGGTCGGTGCGGAGTGGGTCGTCGAGATGCACGCGCTCGGCCAGAGCTGGCGCAGCCGATCCACGCTCACGGACCTCGACCCCCGCACCCGCCACTTCTGCTACCGCAGCCGGACCGACGACGGCAACCCCTCCTGGGCCGAGTGGCAGTGGTCGGTCATCGACCACCCGGCCGGTGCCGAGGTGACCGTCACGTGGGCGCTCCATCCGGTGACGTTCTGGCGCCGGGTGCTCTTCTCACACATCCGCGGACGCCAGCTCGCCCGCACCGAGGTTCCTGCATCGCTCGCCGCACTCAGCCAACGGTTGGCTGCGACGACCCCCTCAGGATGACGTTCACGGACACCCCGGCCCGGCACGCTCGGTGACCATCGGCGAGTTCGGGCACTCGGTCACGCTGGGACCAGGACGGGGCGTTCTTGTGTCTTGGAGTCCGGGAGGATCAGGCCGGCAGGCGACGCTGAGCCGGCAGTCGGGACGGCGATGCCGCCGGCGGGCGACGTGTGGGCGGATCCAACCCTTCAGGGTGCCGGTCCCTGGTTCTCCCGGTGGGACGCCCTGCCCGACGGTCACGCATGCACCTCGTCCCCCAATCGCCCGGACTGCGGCGGCTCGCTCAGTCCCGTCTACCTCGACGATCCACACCTACGTGATCGCATCCGCCACGAACACCGATCGACACGTAACCCCTACCGGGGCCGCCGTCGACGACCTCATCCGGTGCGTGCTGGCGACCACAACGTGGATGGGGGTCCGGGGGTGCCGGGCGGAGCGATGGTGCAGCGTCGGCACCGGCACAGGTCACGAGGCGTGCGGGGCCGGCCGGAAAGGAGGGTGAGCAGCCCACCGGCGAAGCCGCCGGGCGTCCAGAGCGACGTTGTCCGACAGGCGATGCGGTCCAATTCGAGCGGCACCAGGACGTCTCTCTGGAGCATCTCGAGTGGGATCCGCCGACGCGCCACGTGGTCGAGGATCTCATCAGCCATGAGCGCTCGGGCCTGGTGCCAGCGATCGCCAGCGCGGCCACCTTGGCTGTCGTGTCGCAGTTCGTCCGTCGTGCCGTGGGCGTCCGGACGGGTCTGAGGGCGGGGGCTTCGGTGCTCAGGCCGGGAGCGCTGTCGCCGCGAAGCCGGCCATGTCGAGCACCCCCCGCACGACACCGTGTGCGCCGACCAGCTCCAAGGAGCCGCCGAGACGCTCGAGGCGATCGCGGGTTCGCTGCAAGACCTCCAGGCCGTCCGAGGTGCACGAGCTCAGGTCGCACAGGTTGAGGCGGACGGTGACGCCTGCGCCGGTCAGGCCATCGACCAGTGATTCGAGCCGGGCAGCACTGCGCATGGACAGCTCGCCTGACAACGCGACCCGCACCAGGTCGGGGTGGTAGGGGTCGCTCACGACGACCGTCATGCCCAACAGCGGAATCCCGCGGATGTCGTGCACGGCAAAACCCTCGTGCTCCCCCACTGCTGACATGGCTCCAGTGCAGCCGAGCCGGAGATCCGGAACCAGGGTCCTTGTGCCCTTCTCGATCAGCGCTGACCGGCACGCGCCCGCCGACTGCTCAGCCGTGAGGCGGTCGAGACCTTCGGCCCCTGTCGCACCACTGGTCGCCAGTGCGACGGTCTTGTGACCACCACCACAGCACCATCGATGGAACGAAGGTCTCCGGGCATGACCTTGCTTGTCAGCACCCACAGCTCCCCGTCCCCCGACGTCGTCGTGCTCGCCCTGTCGGGCACGCCAGCAGACGACGGCCTCGCCGGCGATCAGCCACGCCTCAGCAAAGCTCCTGCCGCGTCCGGGTCACGTGTCGCCGATGGTGGGTTCCCATGGGATGGTCCAGGTGCGAGCGGAGATGTCGCGGACTTCGTGGATGAGCGGGTGTTCGAGCTCGGCGCGTCGGCGGAGGACGGGGTCGGTGGTGGTGCTGGCGGCGAGGCTGGCGTTGATGACCCATCCATAGGGCTCGATGCCGGCGCGGCGGAGGTCGTCCTGCAGCTCGGTGGCCTCCTGGACGGGGGTGGTCTGGGCCAGGGTGACGATGATGATGCGGGTGAACGCGGGGTCCTGGAGGCGCATGAGCGGGGTGGTGACCCGTCCGGCGATGTCGGCGGCGCCGCGCATGACGTCGCGGTGGTAGGCGCCTGTCTGGTCGAGAAGCAGCAGGGTGTGTCCGGTCGGGGCGGTGTCGATCACGATGTGCTCGTGCCGGCCGCGTGAGAGCAGTCTGGAGAAGGCGACGAAGACGGCCAGCTCCCCGGTGCAGGGTGAGCGGAGGTCCTCGGCGAGCAGGTCGCGCTGCGCGGGGTCGAGGTCGGCGCTGGCCGTCATCTTGGTGTCGATGTAGCGATCGCGCTCGGCGTCGGGGTCGATCCAGCTGGTGGTGAGGTGGCTTCTCTCGAGCGGGGCCAGCCGCCCCGCGGGATCGGTGCTCGACAGGTGGGTGTCGATGCCGGCGCCCGCGAGACCGGTGGCGATGACGTTGGCGACGGCGGTCTTGCCGACGCCGCCCTTGCCCATGACCATGATCACGCCGGGCCCGGACCCGGCGAGCTCGGCGATGAGGGCGTCGATGCCAGGCAGGTCGACGGGTTCGGGAGCGCTGGGGGAGGCCAGTGGTGCGGGGCCGTGGCCGGTCAGCGCCCGGAGCGCGGCGAGGCCGACGAGGTCGTAGGGGACGAGAGGGATGGTGTCGCGGGGGATCTCGGCGAGACCGGCAGGCAGATGGTCCATCGCGTCTGCTTGGTTCCGGGCGAAGGTGCGGGCGACGGCATCGTCGGGGTCGGGAGACGCGAGGACCCCGTTGAGGATGAGTCGCTGGTTGGACACCCCCTGTGCCGACAGCTCGGCACCGGCCCGGGCCGCCTCGCGGATGGCGCCGCGCTCGGGGCGGGCGACGAGCACCACGGTGGTCTGGGCGGCGTCGCCGAGCGCCTCGACGGTCTGGCGGTACAGGGACTGCTTCTCCCCGAGTGCCGACAGCGGTCCGAGGCAGCTCGCCGCCTCGGGGTTGGCGTCGATGAACGTGCTCCACGCCGCCGGCAGCTCGAGCAGGCGCAGCGTGTGCCCGGTCGGCGCGGTGTCCAAGATCACGTGGTCGTAGTGAGCGGTGACCTCGGGGGTGGCCAGCAGGCCGCTGAACTCGTCGAAGGCCGCGACCTCCACCGTGCACTGGCCCGAGAGCTGCTCGGTCATGGCCGCGAGCTCCTCGTCGGGCACCGTGCCTCGGAAGGGGCCCAGCACCCGCTCCCGGTAGGCATCCGCCGCTGCGACCGGATCGATGTCCATCGCCTCGAGACCGGGGACATCTGGGACCGGTGTGGGTGTGACGCCGACTGCCGTGTCGAACACGCCGCTCAGGTTCGATGCTGGATCCGTGCTCACGATCAGCACCCGTCGACCCTCGGCGACGAGGGCCACCGCCAGCGCCGCCGCGGCGGTGGTCTTGCCCACCCCGCCCTTGCCGGTGAAGAGCACGAAGCGGGTCCGCCACGTCGTCCATCCCTCCTCAGGGAGCACGTGCACGAGCCTCCGATCAGGTCATGGTGCGGACGATGACGGCGTCGCCCTGCCCGCCGCCACCGCACAGGGCGGCGGCGCCGGTGCCGCCACCACGCCGGGCCAGCTCGAGGGCGAGGGTGCAGGGTGATGCGGTTGCCCGACATGCCGAGGGGGTGGCCGATGGCGATGGCGCCGCCGTTGACGTTCACGACGTCCATGGAGATGCCGAGGTCGTCGGCCGAGGCCACGCCGACCGCGGCGAAGGCCTCGTTGATCTCGAACAGATCGAGGTCGCCCACCGCCAGGCTGGTCCGCTCCAGGGCGTCCTTGATCGCCCGCGACGGCTGGTGGAGCAGGGATGCGTCGGGCCCGGCCACCTGCCCGTAGCCGAGGATCTCGGCCAGCGGGGTGACACCGAGGCGCTCGGCCACCTCGAGCGTGGTGATGATGGTGGCCGAGGCGCCGTCGCTGATCTGGCTGGCGTTGCCCGCGGTGATGTGACCCTCGCGATCGAACGCGGGACGCAGGCCGGCGAGCGACTCGGTGGTGGTCTCGCCCCGCACCCCCTCGTCGTGGCCGACGATGAGGGCGTCGCCCCTGCGCTGGGGAACGGTGACCGGGACGATCTCGTGGTCGAACAGGTTCGCGGCCTGCGCGGCGTCGGCGCGGCGGTGCGACTCGGCGGCCATCGCGTCCATGTGCTCTCGCTCCATGCCGTGGGCCTGGGCGTAGCGCTCGGTGCCCTCGCCCATCGCGCACGAGTCGAACGCGCAGTACAGGCCGTCGTACATCATCGAATCGACGATGGTGCCGTCGCCGATGCGGTAGCCGGCCCGGGCGCCGGGCAGCAGGTGCGGGGTGTTGGTCATCGACTCCATGCCCCCGGCCATCACGATCTCGGCGTCGCCGGCTCGGATGCGCCGGTCGGCCTGGTAGATGGCATCCATGCCCGACAGGCACACCTTGTTCACCGTGGTGGCTGGCACGTCCATCGGGACGCCGCCGTTCACGGCCGCCTGCCGAGCGGTGATCTGACCGGCGCCGGCCTGGAGCACGTGGCCCATGTACACGTAGTCGACCTGGTCGCCGCGCAGGCCGGCCCGCGCCAGGGCCTCGGCGATCGCGAAGCCACCGAGCTCCACCGCCGAGAACGACGAAAGGGAGCCGGACAGCTTGCCGATCGGCGTGCGGGCACCGGACAGGATCACGACCCGAGGGCTGCTCATGCTCCGAGGGTCCCCCATCCGGCGACCAGCAGCCAGAGCCGAAGGTCCCCGCGTGACGCTCGTCGTCCAGGCCTGGCGGTCCTGACCTCGGACCTCACCACCTGTGTGGTCCGACGCAGGTGCGGCTTGACTGGTCGGATCGAAGCTGCCGCCAGAGACGACGACGTGACCGAACCCGACCTCGATCCGGAGCGGCTGGCGGTGTGCGCCTACTGGCGATGCGGCGAGCTGTTCGAGCGATGGTCCGCGAACCAGCGGTTCTGCCGGAAGGCCTGCCGCAGCCGGCACGGGAAGTGGACTCGGGCGCAGGAGCGCCGCGCCGCTCGTGAGCAGGCGAAGCAGCAGCGGAGGCAACCGTGAGCGAGGAGCTGACCCACGACGATCAGGTCGCCATCCGCCACCGGCTCCTCGAGACGACGGCGCTCCTGCAGGAGATCGCCCGGTCCAAGGACATGCTCTCCGGGCTCTCGCCGGAGGAGCGCACGGCCCTCCTCAACGCGGCGGGTGACGTGTTCTGTGCCGACCCGGAGGAGCGCAGGCTGCGGGTGAAGGCGAAGCGGAACCGCCGGCGGGCCGAGAAGCTCGCTCGGGACGAGGAGGTGCTGGCGTCCACGGGCATCCGCACGCTGCGCGACAAGCCGGTGTTCACGACCCCGAACGTGTTCCCGCCCGAGGACCTCGAGCAGCAGGACGTGGCGGATCCGGGTTTCCGGGAGACGGTGGATCGGCAGCACTGCTACATCTGCAAGGCCAAGTACCACGAGGTGCACCACTTCTACGACCAGCTGTGCCCGGCGTGCGCCGCCTTCAACCACGCCAAGCGGACCGAGGTCGCGGACCTGTCGGGCACGGTCGCCCTGCTGACCGGTGGTCGGGTGAAGATCGGGTACCAGGCCGGCATCCGACTCCTCCGCTCGGGCGCCGAGCTGATCGTCGCCACGCGGTTCCCCCGGGACGCGGCGGCCCGGTACGCCGCCGAGGACGACTTCGCCGACTGGGGGGACCGGCTCGAGGTGTTCGGGCTCGACCTGCGTCACACCCCCAGCGTCGAGGCGTTCTGCCATCACCTCCTCGAGACGCGGCACCGCCTGGACTTCATCGTGAACAACGCGTGCCAGACGGTGCGGCGTCCGCCGGAGTTCTACCGCCACATGATGGAGGCGGAATCGGCTGCGCTGGAGACGCTGCCGGCGGAGGTCTTGGGATTGGTCGGCAGCTACGAAGCCCTCCGCACCGCCGGCGCGGGGGCCATCGGGATGGGTGTGGCGGAGCTGTCGGCGCCCGAGGGATCACCGGTCCCCGGTCTCACGCGCGCCGCCGAGCTGTCGCAGACCCCCTTGCTTCCCGAGGACTTCACCGGGCAGAGCGAGCTGTTCCCCGCCGGCCTCCTCGACCAGGACCTCCAACAGGTCGATCTGCGGGGTCGAAACTCGTGGCGGCTGCTCCTGCACGAGGTGTCCTCCGTCGAGCTGCTGGAGACCCAGCTGGTCAACGCCGTGGCGCCGTTCGTCCTCAACGCCCGGCTGAAGCCGCTGATGGAGCAGACGCCCGGCCGTCAGAAGCACATCGTCAACGTGTCGGCCGTCGAGGGGCAGTTCTACCGCCGGTTCAAGACGACCCGGCATCCCCACACCAACATGGCCAAGGCGGCGCTGAACATGATGACCCGGACGTCGGCCACCGACTACCACGCCTCCGGGATCCACATGAACGCCGTCGACACCGGTTGGGTGAGCGACGAGGACCCACTGGCCATCACCGAGCAGAAGCGGGCCGAGCACCGGTTCCACCCGCCGCTGGACATCGTCGACGGTGCGGCTCGCATCGTCGACCCGATCGTCTCCGGCTACAACACCGGCGAGCACGTGTGGGGCCAGTTCCTGAAGGACTTCCGGCCGACCGACTGGTGACGGCAACCGTCCTCGATCAGCGCTGGGTCTCGATGAGCTCGGAGATGAGGTCCGCGTACTGGACGAGATGACGTGCCGCCAGGAACTGCTGGCGCGTCCGCTCCTGAGCCGCCCTGCCCATCGCCGCCGCGCTCGCCGGATCGGCGAGCAGGTCGGCGACCGCGGTGCCGAACGCCTCGAGGTCGGTGGGATCGACCAGGCGACCGGTCTCGCCGTCGACGATCTGGTCGACGATGCCCCCGACGGCGCCGCCGACCACCGGGCGGCCCTTCCACATCGCCTCGGACACGGTGAGCCCGAAGCCCTCCTGCAGGCTCTTCTGCACCACGACGCTGGCGTGCCGTTGGAGTGCGTTGACGATGGTGGCGTTCTCCTCGGCATCGGTCATCGGGAGGCATGCCAGGGCGATGCGCGCCCGAGCCGCGTGCGGCAGGTCGCGCCACTGCGCGATGCAGTCGTCGAGCACGCCGGCACCCTCGGGATCGTCGGCCACACCGCTGACGTTCGGGCCGGCGAGCACGAGCTGGGCGTCGCTGCCGTGGTCGACGAACTGGGCGAACGCATGCATCACACCGGCCATGTCCTTCAACGGATCCCAGCGCGAGACCTGCACCACGAGGGGCGTGTCGGGGGTGGGCGGCGGGCCGGCGCGGACGATGTCGGCGACGTGGTCGACCCGTGCCGGGCTGCCGTCGCGGCGTTCGTAGGTGGTGTGCTCGAGGTCGTCGCACCGCAGGATGCCGACGTGGCCGAGGATCGCTCGCTGCTGCTCGCCCGTGAGGTCCTTGTTCTTGGGGGCCAGCGGGTCGATGGACGGTGCGATGAGCGACACCGGCACGCCACCCACGTCCTCGGGCACGTATGCCTGCCGGCTGAACACCAGGTGGTGGGCCTGCCGGACGTCGTCCGCGATGAAGTCCCAGGCCGCCCGGGTGCGGTCGCTGCGCGTCGTGGTGCCGATGTGGCTGCGCCAGATGACGAGCGCCCCGCGTTCGACCAGGGCGGGGACGATGCCGGCGGTCTGCGGGTCGTGGCAGATGCACACGTCGCCGGGTCTGACGAGCGCGGCGATCTCGTCGACGTTGGCGCGGGCGACGGCCTCGAAGTGGTCGTGCTCGGCCGCACCGAGCGGCCCGCCGTCGCCCGGCGAATCGTGGAACGCGTGGTGCAGGCGCTTGGTGATGCGGAAGAACTCCGGTTCGCCACCGATGACGAGCCAGCGCACGTCGATCCCTGCCCCGCGCCCGTACGCCAGCAGCGGGCGCAGCATCTCGGCCACGCCGCCGCCGACCGCCGTGGAGTTGAGGTTCCAGATGGTCCGGTCCTCCAGCACTGCGGTCAGCCGGGTCGCCGCGTCGAGCAGGCGTTCGGCCTGCAGGTCGTCGAGCACCTCGAGCAACACCTCGAGCTTGACCGGCGCCGGCCGCTCCTCGACCACCCGGATCTGGGACGCGTCCACGGCCGAAGGCTACCGATGGACCACGAGCGTGTCGTCAGGTCCGATCGGTCGCGCCGCCTCTGCGGGATACGATCCACGCGATGTCGCCCCACTGTGACGAGGCAGTGTGAGCGGCCCCGTCACCTCCGCGGACGAGGCGCCGACCGAGGGTGGTTGCGGCGACACCGCGCCCGAGATCGAGCTGGTCCCGAGTCGCGAAGCCGAGGTGGGTCGGTTCCGGGTCCGCCGGGCGCTGCCCCGACGAGCCCGGCGCACGGTCGGCGCCTGGTGCTTCGCCGACCACATGGGCCCGGCCACCGTCACCGAAGACCGCGGGCTCGACGTCGGACCGCACCCCCACATCGGCCTGCAGACCGTCACCTGGCTGATCGCCGGCGAAGCGCTCCACCGGGACTCGCTCGGGAGCGAGCAGGTGATCGCACCCGGCCAGCTGAACCTGATGACCGCCGGCCACGGCATCTCCCACAGCGAGGAGGCCACCGGCCGCTACGCCGGTGAGCTGCAGGGCATCCAGCTGTGGGTCGCCCAGCCCGAGCAGACGCGCGACGGCGACGCGGCCTTCGAGCACCATGCCGAGCTGCCCCGGCTCGACCTCGGCTCCGGCACCGCGACCGTGCTGGTCGGCCAGCTGCTGGGGGAGTCCTCGCCGGCCCGGCGCGACACCGATCACCTTGGCGTCGACCTCGACCTCCGGGCCGGCACGAGCGAGGTGCCGCTCGAGACCGCGCACGAGCACGCGGTGGTGGTGCTCGAGGGCCGCGTCGAGCTCGACGGACACGATGTCGAACCCGGCGTCCTCGCCTACCTCGGCGTCGGCCACGAGAGCTGCCGCCTGCGCACCGACGGCCCGGCCCGGGCGATGCTGCTGGGGGGCACGCCGTTCGAGGACGAGCTCGTCATGTGGTGGAACTACGTGGCCCGCACGCGCGACGAGGTCGTCGAGGCGCACCGGGCGTGGACCGCGCAGGACACCGGTCGCTTCGGCGAGGTGTCGTCGTCGCTGGCCCGCATCGACACCGCGCCGCCGCCGTGGGACCGCAGCCATGGGTGACCTGGCCGCGCTGCGATCGCAGCTGGCGGCGCTCGGCGAGGTCGTGGTGGCGTTCTCCGGCGGGGCCGACTCGTCGCTGCTGGCGTGGGTCGCGCACGACACGCTCGGGCCGCAGCGCGCCACCGCCGTCACCGCCGTGTCGCCGTCGCTGGCGGGTCTCGAGCACGACGACTGCCGCGCCCTCGCCGCCGAGTGGGGCCTGACGTGGCGCGAGGTCGAGACCGACGAGATGACCAACGCCGCCTACCAGCGCAACGACCTGGACCGCTGCTTCTGGTGCAAGGACGCACTGATGGATGCGGTGGAGCCGATCGTGGCCACGGCCGGTGCCACGGTCGCCCTCGGCGTCAACCTCGACGACCTCGACGACCACCGCCCCGGCCAGGATGCCGCCCGCCGACGAGGCGCGGTGTTCCCGCTGGTCGACGCCGGCTTCACCAAGGACGACGTGCGAGCCGTGTCACGGGACCTCGGCCTGCGGACCTGGGACAAGCCGGCGGCCCCCTGCCTGGCATCGCGACTGCCCTACGGGGTGCCGGTGACGCTCGGCCGCCTGCGCTCCGTCGAGCAGGCCGAAGCCGCGCTGCGGGCGATGGGCTTCGGTGAGCTCCGGGTGCGGCACCACGACGAGCTGGCCCGCATCGAGGTGCCGGAAGGTCGCATCGCCGACGTGGCTGCGGCGCGTGAGGCAGTGGTCGACGCGGTGCGCGCCGCCGGCTACCGGTGGGTGGCCCTCGACCTGGTCGGTCTGCGCTCGGGGAACCTGAACCCGGGTTGAGCGCCGCTCACCGATGGGTGATCTCGCCGGCGGTCCAGAGCGGGAAGGCCAGGTGCTTGACGTCGAGGTGGTCGACGATGCGGCCGGCCTCGACGAACTCGGCATAGCACTGGTCCGCCACGGACTTGCCGACCATGAAGACGAAGTCGGCCCACGGCAGCAGCACCGGGCCGTCATCGACGTCGCCGGCGCGGATCACGGCGTCGATCTCCAACGTCGGCTTCGACGGGTTGGACGGGTCCAGGCAGGCCGAGTGGTACACGACGTGCTCGAACACCGACATGGCTCGGATCCTCACCCGGACTCCCTCACCAGCCGAGCGTTCCGGGAGCACCCTTGAACGGGCCGACGACGTCGGAGGTGATCCAGTCGCCGTAGAACGAGCCCTCGTTCGGGTCCACGACCTCACCGTCGACCGTGCACTCGTCCATCTGCTGCGCGTAGAAGGCGTAGTGGTCGAGGAGGTCGGCGAAGCGCTCGGTGGGCTGTGGGTACGACCACACCGCCGCTTCGGCGACGGCGTCGCCGGTGTCGACGGTCCAGTAGGCGGCGGTGCCCTTCCACTCGCAGGAGGTGGTGCGCGCGACGGGCCGGAGCAGGTCGGTGCGCACGTCGGCCGCAGGCAGGTAGTAGGCCGGCGGTTGGCTGGTCTCGAGCACGCGGATGGGCCGACGGGTGTCGGCGACGACCTGGCCGCCGAAGCGGACGACGACGTGGCGCTCGCAGTGGTCGAGGGCTGGCGGCCGCGGGTAGTCCCAGACGGACTCCTGGCCCGGTCCTGGTTCGACGCGTGGGGGACGCACGTCCGTAGGTTGGCCCACATGGCCTCCGATGCCAACCCGCCCGTCGCCGCCGAGGACGAAGAGCGCCTGGCTGCCATCGCGGCGGAGCTGGCCGACCGGCTGGAGGCGACGGTACCCGGCTGGATCGAGCGGCTCGTGCTCGACCGGGTGCGGGACTGGAGCGGTCACGTGAGCGCCGAGGTGGCCGCGGAGGCGGTCGTTGCGGCGGAGGGATCTCGGCGCGACGTCGTGCCGCGCCTGCGGGCGCTGCTCGAGACCGACATCGACCAGCAGACCGCCAACCCGCTCGAGGTGCTGCGCGGCGCGACCCGGCACGCCCACGACGCGCTGGCCCGCATCGGCGTGCCGAGCGTGGTGCGCGACGACTTCGCCCAGCGGTCGTTCCCGGGCGACGGCTACGACCTGATGCCGGCGACGTGGGCCGACGTCGACCCGTCGTTGCACGAGGTCGGCCTCACCTGGGGCGCGGCGAAGGCGTTCGTGCACAAGGCCCGCCGGCGGAGCGAGGGCAGGAGATGACCGACGCCGGGCAGACTCCCGAGGTGAAGGATCCTGGCCCGCTGCGGCAGCGTGCCTTCCGCCGGTCGGCCCGGCACCTCGTCCCTCCCGATCCGCGCGCCTCGGGCGTCGACCCGGACTACCGCTTCACCCTCGCCAACGAGCGCACCTTCCTGGCCTGGATCCGCACCTCCCTCGCGCTCGCCGCCGGTGGCCTCGGCGCCGCCTCGCTGCTCGACGACTTCCCCGGCGAGGAGCTCCTCGGCCTCGGGTTGCTCGTGTTGAGCTTCATCACCGCGTCGATGTCCTACCGGCGCTGGGCGCTGAGCGAGACCGCGATCCGCCAGGAGCAACCGCTGCCCCGGTCGTCGCTCCCCCTCGTGCTCGCCATCGGCGTGGCGATCGTCGTCGTCGCCTCCGCCGTCCTCGTCGCGGTGAACGCGTGAGGCCGGAACGGCTCTTCGACAGCCGCACGCCGCACGAGCGGACGTCGCTCGCCTGGGAGCGCACTGCCTTCTCGGGCATGGCGGTGGGCCTGCTGATGACCAGGATGGGGGCGACCATCCACGTCGGGCTCGCGGCGATCGGTGTCCTCCAGGTCGCGCTGTCGGCCGGGCTGCTCGTGTGGTCGGGCAAGCACTACGAGGACCTGCACGGCCCGCTGCGAGCAGGCGAGTCGCCGACCCACCCGGCCGCGGCGATGGTCGTGGGCGTCAGCGCCACGGCGGCGACCGGGCTCGCCACGGTGCTGACGCTCGTTGCGATCCTCACCGACGCGCTCTGACGCGGGCGACGGTGCAGGGTTCGACGTCGTCCGCACCGACGCCACCGTCGGTTGTCATGATGGGCAGGTGAGCGACCCGAGCGAGCGCAAGGCTGACGACGTCGAGCGCGTCGCCCTGTTCGTCACCTGCGTCGGCGAGCTCGTCGACCCCGACGTGCCGGTCGCCGCCGTGCGCGTGCTGCGGGCGGCCGGCTGCGAGGTCGAGGTCCCGGAGGGCCAGACGTGCTGCGGGCAACCGGCGTGGAACTCCGGCTTCACCGAGGATGCAGCCCGTGTCGCCCGGACCACCCTCGACGCGCTGGAGGGTGCGGTCGCTGACGGCGCCGACGCCGTCGTCGTGCCGGCCGGCTCCTGCGCCACCATGGTCCGCATCTACTGGCCGCAGCTGTTCTCGCTCGCCGGCGACGAGGAGGCCTCGGCTCGGGCCCGGACGCTGGGCGAGCGGGTGTGGGAGCTGACCGAGCTGCTCGACGCGCTGCCCGACGGCCGTCTCGAGCTCGGCTCGGTCGAACCGTGCCGCGTCGTCTACCACCGGTCCTGCCACATGCTCCGCGAGCTCCACATCGAGGGTCAACCCGAGGCGCTGCTGTCACAGGTGGGCGGGTGCGAGCAGCAGGTGTGGGCGGCCGCCGACCAGTGCTGCGGGTTCGGGGGCACGTTCAGCGTGAAGCTGCCCGAGGCGTCGGTGGCGATGGCCGACGAGAAGCTCGACGTCCTGCCCGAGGGCACCGCGGTCATCGTCGGGGCCGACACCTCCTGCCTGATGCAGCTGCGGGCCCGGGCCGAGGCCAGGGGCCTCCCGGTCACGACGGAGCACGTCGCCCAGGTCCTCGAGCGAGCGCTGCCCGGCCAGGAGGGTGGTCGATGAGCAACGACTGGCCGCTGCGCACCACGACCCTGCGCGAGCGCACGGCCACCGCGGTCGCCGACCCGGTGCTGCGCGCCAACGTCGGCGCGGCGACCGACCGCTTCCGGGACAAGCGGACCTCTGCGCTCGCCCGGGTCCACGATCCCGACGGGCTCCGCTCGGCCGCCCGGGGCGTGCGGAGCGAGATCCTGTCGAGCTGGGCCGAGACCCTCGAGCTGCTGGCCGACAACGTCCGGGCCAACGGTGGTTCGGTGTGCTGGGCGCCCACCGGCGCCGACGCCAACGCCTACATCGCCTCGGTGGCGCAGCGCATCGGTGCGCGCACGGTGGTGAAGTCGAAGTCGATGGCAACGGAGGAGACCGGGCTGAACGAGGCCCTTGCCGCCGTCGGCTGCGACACGGTGGAGACCGACCTGGGGGAGTGGATCATCCAGCTCGCCGGGGAGCACCCGAGCCACATCATCGCCCCCGCCGTGCACAAGAACCGCGACCAGGTCGCCGACACGTTCGAGGCCGAGGCCGGCATGACCGAGCGGGTCACGGAGCCGACGGAGCTGGTCGCCTTCGCCCGGGAGGCGCTGCGCCGGCGGTTCCTCGAGGCCGACCTCGGCATCACCGGCGCCAACCTCGGCGTCGCCGAGACCGGCAGCGTCGTGCTCGTGACCAACGAGGGCAACGCCCGGATGGTGACGTCGATGCCCCGGGTCCACATCGCCGTGATGGGTGCCGAGCGCATCGCCCGCACGTGGCACCAGGCCGACCTCGTGCTCGGCCTGCTGGCGAAGTCCGGCACCGGCCAGGCGCTGTCGTCCTACACCACGGTGCTCAGCGGCCCACGCGGCCCGGACGAGGCCGACGGGCCCGACGAGTTCCACCTCGTGATCCTCGACAACGGTCGCTCCGACATCGCGGGGACCGAGTTCGCCGAGATGCTGAACTGCATCCGCTGCGGCTCGTGCCTCAACGTGTGCCCCGTGTACCACCAGACCGGCGGGCACGCCTACGGCTGGGTGTACTCCGGGCCGATGGGGGCGGTGCTGACGCCCCTGCTCGCCTCGCAGCAGACCCACCAGCGACCGGGCGAGGACCACCACGCCGGCGAGGTCGCGAACGCATCGACGCTGTGCGGCGCGTGCATGGAGGCCTGCCCGGTCGAGATCCCCCTGCAGGACCTGCTGCTCGGGCTGCGACGGCGCAACGCGGCGCACGCCGGTCTGGCCGAGCGCTCGATGTGGCGGGCCTGGGCGGCGGCGTGGTCTCGTCCCGGCGGGTACGCGGCGTCGGGGTCGCTGGCCACGAAGGCGCGCCGGGTCGGCCCGATCCTGGGTCGACTGCCGGGCGGGCGCCGCTGGACGGAGGGTCGCGCGCTTCCCACCCTCCCGAAGCAGACGTTCCGCCAGCGATGGGACGCCGGCGATGTCTGAGGCCGACCCGGCCGAGCACGGGGACCGGACCGCGTTCCTCGACCGGATCCGGTCCCGCCAGGGCCGTCCCGCCGGCGATGGGCCGCACCCGCCGCCACCGGCACCCGACGTGGTCCCAGAGGTGCGCTACCGCACCCTCGACGACGTCGACCCGGACGATCCCTTCGCGCTGCTCCCGGTGTTCGTCGCCGCCGCCCGCGCTGCTGCCGCGACGGTCGACGTCGTGGACGACGAGATCCCGGCCGAGCTGCTCCTCCGGTTCGTGGGCGACCACGACGTGCGCGTCGCGGTGACCAGTCACGAGCCCGAGGCGGTGGCGCTCGGCGGCGTGCTGGCGGCGGCCGGCGTGTCGGTCGCCCCCTACGACCGGGAGACCGCGGCCGGGGCGGATCTGGCGATCACGTCGGCGACGCACGGCATCGCCGCCACGGGAAGCGTCGTCGTGGACTCGGCATCCGCCGGCAGCCGCGCCGTGAGCCTGCTGCCGACGCTCCACCTCTGCGTCCTGCCGATCACCCGCCTCGTCGCCAGCCACGCCGACGTGCTGCGTGGCCAGGAGCGACCCATGCCGTCAGCCCGGGTCCTCATCACCGGACCGTCGCGCACGGGCGACATCGAGCAGCGACTCACCCTCGGCGCCCACGGTCCCGTCGCCCTCCACATCGTCGTCGTCCGCTGACCCGTCGAAGAGGTGGGCCCAGCAGGCCGGGTCGCCACCCTCGTCCGCGCTCATCGGACCTCGAAGGCCTCGCCGTCGAAGCGGTCGACGACGGCGAACTCCTCCACCGGGTCCCGCCGGAGCTTCGTCACCACCTCCTGGGGGTGGCCGAGGGCGATCAGCGTGGCCACGGCGTGGGTGTCGGGGATCCCGAGCAGGTCGGCCAACGCGGCCTCCTCCCGGCAGATGGCCGTTGTCATCACGCCACCGAGCCCCTCGTCCCGCGCCTTCAGCATGATGTTGTGGCAGAACGGATAGATCGACCCGCCGCCCACGATCGACTGCCGGGGCAGGCCGTGGTCGAGCACCGCCAGCGCCTCGAGGGCCACGCACACGATCAGCAGCACCGGGTGCGTGTCCATCCGGTCGGCGAACTCGTTCGGTGCCGGCGTCTGCCGGGCCTCGTCGAGGTCGACCCACGGCTGGGAGAACCGGGTCTCACCCGGCTGGAAGGCGACCTTCCCGATCTTCACGTGGGCCCAGTACTCCCGCCAGCTGGCCTGGTACAGCTCCCGGATGCGAGCTCGGGTCGCCTCGTCCTCGACCACGATGACGTGCCACCCCTGGCGGTTGCCTCCGGAGGGCGCGAAGCGTGCGTGGTCGAGGATCCGGTGGATGACCTCGTCGGGCACGGCTTCGTCGGTGAAGGCCCGGGTGGCGGGTGTGGTGCGCATGACCTCGGCGAGCTCCATGCCGTCCACGTTGCCAGGCCCGGCTACTCCTCGGGGCGGTCGAAGCGCTGCCAGCCCGTGCCCGTGATCTGGCGGGGCTCGAAGAACAGGCAGTGCTCGGGGCACGCGAAGGGCATCTCCTCGTTCACGCCGATGCGGCACCGCTCCAGCACGTCGCCGGCCGGTGTCGACCGCGTCGAGTAGTGCCGACAGTCCTCTCGTACGCCCACGGCGGCCAGTGTCGCACGCGAGGTGCGCAACTACCCTCCCGCCCCATGGCCGAACGACTCGTGGTGATCGGCGGTGACCCCGGCGGCATGGCGGCGGCGTCGCAGGCCCGGCGCCAGCAGCCCTACATGGAGATCGTCGCCCTCGAGCGCGGGCGGTGGACCAGCTACTCGGCCTGCGGCATCCCCTACCTGGTCGCCGGCGACGTGGGCTCGCACGAGGAACTCGTCGCCCGGACCCCCGAGGAGTTCCGGGACCGCCAGCGCATCGACGTGCGCATGCGCCACGAAGCCATCGGGATCGACCTCGACGCCCGCAAGGTCGAGGTCCGGGACCACACCCGCAACCGCACCCTCCAGCTCGGGTTCGACCTCCTCCACATCGCCACCGGCGCCCATCCCATCCGGCCCGCCCTGCCCGGCATCGACAGCCCCTTCGTGCACGGGGTGCAGACCCTCGACGACGGGGTCCACCTGCTGGAGCACGCCGAGCGGGGACGGTGCGAGTCGGTCGTCGTGGTCGGGGGCGGCTACATCGGGATCGAGATGGCCGAGGCGTTCCTGCGCCGCGGCATGAAGGTCACGCTCATCGAGGCCGACCAGCAGGTGATGCGGACCCTGGACCCCGACATGGCCGCACCCGTCGTGACCGCCCTCCGCCAGCTCGGGGTCGACGTCCGCCTGGGCGTGCGGGCCCTCGGCTTCGAGGACGGTGCGGTGGAGACCGACGCCGGCCCGATCCGTGCCGACCTCGTCGTGCTCGGCCTCGGCGTCGCGCCGAACTCGGGGTTGGCCGCCGACGCCGGCGTGAAGACCGGTGTGCGAGGCGCCATCCGCGTCAACCGCCGCCAGCAGACCTCGGCACCGGGCGTGTACGCGGCCGGCGACTGCGCCGAGAGCTACCACCGGGTCACCCAGCGCCAGGTCCACGTCGCCCTCGGCACCGTGGCCAACAAGCAGGGCCGCGTCGCCGGCCTCAACCTCGGGGGCACCTACGCGACCTTCCCCGGCGTCATCGGCACGGCCATCACCAAGGTGTGCTCGTACGAGGTCGCCCGCACCGGCGTCAACGAGCAGGAGGCGGACCGGGCCGGCTTCGAGTACGAGTCGGTGAAGATCGACTCGACGACCCGCGCCGGCTACTTCCCCGGCACCAAGCCCATCACCATCAAGCTCCTGGCCGAGCGGGACACGCGCCGGGTGATCGGCGCGCAGATCGTGGGGGAGGAGGGCGCGGCCAAGCGCATCGACGTGCTGGCCACGGCGATCACGGCCGAGATGACGGTCGACGACGTGATCGATCTCGACCTGGCCTACGCCCCGCCCTTCTCGGGCGTGTGGGACGCCGTCCACATCGCCGCCCGCAAGGGAGCCGAGGCGCTGGACAAGGCCGCGGCCGCCCGGGTGCGCTGACGTCCTTTCGACGGCAGCGCTGCCAGTTCCCCCGGACCCCTTCCGTCCCGACCGACCGGTCGGTAGGGTGATCCCCATGTCGATGACCGATGCCGCGCTCACCGAAGATCTCGCCCCCGTGGTGGCCAAGCTCGTCGACCGCCACCTCGCCAACTCCAAGGAGTGGTTCCCGCACCGCATCGTGCCGTGGAGCCGGGGCGAGGACCTCGGCAAGGACTGGGAGTGGGACCCGAACGAGGCCGAGCTCTCCCCGGAGGTGCGGTCGGCGCTCATCGTCGACCTGCTCACCGAGGACAACCTGCCGTACTACTTCGAGACGATCTACAACCTGTTCGGCAAGTTCGAGCCGTGGGGCACGTGGGCCCGCCGCTGGACCGCCGAGGAGGGTCGCCACGCCATCATCATCCGCGACTACCTCTCGGTCACCCGGGCGGTCGACCTCGACGACCTCGAGCGCGGCCGGATGGCCCAGGTCTCCGCCGGCGAGGTGCCCCACCCCGAGACCGTGCAGGACGGACTGGCCTACGTGACCATGCAGGAGCTGGCCACCAAGATCAGCCACCGCAACACCGGTCGCCTGCTCGAGGACAAGGTCGGCTACCAGGTGATGGCCACCGTCGCCGGCGACGAGCAGCTCCACCACGTCTTCTACCGCGACGCGGCCACCGCGGCGCTGGAGCTCGACCCCGACGGCATGGTGCTCGCCATCGACCGCCAGGTCCGCAACTTCGCCATGCCGGGCACGGGCATCCCCGACTTCGCCGCCCACGCCAAGCGCATCGCCGATGCCGGGATCTACGACTTCCGCATCCACCACGACCAGATCCTCAAGCCGATGGTCGTCGACCAGTGGAAGCTGCCCGACCTCGAGGGCCTGTCGCCCGAGGCCGATGCCGCCCGCGAGAAGGTGCTCAAGCACCTCGACCGCGTCGACAAGGCGGCCACCCGGCTCACGGCTCGTCGCGAGCGCCACGCCGCCCAGGACGACGAGGCCGACGCCGGGGCGCTGGCCTCCGCCTGACTGCACCTGCTGAACGGGACCTGAACGACCGCTGACCCGCCTCGGCGGACCACCCGTAGGCTCGGCCGATGGACCTCGGCCGTGACGAGCTCGCCGCCGACCGCACCCTGGTCGGCCGGGCGCTGTGCGAGGCGTACGCGGCGCGTGCCGATGCCTTCCTGGCCGACCTGTTCGAGGACGCGACCGACCGCGTCAGCGGGATCAGCCTGGTGGCGCTCGGCGGCTACGGCCGTCGGGAGCTGAGCCTGCAGTCCGACCTCGACGTCTTGTTGCTGCACGACGGCTACCGCGACATCGGGCCGGTGGCCGACGCCATCTGGTACCCGGTCTGGGACCAGGGCGTGAAGCTCGGCCACGCGGTGCGCACGGTCAAGGAGGCGCTGGCACTGGCCGCCGAGGACCTCGACTCGGCCACCGCCATGTTGCAGGCCCGCCACGTCGCGGGCGACCGGGCGCTCACCGCCACCCTCGTCGGCGAGGTCGGCGACCTGTGGCGCTCGAAGGCGAGCCGGTTCCTCCCCCAGCTGGCCGACCGGGTCGCCGAGCGCCACCAGCGTGCCGGCGAGATCGCCTTCCTCCTCGAGCCGGACCTGAAGGAGGGACGGGGCGGACTGCGCGACGTGCAGTCCCTGCACTGGGCGTCCCAGGCCCGCGAGATGATCTGGCATGGCGACGACGCCGCGCTGCAGCATGCCTACGACGAGCTGCTCGACGCCCGGGTCGAGCTCCACCGCCGCACCGGGCGGGTCGGCGACGTGCTCGTGCTCGAGGAGCAGGACGGGGTCGCCGCAGCGGTGGGTGCCGCCGACGCGGATGCCCTGATGCGCTCGCTGGCCGACGCCGCACGCGTGATCTCGTTCCGGTCCGACGACACGTGGCGGCGGGTCGGTGCGTCGATGCGACGCGGCATCGGCCGCTTCGCCCGACGTGACCGCACGATCGTGCCGGGCGTCGTCCTGCGGGACGGCGAGGTCCACCTGATCGGCGACGTCGACACGTCCGACCCGGTGCTGCCGCTGCGCACGTCGGCCATCGCCGCGGGTGAGGAGGTCGCCGTGCACCGAGGCGTGCTCGAGGCCCTCGAGGCGTGCCCGCCGCTCCCCACGCCGTGGCCGGACGAGGCCCGGGACCAGCTGGTGCGCCTGCTCGGCACCGGGCGGGCGGCCATCGCGCACCTCGAGTCCCTCGACCAGCACGGCCTGCTCACGAAGGTGCTGCCGGAGTGGGAGGCGGTGCGGTCCAAGCCGCAGCGGAACGCCTACCACACGTTCACGGTCGACCGTCACCTGTGCGAGGCCGCCGCCAACGCGGCGCTCCTGGCCGGCCGCGTGCGTCGCCCCGACCTGCTCGTCGTGGGCACGTGGCTGCACGACATCGGCAAGGGCTTCCCCGGCGACCACACCGTCGTCGGCATGCACATCGTGGCCGACATCGGGACGCGCATGGGCTTCGACCCCGACGACGTCGCGCTGCTCGTCGCCATGGTCGAGCACCACCTCCTGCTCCCCGACGTCGCGACCCGCCGTGACCTCGACGACCCCGAGGTCATCAACGGCGTCGCCGAGGCCCTCGGCAGCACGATGCTGCTCGAGCTGCTCCACGCGCTCACGGAAGCCGACTCGCAGGCCACCGGACCGGCGGCGTGGGGTCCGTGGAAGCAGGAGCTGGTCGACGTGCTCGTGCGCCGGGTCGAGTACGTGCTCGCCGGCGGTGAGGTCGACGACGTCACCGAGACCTTCCCGAGCGAGGAGCAGCTGGCGCTGGTCATGTCCGGCCAGCGGATCGTGCAGGGGGCGGGCGACACGCTGACGGTCGTCGACGTCGACCGGCCCGGCCTGTTCTCCCGCGTCGCCGGCACGCTCGCCCTCCACGGCCTGGATGTGCTCGACGCCAACATCGTCACCTTCGAGGGGCGGGCCCTCGAGGTCATCACGGTGGAGTCGTCCTTCGGCCCGACCTTCGCCTGGGGCAAGGTCCTGCGCGACCTCGAGCGCGCCCTCGACGGGCGCCTCGCCCTGCGTGCCCGCCTCGCCGAGCGGGCCGCCACCTACCGGCGCGCGGGGCCGGCCACGGTGCAGGCCGAGCCCAAGGTCGAGTTCCACCTCGACGCGTCCAGCCGGGCCACCGTCGTCGAGGTCCACGCCCCGGACTCGGTGGGCGTGCTGCACCGGATCACCTCGGCCATCGCCGAGTTCCACCTCGACATCGTCCGGGCCCGCGTCCAGACGCTGCTCGACGAGGTCGTGGACTCCTTCTACGTGGAGGCCGCCGGCGGCGGGAAGGTGCCCGAGGACGTCCTCCCCGAGCTCCGTCGCGCCATCCTCCACGCGGTCGAGCCGCCCCGGTAGCCGCCGGCCGGGATGGGTAGCGTCGACGCCCATGGCCGATCCTCGACGAGCAGCGGCCGGAGACCCGGACCACGGTCCCACGCGCCAGGACCTGCTGCGCTGGGCCGAGTCCCTCGCCGGCATCGCCAAGACCGGTCTCGGCTTCACGGAGAGCCTGTACGAGCGCGAGCGCTACGAGGAGGTGCTGGCCATCGCGTCGGACATCCGCGTCGCGGCCGGCACCGACTACGACGGCGAGCACTACGTGACCGAGTGGCTCAAGGGCGTGCGCGACGGCGTGCCCGGCTACCAGACGCCGAAGGTGGCCATCGGCGCCGTGGTGCACAACGACGCCGGCGAGATCCTGCTGGTCCAGCGAGCCGACTCGGGCGTCTGGCTCTACCCGACCGGGTGGGCCGACATCGGCTACTCCCCGGCCGAGGTCGCCGTGAAGGAGGTCCGGGAGGAGACCGGGATCGAGTGCGAGGTCGAGCGGCTGCTGATGGTCCTCGACGGGATGCGGCTCGGGTTCACGACGGTGCCGCTGTACTCGATCGTGTTCCTGTGCCGGGCCACCGGTGGCGACCTGGCCGCCCACCCGCTGGAGACCGACGACGTCGGCTTCTTCGCCGAGGACGCGCTGCCGTCACCGCTGGCCGGCCACGACCACTGGGGAGGCCCGGTCTTCCGGGCGATCCGGGGTGAGGCCGTGCCGGTGCACTTCGACGACGTGCGCCCCGAGACCTGGCGGAGCTGACCCTCCGGTGCGCCCGCTGATCCGGTGCGGCGCGCTCCTCGCCGCGGCGGCGGTGGCCGTCGCCTGCACGGCCGACGCCGATCGCTCGCCGGAGCGGGCCGGCGTGGCCGAGACGTCGACGTCGGCCACCACCACCACGACCGAGACGTCGACCACCACGGCCACGACCGAACCCCCGACCACGACCGCCGTGACGGTGGCCGAGGACACCTGCCCGGCCCGTCCCCCCCGGGCCGAGCCCGACCCGGACCGCCCGACCTACGAGGTCGCGATGTCGGCGGACCCCGTGTCGGGCGTGGTGGAGGGGACCCAGGAGGTGGGCTTCGTCCCGGACCTGCCGGTCGACCACCTCGTCCTGCGCCTGTGGGCGAACGGGCCCCGGCCGGCGGCGGTGGGCACGTCGATCGAACTCGGCGTCGTGGAGGTGGACGGGCGCCCTGCACCGGTGGGTCGACCGGACCCGACGACCGCCGTGGTCGAGCTGGGTCGCTGGGCACCTCCCGGCGAGGTCATCACCGTCCGCGTCCCGTGGCGGCTCACCGTCGGCGGGCCCGTGAACGATCGGATCTCCCGGCAGGCCGGGTCGCTGCGGCTGGGCTCGTTCCTCCCGCTGCTGGCGTGGGAGCCGGGCGTGGGCTGGTCGGTCGAGGCGCCGACCTCGGGCTTCGCCGAGTCGACCTCGTCACCGACGGCCCGCTGGTCGCTGGCCGTCGACGTGCCCGACGGCTTCGGTGTCGTCGCCACCGGCACCGAGGTCGAGCCGGGGCGGTGGGAGGCCGACACCGCCCGGGACGTGGCGATCAGCGTCGGGCGCTTCACCACCACGACCGCGACGGCCATGGCGCCCGATCCCGTGGAGGTCGTGGTCGCGGTGCACGATGGCGTCGACGACGGCGCCGCCTACGCCGGGCGCGTCGTCACCGCACTCGAGGCCTTCGCCGAGTGGTACGGCCCGTACCCGTGGCCGGCCTACCGGCTGTCGATCACGCCGGACCTGTCCGGCGGCATCGAGTTCCCCATGCACGTGATGCAGGGCCCGGGCACCGTCGGTCGCACGACGCCCCACGAGGTGGCCCACATGTGGTTCTACGGCATGGTCGGCAACGTGCAGGGCCGTGACCCGTGGCTCGACGAGGGCCTGGCCACCTGGGCCGAGGGGCGGATCGAGGGGACCTCGGCCGACCTGGCCGCCCGGGCCATCCCGGCCGACGGCCAGGGGCGGGCCGGTGAGCCGATGTCGTACTGGGAGAGCCGGGCCGCCAGCTACTTCCGCAGCGTGTACGTGCAGCCCGCAGGCGCGCTGCACCGCCTCGGCGACCCCGCCCTGGTCGACTGCGCCCTCGCCCACTACGTGGCGGCCAACGCCTGGAGCATCGCGACGCCGGAGGACCTGTGGCGCTCGCTCGACGCGACCTTCGCCGACTGGCGTCCCGTCCTGGCGCCCGCGGGCATCGCTCCCGGCTGACGGCCGTGGGCGATCACTCGGGTGGGGCGAGCTGCAGCCATTCGTAGAAGGCAGCCTGGTCGCCGTCGAACGAGTACACCACCTCGTCGACCTCCGGGAACTGGAGCACGGTGTTGTCGAGCTGGGCGAGCAACCCGGCACTGCCGCACGACGACGAGGCGTTCGGGATGATGGCGGAGAAGTCCGCGAAGTCGGCCTCCGCCACGCCGTCCTCGATGACCACGCCGTTCAGCATCCCTGCGGTCTCTTCGGAGAACCAGCTGCGCAGGTCCTGCGCCTGCTCCTCGGCGGTGGGACCAGCCAGCAGCTGGTCGAGGGCGTCACGCACATCGCCCTCCACCTGCGCCTCCCGCTCGGACGGGATCACGACGCTGCAATCGTCGCCGGTCTCCGCCGGCAGCAGGTACACGTCGAACGTTGCCGAGCTCCCGGGCGAGGTGGGCTCGCTGGTCGTCGTGGACGTGGTGGTCGGCTCGCTGCTGGTCGTGTCCGTGGCGGTCGTGTCGTCGTCGTCTCCGCACGCTGCGACGATGAGGCCCAGCATCGCCGTCGCGGTGAGGAGCACTCGGGTCGTGCTTCGCATGAGGACAGCATGTGCTCGTGCGGAGCAGGCGGACAGGGCAGAAGGTCCCTGGGGGACTGCGCTCAGCAGTTGGCCAGGGCATCGAGTGCGGCGCAGATCCGGCGGTGGCCTCCGGCGCCGAGCCGGCCGAGCCGTCTGGTGAGAACCGACTTCGGCACGGCGGCGAGGTTGTCGAAGGTGGCCACGCTGTCGTGGTCGATCCCTTCGTCGATCCCGACGGGGATGCAGGTCGGGATGTCGCGGACGGTGCTCGTGATCGGGGCGACGACGATGTTGTTCAGCACGGGGATGACGTCGTCTCGAGACACGATGAGCACGGGACGTCGCTTCCGGTTCGGGGTCTCCATCAGCCAGAGCTCGGCTTGGGCTACCACGGCTCTGCCTCGGTCATCGCCATCGCGCTGGCCATGGCGAGGTCGTCGTCGTCGGGGCCTTGTGGACGGCTGCGATACGACTGGGCGATGGAGTCGCCGACGCGAGCGCGCTCCACCGCGTCGGCGAGGTGGTGGACTGCCCGCCGGATGACGGCGGACCGGTTGTCGCCGACGCCTTCGTCGATGAGGCCGTCGATGAGCGCGAGCTCCTCGTCGCTGAACCTGGTTGGCACCGGGGTTGTCATACGGGTCACTATACGATCTGTAGATCAGCCGAGCAGGCGGGTGCACCAGCGCTGCAGGTCGAGGTCGTCGACGGCGAAGGTCCAGTAGGCGGCCAACCACCGCTCGGCCGGTGCGATGGCGTCGGCGAGACCGCGCTCCAGGGCCCAGGCGCGAGCGACGTCCACCTCGGCGGGCGTCGCCGTGGGCGTGATCTCCGGCGCGAGGTACGCGATGCAGGCCAGGGGATCCAGGTCAGGTGGGCCGGCCAGGGTCGTGCCGCCGAAGTCGAGGAGGGCGGTGATGCGGTCGGCGTCGGCGAGCATGTTGCCGAGGTAGGCGTCGAGGTGCACCAGCACCGGCAGGTCCGGCTCCGGCGTGGGGAGGGCAGTGACGAGCTCGTCGGTGAGGCCGGCGGGATCGACGTGCGACCAACGATCGCCGCCACGCGCCAGCGACGCTCGCAGGCGGGCGGTCGACCAGCCGGCGAAGGTGTCGTCGGTGATCGCGTACGAACCCATGAGCTCGCCGAAGCGATCCGCTGGGCACGGGAGGGCAGCGATGGACGCCGCCACGTCGAGGTGGTGGTGGACCAGCGCCGCGCGGTCGGTGCTCGCCTCGCCCAGCACCTCGAGCGCAGCGCGACCGGGGAGCCGTCGCTCGACCACCACCAGGTGGTCGGCCACGACCCGGTGCTCGAGCACCTCGGGGAGCGGCACGGCGCCCCGTCCGGCGACGAAGGACAGGAGCTCGCGTCGCGCATCGAGCGCGCCGACCGGTGTGCCGGGGTGGGGCAACCGGACGACCCGGTCTCCATCGAGGGCGAAGACGCGAGCCTCGCCGCCTTCGCCGAGCAGCGCATCGGAGGAGATGCCGAGCTGGGTCAGCACCGCCTGCTCGTCGATCGACCGGAGGATGAGCCACCACGAGGCCAGGCCGTGCTCGCACCAGTCCCGGGGGCCGACCAGGCACTCGTCCGGGCACCGGCACACACCATCGCCCAGCCACTCCGCCAACGTCTCGTCGTCGGGCGGTGCCCAGCCGCTGTTGTGCTCGAACCACACGTGGACGTTCCGGACCGCGTCGTCCGCCGTCGCCGGCGTGGTCGCGTCCGGCCGGATCATGGCGCCGACGTTACGGAACCTCGAGGCATTCGGGTGACGCGGGTCGTGCTGACCGGAGCCGCCAAGATGGGCGTCGTGTCCGCCGATCCCGCGCCGAGCCTCGACGCGGACGCCGCCTCGTCGGCGGCGGACGCACCGCGGCAGCGCTGGCCGCTCACCGCCGGCTTCGTGCTGCTCGCGCTCCTGCCGCTCGTGGCGTCCGTCCTCGAGGTCGCGCCGGGCTGGCTGCCGGTGGGCGACGACGCGACGATCGAGATGCGCGGGCGCGACCTGTTCACGGCCGAGATGCCGTTGCTGGGCATGCCGAGCGCGGTGGGCGAGCAGACCGGTCGGGCGGTGCACCACCCCGGTCCGCTCGAGCTGTGGTGGGTCGGCGCGTGGGTCCGGGGCCTCGGGATCGGGCAGTCGTCGATGATCGCCGCCGCGCTGGCGTGGGCGGCGGCGACCGCGGCCGCCCTCGTCCTCGCCCGCCGCATCGGGGGGCGTCCGCTGCTGGCCACGACAGCCGTGCTGGCCTCGCTGATGACGTGGTCGCTGCGGGGTGAGGTGCCGGTCACGCCCTTCAACGTGCACGCCATCGTCGTGCCTCTGGCCGCCTACCTCCTCGCGCTGGTCGCCTGGCACCAGCGGGTCCGGTGGGCGGGCGTCGCCGTGATCGTGCTGGGGAGCTGGTCGGCGCAGGCCCACCTGACCGCCGTCGGCCCCGTGGCGGTCGCCGGCCTCGTGGTCGCCGGCGCGGTGCTGGTCCAGCACCGTCGCGGGTCCGGGGTGGAGCGGCCTGATGCACGGCGTCTCGCCGTGGGCGCCGGCGTGCTCGCGCTGTGCTGGATCGGTCCGGTCCTCGACGTCGTGACCAACGAGGGCGGCAACGTGCGGGCGGTGCTCGGTGCCCGGTCCGACCTGGCGAGCGAGGCGATCGGCGTCGGGACGGCGACGGACATCGTCGTGCGGGCGATCGCCGTCCGACCGGTCTGGGCGTCCGCCGGCGCCCACCCGTCGGAGCTGGTGCAGGGAGCGGGGCTGCAGCACTGGCTGTCCGCCGCGGCGGTCGTGGCCGTCGCCGTCGCCGGAGCGATCCGCCGGCGTCGCACGCACCCGGCCCTCGGGGTGGCGGTGGTGGCCACCATCGCCGCCACGCTGGTGGGGGCGCTCCTCGCCGCCCGGTTCCCGGGGGACTACCTCAGCCTCCTCGCACTCCACAACCACCTCTGGCTCTGGCCGCTCACGGCAGCGCTGTGGGGGACGGCGCTCGTCGCGCTGGGGCTGGAGATCAACGAGCGGGCCCGCGCCCGCTCGCTCCGGCTGCACCCTGCCGTCCTGCTCGCCCTGCCAGCGGTTGCGCTGCTGGCGGTGGGGGTGGCGTCGCTGGGCGAGCCCCATCGCGACCTGACGCTCGCCGCCCCGTCGTACGTCCGGGCCCTCGGCGACGGCGTCCTCGACGACGTCGACCCGGACGAGACCTACCGCGTCACGATCTCCGGGGAGTTCGACAGCTTCTTCATCGAGGTCGGGCTCCTGACGTACCTCGAGGGCGCCGGGCTCGACGTGATCGGACCGGAGCACTACCGGCGCGCCTTCGGGGATCGGCGCACGTCAGCCCCGGGGCCGATCGCCGGGGACCTCGTGGTCGACCTCGGATGGGACGCCGCCGAGCCCGCCGGTGGGTCGAGCCAGCTCGTCGCCGAGCACCGACCTCCACCGGAGCTGCTGCGCGAGCGCGCGCAGGTGGAGGACCGCCTCGTCGCCCGGCTCCGCGACAGCGGTCACCTGCCCCTCTGGGGGATGGCGAGCACGGAGGAGGTCGAGGTGCGTCGCTGGCTGCGTGAGGACCTGGACGGCTTCCTCCTCGCGGGGTTCGTCCCGGACGACCTCGCCGCTGCGCCGGAGACGGCGCGTTACCTCGACCTGTGGCGCGAGCCCGTGCTCCACGCTTCCGTGCGCCTGGTCCGTGCCGGGTGACGACATCGCAGGACCTGCGCGAACAGGTCGCGTCCTCGCGCCGTTCGGTCTGGCGGCTCCGCCGCCGCAGGGCCCGTGCTCATGGGTCGCCTCGCCAGCTCGGCTCCTCAGCGATCGTCGAACCGCTTCTCCATGGTCAGGGTCGACCAGTAGCGGCCGAGCTTCCAGCCGCACTCGTCCTCCACGCCCAGGTCGCGGAAGCCGAGCCGGTGGTGCAGCGCCAATGACGCGTCGTTCGGCAACGTGACGACGGCGTAGGCGCGGTGCGTGCCGGCGCCGGCGAGCTCGTCGACGAGCGCGCCGTAGAGGCGCCGGCCGAGTCCCCGGCCGGTCCAGTCGCGATCCAGCACGATCGAGGTCTCGACCGAGCGCTCGTAGGCCACCTTGGGGCGGTACCACGACGAGTACGCCGCACCGACGACCTCGTCGTCGACGTCGGCGACGAGGACCACGAGCCGGGGATGGCCCTGGTGCTCGTCCCACCACGCGAGTCGGCGGGAGCGGGGCCAGGGTTCGACGTCGAAGCTGACGGCCGAGTCCACGATGTACTGGTCGTAGACCCGCGTGATCCCGTCGAGGTCGTCGGCCGTGGCCCGGCGGATGACGGGGTCAGTCACCGTGCTCGCGCAGGAAGCGCTCGACCTCTTCGGCCAGCTCGCCCGGCTCGGGGACCTTGAGCTGCTCGTCGTGGTGCTGCTCGAGTGCGGCCACGTAGGCCTGGGTCTCCTCGTCGTCGTCGACCAGCTCGTCGATCTGGCGCTCGTACGACGCTGCGGCGATCTCCAGATCGGTGGTGATCACGCCCTCGCCGAGCAGCTCGGCGGTCTTCTCGACGAGCGCCAACGTCGCCTTCGGTGACGGCGCGCCCGGCACGTACGTCGGCACGGTGGCCCAGAGCGACGCCGACTCGATGCCGGCGGTGCGGCACCGGTCGTGCAGGACCCCGACGATGCCGGTGGGCCCCTGGTACTGGGAGGGCGTGAGGCCGAGGCGGGCAACGACGTCCTCGTCGTAGGCCGTGCCGACGACGCCAACCGGCCGGGAGTGCGGGACCTCGGCCAGCAGCGCCCCGAGGGTCACCACCATCGATGCGTCCAGGGCCTCGGCGACCTCGAGCACCTGGTCGGCGAAGGTCCGCCAGCGCAGCTGGGGCTCCACCCCGTGCAGGAAGACGACATGGCGTCCGGACCCGGGCAGCGAGGTGGAGCTGAACTCGTTCGACGGCCAGTCGATGACCCGCACGTCGTCCTCGATGCGCACCTCGGGCCGGGTCGAGGTGAAGTCGTAGAACACCTCGGGATCGATGTCGGCGAAGGGGGTGGCGTCCCAGCGGTCGGAGAACCACCGCACGGCCGACGAGGCCGCGTCGCCGGCGTCGTTCCAGCCCTCGAAGGCCACGACCACGATCGGCCGCTCCAGCTCGGGACGGAAGTGCCAGCGGAGGAGTTCCACCCGGTCGAGGCTACCGGGGTGGCTCGGGCCACCCGAACGGCGCCAGGGCCTAACGTCCGCCCGTGGCCCCCCGGATCGTCGTCGTGGACAACGACCCCGACGCGCTGGAGCTGGTCGTGCTCGACCTGTCCCTGGAGGGCCTCGACATCGTCGGCACCGCCCTCGACGGAGCCGATGCCCTGCGACTGGTGGCAGACCTGGAACCAGACGTGCTGGTCATCGACCACCGCATGCCACCGGGTCCGGACGGCATCGACGTCGCTGCGCAGGTGCGCCAGGCACATCCGGCCACGACGGTGATCCTCTACAGCAACTACCAGTCGACCGATCTGCTGGCCCGCTCCCGCCTGCTGGGCATCCGCTTCGTGCCGAAGGGGAACCTGCGGATCCTGCGCCGGGCGGTGGCCGGGCGCTGACGCCCGGACCCGTCAGCTCCGGGCCAGCTCCACCACCGCGATCGGCAGGTCCATGAAGAGGTCCTTGCGCAGGCACCGCATGCCGAGGAGGTCGGCCGCGTCGGTGATCTCCGGTGTCAGGTACGCCGAGAACAGCAGCACCTTCGCACTGGGGTCCTCCTCGAGGATCTGGGTGCCGACCTCGAGGCCGGTGAGCCCGGGCATCCGGTAGTCGAGGACGCACACGTCGGGCTGGGTGGAGCGGAACGCATCGAGTGCGGTGGTGCCGTCCTCGGCCTCGGCCACCACGTCGAGCCGGGCGTCGCCGCCGAGGGTGGCGCGCACGAGCAGGCGCATGTCGAAGTTGTCGTCAGCGATCATCACCCGGACCGTGTCCTGGAGGGTCATCATGGGTTCCATCCCCGGTCGGAGCCCGCTCGGGGCCGCTGAGAGACACCCTACGTGGCACGCTGGAGGGCGGGGATGGTCACGGGTGATTTCGTCCGGGAACGGGCGCTCGGATGAGGAGGTCGGGTGGCTGCTGGCGGTGCGGAGGCCCGACGTGCCCCGCGCGCGGTCGCCGTGCCGCTGCTCGCCGTGCTCGGCCTCCTGGCCATCGGCGCCAGCGTGCTGATCGCCCTCACCGCGCTGACCGATGGTCGGGCCGCCCTCCTCGAGGAGCGTGCCCGGACCGCAGCCGAGCGGCAGGCCGGTCGCATCGCGCTCGCCCTGCGCGACATCGAGTCGAGCGTCGAGCACCTGGACCTGTCGGCGTGTGATCCCCGGGCGGGCGTCGGCGGCGCCGGACCCGACTTCGGTGCGATGGTCCCGAACGCCCCCGCCCCCGTCGGCGCCTCGTTGCTGTGCGTCCCCGCCGCAGCCACCGAGCTCGAAGAGCAGCCGGTCGATCTCGCCGACCCCCGGATCGAGGTGGCGCTGGCGCAGTCCCGGGATCTCGGCCGCGCGGTGCTGAGCGCACCGTCGCCCGACGTGCCGCCGCTGGTCGTCGCGCCGATCTACCGCGTCGGCGGCCGGCTCTCGCTCGTGCCGTCGGGTCGGACCGTCGAGCTCCGACGGACGCAGCTCGCCGGCCATGCCGTCGCCGTCGTGGACGACGTCGCCGCGCTCCTCGACGGTGACGGCGACTGGGAGGTGTCGGATGCCGGCACGGTCCTGGCTCGGACGGGAGCTGTCGACGGAGGCGGCGACGTGTCCGCTGACCTCGACGCGCTCGGACGTCGGTGGACGGTCGCCACGTCGGTGCCCGCGCTGGGGTGGTGGCGTCCGGTCGTCGCCGCCGTCGCCGGACTCGGCATCGCCGGCGCCGTCCTCCTCGGGCTGGCCGATCGCCAGCGCCGGCGGGCCGCTGACGCTGACCTCGCATCGATGCGCCAGGCCGAGCAGCGCGCCGGTTCCCTCCGGATGCTCACCGGCATCGTGCAGAGCAGCCAGGACCTCGACGAGATCCTGCCTGCCCTTGCCGTCCAGCTCAGCGACGAGCTCGGCCTCGCCGGCCTCTCGCTCGCCGTGTCGACCGCGTCCGGGACCGAGCGAGCCATCTTCTCCCACGGGTCCCGACCGGACCCGATGGCTCGGCCGATCGGGCATCGACCCGACCTGGTCCCGGCGGGGCACACGGTGGCCCTCGACCTGCACCGGGCGGAGCGATCGATCGCGGTGCTGCGCGCCGTTGCCGGCGTGGAGCTCGATCATCGAGCGCTCGAGCTCCTGCAGGTCGCCGGCGAGATGATCACCTCGACCATCGTCGCCGGACGCAGCATCGAGCAGCAGCAGGAGGCGGTGGCTCGCCTGGAGTCGCTCGACGAGCTGAAGACCACGTTCCTCGGGGTGGCGTCCCACGAGCTGCGAACGCCCGCCACCGCCATCTCGGGGCTGGCGTCCCTGCTCTCCAGCCGCTGGGACGCGCTCACCGAGGACGACCGTCGCGCCTTCGCGTCGCGCATCGCCACCAACGCGGACGCGCTGAACGAGCTGGTGCAGGACCTCCTGGACTTCGCTCGCCTCGAGCGCGGCGACCTCCAGCTCGCCCTCGTCGACGTCGACCTCACCGCGACCGTCGAGCGGGTGCTGACCCGCCTCGACAGCGTGTGGGGCTCCCACAGCGTGATCCGCACCGTGGAGCCCGACGTCGAGGTGCTCGGCGACGTGAACGCCATCGAGCGCATCATCACGAACCTGGTCGCCAACGCCGTGAAGTTCTCGCCCCGGGATGCCGACGTGCGGGTGACCCTCGAACGTCGCGATGGTCGGGCCCGATTGCTCGTGGACGACCTCGGGCCGGGGGTGCCCGAGGAGGAGCGCGAGAAGATCTTCGTGCGGTTCTTCCGGGGCGCAGGGGACGCCGTGGTTCGCACCCGTGGTGTGGGCATCGGCCTCTCCGTGGTGCAGGACTTCGTCACCCAGATGGGTGGGACGGTGCACGTGGAGGACAGCCCAGGTGGCGGGGCGAGGTTCGTGGTCGAGCTCGACGCGCTCGACCGCTCGAGGATCGAGGAGCGAGATGCTGCGACGACGTGAGCGGCTGCTGCCCGCAGCCGCGTTCCTGGCGCTGGCGGCAGTCGGCGTGCTGGTGCTGGTGCTGCTGACGACGGCCGCGAACAACGGCCGCCAGGCGCTGGAGGACGCCGTGCTGGCCGAGGTGCAGGCCTACGCCCGCAGCCAGGACGCCGCGGCGGCGGGTCAGCTCGCGTCCTTCTCCTCCCTGCTCGTCGGCCTCACCGCCGACTTCGACATCGAGTTCGAGGTCGGCAGTGAGGCCGACCTCGAGGCGCTCGCCGATCTGGTGCGCCTCGTCGAGCTGATCCCCGAGTTCAGGACCGGGTTCTTCCTCACCGACGCCGACGGCGTCGTCACCCAGGGCTTCCGCGTGCGCCCCGACGCCCTCGGCGAGCCGGTGGCGCGGCCGGGCATGGACGCGCTGCTCCCCGCCCTGCGTGGCATGGACCGTCCTCTCCTCCCCGGTGGTCCGCTGCCCCTCGGCCCGGGTGTCACCTCCGACCTGCCGAACACGGCGTTCGTGCTCGCCCTCCGAGACCCGGCGACGAGCGAGCTGCGGGGCACCTTCGTGCTGGAGTCCGAGGTCTCGGCCGAGAGCGGGCTCAACAAGGAGATCGCTGAGCTCGGTCGCGGGGAGACCGGCGAGATCGTCGTGTTCGACCAGACCGGCGGCGTCATCGCCGCCAGCAACCCGTCGCTCGTCGCCCAGCAGGTCCCCGACGAGGCGTTCCGCACCCTCGAACCGGGCGTCCACCGCCGTGACGGGCAGGTCCAGGTCATCGACGACGTCCCGGCCGCCGGATGGCGCATCGCCTTCACCCAGGACAGCGACGAGTTCGACGAGGGGCTCGCCGGCCCGCTCCAGCGCGTCGGCCTGGTCATCGTCGTGGTGTTCCTGGTCGTCGGCATCCTGAGCTTTCTCGCCCTCGCCCGGCGCCTCCAGGCGGCGCGAGAGGAGCAGGACCGCCTGCAGCGCCTCAGCGAGACCCAGGAGGAGTTCATCAGCATCGTGTCCCACGAGCTGCGCACGCCGGTGGCCGGGGTGCTCGGGTTCCTCCAGACCACCATGGACCACTGGGACTCGATGACCGACACCGAGCGCTTCAACGCCCTCCGACGATCGGCCAGCAACGCCCGCCGCCTGCAGGGGCTCACCCGGGATGTCCTCGACTCCCAGGCGGTGGAGTCCGGTCGGATGTCCTACGTCATGGGCGATGCCGACCTGGCCGAGGAGGTGAACGTGGCGGTCGAGGCCGCATCGGCCATGTACCCGCGCCTCACCGTCAGCGCCGAGCTCGATGCCCGCCGGGTCCCGGTGGTGGTGGACGTCGACCGCATCCAGCAGGTGCTCACGAACCTGCTCGACAACGCCGCCAAGTCGTCGCCTCCGAGCGGGACCGTGACCGTCCGCCTGTGGGAGGACGGGCCGCGGGCCCTGGTCTCGGTGTCCGACGAGGGTCCCGGCCTCTCCGCCGACCTGCAGGACCGCGTCTTCGACAAGTTCGTCCGCGGCCGTGACTCGAACGTGAGCGGGACCGGCCTCGGCCTCTACATCTCGCGCCAGATCCTCGACGCCCACGGCGGGGAGATCCACGTCGAGACGGGCGAAGCGGGTGGCGCCACGTTCACCTTCTCCCTGCCCGTCGCCACGGCTGCGGCGCCCCGCTAGTTTCGCCCGGGTGTTCATCGAGATCGTCGCCGAGGTCACCGACGAGCTGGTGGCGGCCTTCGCTCGGCTGATCCCGCAGCTGTCGCGGTCGAGCCCCCCGCCCGACCGTGACGAGCTGGTCGACATCGTCACGTCGCCGGCGACCGACCTGTTCCTCGTGACCGACGACGACGGCACGATCCTCGGCACCGCCACCCTGGTCACCTTCCGGATCCCCACCGGCCGCCGGGCCTGGATCGAAGACGTCGTGGTCGACGACGCCGCCCGTGGGCTCGGCGTCGGCGGCGCCCTCACCCAGGCCATGGTCGATCGAGCCGAGGAGCTCGGCTGCACCACCGTCGACCTCACCTCCCGGCCCTCCCGGGAGGCCGCCAACCGCCTCTACAAGCGGGAGGGCTTCGAGGTCCGCGACACCAACGTCTACCGCCGGACGCTCGACACCTGACGTCGGTACCGGGACGCGCCGCACGCACCGTGCCGTGTGGCACTGCGCCGTCGGCAGGAACTCGCGCCGCCGGCGGCGAACCAGACCGCCGAGCCGCCTGCCTGCCGATCTGGAGACCAAGGCTGCCCGTACACCTGCCAGCGCCGCGTCCCCCAGTGAGGTCTCTCGCATGCCCGTTCTCACCCGCCGCTCCCGGGCCCTGACGGCCCTCGCCGTCGCCGCCGCTGTCGGGCTGACGCTCGCTCCGACCAGCAACGCGACGCTCGACCCCATCGGAGCCGTCACCGAGACGGCGTTCTCGCCGCAGCTCGTCACGGTCGACACCCCGACCCGAGCGGACAAGGACCGGCTGAGCGCCCTGGGCTTGGACATGACCGAGCACGCCGGCCACGACTACATCGAGGTGGTGCTGCACACCGCCGACGATCAGCGGGCCCTGCTCGCTGCCGGCTTCACCTGGCAGGTGCGGATCGCCGACATGCTCGCCCGCCAGCTCGAGCGCATCGAGCTCGACGCGGCGTACGCCGCATCGACGGCCTCGAGCCCGCTGCCGTCGGGCCGCACCGGCTACCGGGTCCTCGATGACTTCGCCGCCGAGATCGACCTCCTCGTCGAGCAGTACCCGACGCTGGCCAAGCGCATCTCCATCGGTGAGTCGGTCGAGGGTCGCGACCTCACCGGCATCGAGATCGGCAAGGACGTCAACGCCCCGGAGGACGGGCGGCCGGTCTTCCTCATGTTCGGAGCGCACCACGCACGCGAGTGGCCGTCGGCCGAGCTGCCGATGGAGTTCGCATACGACCTGCTCGAGAGCTACGGCAGCGACCCTCGGATCACCGACCTGCTCGATCGCGGCCGTGCCGTCATCGTCCCGGTGAGCAACCCCGACGGCTACGACGCCTCCCGCACCTCCGGCGACGTCGTCGACCTCCGCGATGTCGAGGCCGTCCCCTACAACCCGGGCGTCATCCTCGCCACGCCGGGCAACGCCTACAAGCGCAAGAACTGCCGCTACGTCGACGGGCAGACCCAGCCGGCCGGCACCTGCGTCGCCGTGCCGTCGCCCGGCGGCTACGGGCCCGGCATCGACCTCAACCGCAACTACGGCGCCCTGTGGGGCGGTCCCGGTACCGACACCAACCCGGCCTCGCCGATCTACCGCGGCCCGGCGCCGTTCTCCGAGCCCGAGACCCAGGCGATCCGAGAGCTCATCTCGACCCGCCAGGTGACGACCCTCATCAGCAACCACACCTTCTCGAACCTCATCCTGCGTCCGGTCGGCGTGAAGCCGTCGACCATCGCGCCCGACGGCGACCCGGTCGGCTTCGCTCCCGACGAGTGCTTCACCGCTGCCGACGGCCGTGACAAGGGCATGCAGACGCTCGGTGAGCGCATGTCCGCGCAGACCGGCTACACCAACCAGTTCGGTTGGGAGCTGTACGACACCACGGGGACCACCGAGGACTACAGCTACAACGCCACCGGCGGCTTCGGCTTCACCTTCGAGATCGGGCCGGACGAGTTCCACCCGCCGTTCGAAGAGGTCGTCGTCGAGTACACCGGCGAGAACGAGGCCGCGCAGGGCGTCACGCCGGAGAACGCCCACGAGCTCACCACCGACGCCGCCGATGACTGCCACGGCGACGACCACGACCACGTCGGTGGCGGGAACCGCGATGCGTTCCTGATCGCCTTCGAGAACGCCGTGGACGCCGGCACCCACTCGCTCATCACCGGTGCCGCACCTGCGGGCGCCCAGCTTTCCCTCGAGCGCACGGGCGTCTTCCCGCTGTGGGACGGCTCGCTGGTCGCCGACACGGTCGCGACCACGATGACGGTCAGCGAGACCGGCGGGTTCGAGTACCACGCCAACCCGTCGACGCGACCCTTCGTGCAGTCCCGCAAGGCCGCGGTGCTCGGCGACCCGCAGGAGCCCATGACGACGTCGGGCAGCACGCCGCCGTTCTCGACCCAGGACACCGAGTACGTCGTCACCGAGCCGGCCGACATGCTCAAGGCGTCGCTCACGGTGACGGCGCCGACGGGAGCCGAGACCATCAAGAACTACGACCTGTTCCTGCTCGACGAGTCCGGCACCATCGTCGCCGAGGCCCGCGAGTGGGCCGTGACGAACACGCTCACCTGGACCGGTCCCGGCGGCCAGGGCGTGCCGCCCGGCACGTACACGCTGCGGGCGAGCAACAGCGTGGCGCTGGCCATGGCCTACGAGCTCGAAGCAGCGACCTATGACGTCGTCCGTGACCGCACGGCGCGCCAGTTCGAGCAGTGGACGATGACCTGCCGCACCGACGCCGGCATCGTGAACCAGGTGGGCGTGAGCGTCGAGCGCGGCCAGAGCATCGACGTCGGCGACGTCTGCAAGGCCGGTCTCGTGACCGACCCGGGCGACGGCGGCGGGACGCCCACCACGCCCGGCAAGCCGGAGAAGCCCGGCAAGCCGGACAAGCCGGGGAAGGGCAAGCCGTAGTCGCCGCGCCACCGAGGAGGTCCCGCTCGCGTCGAGCGGGACCTCCCGGCCAGCGATGACGAAGGGCCCTTCCGGCTGTCGGTGACGCTTCCTACGGTCGCGTCATGGTCCCCCCACGGCCGCGTCGGCGTGCGCCGGTCGCCTCCCTGATCCTCGCGTCCGTGCTCCTCGCCGCCTGCGGCTCCGACGGCACGGACGGGTCGGGAACGCTCGCACCGACGACGACCTTGGCCGGCGTCGTGCGCACGCCGCTGCTCGAGGTGGCCGACGTGTCGCTCCCTGAGGTGTCGAGCGGCACCCCGATGGCGATGCGAGCCGACGCCGGCGAGCTGCTGGTCGTCTACTTCGGCTACACGTCCTGCCCGGACGTCTGCCCGATGACGATGAGCGACATCCGCGTCGCCATCGAGGAGCTCCCGGGTGAGCTGGCCGACCAGGTGACGGTGGCGATGGCCACCGTCGACCCCGAACGGGACCAGCCCGACACGCTCTCGCGCTACCTCGGTCACTTCTTCGACCGGACGGTCGCGCTGCGCACCGAGGATCCCGACGAGCTGGCCGCCGCCGCCGAGGCGTTCGGGGTCCAGTACGAGGTCGAGGCGCACGAGCCCGGCGATGCCACCTACGAGGTCGGGCACTCGGCGATCACCTACGTCGTCGACGACTCGGGCACCGTGCGGGTCGAGTGGCCGTTCGGCTTCGAGAGCGAGCACATGACCGACGACCTGACCGCCCTGCTCACCCCAAGGGAGACCTCATGACCCCCACCGCCGTCCGCCGTCACCTGACCGTCCTCACGGCCCTCGTGCTCGCAGGCTCGCTGCTCGCCGCCTGCGGTGATGACGACGACGCTGCCGTGTCCGGCGATGCGACCGAGATCACCACCGTGGAGGAGTCGGCCGGTGCGCTGGAGGTCACCGCGGCCTGGGCGCGCACGTCCCCGGCAGTTGCCACCGCAGGGGCTGTCTACTTCGAGATCACCAACGGCACCGACACCGACGACGCGCTGGTGGCAGCCAGCGTCGACGACGCCGTCGCGGCGACGGTCGAGCTCCACGAGACGACCGCGGCCGGCGAGGACGACGCCTCGACGGAGGGGGACATGGACGGCGACATGACCGACACCTCCATGGGCGATGCGCCGATGATGCAGATGCAGCCGGTGGAGGAGATCGCGGTGCCCGCCGGCGAGACCGTGTCGCTCGAGCCCGGCGGCCTGCACCTGATGATGCTGGACCTCGCCGCACCCCTCGAGGTGGGCACGACGGTCGAGATCACGCTCACCTTCGAGCAGGCCGGCGACGTCGTGGTGACCGCCGAGGTCCGGGACATGGCTCCGTGACCGTGCTCGGGCGCGCCGGCCGACTGCTCCTGTGCGCCCTCGTCGTCACCACCGCCGGTTCCCTGGCCGGCTGCGGTGGGGAGCGCGAGCCCCAGACCGTGGAGGTGGTCGTCCCCGCCGGCACCCAGGACCGACTGGACGCCGGAGAGGTGGTCGACGTCATGCCGGCCCGCATCGAGCTGCGGGTGGGCGACACGTTGCTGCTGCGCAACGAGGACGACGTCGACCAGGCGGTCGGCCCCTACTTCGTGACCGCCGGCGGGGAGCTCTCGCTCACCTACAGCGTCACCGGCCGGTACGAGGGCTACTGCCCCCTGTCGGGGAGCGACGGTTACGAGATCGTCGTCGTGGACTGAGCGCGTCGCGGTAGACAGCACCCCGGTGCTGTGCACGGACCGGACCTATCCCCTCGACGACCCTCCCGCGGTGGTGTGGCAGGCCCTCGAGCAGGTCGACGGATACCAGCGCTGGTGGCCGTGGCTGCGGCGCTTCGACGCCAAGGCCCTGTCGGACGGGGCGCGGTGGGTGGCTCGGATCCGGGTGCCGGTGCCCTGGTCGCTGCGCATCGAGCTCGAGCTGCACGGGGTCCGTGCGCCCACGACGGTCGGCGCGTCGGTCGCCGGCGACGTCGAGGGCACGGCTGTCGTGACGGTGGAGCCTGCGGGGACGGGGTCCGTCATCCGGGTCCGGTCCGAGCTGGCCCCCCGGCACCGGCTGCTCCGGGCCCTGAACCAGCTGGTCCCGAGCGTGTCGCGTCGGATGCACGACCACGTCATCGACACGGCCTTCCAGCAGTTCGCCGAGCGCGACGCACCAGGAGGTCGGGTGGCGGGGCGGTAGGGTTCCGGCGAGAAGGGGAGTATCCCCGGTGCGTCGCACCGTCACGTTCTCGTCATCACGGCTTCGGCCCGGGACCGCGGCCCAGAGATGGGCGGGAGAGACCTTCGGAGCACGGCCCGACGTCGATTCCGAGGTAGCACCCCGTTGTCCAGCACCCCCACCACGGCCCCCGAGGTCGTACCGACGTTCCACGACCGTCCGGTCGACGAGGTGCTGCGAGGTCTCGACGTCGATCCGAGCACGGGCCTCGACGCCGGTGAGGTCGACCGCCGGCGGGCCGAGCACGGACCGAACGAGCTGGACGAGACCCCACGGGATCCGGCGTGGAAGCGGTTGGTCCGCCAGTTCAAGGACCTCCTGATCCTGATCCTGCTGGTGGCCGCGGTGGTCAGCTTCGTCGTCTCCGGTGAGCTGAAGACCCCGATCGTGGTGCTGGTCGTCGTGCTCCTCAACGCCGTCATCGGGTTCGTCCAGGAGAACCGGGCCGAGGCCTCGCTCGATGCGCTCCGCCGGATGCTGGTGCTCGAGGTGCGGGTCCGGCGGGACGGGGCCATGCGCACCGTGCCGGCAGCCGAGCTCGTGCCCGGCGACGTGGTCGCCGTCGAGGCCGGCGACCGCATCCCGGCCGACGGCCGTCTGATCGAGACCGTCCAGCTCGAGGTCGAGGAGGCCGCCCTCACCGGCGAGAGCCTGCCGGTGCTGAAGCAGGTCGAGCCGGTCGAGGACGACGACGCGCCCATCGCCGACCGTACGTCGATGGTCCACATGCAGACCACCGTCACCCGAGGGCGGGGCGAGCTCGTGGTCACCCGCACCGGCATGGGCACCGAGATCGGTCGCATCGCCGGGATGCTGCGCAGCGCACCCGGTGAGAAGACGCCGCTGCAGCGCCAGCTCGACGACCTGGCCCACAGCCTGGCCAAGCTCGCCGGGGTCATCGTCGCGCTCGTCTTCGTCATCGGACTGATCCGAGGTGAGGACGTCTCGGACCTGCTGCTCATCGCCGTCGCCCTCGCGGTGGCGTCCATCCCGGAGGGGCTGCCCGCCGTCACTGCGGTGACGCTGGCCATCGGCGTGTCGAAGATGGCCAAGCAGCACGCCATCGTGAAGCGGTTGGCCAGCGTCGAGACCCTCGGTTGCACCACCGTGATCTGCAGCGACAAGACCGGCACCCTCACCCTGAACCAGATGACGGCGGAGGAGCTCATCGCCTGGGGGCGGCAGGTGCACGTCACCGGCGGCGGCTACGACCCGGCGGGAACCATCGAGGTCCCCGAGGGCGCGCTCGGCGAGCTCTCGGCGATCCTCGACCCGATGGTGCTGTGCAGCGACGCCACGCTGCGCTTCGACGACGAGGAGCAGGCATGGACGCTGGTCGGCGACCCCACCGAGGGCGCCCTGGTCGTGCTGGCCGCGAAGGGTGGCATCGACGCCGCCGCCCGGCGAGCCGAGTGGCCGCGGGTCGGTGAGGTCCCCTTCGACTCCTCCCACAAGCTCATGGCCACCGTGCACGAGCGTGAGGACGGCGGGCTGTGGCTGTTCGCGAAGGGTGCACCCGACGCGCTGCTCGACCGGGCCGCGTCGGTGATCGGCCCCGATGGCGAACCCGTGCCGGTCGATGAGCTCCGGGACGAGCTGGAGGGCCACAACCACCGGCTCGCCGACGCGGGCATGCGCGTGCTCGCGATCGCCCGGCGCGAGATCAGCCGGGACGAGTGGGAACGAGCCGAGGACCGCCTGGACGTGGTGGCGGACCTGACCCTGCTGGCGCTCGTGGGCATCGTCGACCCGCCCCGCCCGGAGGCGGCGACCGCGATCGCCGAGGCCCGGCAGGCGGGCATCCGGGTGAAGATGATCACCGGCGACCATCCCAGCACCGCCGCCGCCATCGGCAACGTGCTCGGCCTCGCCGGATCGGGCGAGCCGGTGATGGCCATCACCGGTCGGGAGCTCGACCGCCTGAGCGAGGCGGAGCTGCACGACCGCATCGACGAGATCTCGGTGTTCGCCCGCGTCTCACCGGAGCACAAGATGCGGCTCGTGAACGCCCTGCAGGAGCGGGGTGAGGTCGTGGCCATGACCGGCGACGGCGTCAACGACGCGCCGGCGCTGCGTCGCGCCGACATGGGCATCGCCATGGGGATCACCGGCACCGAGGTGACGAAGGAGGCGGCCACCATGGTGCTGGCCGACGACAACTTCGCCACGATCGTCGAGGCCGTCCGCCGGGGCCGGACGATCTACGACAACATCGTCAAGTTCGTCCGCTTCCAGCTCAGCACGACGCTCGGCTTCGCGGTCGTCTTCCTGGTCGCCTCGGCCCTCGGCATCGCCGGCGGACAGCCCTTCACCGCCATCGCGATCCTGTGGGTGAACATCATCATGGACGGCCCTCCCGCCATGGCCCTCGGCCTCGACCCGGTGGACGAGACCGTGATGGACCGCGACCCGCGACCCCGTGACGAGCGCATCCTCACCCGTCCCCGGTGGGTCGCCATCGGGACCGCCGCGGTGGTCATGGCCGCCGGCACGCTCGCCGTGCTGGAGCTCGCACCCGGTTCCGACCCCCGAGCCGGGTCGGCGACCGTGGCCGGCACGATGGCCTTCAACACGTTCGTGCTGTTCCAGTTCTTCAACATCCTGAACGTCCGCAGCGACCACCTGACGGTGTTCCGTCGGGCCACGCTCGGCAACGTCCAGCTCTGGCGCGCGCTCGCAGCCGTGCTGGTGCTGCAGGTGGGCGTGACCCACTTCGGGCCCATGCAGCGGCTGTTCGACACCACGTCGATCTCCGGCGTGCAGTGGCTGGTGTGCATCGGCGTCGCGTCGACCGTGCTGGTGGTCGAGGAGCTGCGCAAGGTGGTGCGGCGCCGCTCGTAGCATGGCGGCGCCGTGGATCAGCGACCCCTCGACCTCGTCCTTGCTGCCCTCGCCCTCGGCGCGGTCGGAATGGGTGCGTGGGAGGCCCGACGCGGGCAGCTGCGAGCCGCGGAGGCCCGCTGGTTCCGGGGTGTGAACGGGATCAGCGAGCGTTGGCTCGTCCCGGCCTGGGTCGTCATGCAGGCAGGCAGCCTGGGTGGGGCGCTGGGGGTCGGCGGCGCGGTCGCCTCGTCCGGCGATCGCGAGCTGGGCCGACGGTTGGCGCTGGTCGGATCGCTGGCGTGGACCGGTTCGAAGCTCGTGAAGCCCGTTGCCCGGCGCGGACGACCGTCGTCGGTGCTCGATGCGGCACGCATCCTCGGCCGGGAGCAGACCGGGCTGGGCTACCCGTCCGGTCACGCAGCGGTGGCGGTGGCGATGGGATCGGCGATCGGGTCCAGCGGCCCGTCCACGTGGCGGGTGCCGGTGTGGTCGGCGGTGGCCGTGGTCGCAGCGGCACGGGTCTACGTCGGCGCCCACCTGCCGCTCGACGTGGCCGGTGGCGCGGCGCTCGGTCTCGCGATCGAGCGGGGGGTGCGAGGGATCAGGGGTCCAGTCGCACGTCCAGGTCCGCCGCCAGGGCCTGCCGGAGCTCCAACCGGGTGAACAGGCCCACCGCGGCCTGCATCTCGGTCACGAGGGCCACGTGGCGTCCACGCTGGAAGTCGTAGTCCACGGTGACGCAGCCGCCGGGGAACACGTCGAGGAGCTGGCCGGCGTAGCGAGGGTCGATCGAGTCGACCCGGTGGTACGTGCGCACGCCCTCGTCGCTCGGGGTGATCGGCGTCGCCTCGGAGACGTCGCAGGACGACGTGAGCGCGACGGTGACCTCTCGGTCCGCGCGGTCGGACTCGAGGGAGATGGTGGCACCGCTGTCGTCGACCTCCAGGCCCTCGAACGTCCAGCCCGTCGGCAGCTGGCTGATGCAGGGCACGTAGGCGGCTTCGGGGACGGACTGGGCCAGGATCCCCAGCCGCATGCCCGGTTCGCACCACGGTGTCGTGGCCCCCGACGCCAGTGCGCAGCCGCCGAGGAGCAGCGTCGCAGTGGCCATGCCGGCGGTGGTCCGGTGGGCCCTCACAGCAGGCCGACCAGGCCCAGGTTGGCGATGACCAGTGCGAGGGCGAGCACACCGCCGAGGAGCACGGCGAGGGTGAGCCCCACCCGACGGAAGGTCCAGCGTTGGATCGCCACCGGGCGCCGTGGCGGCGCGAGCCGCCGCAGCTCTTCGACCAGGTCCTGGTCCGCTTCCCGCAGCAGTGCCCGGAGCTGTGCCGGCATGGTCACTGCCCGCGTCGCCGCGAACGCTTCGGCGATCTCGTCGGGGCTGAACAGCCGGGTCGCCTGGTCGTAGACGCGTGCCGCCGGGACGCAGAGCGAGAGCGTGAGCATCATGTTGGCCAGGTCCACAGCCTGCCGCCACGGGCTGGGTCGCACCTCGGCGAAGGCCACATCGATCAGCCAGACCCGCTGGTCGGCCACCAGCAGGTTCGAGGGCTTGATGTCGCGGTGCGCGAGGCCGGCGTCCCACATCGTCCGGACGGCGGTGAGGGCTTGACGGACGACGTCGTCGGTCACGTCGCCGTCCGTGAGGTGGGTGGCACCATCGATCAGCTCGGTGACCAGGACGTACTCCCGCTCCGGGGTGATCTCGACGATCCCGTGTGGCGCCGCGGTCGGTACGCCGGCGTCGCGCATGAGCCGCAGCATGTGGTCCTCGTACTGCACGAGCCGGCGGACGGAGTTGAACGGTCGCTCGTCCTCGAGCCGGCCGTAGCGGACCGTCCGACCGAGCTTGTACCAGCGGTCCGACCGGAGGTGGACGGACGCGTAGAGCTTGGCGAACAGCGGGCCGTCCGGGGTGGTGACGAGCAGCGGGGTGGATCCGGCGCTGCCGCGCAACCCGAAGGGCGCGACGTCGACGACGTCGACGTCGAGCTGGGAGGCGAAGGCCCGCCGGATCGCCTCGCCGCGTCGGCCACCGACGTCGAGGTGCGCTCGAACGCCCCGGCGGTAGGTCACCGGGAACGCCTCCTCTGGGGTGAGCAGGTGGAGCGCGAGCACCGGTGCGCCGACGCCGAGCCCGATCGCTGCCACGACATCGGAGGGGTGGTCGACGGCGGTGTAGAGGCGGGCTGCGACGAGCAGCACCAGCACGGACGCCGTCGCCACCACGGCTCGAGTCCGCCAGATGCCGCGGGGGGCCAGGACCAGCGTGGCGATGGTGAGCACGAGCGCCAGCTGCCCCACGGGTCGGGACGGGTGCGCGTACCCATCCCAGCCCGTCAGGACCTCGACGCCCGCGGGACGCATCCGGCCGATGGACTCGCGGATCAGCGCAGCCGCGAGCGGCACGGCCAGGAGCAGCGCCAGGGTTGCGAACAGGTGCTGGTAGCGGCGGACGGCCAGGAGGGCGAGCAGCACGGTCCACGCCAGCACCCGGAACGCACCGGTCGAGCCGAGCGCGACCACCGCCTCGGCGGCGTGTGCGAGCGGTTCCCAGCGGGCTCGTTCGAACGCGCGCAACACCGCCAGGTCGGCCTGGGTCGTGATGCGGAGGCCGGCCTCGGTGCCGATGGCGACCGAGAGGAGCGCCACGACCCCGAGCAGGGCCACGGACGCCCGGGTGGCGTTGCTGGCCGGTCGGGGCAGTGGTGGCGGCTCTCCTGACGGCCGACGCCGCGCGCTGGTCGCGCCGGGCGTCGGGGCAGGTGGCGGGAGCGTGGGTGGCGTTTCCATCCCGGGTCTGTGGCGATACTAGGACCGTGCGATGGCAGGGGTTGGCCGCAGTGGTGCTCGTCGCGCTGGCCGGCTGCAGCGGTGGCGAGCGGCAGGGGACCCAGGCCCCGCCCGGCCTGGTCGTGGCGTCCTTCAGCTTCGCCGAGAGCGAGCTGGTCGCCGAGATCTACGCCCAAGCACTCGAAGCCTCGGGGCTGGCGGTCCAGAGGCAGCTCGGGTTGGGGTCGCGCGAGATGGTGCTGCCCGGGCTGCGTCGCGGTCTGGTGGACGTCGTGCCCGAGTACGCCGGCTCAGCGCTGGATGCGGTCGCGCCGGACTCGGAGGCCGAACGCCTCGACGTCTCTGCGGTGGTGGCCGACCTCGGGGATGAGCTCGGCCCGTGGGGCCTGTCGGTCCTCGCTCCGTCGTCGGCCTCGAACGAGAACGTCATCGCCGTGCGCTCCGACGTCGCGGAGGAGCTCGACCTCCGTGCGGTCAGCGACCTCGCGCCGAGCGCGGACGGGTTCGTCCTCGGAGGACCGCCCGAGTGCCCGAGGCGTCCGCGCTGCCTCCCGGGGTTGGACGAGCGGTACGGCCTGCGGTTCGCCGGATTCGAGCCCTTCGACGATGCCGTCCTCGTGCGGCGCGCCCTGGTCGACGGGGTGATCGACGTCGGGGTCCTGTTCAGCACCGACGCCGCCCTCACCGGTGAGGGGGTCGCGGTGCTGCTCGACGATCGTCGGCTCCAACCGCCGGACAACGTGGTCCCGGTGGTCCGGACCGAGGTGCTCGCGGACCAGCGGGTGCGCTCGACGCTCGACGAGGTGTCGGCGGCGCTGACCACGGATGGTCTCCGCCTCCTCAACTGGCGGTTGGCCAACGCCGGGACCGACCCCGCAGCCGAGGCGCGGGCGTGGCTCATCCGCCACGAGCTCGTCGATCGCTGACGGATCGCCCGTTCGTCAGCGGCCCGTCCACGCCTCGTCGGCAGCCTCCTCGAGGCGGGCCATCGTCCCTTCGATGTCGGTCGGGTCGGCGACGAAGGCACTGAGCTCGGCCCAGAGCCCGGCACCCGTCGTCGCGCCGAACGCGGCGGGCTGGAGGTCGGACAGGTCGAAGCGCAGATCGTCACCGGCCTCGAGCAGCGACCGTGCGATGCGACGGGTGGCTGCATCCGGGTAGACCCCGAGGTCCACCTCCTGGTTCGGGGAGATGAACCCTCCGAGCCCGGCCCAGATCTCGGCCGCCTCGGCCGACGCGAGGTGGCGCAGCAGGGCCTGCCCGCCGGGCGTGTCCTGCATGAGCACCGCCGCGTCGCCGCCGCCGACGACCGCGCGATCGGTCGCCGTCCGCCCCGGGAAGGCGAAGACGTCGACGTCCGTGCCGACGCGCGCCACGTCCCGGCCGCTGACGACACCCGGCACGAAGTCGCCCTCCATGACCATGGCCGCTCGCGGGTGGGTCGAGAAGACGTCGGCGACGGAGTCCGGGAAGGTCGCCGCAGGATCCCGGGTGATGACCGATGCGTCGAGCAGCGCGGCCATCGCCTGCAGCGTCTCGGCCACGGACGGGTCCGTCCACGGGAGCCGGTGCGCAGCCAGCGCGTCGTAGCGGTCGGGTCCGGCCAGGCGCAGGTACAGGTTCTCGAACCAATCGGTGAGCACCCAGGCGTCAGCGGGCGCGCCGGGCAGCGAGAACGCAGGCATGCCGACGGCGGCCAGCGTCCGCGCTGCGGCGCCGAAGGCGTCGAGGTCGGTCGGCGGGACCAGCCCAGCGTCCTCGAAGGCCGTGAGCGAGTACCAGACCAGGCTCTTGTTGGCGGCCTTGAACCAGATGCCGTAGAGCTCGCCGTCGACGGAGCCCAGTCGCGCCCAGACCGGTGCCCAGCCGGTGCGCACCTCCTGGGCCAGGAGGTCGTCCACGGCCACGACGTCCCCGGCGCGTGCGTAGCGCTCGAGCAGCGCGGGCTGGGGGACCACGGCGATGTCGGGCGGCTCGCCGGCCGCCACCCGCTCGTCCAGGACCGCACCGATGTCGGCGCCCCCGGTCGAGGAGAACGTCACGCTCGCACCGGTCTGGTCCTCGAAGTGCTCGAGGACGAGCTCGAACGCGGCGGCCTCCGCGTCCTGCCACACCGCCACCACCTCCAGCTGGACGCCGCGGAGATCGTTCGTCCCGTCGGACTGGGAACCACCACACGCAGCGGTGGCGACACTGAGCGGAGCGACGAGGAGCAGCACGCCCGCCAGCGCCGGACGGCCCGAACGGACCATGACGTTGGACCCTACGGCGCGCTCGTGCGAGAGCGCACGATCGGGACGCAGCTCGACTTGCGAGACCGACACCACGGGAGCACCGATGACGATCACCGACCGTTCGACGTTGGACCGGGGGATGCGGGACGGCGCCATCGCGGCGTCCACGAAGCGCGCCTCGAAGGTCTACGGCAAGGACGCCACCGAGGTCCGGGCGCTCGACGACGTCACGGTCGGCTTCGAGACCGGCCGGTTCACCGCCATCATGGGGCCGTCCGGCTCAGGGAAGTCCACCCTCCTGCACTGCATCGCCGGTCTGGACACGCTCACCTCCGGATCGGCCTACATCGGTGACACGGACCTGAGCACGCTGGACGACAACCACCTGACCGTGCTCCGGCGCGATCAGGTCGGCTTCGTGTTCCAGGCCTTCAACCTGGTCCCCACGTTGACCGCCGAGGAGAACGTCACGCTCCCGCTCGCGCTGGCGGGGCGCAAGGGCGACCGGGACTGGATCGACGAGGTCGTGCGGACGGTGGGCCTCGAGGACCGCCTCGAGCACCGGCCGAGCGAGCTGTCGGGTGGCCAGCAGCAACGGGTGGCGGTGGCCCGAGCCCTGGCCAGCAAGCCGAAGATCATCTTCGCCGACGAGCCCACCGGCAACCTCGATTCGCGCTCGGGGACCGACGTCTTGAAGTTCCTGCGGGCCGCGGTCGACGACTTCGGTCAGACGATCGTCATGGTCACCCACGACCCGGTGGCGTCCTCGTACGCAGACCGGATCGTCTTCCTGGCCGACGGCAAGGTCGTCGACGAGATGTTCGAACCCACGGCCGAGCGGGTGCTCGACCGCATGAAGAAGTTCGGGGACTGAGATGCTGCGCACGACGCTCCGCAACCTGGCGGCGAACAAGCTGCGGTTGCTCACGACCGGCTTCGCCGTCCTGCTCGGCGTCGCCTTCATGAGCGGCACCATGATCCTCAGCGCCACCATGGACGCGACCTTCGACGACATGTTCGCCAACGTCTATGAGGGCACCGATGGCATGGTCCGGTCGTCGTCGGTGCTGGAGACCCCGGAGGGGCTGGAGATCCGGCCTCGCATCGACGAGTCGATGGTCGAGGCCGTCGAGGCGGTCGACGGCGTGGCCGTCGCCCAGGCGGATGTCTGGGGAACCGCCCAGGTGATCGATCGCGACGGTGACCCGGTCGGCAGCCCCGAGATGGGACCCCCGACCCTCGGTGCGAGCTGGCCCGTGGACGAGCTGAACACCTGGACGTTGGTGGAGGGGCGCGGCCCCGAAGCCGAGAACGAAGTCGTCCTGGACAAGAAGACGGCGGACGACACCGGGTACGGGCCCGGCGACCCGGCGCGGATCCTCGCCAACGGGGCACCGCTCGACGTGACGGTCACCGGCGTCGTGCGCATGGCCGGCACCGACTCACCGGGAGGCGCCCAGTACTCGATCTTCACGGTGGAGGGCGCCCAGAAGCACTTCGGTGAGGCCGGCAAGGTCGACAGCGTCTCGATCGCCGCCGAGGACGGGGTGTCCCAGGCCGAGCTCGTACGACGGGTCTCGGCTGTGCTGGGCGCCGACCTGGAGGCGATCACCGGCGACGCCCTCGTCAAGGAGGGTCAGGACGCCATGGCCAAGGCGACGGCGTTCTTCGACCAGTTCATGATGATCTTCGCGATCGTCGCCCTCCTGGTGGGCGGGTTCACGATCTTCAACACGTTCTTCATCACGGTCGCGCAGCGCACGAAGCAGCACGCCCTGATGCGGGCCATCGGTGCGAGCCGCCGGCAGGTGCTGGCATCGATCCTGCTCGAGGCCGTGGTCATCGGGATCATCGCCTCGTTCCTCGGGCTCGGCGCGGGTGTGCTCATCGCTGCCGGGCTGAAGGCGATGCTGGCCGCGTTCGGCGTGGCGCTGCCGGCCGGCGGCATGGTCTTCGGCGTCGGCACCGCAGTCGTCGCGTTCAGCGCCGGCCTCATCGTCACCGTGGTGTCGGCCGTCTCCCCCGCCCGCAAGGCCGGCAAGGTCCCGCCGATCGCTGCCATGCGCGACATCGAGGTCAGCAGCAGCGGCTACGGCTCGAAGGAGCGCATCATGGTGGGTGCGGCCGTCCTCGCCCTCGGTGCGGCCGGTCTGCTCTACGGGCTGTTCGGCTCGCCCTCGAACGGGCTGGCGATCGTCGGTGGCTCGGCGATCGTCGTGTTCTTCGGGGTCTCGGTGCTGGGCCGGAGCGTGTCCTTGCCGATGAGCCGGTTCATCGGCTGGCCGCTGGCCAAGGGTCGTGGGATCGCTGGGCACCTCGCTCGGCAGAACGCGATGCGAAGCCCGAAGCGCACAGCCGCGACCGCCGCCGCCTTGATGATCGGCGTCGGCCTGGTGGCGTTCATCACGATCTTCGCCGCCTCGACGAAGGCGTCGTTCAACGACACCATCGACCGTGCCTTCACCGGTGACATCGTGGTCACCTCACCGCAGCAGTTCGGTGGCGGCGGTGGCATGTCGCCCGAGCTGACCGAGCGGATCCGGGGTCTGCCCGAGGTCGAGACGGCAGCCGGCCTGCGCGGCGGCGCGCTCGAGATCGGCGGGTCGGCGAGGTTCGTGCTCGCTGCCGATGCCGCAGGGTTCGAGCTGTTCGACGTCGAGCCCGTCGCCGGGTCACCCGCCGACCTCGACGCCACGTCGGTCGCGGTCCACGAGGACGTGGCCGAGGATCTGGCCCTGTCGCTCGGGGACGCAGTGCCAGCCCGCTTCGCGGCCACCGGAGCGCAGGAGCTGACCGTCGCCATGATCTACGGCGAGAACCAACCGGCCGGGAACTGGGTGCTCGGCATGGAGGCCTACGAGGCCAACTTCGTCGATCAGCTGGATGCCCAGATCTTCATCCGCAGCGCCGGGGACGTGTCCCAAGAGCAGGCCCTCGCCGCGGTGGAGCGGGAGGCCGCGGCGTTCCCGGGCGCGAAGGTGCTGGACCAGACCGAGTACAAGGCTGATCAGATGGCCTTCGTCGACCAGATGCTCGGCCTGGTGTACGCCATGCTCGCCCTGGCCATCGTCATCGCACTCCTCGGCATCGGGAACACGCTCGCCCTCTCCATCTTCGAGCGCACCCGTGAGCTGGGCGTGCTGCGCGCCGTGGGGATGACCCGGCGCCAGCTGCGCACGACCATCCGCTGGGAGGCGGTGATCATCGCCGTGCAGGGCGCCGTCCTCGGCTTGGTGATCGGGATCTTCTTCGGGTGGGCGCTCGTCGGCGCACTGGCCGAGGAGGGCCTGACCAGGTTCGCGATCCCGGTCGCCACGTTGGGCTGGGTGGTCGTCCTCGCGGCGCTGGCCGGGGTGGTGGCCGCGATCCTCCCTGCACGGCGGGCGTCGCGGCTCGACGTGCTGCGGGCGGTGGTGAGCGAGTAGCGGATCAGCTCCAGGACGACGAGTAGCCGTGGTCCTCGACGCTGGCGGCGTCGGCCAGCACCTCGAGGGGCCGGAAGGTGTCGACCATGACGGCGATCTCCCCGGTCCCCTCAGCTTCGTCGGCTTTGTCCGACGAACCAGGCTGCGGCCCGTGCACGAAGCCGGCGGGGTGCAGGGAGATGGACCCGCGCCCGATGCCGGACCCGGAGCGGCTCATGAAGTCGCCCTCGGCGTAGAACAGGACCTCGTCGCTGTCGACGTTGTGGTGGTGGTACGGCACCCGGACCGCGTCGGGATCGAAGTCGTAGGGGCGCGGCACGAAGGAGCAGACGACCGCACCCGGCAGCGCCCAGGTCTGGTGGACGGGCGGTGGTTGGTGGATGCGGCCGACGATGGGTTCGAAGTCGTGGATGCTCAGGGCGTGCGGGTAGAGGCAGCCGTCCCAGCCCACGACGTCGAAGGGGTGGGTGGCGTGGCGGTACTGCATCCAGCCGGTGCGGGTGCGGACCAGCACGGGGACGTCGTCGCCCTCGTGCACGAGCGGCTCGCCGGGAGCCCGGAGGTCGCGCTCGGAGAAGGGCGCACCCTCGAGCAGCTGGCCGTGCGGTGAGAGGTGCTTGTCGGGGATGCGCACGTGACCGCTGGACTCGATGACCAGCGCCGACACCCCGTCCGGTCCGGGCAGCCAGCGGTGGGTGATGCCCGCCGGGATCACGACGTAGTCCCCGGCCGCGACCGCCAGCGCCCCCTGCGCGGTCTCGACCGTGGCGGTGCCGTCGTGGACGTAGGTGAGCTCGTCACCGAGCACCGACCGGTACAGGGGCGACGGGTCGGTGGCTCGCGCGAAGGCGATGCCGACGTCGGCGTTGCCCAGGAGGCGGTGGCGACCGGTGACCAGGTCGTCGGCCGGCGGCAGCCGGTCGGCCCGGAAGTGCCGAGGGCCGAGGCCGCCGCCGGGTCCCGGGTCGGGCACGACGACGGGCTCCACACCGAGGATCGCAGAGGGCGAGCACCGGTGGTAGAGCAGTGCGGACTCGCGGGAGAACCCCTCGGTGCCGATCAGCTCCTCGAACAGGCGGTTGCCGTCGTCGTCGAAGGCCTTCGTGTGCCGCTTGCGCGGCACGATGCCGACGGATCGGTAGTGGGGCATCAGCGGGTCTCCTGTGCGGGTGCGATGGTGCCGGTGACCTCGGCGAGGTCGGCGACGCCCGCGGCGCTGCACCAGCTCCCGGTGAGGGTGACGGTGTCGCCGTCCTCGAGCCAGGCGCGGGCGGTGCCGTCGTCGAGGGTGATGGGCGCGCGCCCGTTGCGGCCGGCCTCGATGAGCGAGCCCTCCTCGCCGCTGCCCGGCCCGGAGATGGTGCCGGAGGCGAACAGGTCCCCGGCGCGCAGGCCCGCACCGTTGGCGGTGAGGTGGGCGAGCTGCTGGGCGAAGGTCCACCAGAGGCGGCTGGCGTTGGTCCGGCCGACCTCGGTGCCGTTGAGGGACCAGGCGACGTCGATGTCGAGTCCCCACGGCTCCTGGGCGGCCAGCACGGGATCGACCGGCGGGTCCTGCACGGGCGGTGCCACGCGCGGGATCGCGGCGAGCGGGGTCACCCACCCCGCGATCGACGTGGCGAAGCTCTTTCCGGCGAACGGGCCGAGGGGTCGGAACTCGAAGGCCTGGATGTCGCGAGCCGACCAGTCGTTGACGAGCACCACGCCGAAGACGTGGTCGGCCGCGTCGTCGGGCGCGAGCACGTCCCCCATGGCGACGTCGGTCCCGACGATGAACCCGAGCTCCAGCTCCAGGTCGAGGCGGGCCGAGGGTCGGCGGTCGCCCGGTCCGACGAGGCCGACCGGTCGGCGGATCGGGGTGCCCGACACGACGACGGAGCCGGCGCGGCCGTGGTATCCGACCGGCAGGTGTCGCCAGGCATCGGGCAGTGCCGGCTCGCTGGGGCGCAGGATGCGGCCGAGGTTCGTGGCGTGGTGCTCGGATGCGTAGAAGTCGACGTAGTCGCCGGGCACGACCGGCAGGCGGACCTGGAGCGTCTCGACCGGCACCGTCGCGGGGCCGGACGCCAGGTGGGCGTGCACCGCGCCGTGCACCTCGTCCCAACCGTGGCGACCGAGGGCGAGCAGCGGGTGCAGGTCGTGGGCGTCGGCGACGTACCGGGGCACACCACCGACGCCACGGAGGTCGACCGCCACCCCGTCGACCCGTGCGGCGAGGAACGGTGGGCCGCCGTCCGGTCCGGTGACGATGCCGTAGGCGTGCCGCACGCGAACCTCAGAGGTTGCCGCGTCGGGCCTGGTCGCGCTCGATGGCCTCGAACAGCGCCTTGAAGTTCCCCTCGCCGAAGCCCTTGGCCCCGTGGCGCTCGATGATCTCGAAGAAGACCGTGGGCCGGTCCGTCACCGTCTCGGTGAAGATCTGGAGCAGGTAGCCGTCGTGATCGCGGTCGGCCAGGATCGACAGGCGCTGGAGCTCGCCCCACGGCAGGTCGAAGCCGTCGAGCCGCTCCTTGGCCTCGGCGTAGTAGGCGTCGGGTACCTCCATGAACCGCACACCCCGCTGACGCAGGGCGTCGACCGTGGCGACGATGTCGTCGGTGCGCATGGCGATGTGCTGCACGCCGGGGCCGTCGTAGCAGTCGAGGTACTCCTGGATCTGGCTCTTCTTCAGGCCGTCGGCGGGCTCGTTGATCGGCATGACGATCTTGGATCCGTCCCACACGACGGTGGACATCAGCGCCGAGTACTCGGTGGCGATCTGGTCGTCGTCGAAGTGCACGAGCTGCTCGAACCCGAGGACGCCCGAGTAGAAGTCGACCCACCGCTCGAGGGACCCCTGCTCGACGTTGCCGACCACGTGGTCGATGCCCTGCAGGCCGACCTCCGGACCGACCGGCGCCGGCGGCAGGCGCTCGTCGTGGAAGCCGGGCTCGAGGCGCTGGGCCTGCTCGCCGGCGTAGCGCTGTCGGTCGACGAAGGTGTGCACGGTGTCGCCGTAGGTGGCGATCTGGGCGAGGCGCAGCGTGCCGAGCTCGTCGGTCTCGTCCCACGGCTCGCGGACCGGTGCGGCGCCGCGGGCGACGGCGGCGGCGAAGGTCGCGTCGACGTCGTCGACGATCCAGGCCAGGTCGTGGACGCCGTCGCCGTGGAGGCGCACGTGGTCGGCGATGGGGGAGTCGGCATGGAGGGCGCCGGTGATGACGAAGCGGATCTCGCCCTGCTCGAGCACGTAGCTGGCCCGGTCGGGTACGCCCGACTCCGGCCCGGCGTACCCGGTGCACTCGAAGCCGAAGGCGGACATGAGGAACCCCGCGGTGCTGCGGGCGTTGCCGACCCACCACTCGATGCAATCCCAGCCGCGCAGGTGCGTCGCCGGTGCGTCGGGGCTGGCGGTGCGCTCGACGGTGGTCATGCGTGGTTCCTCCGGTAGGTGTCGTCGTCGTAGGAGTCGAAGAAGGCGCCGAGGTCGGCGAGCATCGCGTCGGTGCTCTCGGCGGCGAACAGGACCGGCTGGTACTGCGTGATGTCGTAGTCGAGGGTCCCCATCGCCTGGAGGTCCCACGGGCGGATCTCGGCGTCGCGGAACACCTGGATCTCGCCGTAGGACGACAGGAGGCCGGCCCCGTAGGCGCGGACCTCGCCGTCCTCGTGCACCACCCCGAACTCGAGGGTGAACCAGAACACCCGGCTGAAGAAGTCGAGCGCTTCGTCCGTGGTGGCCCGCAGCGACGCCTGGCCGGCGGACTCGTACAGGTCGGCGAGGCGGGGGGAGGCCAGCATCGTGGCGTGCCCGATGATCTCGTGCACGATGTCGGGCTCGGGTGTGTAGAAGGGCACCGAGTGGTGGCGGATGTACTGCGTCGACAGGAACGTCCGCTCGGCGAGCGAGCCGTAGAACTCACGGGTGGGTACGAGCCCGGGCACGGGGCGGATGCGGAAGTCGGACAGGTGGCGGGTGCGGGCGTCGACCTCGTGCAGCTGCGGGACCCGGTCGGTGGGCAGGGCGAGGCGCTCGCTGCCGTCGCGGACCTCGGCGCAGGCGAAGCGCTGGTGCAGCTCGGCCAGCTCGGCCGACACCGTGGCCCACACGTGGTCCTCCTCGGCGGAGTAGTGGACCTCGGGGATCGGCTCGCCCGGGCGGTACCGGCGACCGACGTCGGCGATGTGGGCGCGGCGGGCGAGGTACTCCTCGTCGCTGACGCCGGGGTGGTCTGCCGGCAGCTCCACGGTGAGCTCGGCCATGCCCCCATCGTGACGGAGTTCACAGCGTTTGCCAACCCGTTCGCCCAACCGAACTGGCGAGTGCTGGTCAGTTCGTCCAGCACGCTGGGGGAACCGGGCGCGATCTCGATGCGGGATGACGACGAAGCCGGTTCGGGCGTGCTGGACCGGCGCAGCGAGGGCCATGATGTGGCGATCAGGACGGCGGCGGTGACGGGTCCGCCGAGACCAGCGGCGAGGGGACCTCGATGGCGCGAGGGGGGTCAGATCCGCAGGACGGCGGCGGTCGGTCGATGCTGGCCGTCGGTGTGCTGGCGGTCGCGGGAGGACTGGTCGGCTTCGGCGCCGTCGCCTACTGGTACGCCACGGACATGGGCTGGACGGGCACCGGCGCCGTGCTCGTCGACTCGCGCGCACAGGCCCGGGGTGCGGCGCTCGTGCCGATGGCCGCCGTGCTGGTCGGCCTCGTGGCCGTGCTCGCGCGACGTCACGTGCCGCTGCGGTCGCCCGCCGGCGTCGCCATGGTCGTCACGAACGTGCTCGTCACCGCCGGCGTCGCTGTCGCCGTGGCCGCGTACCCGCAGGTCCGTGGGGCCGAGCTCGTCGCACACCAGGGGGGTGGGTGGTCGACCGATCTGCCGGTCACGGAGGTCTGGGGCGTGCGATCGGAGGCGGACGACACCATCACCATCGAGGGCCGGGCCGACCAGCGGGGCTGCGACTGGGAGCTGCGCTCGGTGACCCTGGACCTGGCGACGGGGGAGATCCTCGCCGTCGAGGCCCTCCCGACGAGCTACGAGAGCGCAGCGGCGATCCCGCCGGATGCGACGCCGATCGATGTCGAGCGGTTCGAGGTGCGGCAGGGCTCCGCCCCGTTCACCTGCTCCAGCTGATCATGCCGCCGGCGGTGGAGGGTCGGCTCAGGCCCAGGCCAGCGGGGCGACCGTGTCGACGCCGAGCAGGTCCTCGAGGTGGGTCAGCACCCGCAGGGTGACCACGTCGCCGAACCGGGGGCCCACCACCTGCAGGCCGATGGGCATGCCGTCGAGGGTGTGGCCGACGCAGACCGAGCCGGCCGGGCTCCCCGTGAGGTTGAACGGGTACGTGAACGAGACCCAGCCCACCGTCGGCTCGCCGTCGACGGTGCCCTGTTCGCCGACCCGGCCGGTCTGGCCCGCCACCGTCGGGCACAGGAGCACCGCACCGTGGTGCAGCACCTCGACCAGGCGGTGGTTGAGGCGGTGCCCGGCATCCACGGCCTGCAGCACGTCGACACCGCTCCGGCCGGCGACGAGGTCGAACATCGCACGCAGGCCCGGCGTGATGCGCTCCCAGTCCGGGGTGTCGCGCCGGTCGGCGACCGTGCGCAGGATGGCCGAGTACGCCACGGCGGCCCACACGAAGGCGGGGTCCTCGTCGAAGACGTCGTCGACCTCCACGACCTCGGTGCCCGCACCGGCCAGCCGGTCGACGGCGGCGCGACACGCGGCGGCGACCTCGGCGTCGACCGTGCCGTAGCCGAGGGTCGGCGACCACACGACCCGGCGTGGTGGCAGGACCTCCTCGACCTGGGAGCGCCACGAGGGGCCGTGGTGCGGAGGGAGCGAGTGCAGGTCGGTGGGGTCGAACCCGATCACCGCGTCGAGCGCGAGGGCGACGTCGCGCGCCGTGCGCGCCATGGGGCCCTTGCACGACAGGTGCATCCAGCGAGCCGGCGTGGGACCGCCGCCCGGCACGCGGCCGAGCGACGTCTTGAGCCCCGTGAGGCCGTGCACGGCGCTCGGGATGCGGATGGACCCGCCGCCGTCGGATCCGGTGGCGAGCGGGACCATGCCCGCAGCGATCGCCGCCGCCGAGCCACCGGACGAGCCGCCGGCGCTGCGCTCGGGGTTCCACGGGTTGCTGGTCGGGGGGAAGACCTCGTTGGAGGTGTCGGCCTGCCATCCGAACTCGGGCGTGTTCGTCTTGCCGATCACGATGCAGCCGGCCGCCCGGAGGCGAGCCACGTGCTCGGAGTCTCGGTCGGCGGGCGGGGCGCTGGCGTGGAGCGCGGAGCCCTGCGAGGTCGTGAAGCCGGTGGCGTCCTCGATGTCCTTGACGGCCAGCGGCACGCCGGCGAGCGGGCCGACGTCGTCGCCGGCGGCGATGCGCCGGTCGACCTCGTCGGCGTCGGCCAGGGCTCGCTCGGCGTCGACGGCGACGAAGGCGTGCACGGTGGCATCGAGCCGGTCGATGGCGGCCAGGGCCCGCTCGACCTGCTCTCGCGCCCCGACCTGCCTCGTGGCCACCTCCGCCACCACCTGCTCGACGGTCGTCCCCCGGAACCCTGCCTCGGCCATGGACCGGACGGTATCGCTGGGGCACGCGCGGTCGTGGAAGGACGGCGACGGTGCGGAGGCGGATCTACGCTCTCGATCGATGACCGACCTGCACCTCGACGTCGGCACGGCCCGCCTCGCCGTCACCGACCTGCCGGGCGCGGCCGACCCGGTGGGCACGATCGTGGCGCTCCACGCCGGGGTGGCGGACCGTCGCTCGTGGGATCTGGTGAGCCCGGCGTGGACCGGACGGGGCTGGCGGGTCGTGACCTACGACCGTCGGGGCTTCGGTGACTCCGAGTGGGAGGCGGCCCCCCACGATCACCTGGACGACCTGGTCGCCGTGCTCGACGGCTGCGGCATCGATCGAGCCGTGCTCGTGGGCAGCTCGATGGGCGGTGCGCTGGCGATCGATGCCGCGCTCGCGCACCCCGAGCGGGTGCGAGCCCTGCTGCTGGTCGGAAGCGCGGTGTCCGGCCAGACCGAGCTGCTGGGCGAGATGACCGCCGCCGAGCGCGCGCTCGACGCGGCCATCGAGGAGGCGTCGGGCGACGTCGATCAGGCCAACGAGCTGGAGTGCCACTACTGGCTCGACGGCGCCGGTGGGCCGCCGGGTCGGGTGCAGGGAGCGGCCAGGGCGCTGTTCCTCGCCATGAACGGGCGGGCGCTGCGCGCACCTGCCGTCGGCGATCGTCACGCGCCTCCTCCCGCCTGGGACCGGCTCGGCACGCTCGACGTCCCGACGGCGGTGCTGGTCGGCGAGCTCGACGAGCGCGAGGTCGTCGCCATCGCCCGCAAGATCGCCGACGAGGTCCCAGGCGCGACGCTGACCGAGCTGCAGGGATCGGCGCACCTCCCGATGCTCGACGCCGCCGAGCGCTTCACCGCGGCCACCACCGAGATCCTCGACCGCCTCCCCTGAGCGGCGGTGACCTCGCCGCCGGGCCCGACCTGCGGCCATGGCAGGCTCCCGCCATGGCCGAGTGGCGCATCCGTCCCCGCACGCCCGCCGACGACGATCAGGTCCGGGCGGTGAACGCCGCCAACGTCCCCGAGGTCGGCCCGCTCGACGACGACCGGTTGACCTTGTTCGCCCAGGACGCGCCCCACTTCGACGTGGTCGAGGTCGACGGCGTGGTGGTCGGGCTGTTCGTCGGGCTCGCGGAGGCGATGGCGTACACCAGCCCGAACTACCGCTGGTTCGACGAGCGCCACGATCGCTTCGCCTACGTCGACCGCATCGCGCTCCAGCCCGAGGCGCGAGGTCTGGGCATCGCCGACGAGCTGTATGAGCGCTTCGAGAGCTGGGCGGCACGAACGGGCCGGCCGGTGGTGTGCGCCGAGGTCAACCTCGAGCCGCCGAACCCGCGGTCGATGCGCTTCCACGAGCGTCGGGGCTTCGTCGTCGTCGGCGAGCTCGCGCCGTACGGCACCGAGGAGCGGGTCGCCATGGTGGAGAAGCGGGTGCCGTCGGCCACCTGACTGGGGGAACGCCTCGGTGAACCGTGAGAATGGCCCGATGGAGCACGTCGACATCGCCGTCATCGGTGGGGGCCCCGCCGGTGCGGCGACCGCGATCCGCGCCGCCCGGGCCGGAGCGAGGGTCGTGGTGTTCGAGAAGGGCAAGCACGGTCGCGACAAGGTGTGCGGCGACGGCCTGACCCCGCGGGCGGTGGGTGCCCTGCAGGAGCTGGAGATCGACTACTCGGACGAGGCGCACCGCATCGACGGGCTGCGCATGATCGCCGGCCGGCAGCGCCGCCAGCTGCCGTGGCCCGAGCACGGCCGCTTCCCGTCGCACGGCGCGGTGTGGCCGCGCAAGCGCCTCGACGCCCACCTCATCGACGCGGCCGAGAAGGCCGGCGCCGAGCTCGTCTACGAGACCGAGGCGCTTCCCATCCTCGACGGCAACGTCGTCCGTGGCGTCACCGCCGGCGGGCGCACCGTGCACGCCGACCTCACCGTGGTCGCCGCCGGCGCCCAGGGGAAGGCGGCCAGGATGCTCGGCGCCGAGCGCGACCCCGACGAGCCCTTCGGCCTCGCCATCCGCGCCTACGTGGAGTCCCCTCGTCACGCCGATCGCCACCTCGAGGCCTGCCTCACCCTGCGGGACCGCAGCGGCACCGCCGTGCCCGGCTACGGCTGGATGTTCCCGTGCGGCGACGGCACCGTGAACATCGGCGTCGGTGCGCTCAGCACGATGAAGCGGTTCAGCGACCTGAACCTCAACACGCTGCTCGACGACTACCGGGCGCTCGTCCGCGACGAGTGGGACGTCGGCGACTACCTCGACCGGCCGCGCGCCTGGCGGCTGCCGATGTCATCGGTGAAGCGCCACGGCCCCGGCTGGGTGGCCATCGGTGACGCCGCCGGCCTCGTCAACCCGATGAACGGCGAGGGCATCGACTACGGCCTCGAGTCCGGCATGCTCGCCGCCGACCTGTTCCTCGAGAGCCCGTCCACCGCTCCGGCCCGGTACGACATCGAGATCGGCGAGCGCTTCGACGCCTTCCTGCGCACCGGTCGGCGCTTCTCGTTCCTCATCGGCCACCCGTGGATCCTGCGCAACGGGCTCCGGGTCGCGGTCGGCACGCAGAAGATCGCCGACATCACGCTGGCGGTCATGGGCAACCTCGTCGACAACGAGACGCCGGGTGCCGCCGGACGGGTCATGCGCATCGCCGACCGCACCCTCGCCGCCGCCGACCCCCTCCTCCGCAGGACCCGCGCCGCCTCCTGACCGTTCCTCGCGCGCACATCGACCGTCGACGGTCGGATCGCGCGCAGGGAACGGAGGGGATCGGTTCCTCGCGCGCGGATCGACGTCAGGCGGTCGGATCGCGCGCAGGGAACGGAGGGGGATCGGTTCCTCGCGCGCGGATCGACGTCAGGCGGTCGGATCGCGCGCA
>Ga0208490_100108_pt1 | contig 66283 bp, 68 predicted proteins | sample SubbioAug_CSWold_FD_184818 | JGI IMG/M metagenome (GOLD analysis project Ga0208490, IMG submission 184818) | Serpentinite rock and fluid subsurface biosphere microbial communities from McLaughlin Reserve, California, USA - CR11Aug_CSWold (SPAdes) | ecosystem: Environmental > Terrestrial > Deep...
CACGGCTGGATCCCCTTCCCTTCCGCCGCGAGAGCGGCTCCAGCCGGGGATGACACGGGAGGGGGATGAGTTGCAGTTTCCGGCTTTCCCTCCAGCCCCCCGTTCCGTGTCATCCCCGGCGGCGCAAAGCGCCGGGAAGGGGAAGCTGACGGCATGGCACGACGCGCTCTATCGCCCGCGCGCATACAACTCCATCCCGTCCTCCATGAACTCCCGGCGCGATTCCTCGCGCGTGTAGAACATGTGCCCGCCCCGGTAATTCTCCAGTCGCACGCGGCCACCAAAATCGCGCAATTGCCGCAGGATCAGTTCGCTTTCGAAGTAGGGTGTCACGAGATCGGTATAGCCATGGACGACCAGCAGGCGGAAGTCGCGGTCGAGCGCCATGACCTGTCGCAGCTGGCTCACGGCCTGCGGCTGCGAGCGCCCCCGGCCCCAGCTCCAGGAGCGGTTGATCCCCCGGTTGAGCAGGATGTAGCGCCGGTCGGGCAGCCAGTTCAGCGTCTCGCTGTAATGGGCGAGCATGGCGCTCGTCAGCGGTGCGGTCATCGCGTCGAGCACCGGATCGCCCCCGCGCGAGAACGGGTTTTCCGGGGTCGGGTCGTCGCCCAGCACCCCGGTATCGTAGAGGCTCGCGATCATCTGCCGGTCGCGGGCGAATTCGCGGGAGAAGGTCTGCATGTCGATGCGGCCGGCGTGGCGGCGCACCACGTCTTCGTCGAGCCCGGTGAGTTCGGCGACGCGCTCGCTCATGCGCGAGACCGCCTCTTCGTCCTGGAGACCGCGCATGAAATCGACGAGATATTCTCCCGCAGCGTAATCCTCGGCCTCCCGCAACGCCTGCTCCGAGAACTCCCCGCTGCGCTCCATCCCGGCTGCCGCAAGCGAGGGCAGCAGCGAGACCTTGGGGAGCGGCGCGTAGCCGGGCTGTTCGCGCCATCCGAAATCCAGCACCGGCGAGAGCAGCGTCATGCCGCTGAGGCCGACGCCGTATTCCGTCTGCAGCTTCTCGGCGATCAGCGGCCCGCGGAAGCCGCCATAGCTTTCGCCGATGAAGTATTTCGGTGAATTGATGCGCCCGTTCTGGCCGAGCCAGCGGAAGATGAAATCCGACAGCGCCTCAGCATCGCCATCGACGGAGAGATAACGGTTGCGCAGGCGGTCGGTCGAGGAAACGAGGCGGCTGAAGCCGGTGCCGACGGGGTCGATGAAGACAAGATCGGTGAATGCAAGCCAGGTCTCGGGGTTCTCGACCAGCGCCACATCCTGCGAGGGCACGATGTTGTCGACGCCCATGGGCAGTCGCCACGGGCCGAGCACGCCGATATGGAGATAGGCCGATGCCGCGCCCGGTCCGCCATTGACGGCGAAGGTCACGGGGCGGCGCGTGTCGTCGTCGCTCTCGCGGGTATAGGCGACATAGGCGATATCGGCCTCTGCCTGGTTCTGCGCGTTCGTCAGGGTGAGCGAGCCCGCGGTGGCGGTGAAGCGCAGGGTGCGGTCGTCGAAGACCATTTCATGCTGCGTCACGCTGGCAGGTGGAAGGCGGCCCGTGCTCGTCTCGACCAGCGCCTCGGACGCTTCCGGCTCCTCGTTCTGCAACTCCTCGGCCTCTTCGGGCGCGTCCTGTTGCAACGCCTCGGTCGGGACGGCCTGCACGGGTGCGGGTTCCAGATGCTCCTGCTGCGCGAGGGCCGGCGGGGTGATGGCGATCAGGAACGCAAGGGCGAAGAGGCGGAGGCTCGGTTGGATCATGCAGCGGCCGATCATGCTGGAGGTCGATCAAGTGGCTCGATCGCGCCTAGCCCGGCAATGTGGCGGCTTCACGCCGCCTCGCACCCCTTCACGCCTTCTTGCGCCAGCGCCCGTCTTCATCCTGCTGCCAGTATTGCGCAGCATGGCCGGCGGCCTTCACCTGCTTCCACTGGTCGCGGGCGGTGGCGAGGGAGGCGTCGTCGTTGCCGTCGAACATCACGACGATCCGCTGATACGCGTTCGCATCCTCGGGCAGGGCGACGCCGTCGACGAGGAAGCGGATGGCGGCTTCGTTGGAATTGTCGATCTCGGTGGTGAGCAGGACGGGATTGTCCGCCGCATCCTCCTCCGCGCTCGTCCCGTGCGGGAGAAAGCTGTCCTCGTCGTAGGTCCACAGAAGCTCGTCGAGGCTCGCCACCCGATCCTGCGTCCCCGCCTGCACGATGGCGCGCCAGCCGCGCTCCAGCGACTTCGCGAGAAGCGTGGGGAGAACCTTCTCGAGCGGTTGCTGCTGCAGGTGATAGAAGAGCACATCGGTCATCGTCAGCCGTTTTCCGCCGCCGCGCCGCCGCGGTCAAGGCGATTGATCCCGCGCAATGCGGAAACGAGGTCTCTTGCTACTCTGCTACGATCAGCGGGAGCATCGTCCATGCCGTCGAGAATCGTGATCATCCAGGGACATCCGGACCCCGAGGGGGGGCATTTCTGCAACGCGCTGGCGCAGGCCTATGCCGAAGGCGCGCGGGCGGCGAGCCACAAGGTCGACATCATCGAGACCGCACAGCTCGACCTTCCCTACATCCGCAACCAGGCGCAATGGCGCGAAAAGCCCTCCGATCCCGCGATCCTCGCGGTGCAGGAGATCGTGGGGAGCGCCGATCACCTCGTCATCATCTACCCGCTCTGGCTCGGCGACATCCCGGCGATCCTGAAATCCTTCCTGGAGCATCTGAGCTGCGGCGGCTTCGTCATTTCGATGGACGAGGAAGGGCACTGGGACCAGAAGCTGAAGGGCAAGTCCGCGCGGGTCGTGGTGACGATGGGCATGCCGGCCATCGCCTACCGGCTCTTCTACTTCTCGCATTCGCTCAAGAGCCTGGAACGCAACATCCTCAAATTCGCCGGCGTAAAGCCCGTCCGCACCAGCCTGTTCGGCATGGTGGAGGGCGAGAAGCGGGCGCCGGCGCGGGCGAAGTGGCTCGACGAGATGCGGGAACTCGGGGCGCAGGCTCTCTGAGCGGGTCAGTCACGATCGTCCCGCTCCCCCTCCTTCGGCGCGAGCCCATAGGGGGCGACGAGCCGCCAGACGTGCTCGGGGATCATGTTGCGCATGCGCTTGGGGTGCGCGCGGCGCAGATGCAGCACGGTCTCGACCGCCTTCATCTCGAGTCGCGCCCGGGCAAATTCGAGCCCGCGCGGGCCGATCTTGGGCATCAGCCAACCCACCAGCGGACGCAGCCAGTTCGGCATGCCGCGAAGGGGAAGCCCGCCGGCAGCGCGCTCGACGTTCTTCATGAAGCCCGCAACCGGCCCCTTGCGCTTGCCCGCGCTGCCGGGCTCCGACAAGCGAACCTCGTCGCCAAGCAGATCGAGCAACTCCTCGCCCCGCTCGTTGCGCACGATGAGCCATTGCTCGCCTTGGCCTCCCATATAGCCGACGGTGATGTCGGCGAGCGTGTTGGTATAATCGACGCAGGTGCGGCAGGTGAGCGGGAAGAAATCGGCGGGGAGCTTCGAGATCGGCAGCAGGAGGAAGGGGATTTCCTTCACGCCCCCGTCCGAGAAGCGCAGCTCGACCTGATAATCGGCGCGGAATTCGAGATAGGTGATGCTGTCGGGATCATCCGATAGCAGATCGAGGAAGGTGTGGAAGTTCTCGGTGGTGGTGTTGTCGGAGCAGGGCGTGCCGATCACGTAGATGCGCTCGAAGCCGAGCTCGCGCTCCAGCGCCCGCAGCGCATAGACCTGGCAGGGGATGCCGATCACGGCGATGCGGCGGTAGCCCTTGTCGCGGGCGGGCTCCAGGAGCGAGAGGAGCGGCGCGTAGCCCATCCGCATGCCCCGGCACTGCGCCATCTGCTCGACCGAGGTCACGATCACCGGCACCGGCCGCCATTTGTCGTCGGGGTCCGGGGCCATGGTGAGGACGGCGTCCACCGCCTTCGTTTCCAGCAGCCGCTCGGCGATGCGGGTGGTGATCCCCGTCCATTGCGCGCCCTCGCGCGGCTGGCTCAAGGCGGCGCGCACCATCTTGCGATAGGGGCCGAAGAAGCGCTCGTCGGCGCGTTCCGGTTCGCGGGCGCGGCCATGGGCCTGCGCTTCCAGCATCTCGTAATCCGGCTTGATGAACTGGCAGGCGCGACCGCAACGCTTGGGATCGGAGGAGCGCGAGATGCCGCAATCGGTGCACAGATCACGCGGAACCGGCTCGGCCGGCGGGGGAGCCCAGGGAGCATCAAGATCGATCTGCAGCTTCACGCGAGATGCCCCCGTTTATGTTTTCGCCAGCATTCGCGTTGATGATCGCGATAGCAACCCTTTTGCTGTGGGCGGCGGCGCGGATATCGCATCGTTCGTGCTGAATGCGTGGCCATCCGCGTCCGGGATGTATAAATGCAGTCGATGAATTTTCGTCGCGAGGGAGCCGGGACAGCCGTCGTATGAGCCGCGCAATTCAAATCGCCTGGATGACGATCGCCGTCGGCGTCATCGTCTTCGCCGTGAAGCTCGTCGCCTGGTGGGTGACGGGCAGCGTGGCGCTGTATTCGGATGCGCTGGAGAGCACGGTCAATGTCGCGGCGGGCGTCGCTGCCCTGATTGCGCTCAGCGTCAGCGCCCGGCCTGCCGATGCCGATCACCCCTACGGGCACCACAAGGCGGAATATTTCTCGGCGATTCTCTCGGGCGTGCTGATCATCGTCGCAGCGCTCATGATCCTGCGCGCCGCGTTCCTCGGCCTGATCGACCCGCAGGCGCCGACCTCGCCTCTCGCGGGCCTCACCTACAGCATCGTGGCGACGGTGCTGAACGGGCTATGGGCCGCCTATATCTGGCGTTACGGTCGCGCCAATCGCTCGCCGGCGCTGGTGGCGGAGGGCAAGCATCTGTTCACCGACGTGATCACCTCGATCGGCGTCATCATCGGCTTCGCGCTGGTCGCCATCACCGGCTGGCTGATCCTCGATCCGCTCGTCGCCATCGCGGTTGCGCTCAACATCCTCTGGACCGGCTGGGGCCTCCTGCAGCAATCCGCCAACGGCCTGATGGACAGCTCCGTTCCGGAGGACGAGCTGGCGCGGATCGGCGAAGTGGTGACCCGCTCCGGCACCGGGGCGATCGAGGCGCATGACCTCAAGACGCGCCACGCGGGCAGCGCCACCTTCATCGAATTCCACCTCGTCGTGCCGCGCACGATGACGGTGGAGGAATCCCACGATATCTGCGACCGCATCGAGCGCGCGATCAAGCGCGAGATCGAGGGCGCGCGCATCACGATCCACGTCGAACCCGAGGCCAAGACCGTGGCCTCGCCCTGCATCCCGATTGCGAACGCGAAATAGGTTCAGGCGGCGGCGCGAAGCCCATGCACCTCCGCCGCAATCTCGTACGACCGCACCCGCGCCGCGTGGTCGAATATCTGCGCCGTGACCATCAGTTCATCCGCCCCCGTGCGCGCGATGAAGGCAGCGAGCCCCTCGCGGACGCTGTCGGGCGAGCCGACGACGGTGCCTGGTGAGAGCTGGTCGAGCATCATCTTCTCCGAGGGCGAAATCCGCTCCTCGTAGCCCTCGACGGGCGGCGGCAACGGCCCCGGCTCGCCGCGTCGCAGCGCGACGAAAGCCTGCTGCCGCGACGACATCAACAGCCGCGCCTGCGCATCCGTATCGGCCGCAAAGACATTGACGCCGAGCATCACATGCGGCTTCGCCAGCTGCTCGGAGGGCTGGAAGCGCTCGCGGTAGATGGCGATCGCGTCCATCATCTGCGCCGGCGCGAAATGCGAGGCGAAGGCGTAGGGCAGCCCCAGCATCGCCGCGAGCTGCGCGCCGAAGAGGCTCGATCCGAGTATCCAGATCGGCACGTCGAGCCCCGCCCCCGGCACCGCCTGTACGCGCTGGCCCGGCTGGGCGGGGGCGAAGTATCCCATCAGTTCGACGACGTCGTTCGGGAAGGCGTTGGGATCGCTCGCCAGCGTCCGCCGCAGTGCATGGGCGGTGAGTTGGTCCGTCCCCGGCGCGCGCCCGAGCCCGAGATCGATCCGGCCCGGAAACAGGCTCGCCAGCGTGCCGAACTGCTCGGCGATGACGAGCGGCGCGTGGTTGGGAAGCATGATCCCGCCCGCACCGACGCGGATCGTCTCCGTCCCCGCCGCCACATGCCCGATTACCACCGCCGTCGCCGCGCTCGCGATCCCGCGCATGTTGTGATGCTCGGCGAGCCAGTAGCGCTGGAACCCCAACCGCTCGGCGTTGCGTGCGAGATCGAGCGTGTTCGCCAGCGCTTCGCGGGGGGTATCCCCCTGGTTGACGGGGGCGAGATCGAGAACGGAAAGCGGAATCATGAGAGGTCCTGTCTGCAAGGTCGGCCTATCCTAACTCGTCCGACGGGTGCGGGGTTGCGCTTTCCCGGTTCACGCCATGCCGCTGGCGAATTTTCTCGGCAGGCCCTAGGAAGAGCCTTCGACAATTGCCACCTCAAGGTTGCCCGTGACCACCGAAGCGCTCATCGTCATCCTCGTCGGCCTCGGCCTCGGCGGTTTCATCAAGGGCGCGATCGGCCTCGGCCTTCCGCTCGTCACGGTGCCGGCGCTTGCAGCGTTCCTCGGCGTGCCGCATGCGCTCGCCATCATGATGGTGCCTCTCGTGCTGACGAATGCCTGGCAGCTCTGGCAGTTTCGCAAGCACCGGGAGGGCACCGAATTCCTCGTCCGCCTCCTTCCCGCTGGCATGATCGGGATCGCGATCGGCACTTGGGCGCTGACGTTTCTGCCGGCGCAGACGCTCTCCCTCATGCTCGCCGTGATGATCGTGATCTACATCGCGCTCAGCCTGTCGCGCCCCGACATGCGCATCCCACCGAAGGTCGCCCTGGGGATGTCGCCCTTCATCGGCCTCGCCGGCGGCGCGCTGCAGGGATCGACGGGAATCGCCGCGCCCGTGAGCGTCACCTTCATCCACGCGCTGCGCCTTGGCCGCGAGCAGTTCATCTTCGCGGTATCGGCGATGTTCCTGCTCTTCACCGTCACGCAATCGAGCGCTCTCGCCGTGGCGGGAATCCTGAACTTCGAGCGCTTCATCCAGGGCTGGCTCGCCCTGATCCCGATCGCACTCGCCATGCCGCTCGGCAATTTCGCCGCCCGCAGGTTCAGCCGCAAGACCTTCGAGCGCGCGATCATCGTCCTGCTGGCGATCATTTCGATACGGCTGTTTCAGACGGGGTTGGGATTTTAAACCAGGAGTTGGCGTCGCCCCTCCACACCCCCGTCCGTGTCATCCCCGGCGGCGCGAAGCGTCGGGAAGGGGATCCGGCCGTGCCGTCGATGAAACGCACCCTGCCGTGACGCCTGCACGAACCTCACGGCTGGATCCCCTTCCCTTCCGCCGCAGGCGACTCCAGCCGGGGATGACACTGGAGGGGGAGACTTGCATGGCGCGCCCCAACGCCCCCCCTACCCCGCCGCAACCTCGCTCTCCCGCGCCTGCGGGAGCGCCAGCGTCACGGCCCAGCAGATCGCCAGCATCAGCGCGGAGCCGGCGAGGCAGGCGAAGATGCCGCCGAACTGGTAGAGGAGGCCCGATAGCAGCGTCCCCATGAAGCGCCCGGCGGCGTTGGCGGCGTAGTAGAACCCCACATCCTCAGCAGCCTTCTCCGAGCCCGCATAGGCGAGAATGAGGTAGGAGTGCAGCGACGAATTCACCGCGAAGGCCACGCCGAATACCGCCAGCCCCGCGACGATCACGAGATCCGGGCGCGCCGGATCGAGCAGCAGCGCGACCGCGATCAGCGCCGGTATGCTCGCCAGCCCCAGCGCCCAGATCCGCGCCCCGGCGACCTCGCTCGACAGCCCGTCGCTGCTGCGGCGGATCACCATCGGGGCTGCTGCCTGTGTCAGGCCGTAGCCGATGGTCCAGGCGGCGAGGAAGCCGCCGACCATGGTGAAGGTCCAGCCGGACGCATAGAGGAAGACCGGCAGACCGACGACGAACCAGACGTCGCGCGCGCCAAACAGCATGACCCGCGCCGCCGCCAGCAGGTTGATGCTGCGGCTCTTCCCGAACAGCTCCCGCGCCGTGCGGCTGGCCTTCGCCCGCCCCATGAACGGGGGCAGCGAGAGCGCCACGGCGACGAGAACGAGGCCAAGCGCGCCGGCCATCACGTAGAGCGCGAGGGAGAATCCCAGCGTTTCGAGCAGCAGCCCACCCAGAAAGAAGCCGAAGCCCTTCATGGCGTTCTTCGAGCCGGTGAACCACGCCACCCAGGCGAACAGCCGGCTTGCTCCCGCCTCCCCGCGCGCCTCGGCCTCCGCCACCTTGATCGCGGATTTCGACGCCGTCTTCGTCAGATCCTTGGCGACGCCGCAGATCCCCTGCGCGGCGACCACCCAGGCGACCGAGAGCACCGCGCCCCAATCGGGCGAGACAACTGACAGCAGAAGAAAGCCCACGATCTGCGTCGAGAGCCCGATCGTCAGCATCCGCGTGATGCCGAACCGCGTGGCGAGCCAGCCGCCGAGGAAGTTCGCGACGACGCCCGCAGCCTCGTAAAGCAGGAAGAGGAAGGCGAGCGTGAAGGGCGAGTAGCCGAGATTGAAGAAGTGCAGCAGAACGAGCATGCGCAGCGCGCCGTCCGTCAGCGTGAAGCCCCAGTACGAAGCGGTGACGACGGCGTAGTTGCGCTGGCCCGATGTCATCGCTCAGATCCCGCGATTGCGCATGTGGCAGGCGAGATCGACCATTCGGCAGGAATAGCCCATCTCGTTGTCGTACCAGGCGTAGATCTTCAGGAGCGTGCCATCCGTGACCATGGTGGAGGGCGCATCGACGATGGCCGAGCGCGTGTCTCGGGCGTAGTCAGCCGAGACGAGCGGGCGCGTCTCGAAGCCGAGGATGCCGGCAAGCTGTCCCTTAGCAGCTTCGGCGAAAAGCGCGTTCACCTCCTCCACGCTCGTCTCCCGCCGCATCTCGAAGACGCAATCGGTGAGCGAGGCGTTGAGGTTGGGCGAGCGCACCGCATGGCCGTTGAGGCGGCCTTCGAGCTCGGGGTAGATCAGCGAGATCGCCGTGGCGCTCCCCGTCTTCGTCGGCTGCAGCGAGACCATCGACGAGCGGGCGCGGCGCAGGTCCTTGTGCATTGCGTCCACCACGACATTGGTGTTCGTCGGATTGTGGATCGTCGTGATCATCCCGTGCCGGATGCCGATCGCCTCGTGCACGACCTTGACCACCGGAGCGAGACAGTTCGTCGTGCAGGATGCCGCCGTGACGATCTGGTGCTCGGCGGGATCATAGAGCCCCTCGTTCACGCCGACGACGATGTTGAGCGCCGAGCCGTCCTTGACGGGTGCCGCTACGATCACGCGCTTTGCCCCGCGCGCGAGGTGCCCCTCCAGCGTCTCGCGGGTGAGGAACTTGCCCGTCGCCTCGATCACCACATCGACGCCGAGATCGCCCCAGGGGATGTCTGCGGCCTTGGCGTGCTGCGTCACCGTCATGCGCTGCTCGCCGATCGTGACCGAGCCCGCATCGGCTTCGAACCGCGTGCGCCAGCGGCCCTGCACGGAGTCGAATTCGAGCAGATGCGCGATCGCAGGCGCCGTGCCCTTGATCTCGTTCAGATGCACGATGTCGAGGCGGTTGCCCGCGCGCGGATCGTCTTCCATGCGTTCGGCTGCGCCCAATGCCGCGCGAAGCGCCAGACGGCCGATGCGACCGAGCCCGTTGATGCCTACTCTCATGATGCTTTCGCCTGTTTCTTCGATGGTTTGTTCTTGCTGCGCAACGGTGCTGCGAACGGCACGATGGCCTTGATCGACGCACCCTCCATCGTGCCGATGGCGGACAACGCCTCCGACAGCGCGATCGCGTCCAGCTGATCCAGCGGCAGCGCTAGGAAGGCGGCGATGCGTCTTTGCAGCAGGCGGAATGCGCGGATGAACGCCGCTCGGCGCTCGCTCTGCGAGGTCTCGACGCCGGCGGGATCGCTGATACCCCAATGCGCACTGACAGGATCGCCCGGCCAGTGCGGGCAGGGCTCGCCGGCGGTGGTATCGCAGATCGTGAGCGCGATATCGATGCCGGGCGCGCCGGGCTCGGAGAAGACGAGCCAGTCCTTCGGGCGCAAATCCACTGTCGAATAGCCATGCGCCGAGAGCACCTCCAGCGCGAGCGGATCGACGGCGGCGCGGGGGCGGCTGCCGGCGGAGAAGACCGAAAACCGCCCTCCCCCGTCCTTGCGCAGGATCGCCTCCGCCATGATCGAGCGGGCGCTGTTTCCCGAGCAGAGAAAGAGCACGTTGCGGGTGCGTCCGGGCTCGCCCGCATGCGCGGGAGCGTGCACGGGAGGGGCCGCTTCAGATCCGCAATCCTCGCGCAGGAAGTCCCCCAGCTGCGCCGCGCGGGCAATGTTCGCGCTGTAGATGATCGAGCGGGCCTCGCGCCGGCTCGCGATCAGGCCCGCACGCTCGAGATGGGTGAGATGGAACGACAGGTTGGATGACGACGCTCCCACGGCCTCGCCGATGGCACCCGCTGCGAGCCCGCCCGCGCCGCTGCGCAGGAGCAGGCGGAAAATCCGCAGCCGCGTCTCCTGGGAGAGCGCGGCGAAGCTTTCCAGAACGTCGCTCTCTGTCATTTTGATATCTCAAGAATCATTGAAACGACGTTTACAGCGATCTCCGGCCCTCGTCAACGCGATCTTCACGAACGCGCGCGATCCTCTTGTGAAAGTCTTCGGAAACACCAATTATGACGTTGGGGATTCAGCCGTTTTGTTGTACTCCAGCAGCGCGCTCATCCCGGGATACGGGAGGGCTTGGTCGGGGCATTTTTCGACGCATAACGGTTTGGACGACGCAGGCTACGGCCACGCGCGAGGCTCCGCTTCGGCGCTGCGCGGCAGGGTTTGCATGGAGCGGCGCGTATTTGGCGCGGCACGCATCGCACGGCGCAATTTGGCCCGGCACCACAAGACACGGCGCGACATAGGCGTCGAGGGAGAACGAGACGGAATGCTTTTCGGTAGGCGAAACAAGCCGACATGGCGCGAAAAACTGCAGAACGCGGTATGGCCCCGGCGTGGCATCGCCCGCCCGTTCGTCTATCTGGCAAAGCGCCTGCCGCGGCTTTCGGCCACACCCCATGCCATCGCCGCCGGTTTCGCCGCAGGAGCGGCAGGATCGTTCACCCCGTTTCTCGGCTTCCACTTCCTGATCAGCTTCGGGCTCGCATTCGCCGTGCGCGGCAACATGATCGCCGCCGCCTTTGGCACTGCCGTCGGCAATCCGCTCACCTTCCCGCTCATCTTCGCCTCGACCTACGAGGTCGGCAGCATCATCCTGCGCTTCTTCGCAAGCCATGTCCCCGATGCGCGGACGATGGAGCGGCAGAGCGAGGTCATCATGAACGAGGGCCTGTTCACGATGGGCTTCGATCGCCTGTGGCCCCTGCTCAAGACTATGTCCATCGGCGCGGTCCCATTGGGCCTCCTCGCCTTCATCTTCTTCTATGTCGCCGTGCGCATGATCATCGCCGGCGTCCAGCGCTCCCGCAAGAAGCGTTTGGCGCGGCGCGAGGCGATGAACCAGGCGGCCGAGGCCCCTCCCGCCGAGTAGTCGCTACCGGCGAGAGGGATGAGCGATCAACCCGCATAGAGCGCGAGCAGGATCGGCAACGTCACCAAGGTCACGAGCAGCGATGCGATGATGGCGACCGACGTCTCGTCCTCGAAATGCTGGTATTTCGAGGCAAAGACATAGACCCCCGCCCCGATCGGCTGGGCCGCCATGATCAGCGCCGCCACGAACCAGGCATCCGTTACCGCCATTCCAAACAGATAGACGCCCGCGACGAAGGTCACCGCCGGCTGGATCGCCACCTTGATGACCATCAGCGGCAGGATCGGCGCGAGGAGCTTGCGGTTCAGGAGAGCCGACGCGTCGAGCTGCGCGAGGCCGAGGCCGAGCGCGAAGAGCGCCGTCGGCCCCGCAGCCGCGCCGAGGAAGCCGGCGAAGCGGTCGAAGGCGTCGGGCATGTCGAGGCGCAGGATCGAGACGGCGATGCCCGCCACCACTGCGACCGTCAGCGGGTTGGTCAGCGTCGCCTTCAGCGCGGTCGCGAGCGCTTTCATCGCGCCTCCTTCGCCACCTCGCCGCGCCATGATGTCGTTGATCAGGATGACCGTAATGATGACCGGGATGTTGTGCAGGATCGTCGCGATCGCCGCCGGCACGGCGGCTGCTGCACCCAGCGTCGAGATCAGCAGCGGCACGCCCATGTAGCCGGTGGTGCCGTAGGAGGCCGCCATCGCCGGGATCGCCGCCTGCGGCAGCCGGGTTCCGCCGAACCGCGACGCCGCGAGGCCGAGCAGGAAGGCGACAGCGATGCCGATCAGCGTAGCCCCCATGAAGCCCCACTGCTGAAGCTCGGCGGGATCGGCACGCGCGACGGCGATGAAGAGCAGCGCCGGCAGGGCCACGTAGAGGACGTACTCGTTCAGGAGCCGCGTCCCCGCCTTGTCGACGACGCGCCACCTGGCGAAGAGATACCCGGCGAAGATGACCGCAAAAACTGGTGCGACGAAGCTCAGCATTTTCAACTCTTGGTTATGTGGAAGCAGGGGATGACGAAAGGAATTGCTTTGTTGGGCGCCAGACGCAAAAGGACCGGACGGCGTGAAGCCGACCGGTCCAGCTGTCACGACGCGAGGCCGAAATCAGGCTGCGAGCTCGCGTGCGCGTTCGATTGCAACCTCTTCGAAGAGGATGCCCTCGCCATAGAGCCCGTCGATCTCCTGGATGAGGCGCTCGTAATCCGCGCGCTTCCTGACATAGGAGGCCTCCATTTCCCGGTGCAGCGCATCGCGGAACGGAGCGAGGCTGTTGCTACCTTCGGGCGTATGCTTGCCGGCCTTGCCGAGGATCGTGCGCAGGGTGCCGTCATGGGTCCCGACATCCGTCAGGAACTTGCGGGCGCGGCGGGCGGAGCCGAGATAGTCGGGGATGTTGGCGACGCCGAGATTCTCCCAGTTCACGATCTTGCCGGTGACGGGGCGGTAAACGTTGGGCACGACGAGGAACGTGTCCTCGGCCGCATACCCCGTCGCCTGCAGGGCCTCGCGCTTGAGGCTGGTGCCCTTGATGGTGATGTTCTTGTCGTCGAAGATCTCCTGCAGAACCTCGATCGAGGGCAGGCCGGAGCGGTTGCCGAAGCCGGAGAACGCGCCCTCGATCACGTTGAAGCCGTGATAGATCGAGGTCAGCGCGTTCTGCAGGCCGAGCCCCTTGTCGTCATGGGCGTGGACGCAGAAGTTCAGGTCCGGATAGCTGTGGACGAGGTTGGCGGCCAGCACCGCCATGGTCTCGGGGTAGCAGACGCCGAGGGAATCGTTGATCCGCACCGTCTGCACGCCGAGCGCCTTCGAGCGGTCGATCTGCGAGGTGATGTGCGCGTAGGCCTTCTCATCGACGCCGGTGGTGAAGTTGTTGATCAGGCTCACGCGGAAGTGGCGGAAGCCGAGCGCCCAGAACGCCTCGAAGACCTTCTCGAACAGCCCCTCGTCCGAGCGGTGATCGACCATGCCGAAGCTGATGCAGACATGCTCCATCAGCTCCTTCGGGAAATCGACGAAGCGATCGTAGAGCGGCTCCCAGCAGTTCAGGAGCAGGATGAAGGCGAGCCGCACGCCGTCCGCCGAATTGTCCACTCGCAGGGAACGCAGGAGCGTCGCCATGAGATTCGGATCGGTAGGGGCCGAACCGAAGACGACATCGCGCACGCCGGTGTCGATGATGCGATGGGCGAGCGCCAGTTTATTTTCTGCGGGAACCGAAAAGGGGCAGCGTTCCGCCCCCTCGCGCATGGTTTCGTCGAGAAAGCCGACGAGTTCGAAGTTTTCGTAACGCGGAACATGACCTTTGGGAAAAGTAAGCGTCATCGGAATGCCTCGTGCTTGACCGCGCCAAATGCTGCGATGCACAAAGCCTCCTTCAGAATGCAACTATAAGTCAATATCACTGCCCTATCGGCATCTGCACAAATGTTGAGCCGATGGGGCTAAGTCGCTGCAGGTCAATATCAAAAAACTTCTGCATTCAGCTGTATGCTGCAACCGCGCAAAACTGTGGCGACGTCAGAAGTGTATTGCATTGCAATAACTTGCGGGCAAGCTTCGCATCAGCAGCCGAAGTCTGGCGGGTTCCGCCTTCAGGCGTTCTTCACGAGCCTCACCACGAAAAGCAGCACCACCGCGCCGATCGTGGCATGCAGCAGCGAGGCGAAAAAGCCGCCTCCGGCAGTGAAGCCGAGCTGCGGCAGCAGGTATCCCGCCACCACCGCGCCGAGAATGCCGAGCACGATGTTGCCGATGAGGCCAAACCCCTGCCCCCGCACCATCTTGCCCGCGATCCAGCCCGCCAGCGCCCCGACGATGAGGAAAACGATCAGACCGCCGACACCCATATTGCCACTCCCTTCCCCGCGCTCTCCCGCGCCTCGAAATCTATGCCCCGGACCGCCCGATTCGGATAGCACCCCTCACAGATACGGCGATGCGAGCCAGACGGCGCGGTTTCGCAGGCGGGCGAGCGGGGGCCGGGCCATGAGCGTCTCCAGGGTCTCCGCCTCTGAATTGGCGATGCGCGCGCGCAGGCGGCTCTCGATCCAGGCGGCGAGGCGCGCATCATGGACCTCGACGTCGAGCTCGAAATTGAGCCGCAGGCTGCGCGGGTCCAGATTGGACGAGCCTATATAGCTCCAGGACCCGTCGACGGTCAGGAGCTTGGAATGATCGAACGCGCCGAGCGCGCGCCAGACCCGGCAGCCATGGCGGATCACCTGGTCGAGCTGCGCCGTCATGGCGTAATCGACGAGCTTCAGATTATTGGCCTTGGGGATGACGATATCGACGGCGATGCCTCGCCGCGCCGCCACGCCGAAGGCTCCCACGAGCTGTTGGTCGGGGAGGAAATAGGGCGTCGAGAGCAACACGCGCTCCTGGGCGACGGCGAGCGCGCCCATCAGCATGGCGTGGGTCGATTCGAGCGAACTGTCGGGACCCGACGGCACCGTGCGGGCCAGCATGCCGTCTTCGAGATCCTCGTGCGCTTCATGCCCGAACCAGCGTGCGCCCTGCAGGTTCTCGGTGGTGGTGAAGGCCCAATCCTCCGCGAAGATGGTCAGCAGCTGATCGACGACGGGACCCTCGACGCGGAAATGCGTGTCGTGCGCCATGTCCTCCCCCATCGCCACGGAGAGAAAGTGCTCGCGGATGTTCATCCCTCCCGTGAAGGCGAGATGGCCGTCGATCACCAGGATCTTGCGATGGCTGCGCAGGTTGGCATAGGGCAGCCCGAGGCCGATCACGTCGCTCATGAAGAGCGCCGGCGCGATGCCCTGCTTGGCGAGCGCCCGGGCGATCGGGGGCTTCGAATAGCGCGAGCCGACCCCGTCGATCAGGACCTTCACCACGACCCCGCGCGCGTGCGCCTCGCCGAGCGCCTGGACGAAGGCGAGCCCGGCCGAGTCGTGGTCAAAGATATAGGTGGCGAGCGCGATCGAGCGTTTCGCGCCCTGGATGGCCTCGATCATGGCGGGATAGGCTTCGTCTCCCCCTGCGAGCGGAGCGATTCGGTTGCCAGGCCGCAGCCGGAACGGCGAGACGCTGTCGCCCAGGCGCACGAGCGAAGGGCAGGATACAACTCCGACCTGCGCTGCCCCCGCTTCGAGACCATGCGCCCGGTTGCGGGCCCGCCGCCGCCGCCGCACCGCACGGCGGCGCACGCGGTTGATGCCGGCTATCAGATAGAGAAACGCGCCGAAGAACGGAGACAGCAGCACCACCGCGACCCAGCCCGTGGCCGCTCGGACATCGGTTTTCGTCATCGCGGCGTGCACTGCAGCGGCAATCCCCGCGATGGTGCTGACGGCGAAGGCGAGATGCGGCCAATACTCGGTCAGGAACGCGTGCATCTCGAAACCTTGTGGCGAAACCCCGTCGCGCATGGAAACCGGCAGGCGGCCGCGCCGATCACCGTGCAGATCCCCCTGCGGGCGATACCATAGCCATTGAAAGCATGGGCGTAAACCGGACAGTATAAATTCATAGTTGTGTACAGTTAATCCTCTGATTGTATTTGACGAAGCGCAGGTCAACCTTTCAGGTTTAAGAATAAGCCCGATAATTTACGGAAAATTAACCATGTTCATGTCATCTGATCGTCGGCTGGTCGTCAGATGCAGCTCTCGGCATGAGCCTTCGGCAGGGAAGAACCCGCATGTCATACGACGATGATCCAGATCTCTGGCACCCCGACACGAGACAACCGGATGCGGGATGCGCAGCGGCAGGACGCACCAAGCCTGCACCAGCGACAGCCGCGTGCATGACCGGCGATTCTCCCAAATTCACGCTGACGCAGGCGGTGCGCGAGCAGGTTCCCCTCAAGCGCGCCATCCTCGAGCAACGCCGCATCGATCTGCAGGCGATCACCGATCTGCTGAGCCGCGCGGCCAACGATCTGAGGGCGAGCGAGCGGCGAGCTGTGGAAGCGGAGGAGCGGGCGAAGCTTGCCGAGGCCCGGGCGGCGGACGCGGAGGCGCGCGAGCGCAAGATCAACGCGCAGGCGGTGCGGGCCTTTGAGACGATGAAGGAGCGCATCGCCCAAAGCGAAGCGCGCACTGCGGCTGCGGAGGCGCAGGCGAAGGCTGTTTCGCCCCAGGCCTCGGAGAACGAGAAGGCCGCCGAAGCGCGCAGCTTTGCGCTCGAGGCGCGCCTGCAGGCCGCGGAGATGCGCATTGCCGCCGCACGCCGCGCCCTCACGGAAAATGTCGTTGCGGACAATCCGATGCCGGAACTGCAGGGACCGCGAAACGCCGCGCAGGTTGTTCCGCAACCGGTGTTCATCTCCTCGGATGCGGATATCGTCGATACGCATGTGCGCCACTGATATCGCCGAAAGGCCGGCCTGCGCCATGGACAGATGACACTGAGACCTTAAACTCGCGCTTCCCGGCGGCTTGCCGCCCAGTCGAGTTGCGAGGAACGCGAGACATGGACATCACGAAACCCGACGCGCGGCCGACCCGCCGCGCCTCAGCCGACGCTTTCACCGGCACGGTCTGGCAGGACCCGATCGTGGATGCGCCTGCGCCTGCCCGCGCCAAGTCCGTCCGCGTCACCTTCGAGCCCGGCGCCCGCACCAATTGGCACACGCATCCGCTCGGGCAGTCGCTTCACGTGCTCTCGGGGATCGGACGCGTGCAGACGGAGGGCGGCCCGGTGCGCACGATCCGGCCCGGCGACTCGGTCTGGATCCCACCAGGCGAAAAGCACTGGCACGGAGCCGCGCCCGATTCCATCATGGTGCATCTGGCGGTCCACGAGCATCTCGATGGCGAACACGTGGTGTGGCTGGAGCCGGTCACCGACGAGCAATACGCGCAGGCGCCGATGAATTAAGCGCGCGCGTCGATTCGCGCTCACCCGGTCGGCAGGCGCTGAGTGTCGTCGATCGGGGGGGGGACCATTATGGAAAGCGGGAGGCGCTTGGGTACGCGAAAGTGTGTTTAGTTGCGGACGACCCTGCATCCGACTTTCGGAGACCTAGTTGCGGAACGAGACGCCTTGATATGGCGACGGATGAATCACGCGGATCTCTCGCTCGGGGACAAGGGTCGCCAGCGTTTCGGCGTGCGATGGCTCCGCCTGCGCTTCAACCGAGAAGCTTGTTACTTCCGTCTCGCCAGTCGAAGCATTGGAAGAACCTGACGCGCTGAAGATAAGCACGATGGCTGTGGCCATGCCGACTGCGGCTGCGCCGAACAGATATTTTTCGTTTCTCATCCTGCGGCCTCCCTTTGTAGACTGATAACTGAATTAAGCTCTACAAGGTTCCATGAGGCTGAAGTTTTCATGTGGCTGAGGTTCATAAGATCTTGAAAGCGAGCCGGTCGCCCTCGGGCTGAGTGGAGACCGGCTCGGCGTGGCATAATGCGTATCAGGCAGTGCCGGAGACGCTCATCAGGATATCAAGGCCGAGCGTCCCGCCCGGTGCGGCCCTTGTGATCCGCCCCTCGAGCGGAACGCCCGCATCGAGCAGTCGCGCGAGAATGCGACAATCGACGCCCGGCAGCCGCCCCAGCGCCCTGCCCTGCTCGTCGAGCGCCACGATCGCCCGCGGGTCGAAACGGTCCCCGGGTTCGCGACGCAAGACGACCGGGGACCCTTCTGCCATGGCGGCGCGATCAGCGGCGCGTGATCCCCGCCGACCCACGATGCGTGTGGACGCGATCGCGGGTTTCCGGGAAGCGCCGGCCTGCGCCGCGCGGCTCCCCTCGACCCCGGCCGCAAGAAGCGCCACAGCGCCGCTCGCCAAAAAATGTCTTCGCAACATCGATCTGCTCCTTCGACGGCGCGCCCCCAGCCGCGCCCGGGTTGGTCAAAGCTGCTCCACCTGCGCGCCGGAATCGGGCCTTGCCCGCCCGAGCGCCGGCTCCTCGCCTTCCGGCTCCATGTGCCGCATGGTGAATTCGCCTTTCCCGTCGATCGAAGGGCCGCTCGACCAGCGTCCGGTCGCGGGTTCGCTGCCGTCCTGCTGGAAGCCGAGATAGACGTAGCCGTAATCCTGGTTCTCCTCCTCGATCGGGTGGCTGTTGGGGATCGGCATGGCCTCGGCCAGACCACCCATATCCTCGATGGCCGCCATCCACTGATTCTGGTGCATCCGGTCGCGGGCGATGAGGAACTGCAGCATTTCGCGCATGCCCGGATCATCGGTCATGTTGTGGAGGCGCACCGCGAGCGCACGCCCGGTCGATTCAGCCATGACGTTGGCGAGCATGTCGGCTGCGAGGTTGCCGCTGGCGTAGACGTGCGACATGTCGAAGGGCACGCCATTGGCGTCGGAGGGGAGCGCCGCGAGACCCGTCGAGAGGATGTGGCGCATGTCCATGCCGTTGAGCACGGAGCCCGCCATCTGGTCGTTCGCCATCTCCTCCTGCATCGACAGGGGAGCGTTCTCGAGGTTGAGCGCGACCGCCGTCGCGAGCATCTCGATATGGCCGAGTTCCTCTGCGGCAGTGTTGAGCAGGAGGTCGCGATACTTCGAGTCGCCCCGCGCGCCCCAAGCCTGGAACATGTACTGCATCGCGACCCGTATCTCGCCCTCGACGCCGCCGATGGCCTGCTGCAGCGCTCTTGCAAATAACGGGTTCGGGCTCTCGACACGAACCGGGAATTGCAGTCGATTGTCGGTGTAGAACATTCATCTCTCCCGTTGCTGGCGGCAGACGGGACGTGAAAATCGCTAAGCTATTGAAAGCCTGACTGTATTTTGCCTGCCGCTGACCTACAATGCAGGCGGGCGGCTCGCGTTCCCGCAGGTCACTGATCATTCTCCGGAGCGACCATCACGCCGACGCCATGGTGGAAGATCAGCTTTCCGCCATGCCAGCCGGCGAGGCCGGTGAAGACGGCGCCGAGCACGGACAGGAGGAGGCCGTGGGGCAGGACGGCATCGAGATCCGTCAGTCGCAGGCCCCAGTTCACGCCCACGATCGCGAGCAGGTTCATGGCGATCACGGCATGCGTCCAGCTCTGCAGCCGCCGCCGGATCTGCGGCACGAGCAGAAGCTCGGCCGTCCCGACGAGGCCCGCCCCGACGCCAGTGGCAAAGGCGAACCCGATGGCCCAGAGACCGACGCGCAGCCAGAACGGATCCGCACTCCACCAGTAGAAGAGGTCGGCGCCGAGCGTGACGAATACCAGCACGATCGGAAAATGCACGGTCATCGCGTGGATCGGATGCCCTGCGAGGGCGACGAAAGACGGTATGCTCTCCTCGGTGATCCCTTTCGGAAGATCCTTCTGGGGAGGATCCTTCTGAGTATCCTTCTTCTGAAGACCGTCGGTTTCGCTGGCTTTCTGCATCGGCAGGTATCGCCTCCTCTGGCGCGAAATCACGCGCAAAATTTGTAGAACGATCGAACAGCCACGTTGTTCCCGCGCCCCACCAGATTCGTCAGGTGCACGGCGAGGCGTAGAGGATCGGGGCGAAGGTGAGCAGCGTCGCCACCGCCGCCGCATAGGCCGCAAGCGCCCCGGACTTCTCCAGGAACAGCGCGGGAGAGCCGGTTTCGGGATCCTCGCGGTACGACTTCGAGCGCCAGAGGAAGAGCAGCGCGATCAGCACCCCGAGGGCGCAGAAGAAGACGAAGAGCCCGATCAGCACCACCCGCAGGAACGACAGCCCGCCAAGCGACGTCTCCAGGTGCCAGCCCCAGCCGCAGCCGATCGACTGCACGGAGTAGAGCGCGATGAACGCGATGCTCCACCAGACGAAGCCCACGAGCAGCAGGAGGATCTTGAATGCGGATGATCTCACCATGGCATTGTCGGCCTCCCCTGCGCCAGCCAGGTCACCGTGTAGATCGCGCCGAGACCGACGACGCTGGCTACGAAGGTGTAGGCATGCCAGAGCAGCCCGATCCGCAGATCGACCAGCCGTCGCGCGGAAACATAGCCCGAGAGCGTGCGGTAGATCCCAAATCCCGCGAAGACGATGCCGAGGCCGGTATGAAGCACGAGATAGAGGATGATCACGAGGCCGGTGGCGCTGTGGGCGTGTGCGGTAAGGCCGGGAATGGCGAAGCCGAGATAGGCGAGGCCTGCCAGCGCGACCGCATGCCCGACGAGCGTGATCAGCAGCCAGATCACGGGATATCCACCCCTGCGCGTGGTGCGCACCGCCCATGCCGCCGCGGCGAGCCCGACGGCGAGCGCTGCGGCGATCATTGCGGGTACGGCGAGGCCGAGATCGATCATCTCCGGCGGCGGCCAGTTCGGCGCAGAAACCCAGAGGAAGAACAGGCCGAAGACGAGAGAGGCGTAGAACGCGGTATTGCCGGTCAGCGTAAACAGCATCGCCCACCAGGAAGGCGGCCTCTGCGTCTCCCAGTGCGGCACGGCCTTCTCGCCGCGCCCGACATCGATCGCGCCGTAATCCTCCCGCGCCCCCATCCCGCGGGTCCAGAGGAGGAACAGCACGAGGACGAGGCCGGCGAAGAACGCGGCGAAGCCGTATTCGCTGACGAGGAAGGAGAGCACGAATCCGGCGATCGCGAGCGCCGTCCAGAGCGGAAGATAGCTCGGGCGCGGCAGCACGATCACCTCGGTGATCCTACCCCGCACCATGTCGACGCCCAGCGTCTCCATCCAGCCGTGGCGCACGAAGCCCAGATAGCCGCGCCCGGCCGCGAGATCGTTCCCGATCGATCCCGGATGCAGCCGATCGGCGCGGTCTTCGACGGTGGGCAGGGAGGCGAAGGCGTAGGCGGGCGGAGGCTTGGGGAGCGCCCATTCGAGCGTAGCCGCCTTCCATTCGTTGCGCCGGAAGGGCCGCCCGTAGCGGATGTGCAGGACCATGTCGATGACGAACAGTGCGAAGCCGATCGTCATGATGAAGCCGCCGACGGAGGAGATCAGGTTGAGCAGGTCGAGACCCAGTTCCTGCGGATAGGTATGAACCCGGCGAGGCATCCCGCGCAGGCCCGTGAGGTGCATCATGAAGAAGGTGAGGTGAAAGCCGATGAAGATCAGCCAGAAGGCCGGCACGCCCAGCCGCTGGTTCGTCGCCTTGCCCGTGACGAGGGGGAGCCAGTAATAGGCGGCCGCCAGCATCGGGAAGACGAAGCCGCCGAAGAGCACGTAATGCAGATGCGCAACGACGAAATGCGTATCGTGCGCCTGCCAGTTGAACGGCACCAGCGCCAGCATCACCCCGGTCATCCCCCCCATCACGAAGACGATGAAGAAGCCGAGCAGATACAGCATCGGGATGTCCCAGCGCAGCCTCCCCTGCGCAAGCGTCGCGATCCAGGCGAAGATCTGCACGCCGGTGGGGATGGCCACGAGCCCGCTCGCCGCCGAGAAGAAGGCGAGCGCCATGTGGGGGATGCCCACGGTATACATATGATGCACCCAGATCCCGAAGGACAGGAAGGCGAGCGCAATGATGGCGACGACGATGGCGCGGTAGCCCACGAGTTCATGGCGCGCGAAGACCGGCAGGATCGTCGAGACCGCTCCGGCTGCGGGCAGGAAGATGATGTAGACTTCAGGATGTCCGAACAGCCAGAACAGGTGCTGCCACAACAGCGGATCGCCTCCCCGCGCAGGATCGAAGAACGGCAGGTTGAAGGCGCGCTCCATTTCGAGCAGCACCGAGGCGAGGATCAGCGGCGGGAAGCCGACGACGATCATCCCCATCGTCACGAGCAGATACCAGGCGAGGATCGGCATCCGGTCGAGCGACATCCCCGGCGCGCGCATCTTCAGGATGGTGACGACGATCTCCACCGCCGCGCACATCGCCGAGATCTCGACGAAGGTGATCCCGAGGAGCCAGATATCGGAGTTGATGCCCGGCGAGAACACCCGCGAGGAGAGCGGCGTGTACATGAACCAGCCGCTGTCGGGAGCGACGCCCGCGAACATCGCGAAGATGATGATCGTGCCGCCGAAGAGGTAGCACCAGTATCCGAAGGCCGTGAGCCGCGGAAAGGCGAGATCGCGCGCCCCGAGCTGCTTGGGCAGCATGTAGATCGCAAAGCCCTCAAGCATCGGGATCGCGAACAGGAACATCATCACCGTGCCGTGCATGGTGAAGAACTGGGCGTATGTGTCGGCGTCGGCGAAGGCGCTGCCAGATGTGGCGATCTGCGCCCGGATCAGCATGGCGAGCCCGCCGCCGATGGCGAAGAATACGAATGAGGTGATGATGAAGCGCAGGCCCACCGTCGTGTGGTTGACCGCCGACAGCCGCCCGAACCCGGGTTTCGTCGCCCAGATTTCCATCAGGTCCTTGTGCAGGCGGATGGGGGATTGTCGGCGTTTGAACCCGGTCTCCATCAACTGCCTCCCGCCTCTGCGAGCGCCCGGATCGCCGCCTCGTAGTCCTCCGGCGCATGCGCCTCCACCGTGAAGGTCATCGGAGCGTGGCCAACGCCGCAATACTCGGCACAGACGCCCGCATAGACGCCTGGAACGTCGGCCTGCAGCCGCAGGACGTTCACATGGCCGGGGATCGCATCGATCTTGCCGGCGAGCCGCGGCACCCAGAAGCTGTGGATCACGTCGGACGAGGTGATGGAGAGATGGACTTCCCGGTCGGCGGGGATGTGCAGGACGTGCCGGCTCGTCGCCTCGAGGCCATCGGGCGCCTCGGGATAGCGGAAATCCCAGTGCCACTGGTGCGCGGTCACCTCGATGCTCACGACGTCGTCGGCATCGGCCCTCGGGATCAGCTGCTCTCCGAGATACACGGCAAAGCCGACGAGGGCGACGAGGCCGGCTGTCGGCATCACGAGCCCGCCCCAGACGATCAGCTGGCGCGGCGTGAACCTGCGCACCCATTCAGGGCGAAGCGCAGCCGCCAACAGCACGGCAAACATCAGGACGAAGATCACGCCGGTGAAGACGAGGATGAAGTACCACAGCTGCGCCAGCGATTGCGCCGAGGGGCCCGCGGGATCGAGCGTCGAAAGCGGACCGGCGCAGCCCCCCAGGAGCAGGACCACGACCGCGCCAGACGCCGACTGAACGACGCGCTTGCCCAGCGACCTCCCCAGCTTCATCGGCCGTCCCTTACTTAGGTCGAACTCCATGCCTCGCTCGAACTCCATGCCTCGGTCACACTCCATGCTCGGTCACAGCGGCAGATACCGGAACGGCCAGTACTGCATGGCGAAATCGCGCAGCGCGCCGGGCTGGTAGATCGCCGCGTATTCGCGCATGTCGATCTCGGGTTTGGCGAGCACCAGCACCAGTACGCCCATCACCGCGACGCCGACCACGCTCATCAGTCCAACGACAAAGCCGAGGGAATTGGGCGAACGGCCGCCGAAGAGGTTCATGATCGATCGTGCGATCAGCATGTGCGCGATGATCAGCAGCCCGACGAATGCGAGCTTGAAGGTGAACCACGGGACGAAGGTCGAGCGCAGGAAAATCAGCCACGCGCCGGAGGCGATGGCGATATAGGCCGCAGGGGCGATGATCGTGCTCAACGAGAAATGCATGACGTCGCGAATGCGTGCCTCGGCGGGGATTCTGCTCACTCTCGGGTGCAGGAAGAGGATGCAGACGAGTCCGCCGGCCCAGAAAGCGATGGCCGTGACGTGCAGCAGTTTGACCCAAGCAATCACCTTTGTTTCCCGCGTGACGGTTGGATTTCGGCCCGCCCGACGGACAGGTGGCGCAATTCGAGAAGGCACAATTCGACAAGATGAACCGGCATCGGGAAGCTAAGCATGATGAGGGCGCAAAAGTTCCTGATGCGCGGCAAAAAGCGCACCGCAGGAACCATCGGACGACATCCCGTGTTTAGCGGACGTTTTGCGGATGTATCGGCCCGGGAGTTCCGCCATGCCGGCGGCCTCCAGGGCGCAAACCACGACAGGAGATTTTCATGGCGACGACACAGGAACGACTGGTCCAGTGGCTGCGTGATGCTCACGCTATGGAGCAGCAGGCGGAGAAGATGCTGGGCGATCAGTCTCAGCGGATCGAGCACTATCCCGATCTCAAGGCCCGCATGGAGCAGCATCTGGAGGAGACGCGCGAGCAGGCGCGACAGATCGAGAGTTGCATCAAGCGCCACGGCGGCGACACCTCTGCGGTCAAGGATTTCGCGGGTCGCTTCACCGCCCTGGCGCAGGGGATGAGCGGCTATTTCGTGGGCGACGAGGTGGTAAAGGCGTCGTTGGCGGCCTACACTTTTGAACATATGGAGATTTCGTCGTACCGCTCGCTGATCGCCACGGCCGAGGCCGCCGGCGACCACGAGACCAAGCAAATCTGCGAGAACATCCTCAAGCAGGAGGAGGCGATGGCCAAGTGGCTCGAGGAGCATATCGGTCCCATCACCAAGCAGTACCTCCAGCGCGAGGAAACCCCGAACGCGACCTCGAAGCACTGAGTTCGCGCATAGCGACAACGAGCGGGGGCGGCGTCTGCAGGCGTCGCCCTTTCTCATTGAGCGCTGATGCAATCCGGATCGTATCGCCGTGATGCGCGTTGATTCCGCAACGGAAATGCAAAGAACGGAGGCAGCGATGCCGGCGAAATCGAAGAAGCAGCAGATGGCGGCAGGCGCGGCCCTTTCGGCCAAGCGCGGCGATCAGCCGAAATCGAGCCTGAAGGGCGCATCGAAGCAGATGGTCGATTCGATGAGCGAGAAGCAGCTGGAGGATCTCGCGGAAACAAAGCGCAAGAAGCTTCCCGAGAAGAAATCGGATTGAGGAGAATACGATGAGCAGCTACTTCCGCAGCCTCCTCGCCGAACTCCTGCCCGGCTGGGCCTTCTGGCGCTCGTCGCGGCGTCCGACGACGCCGCTCGACGGTGCGCCTCTGGGCAAGGGCGTCGAGCCGTCCGAGGCGCGCAGGCTCCGCGAGCAGGCTACCCCCGAGCAAGCGCCTCTCTCGCCGACGCCAGGAGACGGCGCGAAACCCATGGGCGATCAGCCGCCCGCCGATCCCGACAGCCTGAACCGCAAGCTGTAATTGTCGAGCAATCCCGGCATCGGCTTTTTTGGATCGAGCTTCGCTTCTCCCAGCGGCTCGATCCGGCGGCGCTCGAGCAGCGTCGCGATCATGGCGCTCGCGATCATCGGCACGAAATTGCGCGCGGGGCAGATGCCGTTGCCGCCGCTGAAGGGAACGAGCGGCCAATCGGTGGTCTTCTCCCCGTCCGGCCACAGCTCGGGGGAGAACTTGTGGGCATAATCGAGGTTCTGGTCGTCGCGGTGGAAGAAGGGCGCAAAGATCAGGATATGCGTGTTCTTGGGCATGACGTCGTCGCCCCACTCGGTCTCCTCGGTGCTCTCGCGCAGGATCGCGGGCGTTGTCGGCCACAGCCGTAGGCAGTCGAGGACGCATCCCCGCAGGAATTGCAGGTGCCTGCGCCCCTCCCCGCCCTGCTTCATCTCGGCGAGCGCCTTCTCAAGCGCGGCGGGATGCGACAGCACGAGCGAAAGCGTGCGGAATGTCGCCATGCCACCCGGGTCGAAGGCGAAAAAGTAATGCGTGACCTGATCGGCCGGCTGCGCCTCCTTCGATCCGGGCATGGCTGCGATCACCCCGGCGAGGCTGCCCTCTTCCCCTCGCTCGAGATGCCCGTTCATGCGCTCGAAGAACTCGTCGCGAAGCTTCTTGCGACCGGGATGAAGGAACGCCCAGTTCGCCGCGCCGCGCAGCTTCGCAAGCATATCGGTCAACTGATCGTCGTCTCGCGCCCCATCGCCCAGGATGACGCGGCGGACGACCCGGTGCCAGGCGATGTTGAATTCGTCCCACTCCAGCACCCCGCGCCCGTCGCCTTCCCGGGCCTCGACCCGCGAGATGAGAGAATCGGCCTCCTCATCGACGATCCGCACGAAGGTGTCGGCGAGGCGGTGGACGGGGCAATCCTCTTCGAGCACGCGCCCGTTGAAGCTGCGGGACACCTCGCGTGACGCTCCCTTCGCGATGAGCGAGACGCCCGGCTCCAGATGCGAAAGCGCCGCACGCTTCTCGGATGTCGCCGGCGTGAACGGTTCGGGCGTGCCGTCGAGGACGCGGTTGAGGTGATCGGGATCGAGGAGGATGGCAGTCTTCCGGCCGAAAGCGTTGATGAGCAAGGGACCCGAGCCATACTTCGCGCGCAGGCTCTGCATCCGCTCAACGGCCTTCTCGTCAAGTCCGAGGCGCTCCGAAAGGGCGACGACCCACGGGCGGCGGATGATCACGCCCTTGCCGAGCGTGGGAAGGACCACGTCCTTGAAGATCGACATGATGTCGAGATAGCTTACTTTACGCAAACCGGTGCGCGGGGAGGTATCCTTCTGCATATGCTCCTCGAATTTCCGCTCTGCATCACCCGAGGGTGGCGCAAAGCCGTTACTGCTGCGCGAGCGTTACTTGCGGGATCTCGACGGATTCCGCAGGATGCACGGGGCTGAACCCGGCGAGCGCATTTGGCTCCAGCGTCTGGGCACGCAGGATGTCCCCACCGTAGCCCTGCACCACGAGATCCTCCTGATGGACGCCCATCAGCATGATCGGAAAAATGACAGGCCGCCCGTCCTCCAGCGTGACGACGACGTAAACCCTGCCGCCATCACCCTGCACGACACGATCCACCTGTCCGACTGGCTCGCCGAACTCGCTGACGACCTCAAGCCCCTGCAGGTCCGAAGCCGACATCGACGTTGCCTGATCTGCGTCAGGCGCCGATCCGCGCGGGGCCAGGGTGGTGTCGGGATGTCGTTGCTGGCCCTGCAGCAACGGCGCACCGGGCGCGGTGTGCTGCGCCACGACGACTGCCGGAGCAACTGCCATGGGAAGCGCGATCGCGCTCGCCATCAGCATCTTGTACGCGTTCCTCATCACCACTCCTGTTTCTGAATTGAAGGAGGGCCAGCACGGAGCCGGCCCTCCCTCGCCTCGATTGTTATCCCGCATTACGCCTCAGCCCTGGCGCTGGAACGTCTCGCCGTCCAGCGGCTCGCAGGAGGGGTCGGTGGCGGAGATTTCGAAACCGTCGCCGGCGGGCACGATCTCGCAGGTCATCGGCTCGGCCGGATCACCTTCCGTCATCAGCGTGAGCACGTCGCCCTGCAGCTGATACTGGCCTTGGGCCTGATCGCCGGTATTCGTATTCGTCAGCATGAACGTACCGCCCTGCTCCAGGTCGAGGGAGACGTTCTGCGACTGGTACATTCCGGGCTGGATCTGTGCGCCGGCCGTGACTGCGCCGGTGGCCTGCGGATCGGCAGTCTGCGTATCTGCTGCGGGCGGAGCTGCCGCCATGTCCTGCGCGGGAGCCGTATCGGTGGCCGGCGGCGGCGGCGCTGCAGCCGTATCGGCGGGCGGCGCGGTTTCGGTCGTCGCCGGCGGGGGAGCGGTTGCCGTGTCGGCCGGGGCCGTGGTCGTGGCCTCGGGCTCGGTCTGCGCAACTTCCTGATTGTCGCCGCAGGCGGCGAGCGCCAGGAATGCGGCTGCGGGTATCAGAATTAAAGGTCGCATTTTGATAACTCCATTGTGAAGGTCGATTGCTCATCCAACAACGCGATGACGCCGTGACCGTTCACTGCCGAGTCGATTATTTGATGATGCTTTCCGCTCTCTCGAAGCGCTCTGGAGCAGCAAAGCCGCCCCCGACAACGCGGAGGCGGCTTCCTGACGAGATCAATAATAATACGGTACGCCGTAATAATCGTACACATTTCGCCCGTAATTCGGGTCGCGCCACGGCGATTCGTCGCGGCCGTAATGCGGTGCGCCCTCAAGCTTGTCGCGATCGATGTCCACGACGTAGCCGCCCATGCTGGCGTCATAGTCGAGCTTCTCCCACGGGAGTGCGTGATAACGCTCACCGATCCCGAGAAAGCCTCCAAACGACATCACCGCATAGGCGACCTTGCCGGAATACTTGTCGACCATGAAGTTGTACACGGTGCCGAGGCTCTCGCCCGCACGGTCGTAGACAGCTGTGCCCTCGACCTTGTCGGAGGCGATCAGCCGATCGGTTTCGTTCATGGCGACGGTTCCGTCTGCTGCCGTCGTTCCCGGAACGTCGCCGCCCTTGTCGTAGGTAGCCATTGTCAAGCTCCTCTTTCCGTTGAAAAATTCCGAGTTCATCCTCGTATCGTCATGGACATAACGGCGCCGGGGAGACGCGGTTCCCCGGTCTTTCTCGCGCCGCGCCCAGTGCGGAACCGAAGCGTCATCCCAAGCTTTACCGTCACCCGGTCGCCGCTCTGGCGCCGGATCCAGAGGGAGGGCGAGATGGACACCGCCGACATCTTCATTCGCATGGCCATCGCCACGGGCGCGGGCCTGCTTCTCGGTCTCGATCGGGAACTGCGAGGCATCGCTGCCGGGCTGCGCACGCACGCCATGATCAGCATGAGCTCGGCCATGATCACGGTTTCGGCGCTGATGCTCTACTTCGAGCTTTATGCCGCCGGCGCCACCATTGATCCCCTGCGTGTCGTGCAGGGTCTGGCGCAGGCCGTTGGTTTCGTCGCCGCCGGTGCGATCTTCGTCGCCGGCAATCAGGTTCACAACCTAACCTCGGCCGCGAACATCTGGCTCGCCGCCGCCGTCGGGATCGGGGCGGGGGCGGGCCAATTTTCACTCGTGGCGATCGGCGTGGGTTTCGGCATCGTCATTGTCACGATCGTCAGGATCGCCGAGAGGTATTTCCCGCACAGGGATCGCTGATCCATATGCAAGACGCCGCGTCCCGGCAGGAACGCGGCGTCTCATCAGGATCACGAGTGGACGTAATCAGGGGCAGGCAGCCGTATAACGACGGCCGAAACGATCCTCGTAGATGCAGAGACCGGGCTCCTGCGCGCGCCCGATCAGCGCGCCCGCAACAGCGCCGACTGCACCGCCGATTGCCGCGCCCCCGACATCGCCGGTCACCACACCACCCACTGCTGCGCCCGTAAGGCCACCGACGGCTGCGCCTCGCTCCGTCGGGGTGCATGCAACGGCGAACAGGACGGCAAACATGGCGAAGATTACTTGCTTCATCTGAACTCTCCTTGGATGATGCGCTCTCGACAAAACATGCCGACACCGTGATTGGTTCCGTTTCGCGGCGACCTTCCACTTGATCCGGGCAAAAATGCCAGAACGGAATTTCAATCAGGAACGATCGGGGGCGAGACGAGTTGAGGCCGATAGTGGACGGTTTCTCTCCTTCCCCTCCCGTCCATCTGGAACGCCATGTTCCAATACTGGACCGGCCTGCGAGCCGGTCCTTTTTTCGCCTGGAGGGATGTGGGGAGCAGTTCGTCGCTTGTGCTACATCTACGTCAGGAGCCCACGATCGTGCCGCCGTTCGGATGCAGGATCTGGCCGCTCATGTAGGCGGCGTCGGCGCTGGCGAGGAAGACGTAGGACGGGGCGACCTCGTTGGGCTCGCCCGCCCGCTCCATCGGGGCGCTGGAGCCATGCGATGCCGCGCGCTCCTCGTCGAACGAAGCCGGGATCAGCGGCGTCCAGATCGGCCCGGGCGCGACCCCGTTGACGCGTATCCCTCGATCGAGAAGCGACTCAGAGAGCGAACGGGTAAACGCCACGACAGCGCCGCGCGTCGCCGCGTAGTCGAGCAGCTTTGGACTGCCCTTGTAGGCCGTCACGGAAGTGGAATTGATGATCGTGCCGCGGACCTTCTCCAGATGCGGCAGCGCGGCCTTCGTCATGAAGAAATAGCCGAAGACATTGGTGCGGAATGTCCGCTCCAGCTGCTCGGAGGAGATCTCGGTGATGTCGTCGCATTCATGCTGCTCGGCGGCGTTGTTGACGAGGATGTCGATGCGGCCGAACCGCTCGACCGTCTTCTCGACCACTGCCCGGCAGTGCCGCTCGTCTCCCTGATCGCCGGCGATGGCGATGGCCTCGCGACCTTCCGCCTCGACGAGGCGCACCGCCTCCTTCGCATCCTCGTGCTCCTCGAGATAGGCGATCGCGATCGACGCCCCCTCGCGGGCCATCGCAATGGCGACCGCGCGTCCGATGCCGCTGTCCCCGCCGGTGATCAGCGCGATCTTGCCGTCGAGCCGACCGGCACCGGGGAACCGGGGCTCGGATTGCGGCTGCGGCGTCATCTCGTGCTCACGCCCGGGCTGCCGATCCTGGGATTGGGGCGGTCGTTTCTGGTCGCTCATGCTGTATTCCATGTCCTGAAGAAGAAACGGAGCGCCCCGCAGGACGCCCCGTGTCCGGCTTACGCAGCCTTCTGGTTGACGCTCGTCTCGGCGAGGCGCGAAAGAAGCACATCCGTCTTCTTCTCCTCCTCAAGGGTCTGCTCGAGAAGCTTTGCGGCGTCCTTCATGCCGAGTGCGATAGCCCAGGTCTTGAGCGTGCCGTAGCGGGAGATCTCGTAATGCTCCACGGCCTGCGCGCCCGCCAGGATGCCGGCGTCGAGGGCGGGGCTGTCCTTGAAGTCTTCCATGACCTCCTTGCCCTCTTCGACGAGACCCTGAATCGCTTCGCAGGTCTTCCCGCGCGGCGACTTGCCCAGCATCTCGAATACGCTCTCGAGGCGCTCGATCTGGACCTCGGTCTCGTCGCGATGCTTCTCGAAGGCCTGACGAAGCTCCTCCGACTTGGCGTTCTTCGCCATCTTCGGAAGCGCCTTCAGGATCTGCTTCTCGGCGTAATAGATGTCCTTCAGCGTCTCGTGGAACAGATCGTCGAGCGCTTTTTCCTTGGTTGCCATTCCGGTAACTCCATTTCATTATTTCAGTGCGAATAGAACGTAGTACCTGCACGCAAGTTCCTGAACGAAGCCAGCCGTTCTAGAGTTAAGCTTGGCTATTCGATTCTGAATACAGCAACGCGAGACGAAACGTCCTAGCGCCTCATCGACGTCAGCCCGCCGACCACCGCCGCGCCGATCAGCCCGGCGGCGAGCAGACCACCCGCAACCGCACCGAGGCGCAGGGACGGTGCAGGGAAGAGCAGCGTCGAGCTCCGTGCTTCGTCGCCGAATGATCCATTGGTGCGATGGCGTCCGCTAACCGGGTGAAAGAGGTTGTCGCGCCGGCGCTCGTCGATCCGACGATCCGTACGCTGGCCCGAAACCGCCTGTGCGCTCAGGATGTGATCCATGAGCCCGGGCGCGATCTTGTTGCCGATGATGGTGAGCGGCGTGTTCGTCCCGAGCCAGTATTCGCGGCGCGGATCGCTCGCCGCATGCAGGATCGCGCGGGCGGCGACCGACGTGCCGTAGACCGGCGCCACGGGACGCGGGGCGTATTCCTGATGGGCGCGGGCCCAGTCAAACTGCGGCGTGTTGATCGCCGGCAGATGAACGGTGGTGAGGGCGATGTCGCTGCCCTCGTGCATCAGTTCGACGCGCAGCGAATCGGTGAAACCCCGCATTGCATGCTTGGCTGCGCAGTACGGCGCCTGCAGCGGGATGCCGCGATAGGCGAGCGAGGAACCTACCTGCACGATGACGCCGTGGTTGCGCTTCTTCATGTGGCGCAGCGCCGCCATGGTGCCGTGCACGTAGCCGAGATAGGTCACCTCGGTGACGCGGCGGATCTCCTTTGGCGTCAGTTCGGAGACGGGCGAGAAAACCGTCGCCATGGCGTTGTTCACCCAGATGGTAATCGGGCCAAGTTCGCGCTCGATCTCGTCCGCCACCTCGAACATGCGCTCGTCGTCGGCCACGTCGGCGGAAAAGCACATGGCCTTTCCACCGACAGATTCGATCTCGGCGCGGGTCTCCTCCAGCGCGTCGCGGTCGCGAGCGATGAGCGCGAGGCGAGCCCCCTTCCGGGCGAAGGCGCGGGCCGTGGCGCGGCCGACGCCGGCACTCGCTCCGGTGATCGCGACGACGTCACCCTCGAATTCGCGAACCGGGAAATCCCGGTCGGCAAAATCTCGATCTTCGTGTTCGCGGGACGGTGAATATGACGGCATGGTTCCTCGCAGAATGTTGTCTGAAATCCTGTGTCGCCAACGAACCGCACTCCGCTTCGTTCCGGCTGAGGCCTGGCTCTTCGGCCGCGATCACGCACCGATACGGCGGTTCTGGGTGTCCCGCAGCGCCCGATCAGCGTAGGTGCCCCTGATGCCCTCGGCGCCGTGATGCGCGTGGAGATCGATCATCAGTGCGCTCTGGAGGAGACCGAGATGAGTGAGGCCCTGCGGGAAATTCCCCAGAAATGTACCGTCCTCGCCCATCTCCTCCGAGAGCAGGCCGACATCGTTGCACATGGCGACAATCGCCTCGAAGCGCTCGCGCGCCTCGTCGGCGCGATCGAGCAGCAGCAGCGCGTCGATCAGCCAGAAGGCGCAGACGAGGAAGGTGCCCTCCTCGCCCGGCAGGCCGTCATCGGTCTTGTAGCGATAGACGAGCGATCCCGCGCCGAGCTTGTCGATGATCTCGTCCACCGTCCGCTCGAGCACGTCGCGCCCGATCGGCAGATCGACCGCCGCCGCCACGAGCAGCGCCGCATCGACATCCTCCCCGCCGAAGACCTGCGTCAGGTAGCCATCGGCATGGACGGCATTCTCCTTCAGGTCCTGCAGCACGGCGTCCCTCTCGCGCTTCCAGTGCTCCTCCTCGCCGAACAGGCGGATGGCCCGATCGAGCGCCACCCAGCACATGATCGCGCTGTGCACGAAGCGCTGCTCGGGCAGGCGCGGCTCCCAGATGCCGGAATCCTCCACCCGCCACGACCCGGCGACGTGATCGGCAAGCCAGCGCCCGAACCGGGTCATGCGATCGTTGAGTTCGCCGCCCAGCGCCTTGTAGAGATGCATCAGGTCGAGGATCTGGCCGTAGATGTCGGACTGGCGCTGCTCGACAGCCTCATTCCCGATATTGACCGGGCGGCTGCCGCGATAGCCCTCGAACCAGTCGATCTCCTCCTCGCCGAACTCCGCCTTTCCATCGATGTCGAAGAGCGGGGGCAGCGGCAGTTCGCGCTCGCATGAAGCTTCCATGAGAAAGCGGAAGAAGTCGTCGGCCTCTTCGGTGTGACCCAGTTTCTTCAGCGAGTAGAAGGTGTAGCTGGCGTCTCGCGGCCAGGAATAGCGGTAATCCCAGTTGCGGATGCCGCCGATCTCCTCCGGGAGCGAGGCGCTGGGGGCTGCGATGATCGCGCCCGTGGGCACGTATGTCAGCAGCTTGAGAACGAGCGCGCTGCGCCCCACATGATCGGCGTAGGGGCCGTCGAACGAGGTACGCGAGGTCCAGTCGCGCCAGTACTCCACGGTCTCGTTCAGAAGGCGCTGCGCCTCCGCGCCGATATCCTCGAGCTTCGGGACGCCGTTGCTCGAGAGAATGAAGCTGCGGCGTTCTCCCGCCTCCTGCTCCCAGCGCGCCTCGAGCACGTCCTTTTCGACCGGCACGTCGACATCCAGATGCAGGCGGTGATCCTCTACCCCGTGGATCACGCCGTCCTTCATTTCCAGTGAGACGTCGTCGCGCCCGAATGCAGGCCTCGGCTCGAAGCGCATCGTCATCGCCGCGCGACCTTGCCGCACCTCGACCATGCGCACGAGCACGCTCGGCATGTCGCGCTCCTTGAGGCCCGCCTCGTCGCGCACCGCCATGAAATCGGTGAGAACGACCGTGCCGTCGCTCGTGGTGAAGGTGGATTCGAGAACGTTGGTATCCGGCAGATAGCGCCGCTCGATCTTCTCCACGCCCTCCGGACGGATCATGAAGGTCCCGCCCTTCCCGGCGTCCAGGATGCGGGCGAAGAGCGGATCGGCGTCGAAGCGATGCAGGCAGCACCAGTCGATCGCCCCGCAGCGCGAGACCAGCGCCGCCCCGTGGCAGTCGCCGATCAGGCCGTAATCCGAAATCGGGAGATAGCTGGTGTCGTCGGCCATGATCAGAACCTCTTTCCGCTTTGCGCATTGTCGCAGGGGCAATGGCCGCGTTCGGCCTGAGGTTCCCGAGCAACTTCACGAAAGGAGCGACTGAATGGCGCAGATTGGAAAGACCACATGGGTGATCCCGGAGGGCTACATCCCGTCCGAGAGCGTGTCACAGGATCCTGCGCTCCTGTCGCATGAGACCGCCTGCATCCTTAACGCAGGCGACCAGGACGCACATGTCGGGTTCATGATCTACTTCACCGACCGCGAGCCCGTGGGCCCCTACACCATAACGGTCCCCGCACGACGCACCGCGCATGTGCGCTTCAACGATCTGAAGGATCCCGAGCCCGTGCCGCTGGACACCGACTACGCCTGCGTCGTCACGAGCGACGCTCCCATCGTCGTGCAGCACACCCGGCTCGATTCCCGCATGGCCGAGATCTCGCTGATGACGACGATGGCTTATGGGGAGGGTTAATCTCCCAAGGTCAGCCCGATCCGCTTGAGCCCCGCCTTCGTAAGGCTCTGGCGGACGCTGTCGTAATCCGCCCACGGATCGGGCTGCGAGAGGCGGGCGCGGGCGTCTTCGATCGAGAACAGGTTGGCGGCTTTCAACCCCGCCAGCTCTGCCCACGTCACGGGCATCGCCACCGGCGCGCCTTCGCGGGCGCGGGGGGAATAGGGGGCGATGGCGGTCGCGCCGCGGCCGTTGCGGAAATGGTCGATGAAGATCTTGCCGCCGCGCCTCGCCTTGGTCATCGTGGCGACGAAGCGGTCGGGATCGATCTCCGCCATCTTCTGCGCGAAGTCCTTCGCAAAGCCCGCCGTCACCGCCCATTCGTGGCGACGATTGAGCGGGACGACGATGTGGACGCCCTTGCCGCCGGTGACGAGCGGAAAGGAGACGAGACCGCCCTCCTCCAGGATCGCCGCAAGTTCGCGCGAGGCCTTCTTCACCTGCTCGAAATCGACATCGTCTCCCGGGTCGAGATCGAACACCACGCGGTCGGGCTGCTCGAGTTTGTCCTTGCGGCTGCCCCAGATATGCAGCTCCAGCGCCCCCACCTGCGCGCATGAGGCGAGGGCTTCTTCGGTTTCGATGAGGATGTAATCGGCCTTCTTCGCGTCCTTCTCCGAGACGGCGACCTTGCCGAAAGCGTCGGGCATCCCCTTCCCCACATGCTTCTGGAAGAAGCACGACTTCGCCCTCCCCGCCGGGCAGCGCACGAGGCTGACGGGGCGGCCCATGAGATGGGGGAGCATGCGGGGTGCCGCCTGCTGGAGGTAGCTTGCGAGATCGCGCTTGGTGATGCCCATCGTCGGGAACAGCACCTTGTCCGGGCTCGTCAGCCGCACCTTCACCTCAGGCGGGGCCGACTTCGGCGCCTTCTTTGAAGATGGCGGCGCGACGGGCTTTTCCATGGTGATGCTCCTCGCCGGCTTGTCCTCGCGCAGCCCCATGAAGACCGGGTGGCGCAGCGAGCCCGAGTCGGTCATCTCGGTGAAATTGACCTCCGCCACGAGTTCCGGCGCGCACCACTTCGCCTTGCGCGCCACGTCCGCCGGGATCTTGGCGAAGGGCGAGGTCTTGCGTGCCCGCGCCTCCATGGCGGCACCGAGATCGCGCAGCGTGCGATCGTCGAACCCCGTGCCGACGCGGCCGGCATAATGCAGTTCGTCGCCCTCGTAGAAACCGACGATCAGCGAAGAGAAGGCGCGCTTCTTCGTCGAGGGGGTATAGCCGCCGATGACGAATTCCTGCCGCTTGACGCACTTGATCTTCAGCCAGTCCTTCGAGCGCGTCGAGCGGTAAGGCGCGTCGGCGCGCTTGGCAATGATTCCCTCGAGCCCCATCTTGCAGGCGTTCAACGCAACGCGATCGCCGCTGCCCTGGATGTGATCGCTGTAGCGTACGGCCCCCTTCGCGCGGGCGAGATACGCTTCGAGCCGCTCCTTGCGCTGCGTCAGCGGCAGGCTGCGAATGTCTTCGCCATCATCGGTGAGGAGGTCGAAGACGAAATAGGCGAGATCGCCCCGCCCCTCCTTCAGGATGCGTTGAAGCGCGCTGAAATCGCTGGAACCACCCTTCCCCGCCGCCGTCACCTCGCCGTCTAGGAGCACCGGCGGGAGATCGAGCTTTGCGAGCGCCTGCGCGATCCCGCCGAACTTCTCCGTCCAGTCGAGCCCCGAGCGGGTGTAGAGCCGCACCGCCTCGCCATCGACGGCGGCGAGGAGGCGATAGCCGTCGTATTTCACCTCGTGCAGCCAGTTCACACCCTCCGGCGCTTCTTGCGCGAGAGTGGCGAGCTGCGGGGGGACGAAGGCGGGGAGTTTCCTGCTCGACGCAGGCTTCTTCGCCACCGTTTTCGCGGCGGGCTTGCTGGCCGGAGCCTTCTTCCTGAACACCTTCCGGCTCTTCGCCCCCGCCGCGATCTCGTCCATCGTGCGCCCGGTGGTGATGCTCGTCGCATGCTCGTCCGGCGTCCATTCCTCGCTTGCGAGATCATCGCGCTCCTTGATCAGCAGCCAGTTCTCGCGCGTCTCCTTCGGCCTGCCCTTGATCCGCACGAGCGTGTATCCGCCGTTGAGGCGCTCGCCCGCAAAGCTTATCTTCAGCTTGCCTTCAGCCATCGCCTCGCCGACATCGCCCTCGACGCGATACTGCCCCCGATCCCAGAGCATAACCGTCCCGCCGCCATATTCGCCCTGGGGGATCGTGCCCTCGAAATCGGCGTAGTCGAGCGGGTGATCTTCCGTGCGCACCGCGAGGCGCTTGTCGGCGGGGTTGCGGCTCGGGCCTCGGGTGACGGCCCAGCTTAGAAGCACGCCGTCATGAGCGAGGCGCAGATCGTAATGCAGCCGGCGCGCGGCGTGCTTCTGGACGATGAAGAGCCCGTCGCTCTCACCCGCCTCAGCACCCTGCGGCTCCTGCGTGCGGGTGAAATCGCGTTTGGCCAGATACGGCGCGAGCTTCGCCTGCGGCATCGGCCTTCTCACGCAGCCTTGCTCGTGCGCTTGCGCGGAGCGGCCTTCGGCTTCGTGCTCTTGGCGTCGGAGGCCTTGGTATCGGAAGCCTTCGCACTCGAACTCTTCGTCTCGCGCTTCTCGGGCTCCGCCTTCGCCTTGCTCGCACGCCCCTTCGCTGCGCCCCCGCCGAGGCTCTTCTTCAGCGCCTCCATCAGATCCACGACCTCGCCGCCCTTCGGCGCGCTCTCGTCGTCCCCGATCACGGTGGTCTTGCGACCCTTGATGCGGTCCTTGACGAGATCGAGCAGCGCCTTCGAATAGCGATCTTCGAACACGCTGGCGTCAAACGGCGCGGCCTTGCGCTCGATCAGTTCTTCCGCGAGCGAGACGAGGCCCTCATCGCTCTTGTCGTCGGAGATCTCCTCGAAGTAATGGTCGCTCTTGCGCAGCTCGTCCTCGAAGCGCAGCGTCTCCAGGATGAGCCCTTTGCCGCAGGGCTTGAGCGCGCCGATATACTCGCGCCCCCGCATGACGATCTGCCCGAGCCCGACCTTGCGCTTGCGTCGCAGCGCATCCCGTACCACGCGAAAAGCGTCCTCGGCGAGTTCGTCCTGGGGGACGACGAAGTAGGGTCTGTCGAAATAGATCGCGTCGATCTCGCAATGATCGACGAACTGAACCAGCTCCAGCGTTTTCTTCGCGTCGATCTTGATCGCGTCGATCTCGGCCTGATCGAGCAGGACGTAGCGCCCCTTCTCGTATTCGTAGCCCTTGATGATGTCTTCGCTCTTCACCGGGCCGATGCCCGCCGCGACCTTCTCGTAGCGGATGCGCTTGCCGGAGGGTTCGTGCACCTGATGGAAGGAGAGTTTCGACGCGGATTCAGTCGCCGTGTAAAGCTTCACCGGAAGCGCCACCAAGGACAGACGTATCTGCCCGGACCATACAGGTCGGCCAAGCGAAACCATGACGCGCACTCCCGTTGAAAACGTTTCGCTTGATCAACGACTCCCTGCGCAGTCAGGTTCCGGGCGGGTGCGAATCAGTTTTGCGCGGCGAGATAGTGGACGCTGAAGAGCGCGTTCGCGTCGGTCCAGACGCGCTCCGCCCGCCATCCGGCCTGTTCGGCCAGTGCTGCAAAACCCTCCACCGTGTACTTGCAGGAATTCTCCGTGTGGATCGTCTCGCCCTCGGCGAAGGCGAAGCTCTCGCCGCCGATTGTCACGCTCTGCGCCGCGCGGCTCACGAGATGCATCTCGATGCGGCTCTGCTCGCGGTTGTAGATCGCCTTGTGGGCGAACCGCTCCAGTACGAAATCGCCGCCGAGTTCTTCGTTGATGCGCTTGAGCAGGTTGAGGTTGAACGCCGCCGTCACACCCTCCGGGTCGTCATAAGCGGCCTCCAGGATGGCGATGTCCTTCTGCAGATCAACCCCGATCACCAGCCCGGATCCGGGGCCGAGCAAAGCCAGCAGCCGCGTCAGGAAGCCACGCGCCTGTTCGGGCGTGAAGTTTCCGATGGTCGAGCCGGGAAAGAACCCGACGCGGCGGCCGGGCGGCACTTTCGCGTCGAGATCGAAGGGCCGCGAGAAATCAGCCACGATCGGGATGATCTTCACATCGGGATAATCGGCGGCTAGCTTATCGCTCGCCTCGATGAGGTGATCGCCCGAAATATCGAGCGGGACATAGGCCTTCAGCTTGCCATCCGCGAAATCGAGCAGCGTCCGCACCTTCGTCAGCGCCCCCGCCCCCGGCTCCACCAGCACCGCCCCCTCCCCGAACAGCCCGACAATCTCGGGCGCGTTCTCACGCAGGATCGCGAGTTCGGTGCGGGTCGGATAATAGGCGTCGAGTTCGCAGATGCGGTCGAACAGCCGCGAGCCCTCTTCGTCGTAGAAGTACTTCGACGGGATTGCCTTGGGGGATGCCGCGAGGCCCGTTAGCACGTCGCGCAGGAAGGTCTGCTGGCCGGGAGACAGCTTCGCCGAAGTCTCGTCCCGAGCCGCTCGTTCCGCATTCGCCATGATCAGTTATCCTCTGCGAGCCGCAAGCCCGCAAAGGCCCAGCGCTGGTGGGGGTAGAAGAAGTTGCGATAGGTCGCACGCGTATGGCCATCGGGCGTAACGCACGCGCCGCCGCGCAGGACCATCTGATTGCTCATGAACTTGCCGTTATACTCGCCGATCGCGCCGGGCGCAGGCTTGTAGCCGGGATAGGCCCCGTAGAAGCTCGAGGTCCACTCCCAGACATCGCCGAACAACTGCGCCGGACGGCTCGCATCGGCCACTGCGGGCACAGGCCGCAGCAGGCCGCTGCCGACGGTGTTGCCGACCGCCTCCTGCTCGCGTGCGACGATCTCCCATTCGATCTCGCTCGGCAGCCGCTTGCCGCTCCAGCGGGCGAAGGCGTCGGCCTCGTAGAAGCTGACATGGCAGACGGGGGCGTCGAGATCGACGGGGCGCTGGCCGGAGAGGGTGAAGGCTTCAAAGCCGTTCTCAGTCTCCTCCCAGTAGAGCGGCATGCGCCAGTTCTCGGCATTCACGCGGGCAAAGCCGTCGGCGAGCCAGAGATCGGCCCGGGCGTAGCCGTCATCGCGCATGAAGGCGAGCCATTCTCGGTTGGTGACCGCCCGCGATGCCAACCGGAACGGGCGCACCAGCGCGTCGTGGCGCGGGCCCTCGTTGTCGTAGAAGAAGCCGTCGCCGTCATGTCCGACGGGGAAGATCCCGCCCTCGTATTCGAACCATGTCAGCGCCGGCGCTTGCCCGCGATCATGCGGAACGTATTCGGCGTAGGCGGGTTTGAGCGGGTTGCAGGAGAACAGGTTGAGGATATCCATCAGGATCAGCTCCTGATGCTGCTCCTCGTGGTTGATCCCGATCTCGACGATGGGCGCGATCGTCTCGCGCGTCGCACCCTGCGCGCTCGTGAGAAGGCGCGTCATCGCATCCGTCACATAAGCCCGATAATCGGCCACTTCCGCCACCGTGGGCCGCGTGATCAGCCCGCGCTGGAACCGCGGGTGACGCGCGCCGGCGGCTTCGTAATACGAGTTGAAGAGATAGGCGAATTGCGGGTGCTTTGGCTCGTAGCCAGCTAGATGCGGCACGAGGAGGAAGGTCTCGAAGAACCAGCTGACATGCGCCAGATGCCACTTCGTCGGGCTGCAATCGGCCATCGACTGCACGACCTGATCCTCGGGGGCGAGCCGCGCCGCCAGCGCCTCGGAGCCCTCGCGCACGCGCGCGAACCGCTCGGCCAGAGTGGCCAACAGATCATCGTTCGCCGCGGTTTTCGCTGCCTCGAGGCTGATCGCGTGGACGTTCATCGCCAACTCCTGCGCTTCCGGTTTGTTTTGTTTCTTTACGAGGCACTACCAAAAGAAGATCAGGAGGACAACGAGGAGCAGGATCACGCTGATCACGGACCAGATGATGATGCCGCGCACATGCTGCTCGACCCGCGCCGGATGCTCCGGCTCGTAAAGCTCCTCCGGCACACGCTTCCGGCGATGCTGACTGTTCTTGCGATACTGCCAAGTTTGATATGACGCATAGGCGATCGCAACTGCCAGGAGAATTGGCATCAAGACCGTCGAAATTGCCCAGAGGTAGCCGCTGGCGCCTTCCATAAAACTTGCTCCTTCGTCTCCTTGGTCAACCCGAAGGCGGCTGCGCGGTTCCGCCAAGTTCGCCGGAAATTCAACCGCTGCCGGCTCCCAGCAACTCGCGCAGGCTGGAAAGGAAGCTGATCAGCGCCTGCTCCGGATCGTCCGCCTCTTCCGTCAGCACGGTGATGCCCCAGCTGTCGAGGATCGCCTCCTGGACGGGGCTCGGATTGGCCATGAAGACGTATGAGCGCGGGCGGTCGCGCTCGTAGCCCGAGTGTTTCCAGGTCTGCCAGAGCTTGTGCAGGAGCAGCCGGATGTTCGGGTCCGTCATGCTGTAGCCGATGAAGAGCACGGTGCGGCCAAGCGCATCGGCGCGCAGCTTGACGTCGAGGGGGCTGTCGAAGGAGAGGCGGCTGAAGTAGTCGCTTTCCGTCAGGACGAGGGAGCGATCATCCTCGAAATCGCCGTGGAACTTCACGATTTGCGTGTCCGTCCCCGTCGCGAAGGTCAGATCCTTCGCGTTCGCGATCTTGACGAAGGGCCGCTCGCGCAGCTCATAGGCGACCTCGAGGTTTCGATCGTAGTTGGTGGTGTAGATGATCGGGAAATCGAGCTCGACGATGAGATCGTGCAGGCGCGATTCCCGTACACGCTCCGGCGATATGGCCCAGCGCCGGTCCATCCAGCTGCGCAGCGGGCCGATGCTGCCGCGCGTCAAGCGATAATACTCCGCCAGCGTCTGATAGCCCGTTCCGTTCTTCGCCCCGATCTCGTCCTCGGCGACCCCCAGTTCCTCGCACATATGCGCGATCAGATCCCGCCATGAGGGCAGCCCCACGCTCATCGAGACGCCCGCGCCCGCAAACAGGATCGCCTGCCGCATCTCGATCGCACGCGCAAGATCCCTGATACCGTACGCCATCTCGCACCCTCACGAGCCGAAGGGCGGCGCGTAGAAGCAGCGCATCACGTTCTGGTCGGGAAAGAGGCAGGCGTGAAAGCCATCGTCCTCCGATTCCAACACATCACCATAGGCGACGACGTGGACCACGCTCGAGCGCACCATGAGATGATCGCCGGGGTGCAGCGTCACCCGGTAGCCCTCCTCGGTGATCTCGACGGAATCGAACGGCACCGGGGCGCAATCACGCCCGCTGCAGCAGACGGGATCATACCAGTTGTGGGCGAGTGCCGAGAATGTTGCGCCGATTGAAATCAGCAGGACGACAATGATCCGAAGCATGGCCACTCCATGTAACTGTCTAGATTCATGGCAATTGAATAACCACGAGATCGAGCTCACGGAACGCGATACACGTTCCTCAACCGAGATACGGCTTGTTGGTTTCAGGTCAGGCAGTCGGAAATTATGGAGAGCATGAGTTCCGCCACGATTTATTTGAACAAGAATTAACAAGAATAGAAATATTGGTCAGTGACTTGACGGTATGAGATGTTTTTATAGCAAAGCTGGAACCTAATTCCTGAGTTTTTGTTTGAGTGTGCATCGTTAAATACGGAGGAATGAAAATGATTCGTACCACTTTGCTTTCTGCAGCTGCCTTCAGCTTGGCGCTTGCAGCTCCGGCATACGCGCAGATGGCCGGTCCGGCCGATATGGACCAGGTTCGCGAGAAACTCAGCGAGGCCAATATCGAAGAGCGCCGCGACTTCGGCGGGAAGCTCGTGCGTGCCACGACCGAAGACGGCGCCAGCGTTTTCATGCTGGTGAGCCCGCGCGACCTGACCACAGAGGATGAATTTGCGCTCTCTGCGGACGAGATTCGCGAGCGCTTTGAAGATGCGGGCTTCACCGCCGTGCAGATCATCGAGGAAGCCGAATTCGTGGTCGGCGATCTCGACGACAACTACTCCGTCATCGTCATGCGCGGCGACGACGTGCGCGATCCGATGGCTACCGGCACCGTTCCGCCGCCCACTCCGGGCATGGATACGGCTCCGGGCGCGGCTCCCGGCGCGGCCCCGGGCGCTCCCGACACGGCTCCCGGCGCAGCACCAGGCGCGACCCCGCCTCCCGGCGGCACGCTCGACACTCCGACGCCCGGCGCGCCCCCGCGCGTGCAGTAAACTGCGGCTATTGCCGAAAATGAGCCGGGGATGGGGAACGCCATCCCCGGCTTCTTCGTTCGCAGCCGACAGCTTCAGTGACAGGTGATGCATGACGAACAAGTCGATGATCGGCAAGAACGGGGACCGCGATCGCGCGCCGAAAAGTTCCCGGAACGAGACGCCTCGCGGCAGCAAGACCCCGACAAACGAGACTTCCCCGGATTCGCCGCAGCTCAAGCCCGAGCTCGACGAGCCCCGGACGGGATTGCAGAAGCCGGCGAAGGGCCGACCGCAGGACCCCTGAACAGAAAACGGTCCATCCCGCGCGCCTCGCGCGGAACTTCATCTTCCGCCGGAACCCTCCAAACCTGCGGACGTTGAAGCTGAGTTTTCGCTTTGCGTCGGGAAAGTGTGATGCCGCATCGATTTCTGATTACCGGAGGAATGGGATTCATCGGGCAGGCGCTCTGCCGCGAGCTTCTCGGCAGGGGATATGAGGTCCGCGTGATCGACAGCCTCGTGGAGCAGGTCCACGGGGACAACCCCGGCGAACACCCTTCATCCGACTATGAATTCATCCACGCCGACCTGCGCGACAGCGATGCCGTCAAGCGCGCTATCACCGGTATCGACGGCGTCTTCCACCTCGCAGCCGAGGTCGGCGTCGGGCAGAGCATGTACGAGATCGAGCGCTATGTCGGCGGCAACGAGGGCGGTACTGCGGCGCTCCTGCAGGTGCTCATCGACAACCCGGTCGAGCGCATCGTCGTCGCCTCCTCCATGAGCGTCTATGGCGAGGGGCTGTATCGCACGAGCGCAGGCGAGACCGTCGAGGATGCGGGCCGGGATCCCAAGCGCGTCCGGGCGGGTCTCTGGGAGACGATGCGGGACGGCGAGGTGCTGGAGCCGATCCCGACCAATGAGGGCAAGCGGATCAACCTCGCCTCGATCTACGCGCTCACGAAATACGCGCAGGAGCAGGCGGTGATGATTGCCGCTCCCGCCTACGGCATGGACGCCGTGGCGCTTCGGCTCTTCAACGTCTTCGGCCCCGGCCAGGCGCTCTCGAACCCCTATACCGGGGTGCTCGCCAACTTCTGCTCGCGGCTGATCACGGGCCACCCGCCGACGATCTTCGAGGATGGCGAACAGAAGCGTGATTTCGTGCATGTGGAGGACGTCGCCCGCGCCTTTCGGCTCGCGATGGAGACGGGGCCCGCCAACCGCGAGATCGTCAATATCGGCAGCGGGCGATCCTACACCATCAGGCAGGTGGCGCAGGAGACGGCGCGGGCGCTCGGGCGGGATATCGAGCCGGAAATCCTGAACAAGGCGCGGATCGGGGATGTGCGGCATTGCTTTGCCGATATCACGAAGGCGCGCGACCTGCTCGGCTTCTCGCCGACCCGCAGCCTGCAGGACGCGCTGCCGGAGCTTGCCGACTGGGTCGCGTCGCAGAACGCCGTCGATCGGGGCGCGGAGATGCGCCGGCATCTCGAGAAGCGGGGGCTCGTCTCATGAAACGGGCGCCAGAGCAGACGACGTTTGGTTTCGCGGAATGGTTCAGGCCCGGCGAGATCGAGCGCGTTCGGAGCGCCGTCGAGGGCATGAAGGCCGCCCGGGCCACGCGGCTTCGCACGCATCTGTCCTGGGCCGATTTCCATACCGACGAAGGGCCCGGCTGGTACGACTGGCTGATCCCGACGCTCGGTCGCGAATTCGACCTGCTCCCCTGCATCCACTACACACCCCCCTCGATCTCGCGCACCGGCACCGCAGCCGGACCGCCGAAGCGGCTCCAGGATTACGCCGATTTCATCGACCAGATCCTCAGCCGCTACGGCGAACACTTCACCCATGTCGAGATCTGGAACGAGCCCAACAACCTGCTCGACTGGGATTGGCGCGTCGATATCGACTGGGAACTGTTCTGCGAGATGGCCAACCAGGCCGCCTACTGGATCAACCAGCGCGGCTGGAAAGCGGTGCTTGCCGGTCCCTCTCCCTTCGACGAAAACTGGCTCGACCTGATGGGCCAGCGCGGGCTGCTGGCGCAGATGTCGGCTGTGGGGCTGCACGGCTTCCCGGGCACCTGGGACAGCGAACACGCGACCTGGATCGGCTGGGACCGCCTGATCACGCGGATGCGCGCGATCATCGATCGCTACAATCCCGACGCCGAGATCTGGATCACCGAGGCCGGCTACGCCACCTGGCGCCACGACGAGATCGAGCAGGTGCGGCGTTTCCTCGAGGCGCTGCGCGCGCCGGCCGAGCGGCTCTACTGGTATGGCTGGCAGGATATCCCGAGCGACATCGCCGTTCAGGAGGGCCTGCGCTTCGACGATCGCCACTACCATATGGGCATCGTCAAGCCGGGCGGAGAACGCAAGCTGCTCGGGCGTTTGCTGGAGACGGGCGGCGTCGGGAAGGCGCGCGACGTCGCTTCCATGGCCTCGCCCTCGCTGGCGCGGAAGAAGAAGGCGATCGTCATCGTCGGCGGGGCGGGCTTCATCGGCTGCAACCTCGCCGACAGCTTCCTGCGCGACGGCGACGAGGTGATCGTGGTCGACAGCCTCAAGCGCGACGGGGTCGAGCATAACCTGCTCTGGCTCAAGGAGGAGCACGGCGAGCAGGTCCACTCCATCCTCTCCGACGTGCGCGACGCGCATGCGATGAGCGACGTCGTAGCGGATGCCCGCGCCGTCTTCCACATGGCGGCGCAGGTCGCCGTGACGACGAGCCTGAGCGACCCCGCCGGCGATTTCGCGGTCAATGCGCAGGGGACGCTGAACGTGCTGGAAGCCATCCGCTGCAGCGGACGCCGCATTCCCCTCGTCTTTGCCTCGACGAACAAGGTCTACGGCAATCTCGGCGCGATGCCCGTCACCGAGTCGCAGGATCGCTACCGCCCGCCCGCCGCGATCGAGACAAGCGGCATCGGCGAGGATTGGCCGCTCGATTTCTGCACGCCATACGGCTGCTCGAAGGGAGCCGCCGACCAGTATGTGCAGGATTACGCGAAGTCCTTCGGCCTCCCCACCGCCGTGATGCGCATGAGCTGCGTCTACGGCCCGCGCCAGTTCGGCACGGAGGATCAGGGCTGGGTGGCGCATTTCCTGATCCGCGCGCTCAACGGCGAACCGATCGTGATCTACGGAAACGGCAAGCAGATTCGCGACGTTCTTCACGTCAGCGACGCCGTCGCCGCCTATCGCTGCGTCCTCGCCAACATCGAAAAGCTCTCCGGCCAGGCCTTCAATCTCGGCGGCGGGCCGGGGAACGCGGTCAGCCTGCGCATGGTGCTGGATGAAATCGCAGCGATCACGGGCCGGATTCCGGAGGTTTCGCACGAGGACTGGCGCGCCGGGGATCAGGCTTATTTCGTCGCCGATACGCGCAAGCTCGAAGGCGCGGTGCAGTGGCGCGCGCGCATGGGCTGGCGCGAGGGGCTGCGCGATCTTGCCGCCTGGCTCGATACACAATCGCCGGGGAACGCCCGAGCCGCGTCAGCGCAGCGCGTGCCCCTGATCAGGAGATCGTCCGCATGAGAGTAGCGCTCGTCAACCCCGCCTGGAACTACGACGGCAGCATCTATTTCGGCTGCCGAGAGGAGCATCTGCCGCTGGAGCTCGGCTATTCGAAGGCGCTGCTGGAGCGCGCCGGTCACGAGGCAGCGATGTTCGACGGGCAACTCCAGGGGCTCGACAATGCGGCGCTGGCGCGGGAGGTCGCGGCCTTCGCGCCCGAGATCACCGTGGTCACGACGGCCCCGACCTACCTGTTCTGGCGCTGCGCCCCGCCGGAACTGCGGATCCCGCGTGATTTTCTCGCTCAGCTCGACGGGCGCGGCGGGCGCACGATCGCCGTCGGCCCGCACGCCTCGGCGACGCCGGGCATCACGCTGCGCAAGCTCGGCTGCGACATCGTCGTGCGCGGAGAATGCGAGGAGACGGTTGCGGCGCTGGCAGACAATCCCGACTGGAGCGCGATCCCCGGGACCGCGCGGATCGTCGATGGCGAGGTCCGGCTGTGCGGTCCGGTCCAGGCGAGCCGGTTCGTCGATCATCCGGCGCTCAGCTGGCCCGCAGAATGGCTCGCCGCCCACAAGCACCATCATCACCGCTTCGGGAGCGAGGGCTGGGGATACGGCGCAGAGGTCGAGGCCTCGCGCGGTTGCCCTTATGATTGCGCATTCTGCGCCAAGATCGACTTCCGCGACAAGTATCGCCGCCGCAACCTCGACGCCGTGCTGACCGAGATCGACGGTCTCATCGCAGCGGGCGTCGGCTACATATACTTCATCGACGAAATCTTCCTGCCGCAGAAGGCGCTGCTCGAAGCCCTCGTCGAGCGAAACGTCGAATTCGGCGTGCAGACGCGGATCGATCTCTGGAAGCCGGAGCTGCTCGAACTGCTCGGTCGCGCCGGCTGCGTCTCCATCGAGGCGGGGCTGGAGAGCCTCACCATCGAGGGACGCGAGGCACTGGCCAAGCGCTGCCGTCTCGATACGCCGGAACTCGCCGCCCTCCTGATCGAGGCCCGCCGGCATGTCCCCTTCGTGCAGGCCAATCTCATCGGCTGCATCGAGGACGATCAGGCGCTGGTCGATCACTGGCGCAATCATCTGATCGAGCGCGGCGTCTGGGCCAACGACCCGGTGCCGCTCTACCCCTATCCGAGTTCGCCGAGCTACCGCGCGCTCTGGGGCGAGCCGGACGATCACGCATGGGAGCGGGCGCACGAGCATTATCTCGGCGCCTTCGACGCCTTCAGCGACATCCAGGAAGAGCGCCCCCTCCCCTTGTCGCATCTGGAGGACCAATGTTGTCGAACAGGATGAGCAAGCCGGATCACGTCCTGATCACGCTCGACGCCGTAGGCGGCGTCTGGCGCTATGCCGTCGATCTCGCACGCGGCCTCGGCGCCATCGGCACGCGCACGACGCTGCTCGGCTTCGGCCCGCCTCCAACCCGCGAGCGTGAGGCGGAGCTCGAAGCGATAGATACCACGCAGCTCGTCTGGAGCGATCAGACGCTCGACTGGATGGCGGCTCACGAGGACGAACTCGCAGGCATTGCCCCGGTGATCGAGGAGATAGCCGAGCGTTACGGCGTCGATCTCCTGCACCTCAACCTCCCCTCGCAGGCCAGCAGTCTCTCGCGCAAGCGCCCCATCGTCGTCGCCTCGCATTCCTGCGTCGTGACCTGGTGGGCGGCGATGCGGCGGGAGGCGTTGCCGGAGAGCTGGCGGGCGGCGCGCGATCGCAACCGGCGCGGGTTCGACGCCGCAGACATCGTCATCGCGCCGAGCGGCAGCCATGCGGAGGCGCTGGAGCAGGCTTACGGCCCGATCGCAGATCTCGATGTCGTCTACAATTCAGCGACTGCGGACAATGCGCCGCCCGAGGCGAAGGAGCCTTTCGCGCTGGCGGCGGGGCGTTGGTGGGACGAGGCGAAGAACGCTGCCGCCCTCGACGCTGCAGCAGCCTTCGCCACGACCCAGATCCGCCTCGCCGGCTCCGTCCGCGCACCGAGCGGCGAGGAGTTCGGGGTCCGCCACGCGCGGCTGCTGGGCGAGATCCCGGCAGCAGAGGTCCGCGCGCTCATGCGCCGCGCGGCGATCTTCGCCTCGCCCGCCCGCTACGAACCCTTCGGCCTCGCCATCCTCGAGGCCGCGATGAGCCATTGCACCCTCGTCCTCGCCGACATCCCGACCTTCCGCGAGCTGTGGGACGGGGCTGCGATCTTCGTTGCCCCCGACGATCCCGCTGCTCTCGCCCTCGCGATCGATTGGCTCGCCGAGAACCCGGATCAGGCACGCGATTGGGGCGCGCGGGCGGCGGATCGCGCGCGGGGATTCACGCTCGAAGCGCAGGTCTCCCAGATGCTCGACGCCTATGCGCGGGCTGTCGAACACCATCGCTTTGAAACCGCCCGGATTGGATGACATGAACTTCCTCTTCTACGTCCACTCCCTCGCCTCCGACTGGAACCACGGCAACGCCCACTTCCTGCGCGGCGTGATGCGCGAACTGATCTCGCGCGGGCACCAAGTGACGGCGCTCGCTCCCGAGGACGCCTGGAGCCGCCAGAACCTGCTTGCGGATCAGGGGCCCGGCGCGCTCGCCGATTTCGCGGGGCGTTTCCCGGAACTGACGGAAGTGCTCTACGGCCCGGGTTTCGATCACGAGGCCGCGCTGGCGCAGGCGGATGTCGTTCTCGTGCACGAATGGACCGACCCGGATCTCGTTGCCGCGATCGGCAAGGCAAAGCGCAACGGCGGGCGCTTCACGCTACTTTTCCACGACACGCACCACCGCGCCGTCTCGCAGGAGCGCGCCATCGCAGATCTGATGCTGTCGGATTACGACGGCGTCCTCGCCTTCGGCGAAGCCCTGCGGGAGCGCTATGTCGCCAACGGCTGGGGCAGGCGCGCCTTTACCTGGCACGAGGCGGCGGACATCCGGCTGTTCAAGCCGCTCGGGGCGGAGAACACCGGCGATCTCGTCTGGATCGGCAACTGGGGCGACGACGAGCGCAACGCGGAACTGCGCGAGTTCCTGATCGAGCCGGTGCGTGCAACCCGCGCCCGCGCCGTGGCTCATGGCGTGCGCTATCCGCCCGAGGCTATCCGCGAGATCGAAGCCGCCGGGATCGCCTATCGCGGCTGGATCGCCAACACCGAGGTACCCCGCGAATTCGCCCGTCACCATGTCACCATGCACATCCCCCGCCGCCCCTATGTCGAGGCGCTGCCTGGCATCCCGACGATCCGCGTCTTCGAGGCGCTGGCCTGCGGCATTCCGCTGCTCAGCGCCCCCTGGTCGGATTCCGAAGGGCTTTTTCGCATCGGCGAGGACTTCCTGATGGCGCGGGACGGAGCCGAGATGACACAGCTCCTGCGCGAAATCCTGATGGACCATGATCGCGCCGCCGAACTCGCGCGCTCCGGCCTCAACCGCATCCTCGACCGCCACACCTGCGCGCACCGGGTCGATGAACTGCTGCAGGTCGTCGAGGATTTCGAGTCGCAGAAACCCCGCCGCGTGGAGCTTCTCTCATGAAGATCGCCTTCTACGGATCAAGCCTCCTCTCCTCCTACTGGAATGGTGCGGCGACCTATTATCGTGGGCTGCTGCGCGAGCTCGCGACCTTCGGGCACGACATCACCTTCTACGAGCCCGACGCATTCGACCGACAAAAACACCGCGATTTCGAGGTTCCCGACTGGTGTCGCGTCTTCGTCTACGAGGCCCGCCCGGATGCGCTTTCGCACGTCATCGCGGAAGCATCCGACATGGATGCCGTCATCAAGGCGAGTGGCGTCGGCTATGAGGACGAGGCGCTGCTCACGGGCCTGATGCAGGCCGCGCGACCGGACGCCCTGCGGATCTTCTGGGACGTCGATGCCCCGGCGACGCTGGCCGAGATGGCGGCCGATCCCGGGCATTACCTGCGCAGCGCGCTTCCCGATCTCGACCTCGTGCTGACCTATGGCGGCGGCGACCCGGTCGTCCGGCGATACCGCGATTTCGGCGCGCGAAGTTGCGTCCCCATCTACAACGCGCTTGATCCGACGACGCATTTCCCCGTCGATCACGAGCCGCGTTTCGCCTGCGACCTCGCATTCCTCGGCAACCGGCTGCCGGACCGCGAGGCGCGGGTGGATCGCTTTTTCTTCGAGACAGCACGGCGCATGCCCGATGCACGCTTCATCATCGGCGGCTCGGGCTGGGACGGATACGCACTGCCCGGCAACGTCACCTCGCTCGGCCACGTCTCGACCCACGAACACAATGCCTTCAACTCCACCCCGAAGGCCGTCCTCAACATCAGCCGCGAGAGCATGGCATCGATGGGCTTCTCCCCCGCCACCCGCGTCTTCGAGGCGGCGGGCGCTGGCGCGTGCCTGATCACCGACGACTGGCAGGGCCTCGACCTCTTCCTCACCCCGGATGTCGATGTGCTGGTGGCGCGCGACACGGCGGATGTCGTCGAGATCATGGCGGGGCTCGATTTAGAAAAGGCCCGCCGCATCGGCCGCAGCGCCCGCGCGCGGGTGTTGCGCGACCACACCTACGACAAGCGCGCCGCCCTTGCCGACAAGGCGTTGCGTGAGGCGCTTTCCGCCAAGCGCGCGGGGCAGGCGGCATGAGCGCAACATCCCCCGACATCGTGATCCTCGGTCTGTCGCTCTCCTCAGCCTGGGGCAACGGGCACGCAACGACCTACCGTGCGCTCATCGCCGGGCTTCACAAACTCGGCTGCAAGGTACTCTTCCTGGAGCGAAACGTCCCCTGGTATGCCGATCACCGCGATCTGCCCGATCCGGAATTCTGCGAGCTGCGCTTCTACGACAGCCTCGAAGAGCTGGCTTCCCGCTACGACCGGCACATCCGCGAGGCGAATGCGGTGATCGTCGGCTCCTACCTTCCCGACGGCGTCGCCGTCCTCGACCATGTTCTCGCCACAGCGCGCGGAACCACCGCCTTCTACGACATCGACACGCCCGTCACGCTGGCAAAGCTCGCGCGCGGCGACGAGGAATTCCTGGAGCGCCGACAGATCCCCTCGCTCGACATCTACTTCTCCTTCGCCGGCGGAAAAAACCTCGATCGCCTGGAGCGTGAGTTCGGCGCAAGGCGCGCACTGCCGCTGTATTGCTCGGTGCAGGCGGAGCGATACCAGCCCACGGGCGAGGAGCATCGCTGGGATCTCGGCTATATCGGGACCTACAGCAGCGACCGGCAGCCGGGGCTGGAGCGGCTCCTGCTGGAGCCCGCCCGCCGCCTCCCCGATCGGCGCTTTCTCGTCGCGGGACCGCAATATCCGGACATCGCCTGGCCTTCGAACGTCGAGCGGATCGAGCATCTGAGCCCCACGCTCCACGCCCCGTGCTACAGCCGCCAGCGGTTCACGCTCAACCTCACCCGCGTCGACATGATCCGGGCGGGGTGGTCGCCGAGCGTTCGCCTGTTCGAGGCGGGCGCCTGCCGCACCCCGGTGATCAGCGACGTCTGGCAGGGGATCGAGGAGCTGTTCCCGGACGGCGAGGCGATCTTGCTCGCACGGTCGAGCGACGACGTCGTCCGGATGCTGACCGAGACCGCTGAAGAGGAGCGCAACGCCATCGCCGGGGCAGCCCAAGCTAGAGTATTGCGGGAACATACGGGGGAGAAGCGCGCCGAGCAGTTGTTGCGATTTCTGAAGACGAGTAGCAAGACCGAAGCCCTTGCTGCAACATATCAAACTTGACACTTGGATCTTCTTCCAGAGCAGCGCGTTCATGAAATCATAGTGCTCCGAAATTCTGCTTTACGCACGGCAATGGATGGACAAATGCACGCGCCTCGCCAACCAGGAAACGCTCCGACCCCTACCGCACTCGTCGCCGGCGGAGCCGGCTTTCTCGGATCGAACCTCTGCGAAAGACTGCTGTCGGACGGCTATCGCGTCCATTGCATCGATAACCTGCAGACCGGGAATCTCGAAAACGTCGCGGTCTTCGAGAGCGACCCGCGCTTCGCCTTCATCAAGCACGACATCTGCGAGCCGATCCCCGCCGACATTCGGGCCGATATCGTCTTCAACCTGGCCTGCGCCGCCTCTCCGCCAAAATATCAGGCGGACCCGGTGCACACGATGATGACGAGCGTTCTGGGGACGCGAAACCTACTCGACAAGGCAGTTGCCTGCGGCGCGCGCTTCGTGCAGGCCTCGACGAGCGAGGTCTATGGCGACCCCAAGGAGCATCCCCAGGTCGAGACCTATCTCGGCAACGTCAACCCCTGCGGCCCCCGCGCCTGCTACGACGAGGGCAAGCGCGCCGCCGAGGCGCTCTGCTTCGATTACCTGCGCACGAGGGATGCGAATGTGCGGGTCGCGCGGATCTTCAACACCTACGGTCCGCGCATGAGCCCCGACGACGGGCGCATCATTTCGAACTTCGTCTGCCAGGCGCTTTCTGGCGAGCCGCTCACGATCTACGGGGACGGCCGGCAGACCCGCTCGTTCTGCTTCGTGGACGATCTCATCGAGGGGCTGATGGATCTCGGTGATCTGGACGAAGCGCCGGACGCTCCGATCAATCTCGGCAATCCGCACGAATTCACGATCCTGGAGCTCGCCGAACTCGTCCTCAAGGCGACGAATTCCCCCTCCGCCATCGTGTATCGCCCCCTCCCCACCGACGACCCGACCCGCCGTCGCCCGGATATCACGCGGGCGCAGCGATTGCTGAACTGGGAACCCGAGACACAAATCGCCGAGGGGTTGCTGCCGACGATCGCGTGGTTTGCAGACAAGCTGACATCTGATGGGCAATTGGTGCAGCGCAGCAAACGAGAAATGTCACGCAGAGGCCACAGAGCCGCGATTTATGCTATGGATCGCAAGTCGATTGCGTGAAATATACTATGATCTAGAGAAGAAGAACATGAAGTAATCCGAAAGTGGTATCTTTAATTTGATCGCATGCGTGGTTTTTCTTATGGCCCGCGGTGAGGAGGGAGTGTATTGTTTGGATGGGTTGACGAACAGGCCAGCCGAGGCTGTATTCCAGATCTTCATTTCGGGGAAAATTGATGACGGTAAACGGTTTTGCACGCAATACACTTGGTCCCGCAGAGCTGCGGCTCGCAAGCGAGGCGTTCGAGAAGGCTCTCGCGGAGGTGGGCGAAAGCGAACTGCATCCCTATGCGATAAGAAAGAGCCTCGCCCAGCACGTAATGCGCAACATTTTTGCCGGAGAGCGCGATCCGGCGCGCCTGAGCGAAGGCGCGCTCGCGAACTTGCGAAGCCTCGAGGCGAAGGAAGTCGTCCAGGAGGTCCGTATTCCGCCGCGCTCGTCGAACGAGAACATTCGCGCGCTTTTCCTGGCGAAAGCCTGACGCCGGTCGGGAGGGCGCAGTCGCAGTCAGCCGCCATGCCGTCCCACGCGAGCCCCTCTGGGCCACGGCAAATAGCCGCGCCTTGCCTCGGAAACGGACTCTGCCCCCTTCGCGTTGTTCCCCGACCTCTCCATGAGGATGCACGGGATTTGCGCATCCTGCCAACGCACGAAGGGATCGCCTGCATGGCCAACGAAACCACCGGCGACGATACGGCTCGCAACGCGCCTCTCAGCGACGAGGCGCTCGCCGTCTTCGCCTTTGCCGCCTACCACCAACTCGAAAGCGGCGAGCCGGTGACCCGTGTCGTCATCCATGACCGCTCCGGTCACCAAGCCGACGGAAAGGCCGTCGCGGAGCTGACGGAACGTGGACTGGCAACGGTAGAGGACGACCGCATCGCCTTTACGGGATCGGGCGAAGAAGTCCTTGGTCGCGTCGTTTCCGCGCTACGGCAGGCGGTGCGGTAGTCGTCTATCCCGCGAAGCCGGCCCTGGAAGGCAGGCCCATCTTCTTCAGCGCCATCACCACGGGGCACATCCCCGTAAACGACGCCTGCACGAGATGCAGCCCGAGAATGCCGGTCAACCACAGCCAGTTGATGTTCTGGTAGACGGCGAGCAGAACCGACAGCACGACGACTACACCGACGATAAGCAGAATTCCTCGCTCCACGGTCATTGTCAGCCTCCGATTTATCGTCTCTCGGCCAAATACCGGACGATTGAGCGTATTCACCGATACTTCTCGCGAATTTACAAGCCCCGACAGCACCCTCTTCCGCCGTATCCCCCGTGTTCCAAAGGAAATGCGCCGGGCCGCGGGCGCGCCCGGGGGGGCGTGCCGGTTTCACCCATCGCGGAACGGTCTTCCTGCGCGTTGAGAACGCTCGTCGCAGACAGCACTCTGATACCTTCCACACGACGACCACCGACCGAGGATGCGACCATGACCAAGCACCTGCCCACCGCCCGCACGGGCCGCCTCAAGCGTCCCGACGGCGCGACGATCGTCTACGAAGTCACGGGCAGCGGCCCGGCGCTCCTCTTCGCGCATGGGCTCGGCGGCAATCACTTCAGCTGGTGGCAGCAGCTTCCGGTGTTTGCGCGCACGCATACCTGCATCGCCTTCTCGCATCGCGGCTTTGCTCCCTCGACGATACCCCAAGGCGCTCCCGATCCGCAGGACTATGCGGGGGATGCGGCGGCGCTGCTCGATCACCTGAAGATCGACCAGGTCGTGCATGTGGGGCAATCGATGGGCGGCTGGACGGGCGTCGAACTCGCCCTGAACCATCCCGATCGCCTCGCCGGGCTGGTGCTGGCCTGCACCACGGGCTCGCTCGGCTTCGACGGCTTCGACGATCCCGCCATCGCCGAATGGCGCGAGCGGGCGCCGAGGATGGTCGACGACATGAACGCGCACGGCATCAACCGGGCCACGGGCAAGGTCTTTGCGGCGAACGAACCGGTCCTGCACAATCTCTATGGCATGATCGACAGGCTGAACGCCGGGCTCGACAAGGAGGAGGTTCGCAAGCGGATCTGGGCGATGCGCAAGCGCGGCCCCGAGGATGCCGCGCGCATCGCATGCCCCGTCCTGTGCATCACGGGCGAGGACGATGCCATCATCGCTCCCGCCGGCGTGCGCGCCGTGGCGCGGCATATCCCGGATGCCAGGGTGGTCGGCGTCCCCGCGACCGGCCACTCGGTCTATTTCGAGCGCGCCGACCTCTTCAACGCCATCCTCGCAGAATTCCTCGAGGGGATCGGCTGGTGCTGAGCCCTACGTTCCCACCCGAAGCGGCGCGTGCAGCTTGCGCAGGGCGGCGAGCGCCGAGAGCGCGGTAATGCGCCCGGTCTTGGGGTTCTCGGACGGGACGTTCTCGATCGAGAGCGTGAACGAGGCTGAATCCGCCTCGACGGCGATGGTGTGACAGTTGCGCGTGACGGCGGGATCCGCCCAGATCTCGATCGTCGTCGCATCCGGCCCGATCCCGGCGAGCGACAAGGCCGCCGCGACGTTCACGTTGGCGGGAAAGCCGGCTGCGGCCTCACGGGCGCTGCCGCTGAAGACGAGCTTTGCTTCGGTCAGGCCATCGACGGAAATGCCGTTCTTCTCCAGATGCGGCGCGCCCTTCAACCCGCCGGGGGGCTTGCGCGTGATCATGCGGACGGAGTGAATCACGCCCTCAGAGGCGGCGGAGACGGCGTCGAGTCCGAGCAGCGCGCCCGTCGGAACGATGATCTGCCCGCCCCTCTCCCGCGCGAGCGCAATGAGTTCCGGGCGCGGCAGCAATGCGCCGGCGCTGAGCACCATCACCTTCTTGCCCGCCTGGAGCATCGGTCGGCAGATTTCCTCGAGCACCGATGCGGGCGCGCATTCGACGGCGACGTCGCAGTGATCAGGGAGCGCGCCGAGCGCGACAACCGGGCAGGAGATCCCCTCCTGTGCAAGCCAGGCCTGCGCCTTCTCGCGATTGCCCACGGCGACGGCGCTAAGCTCGAGCCCCTCGATTCCGTCCGCCAGGGAACGCGCAAGCTTGCGGCCGATCGCGCCTAGGCCGGCGATTGCGACGCGGGTTGATGCCATGATTCAGATCCTGTGACCGTAACACGAGCGCAAAGGAGGCGCAGCCGTTCTTGTTCTGTCAAGGTGTTCTGCTGCATGATGGTATTGGTCAACGGACTCCCGACAATGGGAGGCAGAGGGGGAGCCATGGCTACCTGGATCGCCGTGGGGATCATTTTCGTCGTCGGGAGCGTCGCGCATTACGCCAGCCTGAATACGCGCGTCGTCTTCGCTGTCTGTACGTTAATCCTGGTGCTCGGTCTCGGGACGGACTGGGTGTTGATGGGACAACAGAACCGGGCGGCGAACTGAGCGTCGGGCGGCGTCTCGCTCATCCCGTGGAGGGTTCGGTGCGCCGGTTTGCGGCTCTCCGAACGAGGGCGAGCGTGTCGCAACGAATGCCGGACCGGCGCACGAGGACGATCGCGCTCGCCGCGAGCCAGAACATCCACGCCATCAGCACCGCGGCAGCAGCGCCGATCATCCCGAAAGCGGGAATAAAAGCGATATTGCCGAGCGCCAGCACCGTCGTGGAGGCGAGGCAGACGACGGCATTCGTCTTCTGCGCCCCGATCGTCGTGAGCAGCAAGGCGCTCGGCCCTGCAATCGCCCGCAGGAGCTGGCAGGCGATCAGGATGGTCAGCGCCCATTTGGCGGCGGCGAATTCCGGGTGGAACAGCGCCAGCGCATGCTCGCCTCCAATCACTGAAGCGAGGACGGCGGCGAGCGTAAAGGCGATCGGGAAGATGCTGGCCGAACGCAGCTTGTCCCGGGCTCCCGCCAGCGCCCGGCGGGCATGAGCCTCGGCGAGGTCCGGAAGGATTACCTGATGCGCGACCTGCACGCAGAAACCCACAAGAAGCGCGAGCTTCAGCGCCACGCCGAAAGCCGCCAGCTCGGCGGGGGGCAGAAGGGGGGACGCCAGAATGATGGCGAGATCGGCAAACAGGTTTGTATAAAGCGCGACCGCGATCAGCGGGATCCCCTCGCTGCGCCAGCGCGCGACGAGGCGTCCCGGCGCGGGTGCTACCCGGTGCGGGATCCGCGAACGGATCAGGGCGAACTGCAGCCCGCCCATTAGGATCGTGACGCCGAAGAACGCAGCACTGACGATGACCAGGCCCGCCGGCGCGTCGGCAACGTGGAACCCGACCAGGATCGCCAGGAACAGGATGGGTCGCATCAGCGATTCTGGTACATACGCGACCGCGAAGGCGCGCCTCGCAATGGCGACGCCATTGTTGATCCCAAACAGCGCCAGGAGCGGAATCGCGACGCCGGCGAGCCCATAGACGATCCGCGTGCCTGCGGCCACATCGGGCCAAAGCGCGGCGGCCGCGACGATGGCGGCGCCGGTCGCCAGCGAGACCGCCAGCGCATCCATGAAGGCGCGGTGAACGAACGCCCCGGCCCAGGCGTCGCGCCGGCGCTCTCGATAGCGCGAGAGGAAGCGGGGGACGATGTCGGGATAGCCGAGGCTGGTCACGAGCCCGAGAACCGCCGCGAGGCTCGTCGCGGCAAAGAAGATCCCGAGCGCATCCGGGGCGAGCAGCCGCGCGAGCAGGAGCTGGCCGAGGAAGCCCGCCCCCGCGCCAGCCAGGCGGATCGCCAGCAGCATGAAGGATGTCGAGAAGAAGATCGACCGCAACGACAAGACCGAAACCCGCGCCAAAGGAGCCCGGGACCCGGGCTCCAGCGATCATGTCTTACGCGACGCGGATTTACGAATGCTGAAATCAGGCCTCGTAATGGTCCGACACCAGCCGGTCGAGCAGGCGCACGCCGTATCCCGAGCCCCAGCTCTTGTTGATCTCGGTCTGGACTGCAGCCATGCCGGTGCCGGCGATGTCGAGATGCGCCCAGGGCACATCGTTGACGAAGCGCTGCAGGAACTGCGCGGCCGTGATGGCGCTCGCATGGCGACCGCCGGTGTTCTTCATGTCGGCGAACTTCGAATCGATCAGCTTGTCGTAGACCTTGGCCAGCGGCAGCCGCCAGACCTTCTCGTCGGTGGCCTCGCCCGCAGCCGAGAGGCGCGTCGAGAGTTCGTCGTCGTTGGCGAAGAGGCCCGCATGATGCTGCCCGAGCGCAACCAGTACCGCGCCGGTGAGCGTCGCGAGGTCGATCATGAATTTCGGCTTGTACTCGTCCTGAACGTACCAGAGCAGATCGGCCAGGACGAGGCGCCCCTCCGCATCGGTGTTGATGATCTCGACCGTCTGGCCCGACAGCGTCTCGACGATGTCTCCCGGGCGCTGGGCGCGGCCGTCGGGCATGTTCTCGACGAGGCCGATTGCACCAATGACGTTCGCCTTCGCCTTGCGGGAGGCGAGTGCATGCATCAGCCCGACGACGCAGGCGGCGCCCGCCATGTCGCCCTTCATATCCTCCATGCCGGACGAGCTCTTGATCGAGATCCCGCCGGTGTCGAAGACGACCCCCTTGCCGATGAAGGCGAGCGGCTGATCGCCTTTCTTCGCGCCGTTCCAGCGCATGATTGCGACACGCGCCGGGCGCTCGGAACCCTGCGCGACGCCGAGCAGCGCGCGCATGCCGATCTTGCCGAGCTGCTTCTCGTCGAGAATATCCACCTCGACGCCCAGCTTCTCGAGCTCCTTGGCGCGATCGGCGAATTCCACTGGTCCAAGGACATTGGCCGGCTCGTTGACGAGGTCGCGGGCAATGATGACGCCCTGCGCCAGCCCGTCGCGCTGCTTGGCCGCCTTCTTGGTCTGCTGCGGATCGCTGGTCGCAATCGTCAGGCGACCGCCCTTTTCCTGCTTCTCGTCGTCGTCGCCCTTCTTTTTCTTCTTCGTCTTGTACTGATCGAAGCGATAGGCCCGCAGTCTGGCGCCGAGGATGAGATCGCCGATCGCATCGTCGCCCGCGTCGAGGCCCGGGAAATCCGCGAGCAGCGTCGCCTCGCGCCCCATGATCTTGCCGGCGATCACCGCACCCAGTGTCACCCAGTCGAAGGCCTTGCGCTCCTTGCCGCCGCCGAGGCCGACGACGATCAGCCGGTCGGCGGCGAGGCCTGCAGGGGCGGGAATCGTCAGGATCGACTTGTACTTGCCCTTGAAGCGCTCCGCCGCGGCGGCCTTTGCCACTGCGTTGCCGGCATCCCCGAGGAGCCCCTTGGCGGTCTCACCCAGTCCGAGGTCGTCTCCCACGCAGACGACGAGGTCGCCGCCATCGGGCAATGCGAGGGTGTCGAAATCGATCTTGAAGGTGTCTGACATGGAGGCTCTCTCTTTCAGCGAACGCGAACGCGCCGCATTATCATCCCGATTATCCGGCATCTCTAACATAGCGCGGCAAAATTGCCACGAAAGCCCCTTTCCCACGCGCGGACCACCCGCCGGTTCACGGCGGCGTGAACATCGCGCTCTTGTGCGAGAACCTCTAGCGCGTTAGCGAGAGGCACGATGCGGAAATCCTGACGGAAGCCAGACGCGATTCATGACGCAGATCGAGCGATATATCTTCAAGATGACGTTCAGCGCGTTCCTGGCCTGCCTCCTCGGCCTCACCGCCGTCATCTGGATCACGCAGGCGCTGCGGGAGCTCGACCTGCTGACCGGCAAGGGCCAGACCTTCTGGATCTTCATGGTCGTCACCGGCCTGTCGCTGCCCGCCCTCGTCGCCATCATCGCGCCGCTGGCGGTCTTCATCGCCGCGGTCTACACGCTGAACAAGCTCAACGGCGATTCCGAACTGATCGTGATGAGCGCCGCCGGAATGTCCCCGGCGCGGCTCCTGCGCCCGTTCCTCGCGCTCGGGGTGACGGTGTCGATCGTCGTCGGGATCATGACGATCTACCTCATTCCGGCGAGCTTCAACGAATTGCGCGATCTGATCACGAAGATCCGCGCCGACTTCGTGACGACGCTGGTGCGCGAGGGACAGTTCACCTCCCTCGAAGCCGGCGTCACCTTTTCGTTCCGCGAGCGCTCGGGAGAGGCGCTGCTGGGCATCTTCATGCAGGACCGCCGCGACCCCGAGCGCGTGCTCGTCTACATCGCCGAGCGCGGGCAGGTAGCGAGCATCGACGAAAACTCCTACCTCGTCCTCGAACAGGGAAGCATCCACACACAGACGGCCTCGGCCCGCGATTCGTCCATCATCGCCTTCGACCGCTACGCCGTGGATCTCTCCGCCTTCGCCCCGAGCGGCGAGACCAGCGTATACAAACCGCGGGAGCGCTCGACCGCCCAGCTCCTCTTCCCCGATCGCGAGGAAGCCTACTACATCGCACTGGAAGGGCGTTTTCAGTCGGAGCTCCATGATCGGCTGACGGCCTGGCTCTACCCGCTGGCGATGCTGGCGATCGCCTTCGCGGCGCTGGGGAGCGCGAGGACGACCCGTCAAAATCGTGGTTTCGCGCTCGGCATCGCAATCATCGCCGTGATCGCCTTCAGGATCGCTGGATTTGCAGCCTCGAGCGCGCTGCGGGGCTCCCCCTCGGCCGTCATTGCCGTCTGGGGCATCCCGATCGGGACGATCATCGTTTGCTGGCTTTACGTCTTCCACGGTGAACGTATCGTTCCGCTGCTGAGCCGGCTGAAGAAGGCCCGATCGACGTTCCTCGGCTCCCGCCGGACTGCGGAGGCTGCCTGACATGCTCGTCGGCTGGACACTCGGATCCTATATCGGCAAGCGCTTCCTTGGTACGATCGGAGGCGTCTTCCTCACGGTATTCGGGCTGATCTACGTGCTCGACTTCGTTGAAATGATGCGCGGGGCGGGCGATCTCGTCGACGTAACCAGCCTCCAGATCGCCCGCCTCAGCCTGTACCGCGTCCCCGCCATTGCCGAACAGGTCCTCCCCTTCGCAATCCTCTTCGGAGCGATGTCGGCGCTGCTGCAGCTTTCCCGCAAGCTCGAACTCGTGGTGGCGCGCGGGGCGGGCGTGTCCGCCTGGCAGTTCCTGCAGCCGGGCATCCTCGTCGCGTGTCTGATCGGGATCTTTTCGGTCGCGGTCTACAATCCAGTTTCCGCCGTGCTCAAGCAGAAGGGGACGGAACTCGAGGCGCAGCTTTTCGCCAGCAATCCCGGCGCGACTTCGGGGCGTGACATGTGGATCAGGCAGCGCAGCCCCGAGGGAACCGCGATCATCCGCGCGGAGGCCGTCGTCGAGGGAACGACTGCGCTTGCAGGAATCACCGCCTTCAGCTTCGACCGCGACGGACGGTTCCTGGAGCGCATCCACGCCGCGGGAGGGGTCCTGCGGGAAGGCTACTGGGAGTTCAACGATGCGAGAATCGTCACCATCGAGGACGAGCCGCGCAGCGTCGCGACCTACCAGCTCGCCTCCAGCCTCGACCCGGCGCAGGTGCAGAAAAGCTTCACCCCGGCAGAATCCGTTCCATTCTGGGATTTGAAGGAAACGGCGGAACAAACCGAGCGTGCGGGGCTGGACGCGACCCGCTATCGTCTGCGATATGAGATCCTGGTAGCTCGGCCGTTGCTGTTTGTCGCAATGGTTTTGGTCGCGGCTTCCGTTTCTTTAAGATTCTTCAGGTTTGGTGGAGTGGGACCATTGGTTCTTGGTGGGGTAGCGGCAGGGTTTCTGCTTTACGTCATTACGGAGCTGATGGAAGATCTGGGAGCATCCGGACTGGTCGGCACGACGCTGGCAGCCTGGTTTCCGGCGGTGGTGGGCAGCTTGCTCGGCACTCTCGCTTTGCTTCACCAGGAGGATGGATGATGATCCTCCAGGCGGGACGCCGGCAGGGAGCGGGTATGGGACGTATAGGCAGGACGATCGCGCATCTCGCGATCGCAACCGCTTTAAGTACGGGCGTCGTCGCCTCCTCTGCCTCGGCGCAGGGGATGCTTGGCGATTCGCTTGCCGGCCCGGCGAGCGGGCAGGACGATGATCGCCTGCTCGTCGAAGCGCTCGAGCTGATCTACGACAACGATGCAAATACCGTCACCGCGTCCGGCGACGTCGAAATGAACTATGGCGGCCGCTCGCTTCAGGCCGACCGCGTGATCTACAACCGCAATACCGGCCGTGTCTTCGCCGAGGGCCGCGCCCGGCTGGTGGAGGCGGACGGCACCATCGCTACGGGCGACCGATTCGAGCTGACCGACGACTTCCGCAGCGGCTTCATCGATTCGCTTCGCGTCGAGCGTTCGTCGATCGAGGACGGTCGCCCGCTGCGCACCCGCTTCACGGCGCCGCGCGCCGAGCGGCTCGACGGCCGGCAGACTGTCTTCGAGCGGGGAATCTACACCGCCTGCGACACCTGTGAGAAAAACCCGTTGCGTCCGCCGCTCTGGCAGATCCGCGCGGCTCGCGTGATTCACAACGAAGAAGAGCAGACGATCTACTACGAGAACGCTTCGCTCGAGTTTCTCGGCGTTCCGATCGCCTACGTCCCGTATTTCTGGTCGCCGGATTCCACGGTGAAACGAAAGACGGGCTTCCTTGCACCAAATTTCATCTTCTCCGAATCGCTCGGAACCGGTGTGACGATCCCGTTCTTCTGGGAAACTGCGCCGAACCACGACATCACGCTGCGGCCGACCTACTATTCCAGGCAGGGCTTCCACGCGGATGTCGAGTGGCGGCACCGTCTGATGACAGGGTCGTACAATATCCGCGCCACCGGCATCTTCCAGCGAGACAAGAACGCCTTCCTCGCTCCGCCGTCGGGAGCCGGTGACCTGGATTTCCGTGGATCCGTGGAGACGGCCGGGCGCTTTCGCATCAACAGCCGCTGGCACTGGGGTTGGGACGCTATCGCTGTCACCGACAAGTGGTACATAGACAATTACCGGATCAGGGCCTCAAACCTCTCGACGACGTATGTCCGCGAAGCCATATCGACGTTGTATCTGACGGGCCAGGGGGACCGCTCCTGGTTCGATCTGCGCGGCTACTACTTCAAGGGCCTCGCATCGACGGATTTCCAGCCGCACCAGCCCGTCGTGCACCCGGTGCTCGACTACAACAAGCGCTTCAACGGGCCGCCCGGGCTCGGCGGCGAGGTGTCGATCGACGTGAACTTCACGAGCCTCTCCCGCGAGGCCTCGCAGTTCCAGCCCATCGATCCGCGCAACGCCGCTACGACGGCGACGTTTGGCGGCATCTATCAGACCTGTGCAGACGGCGCCTTCAACAGCGACCAATGTCTCGTCCCGGGTGTGGCAGGGACCTATAACCGCGTATCGGCGCAGGCCTCCTGGCGCCGCCGCTTCATCGACGATTTCGGCCAAGCCTGGACCCCCTTCGCCTATGCCCGTGCGGACGGGATCATGTTCTCCCCCAAGGCCTCCGGCTTCCAGAATTCGCAGACGGCGAACTTCGTCGGCGCAGGCGATCAGTTCCGCGCCCGCTTCACGCCGGCTGTCGGCCTGGAGTATCGCTTCCCGCTCATCGCAAGCGCCGGGCGCTGGGGGCATCAGGTGATCGAGCCAATCGCCCAGATCGTGGCGCGCCCCAGCGAGGGCCGTATCGGTCGCTTGCCCAACGAGGATTCGCAGAGCCTCGTCTTCGACGATTCCAACGTCTTCAGCTGGGACCGCTTCGCCGGCTACGATCGCGCCGAGGGCGGTATTCGCGGCAATTACGGGCTTCAGTACACGATTTCCGGAAATGGCGGCTTCTACGCGAACGCGATGATCGGTCAGTCCGTGCAGATCGCCGGGCGCAATTCATATGCGGCCGGCGACCTCGTGAACGCCGGGCGCAATTCCGGGCTCGATTCCCGCTTCTCGGACTATGTCGCCCGCCTGCAGTTCAGCCCATCCGCCAACCTGTCCTTCATCGGCCGCGGGCGCTTCGACGAACGTACCCTCGACGTAAAGCGGGTAGAGGCGACCGTGAACGCTCGCGTCGGTCGCCTGAGCGGTTCGGCGACCTACGCTCGCTTCGCCCCACAGCCGGATGTCGGCTATCCGAACCGGCGCGAGGGGTTGACGGGCTCGGCGCGCCTGCAGCTCAGCGAGCATTGGTTCGCTTCAGGATCAGTTCTCTTCGACCTGAGCCGCCATCTCGAAGAGCGGCAGCGGCTGCCTGCGGGGAAGAAGGGGAGCCGCTTCGCGGTGGCATCGACGAGCATCGGTCTCGGCTACATGGACGAGTGCACGATCTTCACAGTCAACTACACGTCCACGCCCAAGGATGGCGTGTTCGGGGCCAAGGCGGACAACCGCTCGATCATGATGCGGCTGGAACTGCGCACCCTCGGCGAAATCGGCGTGACGCAGGGAATCGGCAACGAAGGCGGGCTGGGCGGCCTGTTCCAGTGAGCAAGTTCAATCTGCCGATCGCCGTGACCCTCGGCGATCCTGCGGGGATCGGCCCGGAAATCACGCTGCGAGCCTGGCGGGACCGGGACGAACACGGTCTGGCGCCTTTCGCCGTCATCGGTGACCCTGCGCTCTTCCAGGCGCTCGCGGCGCAGTCGGGAACCGCCGCCCCCATCGCGACGATCGAGACCATCGAGGACGCAGTCACGGCGTTCGCGCGCGGTCTGCCCGTCCTTCCGCTCGCCAACCCCGTGCAGGCTGTTGCGGGTCGACCCGACAAGGCGAACGCGGCGGCGATCATCGAATCGATCGAGACAGCCGTCGCGCTGGCGCGTGCCGGGCGGGCTTCCTGCGTCGCAACGAACCCGATCGCGAAGCACGTGCTCTACGAGGCCGGCTTCAAACACCCCGGCCACACCGAATTCCTCGCCGCGCTCGCCGCCGAGCCTGGCACCGAGCCGCCGCTTTCCGTCATGATGCTGTGGAGCGAGAGTCTGGCCGTCGTGCCGGTGACGGTCCACATCCCGCTGGCGGAGGTCCCGAAGGCGCTGACGACCGAACTTGTCGTCGCGACGGCGCGCATCGTCGCCGCCGATCTCAGGACCCGCTTCGGCATCGCCGAGCCGCGTCTGGCGCTGGCGGGGCTCAATCCGCATGCGGGCGAGAGCGGGGCGATGGGGCGCGAGGATATCGAGATCGTCGCACCCGCAGTGGCCCAGCTGCGCAGCGAGGGTATCGATGCCAGCGGCCCCTACCCCGCCGACACGATGTTCCACGCCCGCGCGCGCGCCGGCTACGACGTCGCCTTGTGCATGTATCACGATCAGGCGCTGATCCCGATCAAGACGATCGCCTTCGACGACGGCGTCAACGTCACCCTGGGGCTGCCCTTCATCCGCGTCTCGCCCGATCACGGCACCGCGTTCGACATCGCCGGCAAGGGCATCGCGCGACCCGACAGCCTGATCGCAGCGCTGAAGCTCGGCGCGCGGCTGGCGACGCACGCATCATGAGCGCGATCGACGACCTGCCGCCCCTACGCGACGTCGTCCGCGACTTCGACCTCGCGCCGCGCAAGGCGCTCGGGCAGAACTTCCTCTTCGATCTCAACCTCACGAGCCGCATCGCGCGCTCGGCAGGCGCGCTCGACATCGTCGTCGAAGTCGGCCCTGGTCCCGGCGGGCTCACCCGCGCGCTGCTGGCTCACGGCGCAAGAAAAGTGATCGCGATCGAGCGCGACCCGCGCTGCCTCCCGGCGCTGGCGCAGATCGCGGCGCGCTACCCCGGCCGGCTCGAGGTGGTCGAGGCGGACGCGCTCAGCTTCGACCCCCGTCCCTATCTCGACGGCGGCAAGGCGAAGATCGTCGCGAACCTCCCCTACAATGTCGGCACGCAGCTCCTGGTCAACTGGATCGGCACGCGGGAATGGCCGCCCTGGTGGGAGACCGCGACGCTGATGTTCCAGCGCGAGGTCGCCGAGCGCATCGTCGCCGATGAGGACGACCGGGCGAATTACGGAAGGCTGGGCGTGCTCTGCGGCTGGCGGAC
>Ga0208490_100112_pt1 | contig 65299 bp, 62 predicted proteins | sample SubbioAug_CSWold_FD_184818 | JGI IMG/M metagenome (GOLD analysis project Ga0208490, IMG submission 184818) | Serpentinite rock and fluid subsurface biosphere microbial communities from McLaughlin Reserve, California, USA - CR11Aug_CSWold (SPAdes) | ecosystem: Environmental > Terrestrial > Deep...
ACCCATACGGCACCCATGAAATGCGAAAAGGCCCCGAAGGGCCTTTTCGTGGTAGCGGGGGCAGGATTTGAACCTGCGACCTCCGGGTTATGAGCCCGGCGAGCCCGTGTTCGGCCCCGTTCGGGCGCATCCGGCGCGATCCCGAAATGTACCTCTGACCTGCGCAAACACCGGTTCCCGGTCCGGCGGTGTCCGCCCCCGTTCTGACGCCTCTCGGGGCTGCCGGTGGTCATCTGGTGGTCAGAGCCGGACCTCCCCGACCTCCGTCCGATCAAGCGGGACCGCCGCGCCGGATCGCTGCCAGCCTTTCGATCGCGGCCTCGGTGGCTAGGTCCAGCGTCCACAGGCGGTCACGGAAGGGCGCGAAGCCCAACGCTCCGAGGAAGCGCGTGTTCTGCGTCTCCGAACGGAGACGACTGACCTCGTCCTCGCTACCGGATCCGAGGTCGGTCGGCCCCGGATGCGCGAACACAGCGGTGCCGTGCGTTGCGAGCGTGAGGAGCGCGTCCGCGACCAGGAGGCTCCCGTAGCCCCGGCGTCGGAACTCTGGGTCGACCCGCACGTCATCCAGGAACAGCGCGCAGTTGGGGGGCCACTCGAACAGCTCGACGACGTCCGCCAGCAGCTCGCCTCGTGCGTCGAAGACGTGCTCGTAGTAGTGGGCGACATCGGCGGAGTGCGCGTCGGCAACGTCGAAGGGGGACTCTCCCACCAACGAGTTGCGGTACGGGTCCAGCCCGTACAACGTCGCCATGCCGATCTCCACCCACGTGATGTCGTCGGTGCCGGTAACGCCACGTCGAAGCATTGCCCACCAGACATCGAGTTGGCTGTCGTCCGGCTCACCCGAAAGAGCACGCTCGAGGCTGTACCGGATGTGGAGCAACTCGTCGGTGCTCATGCGATGGGCTCCGGTCAGCGCTGTCGTAGCGGGCCCCCGAGCCATGGTGACGATACCGATCCAATCGCTCCGCCCGCCCTGGCGCGGCGGAGCAACTGTCGATTCGGCTTCTATGCCGACGCCGCGACAAGCCGCAACGAAACACGATCGCCCTCTATGTCACGCTGAGCGATGTGAGGCCCTTCGCGTGTCCAGGCGTCGAGCTCAATCAGGCGGGTTCGATCGCGCTCTCCAGTTGGCCGAAGCTTGCGCGAAAGCAAGCTCGCCAAGCGGTCGTCGTGGGTAGACACGATGACTTGTCGCACCGCTGTCACGCGGCGGAGCAGATCGGCGAGGCCCAAGAGGTTCACGTTGTCGAGGCTCTGAAGTGGATCGTCAAGAGCTACTAACTGAAGCGGAAGTGTCTCGATCGCCAAGTTCAACGAAAGGAAGGTGCTGACGGCGAGGACATTCAACTGCGAGCTGGACAGGACCGTTGCGGGCTCGTCAGCAGTAACACCTCCTGAAATGTCGTCAAGCGTTGTCCACAGCCGCCCACGACCGCGAAATGTTCGAGTGAGGAAGCGCACTGCGCGAAACGAAGGGTGCGGGTCGACGGTGGCGTAGATTCGCTGGAGCAACGGCTCGATGCGCGTCAACTCCGTGCTGACAATGGAACCGGCGGCCTCCCGGAGCGCTCCGATCACTTCGCCTGCCGCCTCCCCAGTCTCGGTTCGGGCGCGGAGGTCGCTCTCCCGGGCTTCAACCTCGGACTCGATTGCGGATAGCTGCTGTTCGAGATCGGCTCGTTGTGCGACCTCAGCTGCACGAGCCATACGGAGGGAGAGTCGCTCGCCCTCGTTGCGATGTTCGCGGAGTGCGTCGGCCTTCGATTGCGACGCAGCAAGCAGATCCACGACCAAGGCCTCGGTCACCCGCGATGCTTCGAGTTCGAGGTCGCGCACGTATTGCTGGCGTGTCCGTTCCCAGTCATCGTGAGCCTCTGCGCGCTGTTGAGCTGCCCGCAGCGATGCGCGCGCCTCCGCGAGGTCGCTCTCCGCGGTTTCGAGCTCCGCTGCCGCCCCCCTGACTGACTCGACGCTCATGTCACCTTCGGTTGGGGTGTCACCTGTCCTCCCCGCCAACTCCGACAGGCGAGCACGCGTCGCGTCAGCGTCGTATGCCTGATCGCATACGGGGCATCGTGCTCCGAGATGGTCGATCGCGAGCTCGGCAAGCGCCTGCAATGCGTCCGCTCGATCCCTCTGTTCGACCTGCTGACGGCGTAGAGCCGCCGCGGCCTGCTGTGCAGACGAGACTGCTTCCGAGGCCTCCTGCACGATCACCTCCGCGGCATGTACCGACGCCTCCAGGGGCTCCAACTCGGGAGCGGCTGGGACGGCGGAACGAAGATGCCGAAGCAGGTTCTCCAGGCTGGTAGCCCGGCGCTGCTCGCGGTGCTCCTCAGCTTGGATCATGGCAAGGACTCGATCGAGCGCCTGTGGGGATCTCGTGCCGAGGGTTTGAACTTCCTCCGCCGGGAGAAAGCCCCGCACAGAGCGCAGCCAGTCGTCAAACGGCAGTTCGCCGTCAGACAGCTCCCCGACCTCACCGAGACGCTGGAGCCGCTCCGTCAAGGTTGCGCGTTGCCGATGCAGCGGCTCGAGTTCGCGGGACAACGTATTGGTGGCACGCGACCAGCTATTCCGACTGGACTCGAGCTGTCGTTGCAACTCGCCGACCCGACCTGCGCCAACGAGTTCGCTGACGACGTCGAAGCGTTGCTGCTCCTCCTCAGCCTCGACGAACTCCCGAACCGCGTCCTGCTGCAGATAGGTCGCACGCGTCAGCGATCGTGAGAGCGCCTCCCACGGTTCCGGCGCTGAACTTGCCTCGGGCCACAGGGCCTCGAAGAGTGTCGACTCCGCAGCGGACCCTGACTTCGGAGTATCATCTCCCACTGCAACGCTGAGATGTGATTCTCCGTCGAATCGTCGCACAATCGTCAGAGTCGATTCATCGGGGCTCTCAAGCACAAGTTCGACGCGGGCCTCTCCAGACGGGGAGTACCTACTTACGAGCTGCGCTTCCTCGGTGCCAAGCCTGCCGATCGATCCAGCCATCGCCCAGAGGATTGCGTCAAACATCGATGTCTTGCCAGTTCCGTTCGCTCCGGCGACGATTACGGCGTCGGCATCGAGATCGAAGGTGGCTGACCGCGGAAGACCGCGGAAGCCAGCGACAGTCAGCGTCTTGACTCTCATGGCGTCGTCCGAGACTCGTGGATCCGTTCGATGATGGAATCGTTGGAGATGAAGGCATCGACGACAATGCGGGTGAGTTCCGGATCAACGCCGTAGTCGCGGAGTAGCTCGGGCAGTCGGTCGAGCAGTCCAGCTCCGCTCGGGCCAGGCGGGTTGACCTCCAGCGGCAGAAGTGGGAGTAGCGCAGTGCGGACATCCTCAAGTGTCTCAAGCTCGTCGCCTGTCGCCACCAGCTTCCGAACCCGATTGGTGTCGTGCCGGAGGTTCGACACCTCGTTGCGTTCGGACGTAGGAGTCGGCGACGAGCAGAGGAGAACGAGGTAGCCCTCCCACGATTTGGGCTCGCGTTGACGTAGGTGTGCCGACATGAGCTCGACGAGAGAGCCTTGCGCCTCGTTCCATTGGCTGTGGAGGTCGTCCCACGTGTCATATACATGCACGGCAACAACGCCGAACGGGTCCTCGAAGACGCGCGAGGTGCCACCCGCGGCAGCGCTGACCTCGACTCTGGAATAGCCACCGGCCAACAGGTATTCAGTTGCCGCAGCAACTAGTTGGGAGGACGTGAGCGGATTGGGCTCTGCCATGTGCTACCCCACCAAACGTTCGCCGAGGGAGGGATCGGCACGGATCTCGTCGACGGTGACGAAATCGAGACCCGGCGCCCCACGAACAATGTCGAACTCCACGTCACCGGCCACAACGTCTTCAGGCGGGGCCATGTCCTCGGGTCGAACGCCCTGCACTCCACCGACGAGGATCTTGCGGACCGATCCTGAAGGCGTGATGCGGCCGATCGCAGCGTGGACTCTAGGTTCAAGGGCCGCCCACCGGAGGGTGCCACCGCCGGAAACAGGGAGGAACACGGCTGCCTGACCCGCGGGCTGGGGGAGCTCCACGAGACCGTCAGGAAGAAAGCGTGCCTCCCGACCGACTGTCCTCTCGACAATGCCGATGGCGAGCAGGAGGTCCACAACCAGGGCGCGACGGTCGTCGTCTCGCGCATAGGCGCTCCGGTCAAGCAGCCACGTCGCCCTGACCTTGCCGGTCGTCACCAGTCCGAGCGCGTAGAGCCGTTCGCAGAGGTCTCTCACGAAGACCGCCTCGTCACGCCATCCGTGCGCCGTACAGAGCTCTTCGCCGGCGGTAGCGAGAACTGCGGAGAGCTCGGTCGCAACCCGTTCGGCCATGAAGCTCATGAACTGGCTCCAGCCCATTCGGATGTGAGCTTCTGGCGGAAGTTCCAGCGCGGCCTGGAAGGGTGTCGCTTCCGCGGGGTCGACGACATAAGCCTGGTGTTGGCTGGGGTCAGTGGCCTTGCGGACCCTCGAAACCGTGTCGGTTAACACCGCTGCTGGGGACCCCAGTCCTGCGAAGACCACGACTGGAGTCGTCATGACGCGGTGGGAGATGGCTTCCTCCCAGTTGCCCTGCCACTCCTCAGCAAGCGCTTCAACCCGCAGTATCCACTTCTCTGGATCGACCTCGTTGACGTTGCGATGCAAGTAGATGACGGAGGCGGCGCCGAGTTCGCCGGTGTTCGACGGGCCGGCCACAACGGTGACCTCCCGGGCTCCGACCGCACCGAGGGCTGCTGTCATCGCCAGATCGAAATTGAGGGTCAGGATCGCACCGAGCGATCGCTCTCTGAGCAAGGCCGCCGCCATCAGGTAACCGTCGTTCGGCTGTGCCATCAGAAAGTCCTGCCGCGGAAGACGCTCGACGACGGGCGACTGCCGACCATGCTTCTGCCACACGGCGCTCGCGAGGGCTGAGAGGTCCTCGGGCGCTGCGCACTCGCCCTCGTCCAGGACCCCCTCCACCACGAGCTGTCGATGGGCCTCCATCGAGTACGCGCTAGCCAACTTGAGGCCTGTGGGCTCCTCAAGGCTGCACCCTGCGCCCACAACCATCGCGATTCGGCCGTCGAATTGGACTGCCGCATGAAGCAGATCGGCAGAAAGCCCCTTCGAACCTGGATTGTCTGTCCCGGTACTCATCATGTCTCAGTCCGCCTTGCGACGGCCATGACATCCCCTCGATGTCGAACTAGTAGCTGATTGAGGGCAAGTCTCACGATGTCCCCCGTGGGAAGGCCGGATGGCCCCAGACGAACAGACCAACGCGGCCTCCCGACGCATCGGCAACCTTCGGGTCGAAGGTGACCTGCCAACGTCGACCGAAGCCATCCTCGTAGCTCCAGACATCGCCACCCTCAGTCTCGAACCGCTGCCCCATCACCGGGTGCGAGGTCAGAGCCTCGCGGAGGCGGTCGAACCACTGCGCTCCCCCGTCGGTCTCGCCTTCCAGTGGCTGAGCAGGCCGCCAAGTGTTGTCGTCGTGTTGGAAGGTGTCGAGGTTGACCGCCGCGGTGGTCGCCTCGGCTGCCGCGTCGATCAGCGCTTGTGCCTGGTGCTTCAGCAGTTCATCGCGGTCGGGTCCGGAAGCGAGGGCGGCCTCGCGGATCGCCTCCTCAGTCTGCGCGAGTACCGGCTGCGCCGCACCGACGACCTGCTCGAAGTCGGCGAAGTCACCTTTGATGCCGGAGTAGATGCGCTCCTCGACCGTACCTCGCACGAGCAGGTTCACGATGTGGACGACGGGGTGCCCCCCGATCCGGTCGATGCGCCCGATGCGCTGCTCGATCCGCATGAAGTTCCACGGTAGGTCGAGGTTGTAGAGCAGGTCGCAGGTCTGGAGGTTGAGCCCCTCGGACATCGCGTCCGTGCCGACGAGGATCCGGTACTCGCCCTCGCGGAACGAGGCCTTGATCGCGCTCTTGTCGACCTTGCCCCACCTGCCGGTGACGGGGTCGTGCACTTCGCCGCCCCGCCCCGAATAGCAGCCGACCTTGCCCGGCCAGATACCGGCCAGCTGCTCCCGCAGCGCATCCATCGTGTCGGTGAACTGGGTGAACACGATCGCCTGCCGCGGACCCCCGTCCGGCTTCGTGTGGCCGATCTGGGTACGCAGGTCGTCAACGAGCTTCTGGAGCTTGGAGTCGTAGGCCGGTCTGTTCTCGAGTGCCTGCAGGAACGCGTCGAGCTCCTCGATCTCCGAGGCGGTGGCGCCCGCTGCTTGCGCCACGTTGAGCGAGGGATCGTCGCCGTCTTCGACGTCGAGCAGGCCGATGAGTTCGTCTGGGACGTCTTCGAGTGCGGTGCGGTCGTCATCTTCGAGAAGCGCGGCGAGGTTGAAGAGCCCGTCGGTCTTCTCGGCGAGAAGGTTGCGCCGCTTTCGCAGCGACAGCTCGATGGCTTTGAAGGACGACGTCAGTCGCCGTCGGTAGACCGTCATGATGAACCCAGTAGCGCGAGCCTTCTTGTCCCCCTTGGCAGCGGCTTCCGTGACCTGCGCGTACTTATCGCGAATCCAGGTCTCGATGCGGTCGTACAGCTCCTGTTCCGCCGTCACGCCGTCCTGACCCTCGTCGAACTCGACGTAGAGGTCACGGACCTGGCGCCGCGGGATCACGACGTCCTCACCGAGGATGCCCGAGTCCTTGTAGGCACGGAGCAGGTGCCGCGTGTTGCGGTGGACGAGCGCCCGCATAGGCGTGTGCTCACGGAGCCAGGCATCCAGCCAGGGCAGTTCGTTGCTCTTCATCCGCCGGTAGGGCTTCTCGTTGATGGCCTCGGCGAACTTCACAATCTTCTTTGCCGCCGAGCGGCCGATCGTCCCTTCGCTGGCCTGCTCCCGGATCGCGTCCTCGAGGTGCGGGTTGTGTCCGGGGAAGGCGGCCGCATGGGAACGGGCGTAGCTGCGTAGATGTCGCCAGTCACGCCCATCGGGGTCCTCGACGACGAGCTGTTCGTAGTAGCGGTTGAACCCGACAGCGCCGCCGTTCGACCATGCCACATCGTCAGGGTGCTCCGGATGCGGGCCCGGCAGTCCGAGAACGGCGAGCAGGTCGTACGCCTCGTGCGGATTCATCTGCATCGGGGTCGCCGTCGCGAGCAACACACCCTTCCACGACTCGGCGTCCCGCATGCGGCGAAGCAGCTGCAGGAGAGCGTTGGGGTCGTCCTTGGTCGCCTTGCTACCGCGACGTCGAGCGTGATGGGCTTCGTCTACGACGACGAGATCCCATGAGCGATCCACCAGGTGCTGGCGCTCACTCCCTCGGCGTGCGAGGTGCGAGGACGCGAGCATCACATCAGCCGCGTCCCAGCGGTTGCCGGGCACCGGCTCGACGTGGTCGCCGGCAGCCGTACCTCCCGGGTGCGGGACGTCCCGCCAAGCCAGCTTCCGCCCATCGAGAACTGGTACGGCGAGGGAGAACTTCTCCCAGAGCTCCGACTGCCACTGCCAGATCACCGAAGCCGGCACGAGCAGGAGGGCACGCTGCACGGCGCCCGAGACGAGGAGCTCCCGGACGACCGCGCCGACCTCGATGGTCTTTCCAAGGCCGACCTCGTCGGAGAACATCCGCGAGCACGGCCACGCCGAGACGACTTTGCGAGCGACGTCGAACTGGTGGGGCCACATCTCGACGGTGGAGGTGCCGATCCCCACGCCCGCGCGCAGCCGGGGGGCTGCGAGCAGCTCGTCGAGATCGCCCAGCGGTGTCTCGGTCGGCTTCTCGCCACGAGCCTCGAGGATGCGCCCGACGACAGCGTCGATCTCCTCTTCGCGCCCCTGCTCGATGAGAGCCTTGCGGGCGAGGTCGGGGTCGGCTCCGGCAATCAGACCGTCGCGTGCGGCGTCAGGAAGCTCAACGATCGCCCATCCCGGAGGTGCTGTCTGCGGGTTCCAGTGCGCCTGGAAGTCCTCCATGATGGGGACGCCGTGTTCTACCCAGGACTCCGACTTCCACGACACGAACGCGCTGTACGTCTCGTAGTTCTCGAGCCAGCCTGAGCGGGACTCGTTGTTCGACCCTTCGAATGCCACGATGCACGGCGGATCGCAACGATCTTTGAAGGTTCCGAACTTCGCGTGGTGGATGCGGTCAACGAGCTCCCGCGGCAAGGGGTTGCCGTCGTCGTCCGCAGCCACGGCGACCTTGAGGTCGAGCTGGCCGAGGGCGACCAGCGTGGACAACAGACGCAGGCGCGCCGGTTCAGCGCCGTCTCCACCGGTCGCGGAGAGCGCGACCTTCTCCAACGCTGACCTGACCGTCTCCCTCAACCCGAGCCCGCGCTCGACGGCAGCAACGTCGTCGTCCGACAGTTGGTGGTTGACGACCAGCCGGATACGCCCTCCACCCATGGCGAACGGTTCCAGTCCCTCGGCGGCTGCCGCCAACGAAGACGAGGAGAAGTAGCCAGCGGCCCGGTCGTAGGCGACGGCTCCTTCGAGCAATGGGATCAGAAACGTGTCGCGCGGGTGATCCGCAGGGCGGTACCGCCCGGAGATGTCGATCTCCTGGAAGCAAGCGTTTTTGCCGGTGGGACTGGGCACGAGTTAGACCTCGAGACTGGTCTGTTGCGCCTCGATGAGTTCCTCGATCTCCGCCGGGAGTTCAACCTTGTCGCCGAACAGCGCGATAACCACGTCCTCCAGTTCCTGCGCCTCCAGTACGGACAGGCCCTTCTTTGTGCGTACCCGCGGGATCGCGTTGACAGAAGCCTGGAGGGTGTCGAGGAAGGCTCGCTCGTCGCCGTAGCCGGAGTCGGCCAGCCACGTGCGGGTGGATGCAAGACCGTCGTCGCGGTAGCTGTTCAGCAAATGGTGGAGTGCATCGACCAAGGTGGGGAAGCGACCGTTGTCGGCCATCTTCGATCGCAGCGATCGGCCGCGGCTGGCCGGCTTGACCAGTTCGACCTTGCCAGCCTTCTTCTTCACGAGGCCGGCCTGGACGGCGTCGTCGACGTCAAGGGTCGACATCCCCAGCTTGCGTGCCTCGTCGTAGGGAAACTCCCGCGCTTGGAAGTTCGCCCAGCACAGGAGCCAGAAGTCGGTTGCGTCGTCGAACTGGGCGGCGTGGCCGACGAGCCTGGACTTGACGAGGCGGTTGACCTCCTCCCGTGCCACTGCCAGAGCTTCTTCTGGCCGGAGCCGGCGGGCGCGCCCGTCCTCCCCAGCTTCATCGGAGAGCACGGGCCAGTGGCTCGAGATGACGCTCAGCGTCGGACCATAGGTCGAGAGCTGAAGGTCAACACCCGTCACGCCGACGGTGTCGCTGAACTCCGCGACCGCGTCGACGGCGGCACGGCGGACGTCCGCTTCGATCTCCTCGAAGAACACGCCGTCGGAGTCAGCCCGACGCTTCCTACAGACCAGGATGATCGTCGATGCTGCCGAGTTGACCTTTGCCTGGTGAAGGGAAATCGCCGATTCGGTGTTGATCGGCCACGACGTCTCGATCGTGAAGCCGGCGTCGATCATGGCGGTACCGAGCACGTCCCACGCGTCCGCGGCCTTGTGAGTAAACCAAACGACGAGGACGCCGTCGTCGATGAGAACTCGCTTCGCCTCAGCGAAGATGGCTTGCATCTTCTGCTGGTAATCGAACGACGCCAGATCCTTCTTCCGGCGCCCCGCATCTGCGAAGCGTGCTGGATTTGCGACCGCCTCGTTGTCCTGATCCGTCAGTTCCTCTCGGAAACGGTCTGGGTTCAGAATTCCAAGCGTGCGCTTCTCCCAGACATAGAAGTAGTTGGCGAGTTCCGAGTACTGGACGTTGTCGTAATAGGGAGGATCAATATTGACGCATTCGACCGAAGCGTCACCGAGGTGGTCAAGGTCGGTCGCAGACTTCGCGGAGACGGTCACCGAACCCGGAATCGGGTGCTCCCCCGGTCGCTCGGAGAGCAGCCCTCGATCACCGTCTGGGTGCATTAGGTCCGCGATCCCTCCGTAGGCATCAAGAAGCTGGGACAGACACCACGACCAAAGCTGTCCAGCTCCTTCGAACTCGCCGAACGTCCATTTGAAGGCGAAGTCGTGACGATCGAAGACGGACCGCATGCCTTGTCGATTGACGTTCCAAGAGGAGAGTTTGGAATTCCAGTTGAGCGACTTGTTCGCGAAGCCAGCCGCCAAGAGACCAGCAACCGCTTCTGCGCGGCCCTCCGGCAGGGCGTCCCTCAGTTCGGGAAGTAGGCGTCGCCACTCTTCCACAAACGTGCCATGCACGAGCAGCTGACGAGGTGAGAAGAACTTCCGCCAGTGGTCCATCCCGTAGATGCGCGGGCGGGGGTCGTTCATGACTGCAGGGATGGGCTCGTCGGGGATTATGTCTCCCGCTGCCCATTCTTCGTTTTCGCAGCGAGCGAGCTCCTTCTCAGCCGCCTCAACGGCAGCGAGATCGATCTTGGTTGGGGCCCGGTAGTACCGAATGCTTCCTCGGCCCGTCTTCTTGGGCCGCGTGCAGGCCACAGCGAAGAGCTCCGGCCACATCCTGTCTGCACGCGCCTCTTGCTTGATGTAGTCCCCGTCGACCACGAGCCCGTCCCAAGGAGAAACGGCGTCTCCCCTGGCGACCGTGCCGTCGTCAGGATCGAAGTCGGACGACGCAACGTCCGTGATGACTCGATACTCGATGTGGCTGGAGGATCCTTCATCGGTGCGGACGGGCACCGGCTCCACCGCCGTCCCCTTGCCCTTCTTGTCGAGCCACCAGTTCGGCGAAAGGGGCACAGGTCCACCCGTCCGTGGGCACGCGACGGCGTTGACCCAGACGTAGGCGATCACCTTCTCGTTGGGTGTCTCAAGCTCGAAGTACGGGGAAAGCCTCGTAGTAAGCCGATCGACCAAGATCCCTCCCCATTTTTCGAGGTCCTCGGTGAGGCCCGGCCCGTATTCAGCCGTGGCATGAAGCGAGGCCTCCAGGACCCCGACTGCCACAGGGTTGAGATCGTTGGCAAAGGTCGGCAGCCCGTAGCGCTGGGAGGTGAACGGGATGCTTCCCCCGCCTGCCGTGGGGTCGAGGACCCGTGGGAGGCGCCCCCATCGTGAGACGAGCAGGCGATGAAGGACGTTGAGATCCTCGACCGTCGGCTTGTTCTTGTACGCCTGCTTCCAGGCGAAGGGGTTGCTGTCGAGGCGGATGCCACGGGCGTTCGCCTCGTTCTTGAGTTGTTCCGCTGTGACGGTGTCGCCCCAAACCCCGGCCAGCCAGAGGACCCACGTGCGGTACCAGTCCTCGTCGGTCATTGACATGCGACGGTCGCCCTTGATGTCTCGACGATGGCTCTGAACGCGACGCAGGGCTTCGGCCAAGCCTTCCGTTGAGTCCAGGAGCGTGTCGTCCCACGGCGGGAGCAGGGCCGCGAGCTGCACACCTTGTGCGCCCGCGAGCGGCCGTCGTGCCCACCAGATGTGGAGGAAAGACAGAGGCGGCAGTGCCGACGCCGCTTGGCGCTCTCGGACCGATTCGATCCCGAGCTCGCGGATGGGCAGCCACTCCTCAATCAAGAGCGGTCGGTGGCCTTCGGCGGTTGTTGGCACGAGTTACTCCTGCGCCAGGAAGATGCGGAGAGCCTTGAAGCGCCGCCGCTTCGTGGAGTCGTCGCGTTCGCCCACGGTGTGCGCGTACCAGTAGAAGCACTCCTCATCGGAGAGACGAGAGATGCCATCGAGGAGGCGAGAGGTGCGCCCCGGCTTCGAGACGCCGCTGATGACGTTCGCGGCGAGTACAAGTCGCACACCCGCATCCTCAGCGAGGTTGATCGGCTCGCGGCGCGTGGCCTTCAAGATGGTGCGGGCGTGTTTGGATGCTCTGACCGCGTCGTTGAGGGCGGACGACGCCGCGTCGAGGCGGTCGGCGGGGACGCGTGCGACCTCGCGGTCGTTACCCGGGCGTCCGTTGGTCTCGTGGATGGAGACCGCGTAGCGCCCGTCGTCGCGATCGGATGCCTCGACCACCAGGCGGAACCCACGAGCTGCTTGGCGTGTCGCCATCAAGCGATCCTTCCCGTGAGCCGCAAGGTCCCGGTGAAATAGGTCGTCACGGCGTCGAACAGGCCCGTGATCGTCGGCGAGTCCGGCTTGTGCGGCTCGTCCAGCACGAACGTCACGGTGGCCCGTCCGTCGATCGGGGCCGCGGACTTGCCGCTGATCGCGGCGAGCAGCGGCTTCACCTTCTGCTGTGCCTGGCGCCGGTCCGCCCCGTCGATCTCGACCGTGATGCCGCCATCCACACCTTCGACGCCGAACTCGATCTCGCACTCGAAGGTGGCGTTGGTGAGGTCCGGGAGCGACCCCAGTAGCAGGATGACGTTGCCTGCGGCGGTTGGCTCGTTCTCATCCACCTCCACCGTGACGCCGACCTCGATGAGACCTTCGGTGTGTGCACCCAGCACGAGGTCGCCGACCCAGCCCTTCAGCTCCTCGGCCGCCTTGGCCGCAGCCCCGTCGAAGTGCTTCTTCCGGTTGATCTTGACGACCGGGTCATCGTCCTCCGCCGTCGCCTTCCGCACGAGCAACTCGTCGAACCCGACCTTGTCGCCGGTTAGGTCGCCGGCTGTGACTGGTTCGCCGTCCTTGAGCACGACCACGCGCTTCTGGCGGACGGCCTCGGCCAGCGCATCCCGTATCTCTTGCTTGCTCGGTTCGTGCCCGCCCTTCGCTTGTTCGATGAACATGCGTACGTCGGCAGCCCCGAGCTCGTCTTCGTCGCCGAGCTTGTCGACCACCGTCACGACGTCGGCGACCCCGGTCGGTGTGGCGAGCAGACCCTCCTCGACGGCTGCTTCGTAGTCGACCAGCCAGACGTCGTCGTGGATGGTCACCGGCCGCGGGGTGTTCCCGTCGCGGTTGGACCAGACCTTGCCGCGTCCGTCGGTGGCGTCGCGCATGTCCTGGACGATCCACGTACCATTGATGACGCCGTCCTGGATGCCCTTGACGACCGGAGCCGTATCGGCGAGCAGGTTGGCCGAGTGGTCGGTCCAGAAGGTCGCGAGCACGTCGGTCGTACGGACGCGGTCAGCCTCCTTGGGCCAAGCCTTGCGCCGCAGCCAGTCGGTCCCCAGCGCCTTGTCGGAGGGCCGGACCTTCTCGTTGGACACGAGTGTGGACCACACTTGGTCGGTCCAAGCCTTGCCTTCGGGGAGAGTGCCCTGCTTGGGGATGCGATCACCGATGGCACCTTGGACGTCGGCGGTGAGCTCGACGTGGGTGAGGTCGCCCGCGTGGGAGTTGCTCGCCGGGTAGTAGAGGTGGCGGTAGCAGCGGCCGATGGCGATGTGTGCCTGCAGCAAGCTGGTGTCGGCGATGCGCCGGATGTCCTTGGCGACCACCTCGCCCAGCGACGACATCTTGGCATCGTCGTCTGCGATGGCGTTGGCGGCGATCATCCGCCGGACCGCCCGGTCCATGTCCGCGGTCTTGTCGGCATCGGCGATCAGGTAGGCGATCCCGTTGCGGTGCTTCCGCGGCTTGCCGGACGAGGTCTTTGTGCGGGCCTCCTGGAGGACGATCGGGGCGGTGTCCGCCGCCTTGTTCGTGACTTCGACCGTGTCGTGGTGCGGGACGACCAGGTGGAGCTTGGGCTCGTCCGGGATGCTGTCGAGGTCGTCCGGGTACACGTGGGTGGCGATCGTTGCGGTCGCCTTGCACATCCGCCGCAGGATGTTGTGCCGCTCGTCGGACACGCGCGTCGGCAGAACCCGGTCGGCCTCCTGGTCAACGACGCGGGTGGCGTTGGCCGCCGTCTTGAAGGTCCACCGGACGTTGTCGTAGTGAAGGAACCACGCCCGCTCGAACAGGCGGTTGAGCGCCTCCTCGATGAGCGCGAAGTCGTCGCCGGGGCGCAACGTGCCAATTGCGATGTCCGGCATGGTCGCACCGGACTCGGTCGTGAGGTCGAGGCTGTGCGCGAGGACCGTCGTGGCCGCCCGGCGAGTGAACGGGCGGTCCTGGTAGCGCTCCGAGTCAAGATGCTTGGCGTGGCCGGGCTCGCCGGTGATGTCGCTCTGGACTACGAGCTGGAAGTTGGTCCGGTCGATCCGGATGGTGAGGTCACGTAGGACAGGGTCCGCGTCCAACGGCAGATCGGCGACGTTCAGGATCACGGCGTCGGATCCCGACTGCCAGTGGTGCGCCAGAACGCGGGAGAGCAGCCGCAACGCACCACGAGTCCGCTGAAACTTCGGGATCGTCCCGATGCGCTTGTCCAGCGTGTCCACGAGCGCCGGGTGGAACGGGTAGGCGTTGGCAATCCGGTCGGTGATGGAGGATGCGGCCTTCGAGGTGATGCCGGCGGCCTCGGCCACCCCGGCGTACAGCTGGGCGAACTCCGTCTCGGCTGCGGCAGCGGCGTGGGCGTCGATGCTCGCGAACAGCCGACGCTTGAGGATGTCCGCGATCTCGGTCTCGGCGGCCGGCTGGATGTCCGAGCCCTTGCGAGCGAGGACTGACCCCACGTCCTTCAACGCCGCATCGATGTCGCGCTTGACCTCCTCAGTCTCGTCCTCGTAGGCGTCCGCGCTCGTGGCCAGCGTGATCACGACCACCACGTCGTCGCGGCTCATGACCTCTTCAGAGAGGTTCTTGAGGAAGGGCGCGACCTGATCCGCCTGATCCTTGACGTCCTGGCGAGCCGACTTGGAACACACACGCAAGTGCTGTGCGATCTCGTCGATAACGATGACCGCCGGGCCGCCGTCGAGCATCTTGCGGATCGCCTCGGTCCCTGGGGCGGTGCGGTGCTCGTCGTGCTCAGCGACCGCCGCCCAGGCCTCGTCGCCGAGTTGTGAGGCGATCTCACCCCAGAGGGTGTAGGTCGTACGGCCCGAGGCGGAGGTTCCGCTGATCGGGTCCAGGACATCACCGACGACCGCCGCTACTCGAACGGCTTCGGTCGGCAGGATGCCGGCGTCGTCGACGAACTCATCGAGGTTGTGAGGGCGAAAACCTCGGCCCAGGTGGTAGAGCGCGATCAGCGAGTGGGTCTTGCCCCCGCCGAACGATGTCTGGGCCCGGAGAATCGGGCTGCCTCCCTGGCCAGTCAGGTGCGCGAACGTCTCGCGGATCAGTTCCCGGAGCCCCGACGTGGGATGCGTCAGATCGAAGAACTGCGCCGCGTCGGTGTACACCTCGTACTGCGCGTCGTTGGCCACGACGCGGTCAAGCTGGGCGGCGAAGTGCCGGTCGTCGAGACCGCCCTGAAGGACGTCCTCGCGCGGCCGGCAAGTCTCAGTGATCGGTCTCAACCAGGTCCCCATGTTCCAGTTCGGCGCGCAGGGGACACGGTGGCCCCTGGTTCATGACTGTCGGTGCACAGGGTAGAGGCCGGGTGTGACGTCGGGTCGGCAGGAGCGCTCACCGACCTCGCCGACGAGTCGGGCGTCGTGCGGCACGGGACGGGGGAGAATCCTCGGAATCCGTGTCACACGCGCGGTCGCTTATCGCGCCGTAAGCACTAACGGCGGGTCCACGCACGCCCTTGGCCGGACTGCGACGGTGAACCCCACGAAGGCGCGATGGGCCGCATCGGCCGCCTCCACCTCCGCGCACCGGCTACGAGATTGCCATCAGTTGCCGAAACGCCAGTTCGATCTCCGGCGGCGGGGAGGCCACGACGCCGGCCACCTCGTCGGCGTCCTCGGCGAGCTTGCGCCGGTAGATCTCGAAGATCCGAGGTGGCTGCTCGGGGTGGCCACGGCGTCGTTCCAGCTCTGCGCGCTCGAAGTACAACCAGCCGTTGGGATCGAGCAGCTTGAGTCCCTGGGCGATCACCCTGTCGGCAGCGTCGAGGTCACCAGCCTCGCGCAGCGCTCGGGCGGCTTCCAGCGCGGCGTCCTGGAGCTGCACGATGGCGCGCTGATCGGCGTCGGCCGCCCACGAGTACGCACGCCCATCGAATGGCTCGCCGCGCACCAGCTCCAGAGCGGCCGCCAGTTCGCGGGCGGCCAGTTCGGCGGGCAGATCATTCGCCACGGCTACGTGAACGAGCGCCCGGTCGAGGTCGCAGCCCACATGCGGCGACAACTCGATCGGTTCGTCTCCCTGGCGACGCGGGACAAGAAGCTCGCCGTCGGGACCCTCGCCAAGGTGCTTGCGGAGCTTCGTCAACGCAGACGTCACACGTTGCGAGCGGCCGCCCGGGTCGTGTCCTGCCCACAGCACGTTGTCGAGTCGCCCCTTCGGCACTCCTCCGGGATACAGCACGAGGTACAGGAGCAACTCCAGGACTCGTGGCGGAAGGTCGACACGTTCGCCGTTACGGACCACCTCGACCGGTCCGAGGATCCGGACCTCGCACCAGGCCGGCTCGGTCGCTCCCCCAGGCGCGGGCGCCCGGTGCCCGTTGGTGCTCGGGTCGGCCGCGTGTGACGCAGGCTCGGAGGCTGGCGCGGCCTCCAGGTCGGACAGTGCGACGACCGGTCCCTCGTCGAGGCGTGTCAGCTCGTCGTCGATGAGTTCCGGATCGATGTCCGGGAGCACGAGTTGGACCGTGCCGCCGTCAGGCAGTCGCAGTCGCCCGACGTGCTCGTTCTCGATCACGAGCACCCACGGACTCAAAGCTGCGGTACCCGCCGCGGCAACACCCACCATGCCCGTGAGGTCCGCCGGCACGGCCGGTGGGTCGATGTCGTGGTGACAGACGAGTAGCCGGGGCGTTCGATCATCGATGACGATGTCCTGCTCGACTTCGTCCATCGCCATCTGGACCTCCGCGGCGGGATCGTCGATGTGTCGGACCTGATCCAGCGATGCGAGCCGATCATCGCCAGCGACGGCCACCTCGACCGGAACCGAGATCCTCGATGTCGCAACCTCCAGACCCATGGCTCGCAGGCGCCGGCGCTCCTCCGCCGGTGGCCCGTCGACGGCCAGTGCCCCCATCGCGCCGATGTTGGCCAGCAACGTCGAAGCACCCGTGCGGCCGAGCGTCACCAGCAACGGCAGCCCGAAGGACCGCTCGGGCCCGCGGTCGCCAAGCTGAGCGCGCCACCCGACCGGTCCGTCGGTGCCATCCTCCGCCAGCGTCCACGGGGTCGGCGGTTCCGGCAGCGCCTGCGTCTCGTCGAAGTAGACGACGACCTCGCCATGGTCGGCGGCCCGGACCAGCACCGGGTGAACGTCCGCAGGGATGCTCAGCAGTAGCGACCCCAGGTCGTTGAGAGGCTGGTCGTCGGCTGCGGCGGCTTCGAGCGTGGCGACTTCGTCATCGACCTGTGGCAGTGGAGTTGGGAGTCGCATGCCAGGTCCGCGTTGCTGCAGCGCCGTCCGGCGCCGCCATCGGATCGTCGCCACGATCCCCGCAGCCATCAGACTGGCCGCGGCGGCGCCAGCGGTGAGGCCCTGCGGGGCGCCGAGGGCGGTTCGGTCTTCGCCCTCCGCGTCGTCCTGCGCGACGTCCTCACCGGCGGGAAGGTCTCGGGACTCGATGGCTGCGCGCCATCCGTCAGCGGCGGCGCTCTCCCCACGGTCGGGCGAGGGCGGAGGTTCGAGATCTTCGATCGCGCCGCGCCAGCCGTCCTGAGCGGTCCGCTCCTCGGGGGCGTCCATCGACGGAGCGTCTTCGTCCTGGCTGCCAGCTGACGGGTCGGCTGGCGGCGTTGGGAGCGCGAACGACTGACCGGGGTAGATCAGGTTCGGGTCCTCCGGAGGCAGCAGCCGGTCAGTGTTGGCTTCGACGAGCTGTCTCCAGTAAGGGGTGATCTCCTCGTCGGTCGGGGCGCGTCCCCACGACTCGGTGAGCGACGTCTCCGCGATACCCCAGAAGTGGTCGCCCTCCGCCACGTCCCACGACCTGCCCGCCGGGGCTTCCGCTTCGGGGCCGGGGTCGGCGTTCGCCTGCCTCGTCGCGCCGGACAAGCTGCAGTCGAGGCCGGTCGGGACGAGCAGACGCCAGCCGGGCTCGACGAACGTGGTCGTCTCGGTCACGGTGTGCCCCGCTCCCACGTCACGCCCAACATTGGCGGCACGAAGCTGCGGTCCCAACGATGCGTCGCCGAGCACGTGGGCCGCGAACCCTCCCCAGGAGTCGCCCTCCCCCACGGTCACCAGCCGCCCAGCGGCCGGCTCCTCCACCTCGACCGCCTGAGCGGCATGCGAGTAGTTCGCGGGCGCCGCAGCCACGATGAACGCCGACGCCCCTACGGCTCCAGCCGCAACGGGCTGTGCACCCGGGCCGGCGACGGCGAACGCCGCCGCCACGAGCACCTGGGCCGTGCGCCGGATCCACTCGGGGGTGGACGGCGCCGAGGGCCGGTGGCGAGCCACCGCGACCACCTCGATGGCCAGCATCCCAACGAGAACCACCCACGTGACCCACGCCACGACGCTGAGCACGTTCACCCAGACCGACGACGGGACGAGCCCAGCCTGGATCGACTCGACCACCTTCGACCAGTCGATCGGGAACGCCGGCAGCGGGTTGCCCACGACCGTGGCAAGGAGTGCCGGCGGCGCAGCCAACGCGGCCGAAGCAGCAAGGAGCCGGACCGCGCCACCGGCCCGTGACCTCACGGTCCCCACGTCCATGCTGCCTCTCCTCCCGTGTCTCGCCGGTCTCAGTGGACGATCACCGACTGGATCTCCTTGACGGCGAAGGTCACCGTCTGCTGCCGAACCATCGGAGCCAGCGCGCCCGACACGTTTCCGACGCCCGGGGCGAATCCCTCGTAGGTCACCGTCCAGGTGACCGACATCGTTGCCGTGACCGACTCGGCCGCCTCCTCGTAGACATGCACGCAGGCGCCTCTCGGTTCGCCGGGCACCTGATCCCAGTACGACTGTTCGTGGTTGTACGGCAGACCCGGCGCAGCGCACTCGAGGACCTCCGATCCGTCACCGGGGTCGACCCTCAGTGGTCCCGGCGAAGCCGTCACACGGACCCAGACCGGACCATCGGAGTCCGCGTGAACGATCGCCGAGTAGCCCCCATCAGCCCACCACCACGTCTCGGCGTTCACTACCGCCCGGACAGTTCCGTCCTCGGCCGGCCGGTCGAACGTGTGCCGGACGCCCGGCAGCGGTGGGTTCACCTGGGCCAGCGCCTCCTGCAGCAGCCCGTCGAGCGGCTCCGAGCCCGGATCACCACCTCCGCAGTCCGCGTAGCAGACCCACCAACTGGTTTCGAAGGTCTCACCAGAGTCGGCGTTGTTGCACCGGAAGTAACCCTCGCCCCAGACGCTGCCGTCCTCGTGCCGCTCGATCTCGCGCCACCAGAGCCACGGACCGCCGTCGAGACCGCCTACCTGCTCGGTCCCCAGCGGCCAGATCGTCTGCTCGCAGCTCACGTCGTTGCTGCCCCCATCGTCCTCGCCGCCACCCTCGTGGGGCTCGCACACCCGGATGATCTTCACCTTGCCGTTCGCTTGGACCTCCGTCTCTTCCGTGCACTCGTGCTCGGCACGGGCTGGCCCAGTGGGAACGGCGACGAACGTCGCGACGAGCACGACGCCAGGCAAGAGGACACGGAGGATCCGACGCGGAGTGCGGCCGCCACGGCGAGGGGGCATCAACATGGCGAGGCCTCCTCGCCGGCTTGTCCGGCGAAGTCGATGAGCCACTGGCCGCCCGCGAGTTCCCACTCGACGGTCTCGAGCTCACCATCTCGACACGCCCAGCCGACTGCGTTGGAGCGCGTTGCCTCCGTCAGCTGGAAGTCCGTGTATCCCGGCGGCGTCTCGGCTGGGGGATCGAAAGGCCCTATGCCGCGCAGTGTCTCCGCGAACCGGTCGGTTACGACCGACTCCAGCTTGCCGATGTCCGGCCCGCCACCACGGCTCTCGTGCTCCACGCGTGCCGCTGCGAAGACATCCCAGGCCCGTCCTGTCTCCTCTTCGATGGACGGCGGGATGCACAGAGCGGGTTCAGCAGCCGCGATCTCCGCCACCAGCCACACATCGCCAGCACGCTCGAACGTGGCTTGAATGCGCAGCCAATCGTCGGGAGGCGGAGCCGTGCCGGTCTCCTCGCCGGTCTCGAGGTCCGTGGTGCGGAGGTCCTGCGACATGCACAGGGACGCCGTGGCCGTGTCGTCACCAGCGGCCACCGGCGGTTCCAGTGCCTCGACCAGCAGGTCTCCGCGGTCCAGAACCCCGAGCTCGATGGCCTGGTTCAGCGCGCCGACAACGCGCTCGGCCTCGGTGGAACCCGGGGCGACCACGCCCTCTCCGGCCGAGTCGACGTCGACCTCCCCCGGCGCCGTCGGAGGCAGTCCGTGGACGGCGTCGTACCTCGCGATGACGAGCTGCACAGCAGTCGCCGCGTCCAGAGCGACCGTCGACGGCGAGGACGTGCTCGGCGCGGAAGACGTCGGCTCCGCGGTCGGATCCGGGATGGGCTCGGAGCTGTCACACGCCGCCAACAGGAGCGCCGCGGACAGCAGCAGGGCCACAGGAGCGGTGGCGGCTCTTCTCATCGGGCTCTCCAGTTCATGGCCGGCATGGCGCTCACGGACCGCTGACCGTTCGTGACGCGCGAGTGGCCGTCACGGTGTGCTCGCTGACGCCCACCATCGCGAGGAGCGGCAGGTCGATCGTGGATGACACGATCACGGTGATCTCCGCGCCGCTGACGGTGACGGTGCCCGCCATGCCGGCGGCGGTGACCTCGGCGAGCGCTGCAGCCTCGGCCCGGGTCGCATCCAGCGTCCCGGTCGAGGGGTCGACGAACCGTGCACCGGCCCGGGCGGCAACCTGCGCCACGTCGGACGTCTCGTTCAGCTCCGCCATGACGCGGGAGCCGTCCGCGACCAGCGCGAACATCAGGATCGCGACACTGGCCATACCGATCAGCCACCAGATCACGGCGCCGCCGGACTCGTCGGTCCGGAGGCGTTTCGCGACGGAGTAGGCGCTCATGGTCGACCCTGCACGAAGGGGTCCAGGCTTGCGCGGCCGGTGACGGTGACCGTCCGCGCGTCGAGTTGGAGGCCGGCCATCTGCGGCGTGTCGAGGGTGCAGTCGATGGTGACGGCGACCGCGGCGCTGGTCGACGTGGTCGTGACGGTCCAGCTGGTGCAGGCCGTGCCGTTCAGAGCGCGGTCAACCAGTTCTCTCGCGACGCCGGGACGCTGGGCGGGGTCACGGACCGTGGAGGCGACTCGGGCTGCGTCATGAGCTGCGACCGAAACCTCACCGGGCGTCTGCCCTCCGGTGCCTGCCCACACGACCAGCCAGATCAGCACCGCCAGGAGCGGCGCGCCGAGGGCCAACTCGACAACCGCCGAGCCAGCTTCGTTGTGATCCGGGCGCTTGGTCATGGTGGGGTCAGATACTCCTCGCGGACGGCGGTCTGGGTCACCGTCAGCGTTCGAGGGAGGCCGGGGACGAGACCCGGTGCACGGACCGTGGCGGTGAGGCTGACGGTCGAGCCAGTGCCGCTACCGGTGATGGCGACGATCTCGGCGGCCGAGTGACGTTCGATCAGCTGGCGTGCGACCGTCTCGCCCTGGGTGGCGGTCGTGTCGGCGGCAGTCGCGACGGTCAGGCCCTGCTGCACGGCCGTGACGGTGGCTTGTCGCGCCAGCAGGTAGAGACCGAGGTGGAGCAGCGCCCCGAGGGCAAGCGCGAGCACCGGCATGATGAGCACACCGACGACCGTCGCCTCCCCGTCCTCGCCCCGCCAGCGCATGTCAGCCGCCGACGGTGTCGGAGGTCGGGAGGTTGTTGGCCTCGTTCAGGACGAAGGTGCGGACGATCGCGATGACCGCGATCGCGATCGCTGCGAACCCGGCGACCCACAGGATGTTCTGGACGATCTCCCCGGACTCGTCCTCGTGGGCGTCGCGCAGTCGCGAAGCGATCCTGGGCGCCAGCGAGGCCGGCGACAGGATGACGGTCAGGATGGTCGTGGCCGCCATGATGATCGGCAGCATCATGGTGCGGGATGGGTGTCTCATGCGGATCCTCCTTGACGTGGTGGCATGAGGTCGGTGGTGTCCGTCACGGCTGCTCCTTCACATGCTGCTGTCGAGCAGCGTGCGGACCGTCGGGTAGATCACGAACAGGACGAGGACGATCCCGAGCGCTCCCAGGACGAGGTCCTGCTTGAGCTTCGCCGCCTTGGCGGCGCTCAGCTGGTTGGCGAGTTCGTCCTGCCGGAGCGCGTCGGCGTGAGCCAGCAGCGCGTCCGTGGGCGTGCCGCCTGCGGACTCGGCCAGCCGCAGTTCGGAGGCGAGTTGGCGGATCTCGGCGACGTCGGTGTGGTGGCCGAGTTCGTCCAGCCCGGCCCACAGTTCGGTGTGGTTGGCGACGGCCCGGTCCATCGCCGACGTGAGGAGTCGGAAGGTCCAGTGGTCACCGGCCGCGGCCGCGCGGCGCATGGCCTGCTCGTCCTTGATGCCGGCCCGGATCATCAACGCCGCCATCTGGGTCCATGACGCCAGCGCAAGCGCGAAGGTTCGCCGGCGCTTGGTCGCCCGGTCGTGTAGTTCCTGGACCGCGGCCACCCAGCCTCCGAGGGCGCCGATGACCGCGGCTAGCGGCAGGAGCGTCGTGGGGGCTCCGACCAGGCCCCCGGCGAGGGCAGCAGTCAGGAGTCCCCCTGCTGCCCACAGCAGCCGAGCCACGACGAAGTCATCGGGCGTGCGTCCCAGCAGCGCCAGGTCGGGCCGGGCGGTGTCCGGCGTCGTCGCGGCGAGCTGATCCCGCCATCGTCGCCACGGCGACTCGATCGCGGCGGCCTCGCCGGCCAGGATCGCGTCCACCTGCCGGTCAAGCCGCGCCAAGGGCGGCCGGAGCCCCCACAGCAGGGCGGTGACACCGGCACCGAACATCAGTCCCGCGGCGATCGCGGCCAGCAGGGTCATCGGCGGCCTCCCGGGTCGAAGAACCGTTCCGGCGAGGGCAGGCGGGACCACACCACCAGCAGCCACAGTGCGCCGGTGGCCGCAGCGGCAAGGGCGAACAGGACGAGCTGCCCGACGGGGGTGGCGTACGCCGACATCAGGTCCGGCGAGGTGACAGCGAGGTAGATGGCCAGGACCGTCCAGATCACCAGGACCGCGCGACGGGTCATGCGCAGGCCCCTCGCCTCGACCTCGACCTGACGAAGGTGATCAAGCTGGTCGTCGGCCCACTCGACCAGCGAGTGCAGTGCGGGACGCAGCCCTCGGGTGGAGTGAGACAGCGCCGAGATCAGCACGACGGTTGCCGCATCGCCGACGTGGTTGTCGAGCTCGGCGGCGAGCCCTTCCAGCGCGGCGCCGGTGTCCATCCAGTCGAGCCGCTCGACGGCCCTCTGCAGGGGCTGGGCGATCGGCGAGTCACGACGGATCTGGCGGGCGGACTCGCGCAGCGCTGACTCGAGCCCGACGCCAGCACCGACGGTCGTGTCGAGCTGTTGCAGCCATGCGCGGGTCGCTTCGAGCACCTCCCGTTCGTGCCTCACGGCGGCCGCCTCTCGCAGCGTTCGAGGCACGAGCACCACGGCGGCCAGCACGGCAACAGCAGCCACTGGCCAGCCGGTGGCCACCCAGGCGATCACCGCCGCTGCGGCGATGCCGGCGGTGCGGCCAGCCCGGGGCAGCACAGTGCTCCAGTCGATCGCAGGGCGATCGGCATCAGGCTCCTCCGTGCCGACCAGACCAGCGACGACCGCGACGACCCCGGCGGCGAACAACAGCCCGGCAGCGATACCCACGACCAGCGGCAGCATCATTCGACCGCCCGCATGCCGTGCCGCCAGCCGTGGGAGGCCAACCACTGGCGCATCCTGACCGAGGGGCCGTCACCCGTGAGATGCCCATCGCGGTCAACCCGGTAGACGTCGTAGATGGAGATCGTGTCGCCGTCGAGCGCACCGACCTCGATCACCTCGGCGACGTACCGGCGACCGGTGCCGGGGTCCTGCCGCTGCCAGCAGACAACGTCGATCGCGTCGGCGACGCGCCGTCGCGATCCGGCCTCGGACATCGTGGAGTGCTCGGCCGCCAGGTACTCCATGCGTCCCAGCGCGGCTCGAGCCGAGGAGGCGTGGATCGTGCACACTGACCCGCCGGCCTCGCCCATCATCGCGTCGAGCAACTCGGCGGCCTCCGAGGAGCGGACCTCGCCGACGACGAGTCGGTCGGGGTTGAGGCGCTTGGAGGCGCGCAGCCCGTCGGCGAGTGTGAAGCCTCCCTCCCCTTCGGCGTTGGGACGGCGGGTGGCGAACGCGACGACGTCGGTGTGCAGCGGACGGCCGTCGACGGCGAGCATCGTGGGGTGCCCGAGCTCCAGCTCGCGGACATCCTCGATCGTGATGATCCGTTCGTTCGGGGCGACCTCGTTGAGCAGGCAACGCATCGTGGTGGTCTTGCCCGCCTTGGTGCCGCCCGCGACCAGCACGTTGGCACCGAACCGGACCACCGCCGCGAGGTACTCGGCGACGGTCTCGTGCAAGGTCCCGAGAGCCATGAGCTGGGACACGCGGCGCAGTGTGAGGTCCGGCCGCCGGATCGAGATGGTCGGGCGGGAGACGGTGTCACGCACCAGCGAGACCCGGTGGCCGGAGTCAAGCGTGATGTCCGCCACTGGCCGGGTCTCCGACCACTCCTGCTCGCCCTCGCGGCCGTACCGGCGTGCGATCCGCTGACCGAGTTTGATCAGGTCTTCGTCGCTGTCGGCGATCGGTTCGCCGGCCGTCTTCGAGCCGTCCTGTCGGATGACCCACACCTCGTCGCACCCGTTGACGTTGACGTCCTGGATCGTGTCGTCCTCGAGGAGTGGCTGGAGCCGTCCCAGGCCCGCCAGCTCGGCGGCTGCCGCATGCCGGACGGTCGCCCATAGTCCGGCCTGGTCGGCAGGTGACAGGTCGGGCGGCACGAGGGTCGGCTGGTCGATCCGGAGCCGACGGATCTCGGCCATCACGAGATCGGCGGCCTGGTCGCGGTCGAACCTCTCGACGTCCTGTGTGTCCGGTCGCTGTGCGTCGCGACGGTCGTGCACCCCATCGACGACCGCGCGGACGGCGTGACGAACGGCAGGGTCGGACCAGCTCATCATGCGGGCACCTCCGTGCGAGTGATGCGCTCGACCAGAGCGCGGCCGGTGCGAAGCAGCGGCGCCCGGGACAGGCCGCGGCGCGGCGGTGACAGGCCGCACAGCGCTCGGGCCGATGCCGGGTCGTCGGGGATGGTCGCCACGGCGGGCCAGTCCAGAGCTCGGGCCACGGCACTGGCCGAGTCGCGCGCCGGATCGCCCGCGGGCTCGCGGACGACCACCTCGACCCGGCCGGCGCGGTTGAGCCACGGGGCCGCCGCCTTCGCAGCGGCGACCTGCTCGACGATCGGGTCCAGGACGAGCCAGACGACACCCACGCACTCGAGCAGTGCGAGCTGGTCGGCCGTCCCGTCGATCCGACCGGCGTCGATGAGCATCGGCTGCGTCACGGCCGGCACTCGAGACGCGAGCCACTGCCCGACCTGGGCCTGCCGCATCACGACCGGGGAAGGGTGAGCAGGGATGACGCGCGAGCTGCCCAGCCACGGCTGATGCGCGACGTCCCACAGGTCCACACGCCCCGCGACGTCCATGGCCAGCTTGGCGGTGGTCGTGACATTGTCGCGCACGTTCAGCCGCCATCGCGCCGCGATCGTCCCACCGGAGGGCGAAGCCTCGACCACCAGGAGGGGGTGGTCCTCACCAGTGGCGGCAGCGGCGGCGCAGAGCGCTGTCGTGACACCCGGGGCGCCGCCCACTGACACCGCCGCGACGCTCATCATGATCCGACCACCGCGAGCGACGCCCGCCCCGCAGTCCCGGCGTCCGCCACCGCCGCCGCGGCCGAGGCGGGAACGGACAGCGTCACCAGCCGGTCGGACGCCACACCCTGTTCACCCAACTCGGCCACGGACTCGACCACGGCCCTCTCGACGAGGACCCGAGGTGCCGTGCCCTGCTGTGCGGACGTGGCGATCACCATCACGATGTCGCCGGGACGCAGGCCAGCTGCGGGGAAGGCGCCTGGACCGAGACGCAAACCGACCAGGGCCTGCCCGTCGTCGACCGGCAGTCGCTCGGACGTCAGCGCCTCCGACAGCAGCTGCCCGGCGGGAAGGTCGGCCGCCCACACGCGACCGACGAGCCGATCCCTGGACTCGACCGAGGCCTGCAGCAGCGAGTCGGCAGTGGACTCGTTGACCTCAACAGCGACCAGGTCGTCAGGCTCCACCGCCTGTCCGCGCTGCACCTCGCCGGCCGTGGCCCAGACGAGGCTCGTCGCCGTCGCCGCGCCGAGCAACGCCGCCACCAGTGCAGCTGCCAAGGCGGCCACCACGAGCCCGACGACGACGAGGAGCGGACGCCGACGGCGTGCCGGCTTCGGGAGCCCCTGGACATCCTCTTTGATCCGCGCGCGTGGACCACGGATCTTCGTCGATGGAGAAGTCATGGCGCTCCCCGTCGCCGTGGCCGAGCCCGCGGCGGCCGCCCCAGCGATAGGAAGACACATTCGGCCCCTACGGTCGGATGGTCTCCCTTCGGTGTTGAGACGGGTCGAGCGGGTGATCGACACATGATCAAAACTCGTCAGGCAAGATAGACCAACCGGCCCTCCGCGGGTAGCCCTTTTCCACAACTGTGGACAACCACGGATCTCGCCCGCCGGCCATCACGATCCAGGAAGGCGAACGGGGGTTGCTTCGTCGCCCTCGTGCTGGTCGTGGGATCGTGGACTCAGGGCGCTGGAGTCGAGGAACTCGACGCGCCGAGCCACCACCAGCAACCTGGACCTGTTGTCACCGTCGGGGCCGGTCCACTCGTCGTGGTGGAGACGCCCCTGCACGGCGACCTTGCGACCTCGCACCAGGTGCTGGACCACGGCATCCGCGACCCGGTCCCAGACCTTCACCGTGACGAAGTCGGCTCCGTCACGACCGACCCGGTCGATCGCCATCCTGATGGTCGCCACGTTCCGTCCGTCGGCCGTCTCGGCGGCCTCCGGGTCATGCGTCAAGCGACCGATGAGCTGCACCGCGTTCACGCCCACTCCTCTGCTCGGGCACACAGGGAGTTGTCGCCGCGACCGGCGGATTGTGACGAGAGCGACCGTGATGGGCGGGTCACGCACGCGGCCCCGTGCTCCTCCGGATGCAGCCGCGGAAGCCCACATCCAGTATCGCAGTGATTCTGCGTGATCGTCTCTGTGGCCGAAGCCACTCATAACGGTCCGCCGGGGTGCTGGTGATGAAGGGGAATGCCCCGAGTTCAGTTCGCCCGTGCGGTCGGCGTCACAACAAGTTCAGGAATCGGCTTGGGTCACGATCGGACCAGACTCCGTCCTTGAATCGTGGCAGTTGCGCGCTGCGACTGAAGACGAGGTGGTAACAGGCCCTCGACGCCATGACGCGCAGCACGGCCTGCTCGTCTCGCAACTCGCGCCGGTCGCCAGTCTTCGCGCCCTCGATCGCGCCGTAGGTGGGCAGGGTGTAGTCCTCCAGACCGACGACGATGACCGCGTCGAACTCCTGCCCCTTGCCCTTGTGACCGTTCAGCAGGTGGACGCCGGGTCCGACTGGTTCGGTGTCCGACGACGGAACCCTCAGATCGGAGATGCGACGAGTGAGCTCCTCCGCGGTGTCGACGTCCAGCACCGCGAGAGCGTCGTTGATGGCTCCGAACAAGTCGAAGTCGTCGTCTGGTACCTCCGCGAGACACAGCCGCCGGAGCTCGTCGGTCGGTTGGGGACTGGCGGCGTCGACCGACTGCACGTACCGCTGCAGGATCGCCACGGCCTCCGGGGAGTGGACGTGGTCGTCCCAGACCTCCACGTCATCGAAACGCTGCTCGACCTCCTGGTCCACGAACTCTCGCCGCCGCTTGGATCGGGTGATGACGCCGACGTTGCGGACGTGGTCCTTGGCCAACAGCTGCTCCACCTTGTCGGCAACCCACTGCGCCTCCTGCACCGGATCGTCGTGTGAGACGTTCTCAAAGCTGCTCCTGCCGCTCCATGCGTCGGGGTCGGACGCGGTGAGTGCCGCTGCACCGAGCGATCGTCCCAGCTTCGTGACAACGTCCAGCACAGCCGGCGAGGAGCGGTATGAGGTGGACAGCGTGACCTCTCGAGGGGAGCGGGTGCGGATGGCCCTGAGGACTGCGTCCGGGTCCGCCCCGGAGAACCTGTAGATCCCCTGCTGGACGTCCCCTGCGAACACTTGGGTCGAGGGGTTGTGAGCGGTGGTCAGCTCGAGCATGGCAAGCGTCAGATCCTGGACCTCGTCGACGACGACGACCGGGAAGCGGTGCTCGTACGCGGCCGGCACGCCCGTGACAGCGAGCGTTCGTCTCGCCCACCCGATGAGGTCGTCGTAGTCGTACATGCCCGCACTGCGTAGCCGCTGGTGGTAGCGGTGGGCTTGGTGGTTGGTGGCGGCAAGCCGCTCTGCGACTTCGTCATCGGAGTGACGTGCTGTCTTGACCTTGCGCAGCACGTTCGCCGCTCGGTCCCGTGCTGAGAAGTCGCCGCCACAGGCGCCCAGGAGGAGTTGCTCGACGGTGTACCGGGCCGGAGGCCGCGCCGGCAGCTCGATTCCGGCCTCGCCGCCGTGGGCATGGACCAGACGGTGGGCCCAGCTGTGGAACGTCCGCACGTCGACATACCGAGTCCATGTGCCTCCGAAGTAGCGCTCGAGCCGCTCTCGAAGACTCGCTGCGGACTTGCGCGAGTACGACAGCGCCAGGATCTGCGCCGGGGGCTCGACGTGTCGGGTGGTCGCGAGGTGGTGGCTGTACCTCGCCAGGGTCTCTGTCTTCCCGCAGCCCGGCGGGGCCAGCAGCAGGACGGACGTTGCTGGGTCGTGGTCGACGTACCAGTCGGCGGCGCTCATGGTGCCACCGCCCGTGCGCGTTCCAGTGCCAGCTCGAGTGCCTCGACGATCGGGCTGAGGCTCCGTGCCTCATCCTCCGTCAGTTCCGACGCGACCGACGTGGCAGCGTGGACCTTGCGCTTCTTGTGCCCACAGAAGGTGAGCATGTCGTACGCGGACGACGCGTCCAGCTCCGTCAACTGTTTGCTGCTGAACGCGCCGGCTGTTTTCAGCATCGCATGCACGCGACTGGGACCGAGATCGCGCACGTACTGGTCCTCGAGATCTTGAGCGCACATCCGGACGTCGTGGTCCCTGAGCTCACCGACCTCGACATCAAGAAAGTCAGCGATCTTCGACTCCGCGTCGGCGTCACCGAGGATGACCAGCGGGACCCCGAACCCGGACCGCCCAAACAACCGGATGGCAAGTTCGAACTCGTTGCCGCCTCCATACTCCACGAGGCTGACGCCAGCACGGTCGAGGTCCAGACCGAGGACCTCCGCAACCGCGGCCGCCATGATCCGGTCTGCAAGGCCTTCGACGAGCAGTACGGACCTCGCTGTCATCGGCTCCAGACGTTCACCGCGCCACCAGCGCAGGTAGCCCTTGTCGTTGCCGGTGAACGGGTCGTCCTCAAGCTGACGGGACGCTCCGAAGCCCGTGAGGACGACCACGTGCATCGGGTCGAACTGTGCCAACACCTCCGGTGAATGGGTCGCCACGATCGCCTGGTGGCGCCCATCGCGGAGCAGACGTCCCATGCGTCGTTGCGCGGTCGGATGCAGATGGGTCTCGGGCTCATCGACACACAGGACGGCCGTGCCGTCCTGTGCCAGCACCTGGACGGCAACGGTCGCCATCGCGCGGAACCCATCAGACTGACGGGTAAGCGATCGCTCGCTCGCCCCGTCACGAAGCCGTACTTCGGCATTGTCGAGAATGCCACCAGTGGGCGAGGCGCCCAAGCGCACCGTGACATCGTCGGAGCTCACGTCGCGAGGCGTCAACTGCTGCAAGGCGCCTGCCACCTCCGTCCGCAGCTTGTCGACTGCGGCCGCACCATCGAGCAACTCGTGCAGTTCCGCGAGACGAGCTTCGAGGTCCGCGGCGTCGGCCCCCAGATCCACACCACTCAGCAGCGAGCGCAGTGCCGATGTGCGCCCACGGCTCAACTCCCGATCGGGGGAGCGGCCTGCTGGCAGGAACGTGAGCCCGAGCTGACGCAGACGCCTAGATCCCACCGTCCGTGGTTCCGCCATCTTCTTCCTGATGTGACGGCCGATCTCGACGTCGTCGGCGATCGGGTCGATCTCGGCACGCACCTGGAGCACCAGGGTGTGGCGGCCATCGCCTGTCACCTCGACCTCGTCCGCGAACAGCGCCTTGTCGGCGCCGGTCAGGTCGTCGACCGTGACCGTCAGCAAGATCGGCTGGTCCGGGTCGCGAAGAGACTCCGGGGCCAACAGCGAGTACAGCCGCCCGATGTCCCCGTTGAACGCGGCGTCCAGCAGACGCAGCAGCGTGGACTTCCCGGTCTCGTTTGCGCCGATTAGTACCAAGTGCTCGCGGATGTCGATCCGCAGGTCCGGAACGCTCTTGTGGTTGGTGAGGCTGAGGTGGCTGAGGCGCATCCAGGGTCCAAGGTCGTCGTCGGCGTGGCAGAAACCGTCGGCGCCTTCGCGGACGGCGCACGCGAACTGCATCATGCCGGGACGGTTCGTCTGTTGTCGGTAGGACTCTCAGCTCTCGTGGCGGCTCGGCACAGTCGACGTCCAGCTGCTCGGAGCGGTGCGTCAAGATTGTCCCAGCGTCCATCGCAGTCGTGTGTCGCCGCGGACCAGTCGCCGGACAGTCCTCGTGAACGATCGCGCCTCACGCTGTCACAACCCGTCGATATGGTCCTGAACGATCCGACACGGAGGCCATGATGCAGGTGACACACCCCCGCACAATCAAGAACGACGAGGCGGTGGTGGGCACGTCCAACACCCCGATCATCGTCGAGCAGGGAGCGACCGTGACCGTCATGGGAACGCTCAACGCGAGCGCTGTCGTGCACGGCGTCCTGAACATCACGGGGACACTGAACGGATCGCTACACATCTCGGCCGGCGCAGCTGTCACGGTGGAACACCGAGTCAACGGATCAGTGCATGTGGACCGGGGCGGCCTGGTCGTCGTCGAGTCGCGTGGGCGTATCGCCGGCTCTACACACAACGACGGACGGATCGTTCTGCGTGGCCAGCTCGGCGGTAGCCAATCGGGGATCCCGGTTGAGCTGGAGAACGGCGGACGTGTGGTCGAGCCGACCCGGTTCGGATCGCGCGGTGAGCACATCTACGAGTGGCACAACTGACCGGATCGCCACGCCGCGCTCTTGAACAGGTGGTCGCGACGCCCCACACAGTTTGCGGTAGTCATGGGGGGTCGAGCGATGAAGCGGGTGGTTTAGGCCCGCCCGAAGCGGGGACCTCCGCGCGGGTGCTCGCCCCGGCGTCGGCGAGCGATATCGCGTCGCGGGCTGGTCAGTCCCACACCATCCGTCGAACCGCGACGCGGGTGATGAGGGCGGCCACGCAGGCGTGCAGGAGTAGCGGCGCGAGGTAGGCGGCCTGGCCCGTGCGGGGGGCGGCTGTCGCGGCGAGCGCGGCACCGATGGTCCACGCCAGGGCAACCGTGCCCGTCGCGTACGGGAGCGCGACGGCCAGCACGAACGCGACGATAACCAGGGGTACGACGCCGGCTGCCATCTCGACGGGCGTATACATGCTGGCCAGCTCCGCCCCGGTCGTGGCGGTGACGAGGCCGGTCGCCGCGAGCGCGCCGACGAACGCGCCGACGGCGGCTCCGAGCAAACCTCGCTCGGAGGCGAGCAGCCAAAGGGCCAGCACGACTCCGATGACCATGTTCGCCTCCTGTGATCAGTCGAGATCGGGCCGGATGGATCTGCGTTGGCGCCAGAGCTCGTCCATGAACCCCTCCCAGTCGGTCGCCGGGTCGTGGGTGCCGCGGACGCCCTCGACCACAGAGAACGCTCCTGCAGGACCCGCCTCCTCGGGGGCGAGGCCGAAGGCGGCTTCCAGCGCCTCGACGACCCCGTCGCGGAAGCGTGGCCAGTCCGTCGGGTCGCCAGTGGCTCGGGTGACCGTGAGGTAGTGAAGGAACTGGTCGCGGTGGATCCACGCCAGATCCTCGACTCCGATCCCGGCGGTGCGGGTACGCATGGGGGCTCCTTGCGGTCGTGACAGCATGTGCGTTCCGTCGGCGCCGTGCCAGCCGTCGAGGATGGACCTGTGGATACTCGATGGGCGGCTGAGCGGATCGGTCATCGGCTTCTGCTCGCTCCCAGCGTCCGGGCACCGTGCTCGGACCGACGCGACTGCCCGATCGCTCGCTGGTTGTTCGCGAGCAGACGTCGGGCATCGGCGATGCGCCAGAGACCCTCCTGCGGCTGGAGCCGGAAGCTGAGCGCACCCCACCGTGGTCCCTCGGTACGGGTGACGACCGAAGCGATGACGCTGCCATCGCGCTGGCGTGCGACGTGCGCCTGCCCGACGTCGGCCGGCTGGACGGGACCTCCACGGAAACGGCCGAGCGTGACGAAACCGTCGAACCTCAGCGCCATCGAGGGGCTCATGTACTGCTTGATTTGGGCCGGCGGTCGCAGTCCCCGTTCGACCTCCAGGCAGAGGCGAGCCAGATAGTTGACCATGTCGGCGAGCTGCCGATCCGTCGCCTGTCGAGGAGCGCCTGGACTCATCGGCGACGCCCCATCTCGACGATGCGTTCCTCGGCGATGTTCGTCCGGGCCGCGGTGAGCAGTTCGTCGAGTCGGTTCGGTGGGACGAGCTGCCGGCTAACCAGCCCGACCCGCTCGTGGAGCTGCTTGAACCGCTCCACGTCGCCGCGGATCCACCCGGCGATGTAGCCGGCGGCGTTGTCAGTGATGTCATGCCCGAACCGGGCCGACAGCGTGTGGGCCGATGCCTCGGCGACGGCTTCGCAGTCGGGACGGTTGTGCGCGTAGTAGCTGCGGTCGCCGGCTTCGTGCGCAGCGATCAGCTCTGGGTCCTCGCGGTGGGCGAGCTCGTGCGCGAGCGTGGCCACCCGCTCCCCATCGCTGGCGCCGTCGGCCAAGACGATCCGGTCGCCGTCACGCTGGTAGTAGCCGTGGAGCCCCGGCTGTAGTGGTCGGACCTCGACGGCGATGCGGTGCTGGCGGCAGTAGCGGTCGAGGTGGTCGGCCAGCTCGCGGGGCGCGTCGGCCGGCGCGGGGCGGCCGAGGTCGAGCGGCTCGCCGTCCGTGGATGCCTGGTCGAAGACGTAGCCGATCCCGAAGGACACGCGCCGATCGAGGCGGGCCCGGTCCTGGGCGGTCGTCGGTGGTCGGGCGCGTTCGCCGGTGGCGGGATCGACCCAGTGGGTCTTGGGGTGCCAAACCATGATCCCGCGTTCGCCCTTGCGGACCTGGCGGCCGAGTTGTTGCCACGTCCGGTACGACGCGACGACGCCGGTCGGCTCGGGACCTCGCTCCCCCGCCGCTGCTCGCTGCCGGAGCTGGGCCATGATCCACATGGAGTTCGTGGGGCTGTAGCGGTGGAACAGCGACATCTTCCGGAACCAAGCCGCGTACTCGCCCGAGTCGACGATCCGCTGCAGCTCCGCTTCGAGGGCAGCTTCGGCTTGTTCCCGGCGTTCCTCGACGGTGAGCTTGGTGGCAGGCATAGGCGCTCCTTGTGACGGTCAGCGGCGGCGGGCGCCGATGCGCCGAACCGGCACCGGCAGCGAGGCCGCGGGGGGTGGCGCCGCGGCACGGGCGACGGCCAAGTCCGGAACGGCGCGCGGCTGGTCAAGGCCTGCGCCGAGTCCCGACGCGACGGTCCGCTGGATCTCGCGATCCCCGAGGCCGAGATCCGTGGCGACACGCTCGAGTTCGGTGGCTACGTGGTCGTGGTCGAGCAGGCCGGCGGCGACGAGCTGTCCGAGGCTGAACGCAGCCCGGTTGAGCGTGGCGTTGCGGGCTCCCTCGACTGCTGCCGCCAGGCGGCTCAGCTCGTCGTGCATCGCTGCGGCGGCGTAACGCTCGGCCCGCCCGCCAGCGGACAGTGCCGATGGCGTCACCTCGCGAGACGGACGATGTTCCGAGCCGCGCGAACGGTCGAGCAGTGCCAGCAACCAGCCGGGAGCCTGGGCAGGAGGCATGCGGCCGGTCCACTGGTAGCGGTGGCCGGCGGCATGCCGCGACGGTGGCACCACGATGTAGCCGCCGTCGCCGCGCACGTCGATGCCCGGAACCACGCCGGCACGGTTTCGGACGGGTGTGCCTGGGTGGGCGAACAGGAGCTGTCGGCCCCCGGATCCGGTGCGCTGTTCGCAGGTCGCTGGCAGCGACCCGTGTCGGGCTTCCAGCTCGGCGAGGCTGTCGGGCCCGTCCGGCACATCGATGTCCAGGACGACCAGCCCCGAGACGGCCCCGGTGGCCACACCGACGTTGGCGTGGGGCCACCGGGCCCACCAGTCACGGATCCGAGCGTCGTCGGTCGAGGCCTCGTGAAGACCGCGGGCGGTGCGCGGGTGCTTGCCCGGCGACCCGCACTCGGATGCGGAGCAGCTGCACCCTCGGCCGATCGGCGTGTGGAGCGGCAGGACTGGCCAGCCATGCTGGCCGTACCGCACGGCGACCTCGACGAGCCGGCGGGCGTCGGGCGACTCGAGCCCGCGTGCCGGCTCCGGGTGGGGCGTTGCGGGCTGGGGTGCGCGATCCATCACGCGGCGGCCCGTCGGTAGACGGCGAGCTCAGAGCGCAGCTCCCGGCGAGCCCGACTCACCCGCTGCCGGATCGCGGCGTAGGACAACTCGTGGCGGTCCGCGATCTCGTAGAGCGGCACGTGTTCGGCCAGGGCAAGCAGCGCGTCCCGGCTGGGCAGGTCCAGCTCGGAGAGGAGCCGAGCCAGCTCCTCGGTGAGCCTGTCGTCGGTCATCTCCGACGGCGCCTCGGTCACGGCCTGATGCGTGCTCAGTTGGCTCGGTTCAACCGGCTCTTCGCGTTGGCTCCGGCCGAGGTGGTCGGCGACGATTCCGCCGATGCGGTGGACCAGTTGGCGGGCGATCCGGCGGCGCAGCCATCGCGTCTCGGACAGGTCGGCCTTGACCATGATGCGGTGGAGCTGTTCGAGGCAGACCGCGCCCCACTCGGACGGGTCACGTTCGAGGAGGGCGCGTCCGTGGCTGACGAGCAGCGGCCGGTGCGTCGTGGTGATCCAGCCAAGCGCGATGGGGTCGCCATCGATGGCGGCCATCACGAGCCGGTGGTAGCAGGCGCCGTCGTCGACCTTCGGGGTCCCGACGTGAGCGATCCGGTTGCCGGGGCAGTCGAGGCCCAGGAGCCGTACCGAATGCCGTTCGCGGGCTCGGTCGTCCAGGCAGGCCCAGCGGCGGGTCACGTCCCCGAGTGGGGCGGGTGTGTCGTCAAGCATGAGGCAGCTCCCGGTTTGGATTGCCTCGACACTGCGGAGGGGCCTATGCCAGACGGATGCCAGCCCCTATGCCGCCGCCTCCTCTGCTGCGTGGTCGATTTCGTGGTACATATCGTGTTACGCCCAATTTGGGCCCTGTAGGCCTATGCCGACGCCTATGCCACGAGGTCACGATGAAGCGCACACACCGATCGGTTCGTGTCGATCCTGAGCTGCTGGCGACGGTCGAGGACCTGGCCCGGCAGCACCTGGTCCCCGTTGGGTTCACCGACCAGGTCGAGGCGGGCCTTCGGCTCCTCGTGAGCCACGCCATCGAGGAGCAGACCCGGCAGGCAGCCCGGGTCGTCGGTGTGGACGAAGGGCGGGCAAGGCAGACCTTCGAGAAGATGCGCGACCGGGGATCTCGAGGATGAGCGCCGGCGAGGTCTGGGCGCGTGCCAACGGCATGCGCTGGGTCGAGGTCCAGGCCGAAACCATGGAGCCGTCGGGTTGGCGGCTGATGGTCCCCCTCGTCAGCCTCGACGATGCTCCCGACGCCCCACCGCTGATCGTCACCCTTGACGGCATTCGAGCTCGTGTCCACCTGCTCACCAGCGTCCCGGCCGACGACCTCGGCGAGCCAACCGGAACGCTGCCCGTCGACGACATCGAGACGCTCCAGGCCGCGGCCTCGCGCCTGCTCGGGCGATAGCCCGACGACGGGGCCACCCGTCGCGGTCCTCGACGCCAACGAGCCGTTCTGGCGTCCGCCGAGGCCATCGTCACCGAGAACACCGCCGACTTCATCGCGTCCCGGTTCATCGGACCAGCTCGACCGCAACCAGACCCTGCACGCCTTCGTCGATCTCGCCCGGACACGTCTGCTGTAACGGCCCATCCCCCGAACCTCGACCCGTGATCGTTGTTCACCACACGCACGATCCGAGCCCGATGTCACAATCCGCGCTCGGCTGCGACAACTCCCTGTGCGACCACGGCATAGGGACGCACCCATTCATCGCCGGGGTCGGCTTCGAGTGCGTAGTCGAAGCCGAGATCGGCCAGTGTCGTTCGCATCGCGTCGGGAGTGGCGTTGCTCAACGTAGACCTGTCTCGCTGCGTGGCTGTCGCCAGCCGGGGCGCGAATTTGCAGACGACATTAGGTGAGCCTAACCTAGTAAGCTGTAGGTAACCCTTACCTTATCTTCCTCCCACTCCGGAGTTCGTCATGCGGCTATCCCGTTCTGTCCGTCCCGTCATCTGGCTTGCGGTCCTGGCGCTGTTCGCGTCCGCGTGCGGTGGCACGTCCTCCGAGGCGGGGGCGTCGGACGACACTGCCGCGGACGATGCCGTCGACTCCAACGACGACGCCACCGACCAGCCTGGCGAGGACGATGCGGCGGGCGACCCCGAGGCCGACGACCGCGAAGGATCGCGAAGATATGCCCGCCACTATCACCCATGAGGATCGCCAATGAGTGTGAGAATCTCGAACTTGAATGTCACGTTCGGCAAGGACTTACATGTCCTTGACGACGTCAACCTTCAGGTCGAAGATGGCGAGTTCATCACACTCGTCGGACCCAGCGGTTGCGGCAAATCGACCATCCTGAACGCGGTCTCCGGAATCTTGAGCCGTGAACAAGCCACCATCACCGGAGAGATCGAGATCGGTTCCGACAAGGGAACCGGAAAGAAGCGAACCTCACTCGGATATGTCTTCCAAAAAGACAACCTTCTACCGTGGCGAACTGTCGAACAGAACGTCAAGACCGGTATGGAGATCCGGAACTACTCGAAGGAACAACAGAACCAGCGATGTGCTGAGCTCATGCAGCTCGTTGGGCTGGATGGTTTCGAGGACTATTACCCCTATCAGGTCTCCGGTGGTATGCGTCAGCGAGCGTCTCTCATTCGAACCTTGGCATATGATCCACAGACGATCCTCATGGATGAGCCATTCGGGGCACTCGATGCTCAGACAAGGATGACCCTTCAAGCCGAACTCATCTCGATTTGGAGTGGTTCAAAGAAGACCATCATCTTTGTTACTCACGATCTGAGTGAGGCAATCACCCTTGGCGAGCGAGTCTTGGTTATGTCCAAGAACCCCGGGCGGGTCAAAGGCGAATATCGCATTGATCTGCCGCATCCGAGGGATCCGTTCCAACTCTTCGGTGATCCGGATTGCGCAGCATTGCAAACAGAGATCTGGCAATCTATTCGGGATGAATACAAATACGATACCGATGCCGATGAGGAAGCTGCAGAGCGAGAGGAGCGGACGTCGTGAGTGCCAGCCGCCTAATGATTCCGGTCCTTCGAATCCTCTTCCTCATCTTGTTTCTGCTCGCTTGGGAATATGTCGCTGGAGGGCTCTGGGCTGACGCAATATTCAGTCGGGCGCTCGTGGCACCTCCCAGTGCAGTCCTGGTGGACCTCTACGAATACGTGACGAGTGGGTTGTTCCGTATCGATGCATGGGCAACTTTGAGTGCTGCAGCGCTCGGCCTCTTCTTCGGAGTGACCCTCGGGATCGTGGTGGGTATCTCCTTCGGCTATATGCCGCGAGTTGCTGCGTTCTTCGAACCGCTCATGGTCGCCATGAACTCCCTGCCGCGGATCACCCTCGCGCCGCTGTTGCTGATGTGGTTCGGCCTGGGCCTCACATCGAAGGTCCTCCTCAGCATCATCACGGTCTTCTTCATCGTGTTCTTCAATGCGTTCCTTGGTGTTCGTAGCGTGGACGACGACCTGATCAAGGCGACGCGCGTGATGGGCGCCGATCGATGGCAGCTCGCGCGGATCGTTGTCGCACCGTCAGTTGCCAGTTGGATCTTTGCAGCCTTGAGAACAACGGTCAGTTTCGGTGTGACGGCGGTGGTCGTTGGCGAGTTTGTTGGAGCTAGTCGGGGCTTGGGCTTTCGACTGAACCTGTCTGCGGGCGTGTTGAACACCCCACGGGTGTTCGCGATCATGATCGTCTTGATGATCGTCGGCATCAGCCTTGTGGAGATCGCTCGTCGCGCAGAGAAGCGGGTTCTCAGGTGGCGACCACCTGTAACAACGGAAACGTGATCTGGCGAGGACGGTGGTATCTACACGTGAGAGTCAATCGATGTCACCGTTCGGATAGGTCGCATGAGGAGGGAAGCAGTTCCACAAAGATCACTATCCAGCAACAACTAGTCGATAGAAAGGGTTCTAGATGATGAAGAGGATCAGACCGAAGAAGAGCATTGCTCTCTTGGTCAGCTTCGCGTTCGTGCTCGCGGCATGCGGAACTGATGACAACGGCGATGACGCTCCCGATGAGCCAGAAACCGAGGAGCCTGAAACAGAAGAGCCCGATACCGACGAGCCTGAGTCAGACGACGATCCGGCAGAAGGTGACGAAGAAGAGCCGGAAGCCGAGAGCGAGCCGCTGGCGATCTCGATGACCAGTGCCGCATCTCTCGAGCTTGTGCTTCCGCTTTTCGTGGCAGAAGGCATGGGTGCCTACGAGGATGACAACCTGGAGATCGATCTCACTCTAGCCAGCGGTCAGGCGGCGCGTACGTCGTTGATCACTGGTGAGGTCGAGATGGCCATGCTCGGATTCTCGCTCATTCCGGTGGCGCAGCAGGCCGGCGAGGACGTGAGGGTGGTCGCAACGGCGCACGAGAAGGGCATCTTCTCGTTGCTGGTCCGCAGCGAACTCGAAGGTGAGGTCAATGAGATCGCTGATCTGGAGGGTAGGGTCGTCGCTTTCGCATTTCCGGGCGCGGGTTCCTGGGCGTACGGTCTTGGCTTCCTGGACTCCGCTGGTCTGAATCCCGATACCGATGTGGAGTACACCAGCATCGGGTCCGCCGACCCTGGTGTCCACTACTCGACCCTCGAGTCAGGTGCAGCCGATGCCCTGATCACCTGGCAGCCAACTGCCAGCCGCGTGATCGCCGACGGGATCGCCTTCCCACTCGTGCCGATCTGGGACGAAGAGGTGCATCGCGAGGTGCTCGGTTCGGACACCTCGATGTCGATGACCATGGGGACCATGGCATCCACGATCGAGGAAGACCCCGAAATGGTCCAGCGTGTGGTTGATGCCTACATGGCTGGTCTGGAATACATCGGTTCGCACAGCCCCGAGGAGATCTATGAGGTCTCGATGCAGACGGGGCCGGGCCAGGAGCTCCTGGGCGGACTCGACGAAGAGCTGGCGATCGAGATCATCGAGCTGTTGCAGAACGGCTTCGGAACCGGCTGTCTCAGCGAGGAGGCCTACCTCACGGAGATGAACCTGACCGCGGACTTCGGAGTCGCTGACTTCATCGATTACGCCGACGCGACGGACGACTCGTTCGCTGGTGCTTGCTGACGAGTGACGCACGGAGGACCGTCGCTGTGCCGGCACCAGCCGGCACAGCGACGGTCGCCCCTCCAACTGCCTTTGACGGCATCCTTTGCTCCACGTGGGAGAGCTGTAGCGATTCCGGTATCCCCCTGTTGTTGTGGACGAGCTTCTAGATCGGCGCCCTCACGCAGCGAAGGTTCCCCAAGCTTCGATAGCCGCCGAATCAACCACTGAAGAAGTCGAAACGTAGAGAGGCACACCATGAGTGACATGTATGTGGCTGATAGCAACGAGATCGGTGACGGCGAACGGAAGCTTGTCCGGGTCGCAGGCATGGATGTCGCGATCCTGAATTTCGAAGGAGAACTGATCGCCTTCGAGAACCGGTGCCGCCATCAGGGTGGCCCGGTCGGGGAGGGGATGCTCATCAACAAGGTGGTGGCAGACATCGATGAAGGCGGACGTTTCCTGGGGGAACGGTTTGATGAAGATGAGGTTCACATCGTCTGCCCATGGCACGGGTGGGAGTACGTGCTACCTACCGGTGAATGTGCCGCAGCTCCCGGACTGGGCCTGAAGAGGATCCCGGTAACGATCGATGATGGACGCATCTATCTCGCTATCCCATCGGAGTCGTGAGTCGCAGAGGTGAACAGATCGGCTAATCGTGTTTGGCCTAGAGAAGGAGTCGGACAATGGGCGCACATCGCAATAATGACGAAGCATTGTCCTTGGATGACATGTGCCGGGAGGTCGCGCGTGCCACGCCGAAGGATCTTGCAGACCATGTCGAGGATGGCACGTTTCAGGAACTTGCGACTCAACTGATCAAGGCGTTCCTGATCAAACGGGAATCGGGGATCGATCTCCCGTTTGCCTCGAATCAAGTGACCGCCACCGAATCGTCGGTCGCTGCCAGTTCCATCATGGATTCCGCTGGGCTCGAGTTCTTCGAGGTAACGCTTTGGAACTCCTGGGGACGGGTGTGAGAGCCACGTTCGTTTCTGCGTTCCGAGAAGATTCCTGATCGTGTCACGGCGATAGCGACTAACGGAGAAATAATGTCAATGGACAAAATGGTTTCGAAGGATGCCATCGACCTCATCAACACGGGCGAACGCGATGGTTACAACACGGCGGAGCATCTTCGGAATGCTCGGCAGCAGGCTGTCGATCGTGGTTTCGACAAGATGACGATCATCGACGTCGGTTGTCGTTCGCCACGCTGATGGGACCACCCGGTTGCCACGAGCTAGGGACCACCTCGGGCGGGTTGCCGGTCGTAGTGCGAGCATCAGCAGCAGCATGATGGTTGTCAACGACGTGCCTCCTTCGTGGTGGTCGGGTCGGGTGTCGGCGGGTTGGTGAGGGTGGGCTTCTGGCGTCGCCGGTAGGACTCGCCTTCGACGATGAGCTCCCATGCCGAGGACTGCAGCCGGTCGATCGCGGACTGGGCCAGCAGGGGGTCGGCGAGCGCGGCGAGCCACTCGTTGGGGTCGCGGTTGGAGGTCACGAGCGTGGCCGACTTGAGGTGGCGTTCGACCACGAGCTCGTAGAAGTCGGTGGTCTCGGTGGGGTCGAGGGCCTGGAGCGCGAAGTCATCGACGATCAAGAGATCGACGCCGATGAGGCGGCGCATCTCGACCTCGTGGGTGTGATCGAGCCGGGCGGCGCGGAGCCGTTTGAACAGCCGGTCGGCCCGTTCGGCGTGGACCTTGCGGCCGCGTCGGCAGGCGATGTGACCGAGCGCGTGCGCGAGGTGGGTCTTGCCGACCCCGACGGGTCCGAGGATCAACGCCGAGTTGGCGTTGTCGACGAACCGCAGCGAGGTCAGCTCGGCCCAGACGTGGCTGTCGTAGGTGACGTTGGCGTCGCCGTCCCAGGCTTCGAGGGTCATGGCCGGGTCGAGCTTGGCGGTCCGTGCCCGCAACGTCGCGGACTGGCGGTCGCGGCGGGCGACCTCGTCGGCGAGGACGAGCTCGAGGAACTCCACGTGCGACAGCTTCGATGTGCGGGCCAGCGTGAGCCGCTCAGGGAGGGTGTCGAGGGTCTTGCCGAGCTTGACCCGGCGCAGCAGGCTCTTCAGCTCCGGGGTGACCGCCGTCGCGGTGGTGGGCGCGGTCATCGGCCGACCTGACGGACCACGGCGAACTCGTCGGGGTCGCGAGCGAACCGGCTTGCCGCGCCGATCACGTTGCGGTCGGGAGGCGGCGGGTCGTCCTCGGCGGCGCGGGCCACGATGCGGGCGATCAGCCCGACGTCGATGGCCTCGCACTCCAGCGCCCGGGCACAGGCTTGCTCGACCCGTTCGGGACCGAACTTCTTGACCAGACCGAGGAGGCGGTAGACCTGCCGCATCTTGGTCCACGGCAGCGGGATGTCGAGCAGCGCGGTGGCGTAGGTCCCGATCGCGTCGCCGTGCCGTGCGGCCATCGCGGTGAGCTTGTCCAGGTCCCGCATCGCGTAGACGGTGACCTCCGAGGGCAGGTCAGCTTCGTCGGTGGAACGACGGCCAGGGGCCTGCCGCGGGTGGATCTTGACCACCTGGCCACGGAACAGCACCTTCACGAGCCGGCTGTCGACACGGACGGTCACGCTCTCGCCGATCAACGCGCCCGGGACCGAGTAGAGCGCCTTGGCGACCTGGATGTGATGGTCGCGGTGGACCTTGGCGACCGTCCACCTGGGGGTGTCGTACACCTCGGTCGGGGCCGGCAGCAGTGCACCGGCTTCCTCGAGGGCGAACACCTCCGCAGGCCGGGCGCGGATGGTGCCGTGGATCCGCATCCCGGCCTTGATCCGGCACCAGTCCTCGGCACGGCGTTGCGCGTCGGCCAGGTCGGCGAACTCCTCCCCGGCGAAGAACGAGTCGCGCACGTAGGTCACCGTGCGCTCCACCCGGGGCTTGTCCTGTGGGCTCCTCACCCGGGCCGGGTCGATCACGAACCCGCGTGCCTGGGCGTACTCGGTGAACGTCACGTTCAGCCGCGGCGAGGTCGGATCGGCCCGGTCCACGATCGACTTCATGTTGTCCGGGATGAGCACCTTGAAGACGCCGCCGTAGAAGTCCCACGCGGCCTCACATCCGGCGATCACGTCCTCGAGGGTCTGGGTCCAGGTGCACCACACGAAGGTGTGCCGTGAGAGGTGCGCGGTGAAGATCAACGCCCACAACGCCCGCCGCCGCCCGGTGTCCGGGTCGAACATCATCCCGAGCCGACCGAAGTCGACCTGCAGCTCGTGGCCCGGCTCGCCGTCGACCACCGGGACGGTGGTGCCGCGGCCCCCGAACCCGAGCTCGTCAGCGGCGTAACGGTGCAAGGTCCGGTACGGAACGGTCACGCCACGACGGCCGAGCAGGTCCTCGACCTTCGTGAGCTTCAGGTCCTGCTCGAGCCATGCCTTGATCCGCTCGTGCTCGGCCCGGCACGCCTCCCACGCCTCACCGTGCCCCGCCGGCCGTTCCGGACGGACCGCCTCGATGACCTGACCGAGCAGCTCGTCGGTCAGCTGGCCCTCACCACCGTCACGGACCAGCCCGGCGGCCTGCGCGGCCTCGATGTAGCGGCGCACCGTCTTGCGGTCCGCCCCGACCGCCTCCGCGATCGGACGCAACCCCATCTTGCCCTGCAGCCACAGACGCAGCACTTCCTTGATCTCGATCACGGTGATCTCCCGGTAGGCCACGCGCTCTCCGTCGATACGGCGAACACGCACTGAACTGGTCCTACGACCGGGCACCGCGGAGGTGGTCCCATAACTGGCTAGCCGGTGGTCCCATCCTCGTGGCCAGAACTGCCCCCAAGTGGTCCCTTCCTCGTGGCGGACGACATTCCTCCACTCACGCTGGCTGGAATGCACGCAGCATGATGCCCGCCAGACGCACGATCTGAGCTCGATGTCACAACTAGCGGCCCTTTGAGACAACTCCCTGTGCGACCACGGCATAGGGACGCACCAATGCATCGTCAGATCCAGACGGACCGCGGCTGCCGGTCGTGCTGACCGTCAAGCGCATCCACGCCGGCCGGGCCGCGGTGGACTACTACCTCAACCAGACCCGCCGCGGGCTGGCGAACTACTACCTGCCGGAGCCGCCGGCGGAGGAGCTTGACGACGAGGCGGCGCGGGCGCGGCTGTCGGCCCCCGGCTCGTCGTGGTGGGGCGGCGGCACCGAGGCGCTCGGACTGTTCGGCGAGGTGGAGCGCCGGCAGTTCGTGCCCATGTACGCCAAGGGCGTACGGCCCGGCAGCGGGTACCTCGGCGCCAAGTTCCGGCAGCCCGAGGAGGTCGACGCCGCGCGCGCCGCCGCGCTCCAGGCCGCTTCCGAGATCGCCGACCCCTACGAGCGGTGGATGGCCAAGCACGAGATCCGACGCAAGGGCGGCCACGCCTCGGTCGCCGCGTGGGACTGCACCTTCTCCCCGCCCAAGTCCGTGTCGCTGCTGTGGGCCGCCGGCGACGACCATGTACAGCGGCAGGTGTGGGCGGCCCACACCGCCGCAGTCGACGCCGGGCTCGGGTACCTGCAGGAGCACGCCGGCTACGTCCGGGCGGGCCGCAACGGCGTTCGGGTGCTGGACACCACCGGGCTCGTGGTGGCGCGGATGAACGAGTGGACCTCCCGCGACGGCGACATGCACCTGCACACCCACTGCCTGCTGCTCAACCGCGCCCAGACAGCCGAGGACGGCAAGTGGCGAGCACTCGACGGTAGAGCCGTGCTCTCGGCCCGTACCGGAGCGGGCGCGCTGTACAACCGCACCGTCGAAGCCGAACTGACCCGCCGCCTCGGGGTCGGCTGGCGCGACCGGCCCGACGGCCTCCGCGAACTCGACGGCGTCGACGACGAGCTAATCGACGCGTTCTCGTCACGCCGCCGGGCCATCACCGCGAAGGTGGAAGAACTCGCGGCCGCGTACCGCGACAAGTACGGCATCGACCCTCCCCCGGCGGTGCTCAACGCGATGGGTCAGACCGCGTGGAGCGCAACCCGCCAGCGCAAGCACGTTCCCGATCCGGCCGACGCACTGGAGCAGTGGGAGGAGACCGCCCGGGGCCACGGTCGCCGGCTCGCCGAGCTCCCGGCCCGCGTGATCGGCAAGGCCCGACCGGCCGGGCCCGTTCACGAGCCCGGTGCAGACATCGACCGACTGCTTGCGGCGCTGGCTGCGGGCGGCAAGGCCACCTTCACCCGCCACGACCTGTTGCGCGCGGCTCTCGACGTCCTTCCGCCAGGCGACGACACCGCCGAGGTCCTCGAGGCGCGGGCGGATGATCTCGTCAACGCGGTTGTGCGCAGGCCCGAGCTGCTCGGCGTCACCGCCCCTGATCTGGTCAATGCGCCGGCAGCGCTGCGCCGGGGTGACGGCACCAGCGTCTACGAGCAGCCCGACCGGCACCGATGGGCGCTGCGCTCCACGCTCGACCAGGAGGCGTGGCTGCTCGATGTCGCGGTCGAGGACGCCGGCCACCAGCTCGACCCGTTGACCATCGAGACCGCTGTCACCGAGCACGGCCTTGGCGACGACCAGGCAGACGCGGTCCGCCAGCTACTCGGGTCGCCCCAGCGGGTCGGACTGCTCGTCGGACCGGCGGGGGCGGGCAAGACCCGCACGTTGCGTGCCGTCGTCGACGCCTGGCAGCACACCGGACGGCCGGTGCTCGGACTGACCTTCTCGCAGGCCGCCGCGCAGGTGCTCGCGGCCGAAGCACAGGTCCGCGTCGAGAACACCGCCAAGTGGCTCCACGAAACGGCCCGCGGACGGTGGGCCATGCCCGATGGTGCCCTCGTCCTCATCGATGAGGCTTCGATGGTGTCCACCCGCACCCTCGTCGATCTCGTCGAGCAGACTCGGCGTGCGGGCGGCAAGGTGATCATGGTCGGCGACCCGGCTCAGCTCGCCGCGATCCACATCGGTGGTGCCTTCGACCTGCTCGCCGAGCGGCTCGGTGCCAGCCACCTGCACGAGATCCGCCGTTTCACCGAGCCTTGGGAGCGCCACGCCAGCCAGTTGCTGCGTCGCCGCGACCCAGCCGCCCTCGCCGAGTACGCGATGCGGGCACGCATCCATGGCGGCCGGCAGGTCGAGGTCGAGACCGGGCTGTTCGATGCCTGGCAGACCGACGCCTTGGCAGCCGACGAGCAGGGTGGGCGCCGGTCGGTGCTGATGATCGTGTCCACCAACGAACAGGCAGCGGTCCTCGCCGAGCGCGCCCGCCACACCCTCATCGAACGCGGCGCCGTGTCCGAGGGTCCGACCGTGCAACTGCGCGACAACCTCGCCTCGGTCGGTGACCACATCGTCACCCGGCGAAACGACCGGCGGCTGGTCACATCCAACCGTGGCTGGGTCGTCAACGGCGACCTGTGGACCATCATCGAGGTGTATGACGACGGCGCATTGGACGCCCGACGACACGGCGACGGTGCGACCATCACGCTGCCCACTGAGTACCTCACCGAGCACTGCCACCTCGGCTACGCCACCACCGCGCACCGCGCCCAGGGCATGACCGTCGACGTGTGCCACGCGGCCATCACCCACGCCACCTCCCACGAGGCGCTGTACGTGGCGGCGACCCGAGGACGCGACGGCAACCACGTGTGGGTCGCCACCGACACCGACCGAGAGGTCGTCCGCGACGCTGACGACCTGCCCGCACCGGAGAGCGTGCTGTCGCGCATCCTCGAACGCCGCGACCCCGACCGGCTCTCGGTCCACCAGGCCATCGAGGAGTCCCTGACCGAGATGAGCGGTCTCGCCCGCTTGGGCCAGGTCTTCGAGGACGCCGCCCGCACCGCCACCGACGGCTGGCTCAGACGGTTCCTCGCGGACCGCGGACTGGGCGACGCCGTCGATGATCGGGAGTGGTCGACCCTGCTCACCACCGCTCGCCACGCAGCCCTCGCCGGTCACGACCTCGACGCGCTGCTCGACGAGGCCATCGCGATGCGATCGATGGCCGGAGCCGAGTCCACAGCAGCCGTTCTCGACTGGCGAGTTGGCATGCTCGCGGACGTGTCGGTTCCCGCGCGCTCGCGAGGACCGATGGCGTCGCTCCCACCGACGGACGGCCCGGCCATGAAGGTCGCCAGGCAGGCCGGCGAACTCATGCGCGACCGGTGGCGACAGATCCGGGCGACTCTCGCCGAGACAACGGAGACGCTGCCCTGGGCCGCCGAGCTCGGACCTCAGCCGGCCGAACGCGAGGAACGGTCGACCTGGCTGACCGCCGCCACCGCAGTCACCGCGTACCGCGAACGCTTCGAGGTCCCGGACTACAGCCAGATGGTCGGTACCAGGCCGTCCGGCTCACACCCCGATGCCCGAGCTGCCTGGGACCACGCCCGTCTCCAAGCCGACCGCTACCTCGCCCGGCAACTCCGTCACCTGACCGAGGAGCAACTCAGCGACCTCGCTGCCCGACAGCAGACCATCCTCGGAGAACCGCCTCCCTTCGACCCTGCTGAGCTGGCGGCAGCACGAGGCGAAGTGACGACCTCGCGGCACGGGCCACCGCCTTCGGGCGGGACGGCGGTGGGGCGACGAGAGGAGGAGGCACGAGCTCACGCCCACTGGCGTCAGGCAGCGAACGACGCAAGCGACTTGGGGCGCCAGATTCAGGTCGAACGATCTCGCCGGCAACAGCCACGGTCCGGTCGGCGGCACACCCCACGATAGGCCCGTTTGGGCGGTTGGCACCGGTCACCGACAGGCCTGGAGGCGCACGAAAGACGGTCCTCTGCGGCACTTTGCCGCAAGACCGGGTCGCGTGGCTCTGTCACACGGTGCCGATAGGTTGACGGCGATCACGGAGGGCGGGACATCGAGACACGGAATGTTCAGGCAGGCAAGGACGTCTTGCTGGCCTACGGGGAGCGCGCGACGGCGATTGATGCCATCGCGGAACTCGCGTGGAACGCCATCGACGCTGAAGCGACCCGAGTTGACGTGACCGTGGAGCTGGGAGAGCTCGGCGGCCCGACGGCCGTGATCGTCGCCGATGACGGCCACGGCATGAGCTACGAGCAAGCGACCGAGGTCTTTACGGTCCACGGCGAGTCCTGGAAGAAGAACGAACGGTTCTCGCCTGCCCTGCACCGCCCCCTTCACGGGCGACTCGGACGCGGACGCTTCCTCGTCTACGCGCTGGGCGATCGGGCTACATGGACATCCGTGGCGGAGCTCGATGGCCGACGGCAACTGACAACCATCGAGGGCATGGACCACAACGCCAAGGAGTTTCGGTTCGATGGACCGACGCCTGTCGAGGAGCAAACCGGGACGACGGTCCAGATTCGCACGGCCCAGTCAGAGAAGGCCGCGCAACTCACGGCTGAGCACTTCCCCGACCGCCTGACGGCGCGCCTGGCCCCATCACTGCACGCTCTCGATGGTGTATCCGTCTACTGCAACGGCCGCCCTCTCGACCCGAATGACTTGATCGTCGCACGCCACGACGTCGAGATCGACGCCGATCCCGACGTCCTGTTCGGCCACGACGCTCCGGAACTCGTCGTCATCGAGTGGCACCGTGACCCGAAGTCGCCGCTCGTGATGCTCTGCGACGAGCACGGTCTCGTGGTCACGGACTACGAGTTGGCCGGGCGACCCGGCGCACCATTCCACTGGACCGCGTATGTCCTCTGGTCGGGATTTGCAGATCCAGAACTCATGGGACACGCCGACCTCCACCTCCCGCAGGTGCGGCATCGCCAACTGCTGGATGCTGCCGAGAGCGCCCTGCGTTCGTTCCTCCACAACCAGGGAGACGCGCGCCGGGCGGCCCTCATCCAGGACTGGAAGGAGGAGGGCAGCTACCCGTACGCGGGCGAGCCAACTTCCCCCTCCGAGCGCATTGAACGCCAGTTGTTCGAGGTTGCTGCGGTCGTCGCGAGCCCCCGCCTTGGGAGATCCGCGAAGGATCACAAGCTTTCGCTCGGGCTCTTGCGCGAAGCGATGCGCTCTGATGCGGCTGGAACCCGGCGGCTCCTGAACGCAGTGCTGGAGTTGACGGATGACGAGCGCGACACCTTGGAACAGCTGCTCGATCGCACTGAGCTGTCGAAGATCGTCCGTGCCGCCAACACCGTGGCCGAGCGGCTCGACTTCCTTCAGGCTTTACGACAGCTCCTCTACGCCGACGAGACCCGGCAGGACTTCCGGGAGGTGGACCAACTCCATCCCATGCTTGTTCGTGAGCCGTGGGTCTTCGGTGACGAATGGACCCAGAGCCTGAACGAGGCTGGGCTAACCCGCGTGGTTCGAAGCGCCGTAGGTACAGCTACCGGAGACCGCGTCTTCGCTCCGAAGCCCGTCAAGACGCCATCGGGCAAATCGGGGCGAGTGGACATGGTCTTCTATCGCCACTTGCCCGAGTCAGAAGGCCGCCGTCACCTCGTCGTAGAACTGAAGCGAGCCAGTCGCACACTCAACATGGCGGACTACTCGCAGGTCATGGAGTACGCCACGGCGATCACGGGCCACGCGGAGGTGACGGATTCCCAGCATCGCTGGGACTTCTGGCTCGTGGGGTCGGCCATCGATGGCACGTTGCGCAATCAGATACGGGGCGCAGGTGCCCCAGACCTGGCGCACGTCTCACCCGAATACCGGGTCTATGTCATGAGCTGGGGCCGATTGCTCGAAGCCGCCGCTCGGCGCCACGAAGCACTCCGCCGTGAACTTGACCTCGTGTCCACTGAAGCGACCGCGACGGAGTATCTGACGCGCGTGCACCAGGAGTTCATCCCCCCGCTGCCGCCGGTTGACGGCGCGACCGGCTAGCAGCCGGGTGCAGTGGTCTGCCCCGCATCGGAGGACCACATCGCCTACGGGAGGCAGCCGAGCGTGGCAGACCGGAGCTTGTTGGCTTCGCGCATCATGCCCGGCATCAGCACCGCGTCGGGAGTGATCGGATTGGGTCGTTCACGTCGGATCGTTGATGCGGAGGCGCGGTCAGTGTCCGTCGGCCGGCCGGACACGCAGCACAGGCAACCGGGACTCTTCGGACAGCTCTCGTCACTCGGCTTCGAGGACTGTGCAGCATCCGACGGCCGCTCCGTTGCCGTGGAGGAAGGAGCGGGCCAGTTCGAGGAACTGTGGGGTGCGGTCGTCGATGAGCCGGTAGCGGACGGTCCGGCCGCGACGTTCGGCGACGATGAAGCCGCACCACGCCAGGCAGCCAAGGTGCTCAGACACCCGTGGTTGGGAGACGTCCACCCGGTCGAGTAGTTCGGTCTGGGTGGCCTGCCCGACCTCGAGGAGTACCTCCAGCAGCTGGAGGCGGGTCGCGTCGCCCAGGGTGCGAAAGACCCGCGACAGCAGCTCGTGCTCCGGAAGCGCGATCGGTTCGCTGGTGACGATCCCTGGACGTCCCACGGCGGAACTCCCTTGCCGATGACACATACGGATAACCGGATGCTACCGTCGCTGGCCCCGCCACTGGAGCCGGACGTGCCTGATGTGACCCTGCTGTACTTCGACGGCTGTCCGTCCTGGCAGCTCGCCGACCAGCGCCTGGGTGAGCTGGCCGGCGAGTTGGACCTGGTGGTCTCGCGGCAGAAGGTGGAGACGCCCGAGGCTGCCGAGCGGTGGGGATTTCGGGGTTCGCCCACGATCCTGGTCGATGGCCAGGACGTGTTCGCTGTCGGGGACGAACCGGTGGGGTTGTCGTGCCGGGTCTATCCGACGCCCGATGGTCCGGCCGGTGCGCCGACGCTGCAGCAGCTTCGTGAGGTCGTCGATGTCGAGTGACCCGACCTACCGCGGCCTGCTGGCCGTGGTCGTTGCGGCGCTGGTCTGCTGTGGCGCGGCGTGGCTGCTGGTCAGTGCAGGCCTGCTCGCTGCCAGCGGTGGCCTGCTCGGCAGCCCCGAGCTGACGGTCGCCGCAGTCGCGGTCGCCGCCATCGGCCTGTGGCGGATCGCCGTGGCCGCCCTACGACGGAAGCACCGCTGACATGGACAGCCATGACCTGGTAGTGATCGGTGCTGGCATGGCCGGCATCAACGCCGCCAACAAGTGCGGTGCGGCCGGGTGGCGGGTCGCGATCGTCGACGAGCTGCCCTACGGCGGGACCTGTGCGCTGCGCGGCTGCGACCCCAAGAAGATCCTGCGCCGTGGGGCGGACATCATCGATGCAGCGCGACTGCTCGAAGGCCGGGGCATCGACCCCGGGGGGCTGTCGATCAACTGGTCCGACCTGATGGGTCACAAGCGCGGGTTCACCGACCCCGTGCCTGACAACATGGAACGCGGTCTGGAGCGCAACGGTGTGCAGACGCTGCACGGCACCGCCAGGTTCACCGGCCCCCACGAGCTGGAGGTCGACGGTCGACCGGTCTCCTCCGAGCGGTTCCTGATCGCGGCCGGTGCCCGTCCCCGGCCGCTGCACTGGCCGGGCGCCGAGCACCTGATCGACAGCACTGACTTCCTCCACCTCGAGGAGTTGCCCGACCGGGTGCTGTTCGTCGGCGGCGGGTTCGTCAGCATGGAGTTCGCCCACATCGCCGCCCGGGCCGGCGCCGACGTCACGGTCGTCGACCGCGGCGAGCGACCGCTCGAGGCGTTCGACCCCGACCTGGTCGACCTGCTCGTGCAACGCTCCACCGAGGTCGGCATCGACATCCGGTCCAACACGGCCACACGCAGCGTCGAGGCCCCCGCGGACGGGTTCCGCGTCGTGGTCGAGCGCGGCGGTGAGGAGTCCACCATCGAGGCCGACCTGGTCGTCCACGGCGCAGGACGCGTCCCCGAGCTGTCCCGGCTCGGCCTGGATGCCGCCGGGGTCGAAACCAGGCCGCGCGGCGTCGTCGTGGAGCCGCACCTGCAGTCGACCACCAACCCCGCGGTCTGGGCAGCCGGCGACTCGGCCGACACGCCCGGCATGCCGCTGACCCCGGTCGCGGTGTTCGAGGGCAAGGTCGCCGCGTCCAACATGCTCAACGACCAGACCACCACACCGGACTACGACGGCGTGGCCACCGTGGTCTACACCATCCCCGAGCTCGCTCGCGTCGGCATGCTCGAAGCCGATGCCCGCGACGTCGGCGTCGACCTGGACGTGCGGTACAGCGACACGGGCAGCTGGTTCTCCAACTACCGCATCGGAGAACGCACCGCCGCGACCAAGATCCTGATCGACCGGGACTCTGACACCATCGTCGGCGCGCACATGTTCGGCCCCGAGTACGGCGAACTGATCAACTTCTGCGCACTGGCAATCAAGCTCGGCCTCACCACACGACAGCTGAAGTCCATGACCGCGTCCTACCCCAGCGTCGGCTCCGACCTCGCCTCCATGCTCTGACCGTCGGCCCTCGCGGGCAGTCGCCCATCAGTGAACCGTCCAGTCTGTAACGCCCGGTTACGTCGGCCGTGCCCCGTGTCAGCTCCGCGTCGAGATCTGCGACGAAGGATGCAGGTTTGCGACGTCGTCAACGAGGGACGGGTAGGACGCCTCCCAGCTTTGCCTGAGCACATCGGTCAGTTCGAGGTGGGGCCACTCGGCGCGGAGTTGGGGGAACGTGAGTGCGGCCGCGACCAGGTCGGCGGGCCCGACCTCGAGGAGGTGCGGGAGGAGGGCACGTCGTTCGTGCGGGTTGGTCAGGTCGAAGCGGCGCTGGCCGAGTTCCTCAGCGAGGTCGTCGTCCACGTCGATCGATGCCCAGGTACCGCGGTCGCCGCGAAGCTGGTCCGGGATGGCGTTGCCGCCGGGGCCGAACCTTTGGCGAGCGTGGCGGATGCAGTGGACAGGGGGGTAGTCGGCAGTCAGGACACTGCCGAGTGATCCTCGAAGTGACTGTCGATCGCGCGCCCACGTCTCCCCCGCTGCGTCGACATCCGTGGCCGGCTCGGGGAGGCCGTCGGGCCAGCCCTTCTCGGTCCATCGTTCGGCGGTCGATGGGCCTGCGCCGTTGTGCATTTCGGCGTGGCGACGGAGTTCGTCGCCGTTGACCAGCCGGCGCCAGCGGGACTGCTCGTAGTAGGCGTGGGTGCGGACGAGTGCGGGCGGGGTGTTGCCGGTGAGCATGACGGCCGCGCCGTGGTTGAGGGTGCGGAGGAACGCGGGTGGGGCGACGTCCATGCGTTCCGAGCCTTCGGACACCGACAGCCCGCCATCGGGTGCCGCGGAGACCGTTGCGGCGGCGACCCACTGATCGCCGATCAGGTCGGACAGCAGCTTGAGGGTGTCGAGATCCTGGCTGCCCGGCAGCCACACCGTGCTGGTGTGGTTCGAGATGAGGGTCCGCTCGGACTCGCCGTAGAGATCGCGGATCTGGGCGCGGTCCTGCCAGATCGTCATGAGCGTGATCCCTTGCCCGGCCCCGGTGGCAGCGATCTTCGGCAGCGTCCGCAGCGGGGCGATGTTGCCGGCCTCGTCGAGCATGAGCAGCAGCGGCGGGTTGAGCGGCGCCCCGTCGAGGAGGTTCGCGGACGTGTCCACGGCCGCCCGGTAGACGGCCTGGACCAGCGCCACGAACAGCGGCCGGAGTTCAGCCTGCTCGTACTCGGGCGACACCAGGTACAGGGTCCCGTTCTCCTTGAGCAGCCGGGCGACGTTGAGCGTGTGCTCGTCGGTGTGGCGAGGCGTGCACGAGGTGGCCTTGCGGACACGCGGGGAACCGAACGCGCGGAAGATGGCCATGGCGGTCCCGAAGACCGATCCGCGGGTCTCGGGTGGCAGCGACTTGATGGCCTCCCACGCCGCCAGCGCATCCTCGTCACGCAGACCCGTCAGGATCTGTCCGACGTCGTCGAAGGCGGAGCGGTCGACCCAGTGCGACACGTCCATCATCGTGTGGCCGGAGTTCGCGGCAGCGAACAGGACCGGCGCCAACAGCTTGGTGGCCAGGGTCTCCCAGAACCGGGCCGTCTCGGAGCGGTCCTCGACGGCGGCGGCGTCGGCGAGCCATGTGGCGGTCTTGGTGGCGTCCGGGAAGGTGACAGACGACAGCAGGGGCGACCAGTTGTTGGATGGCAGGCCGGTGGCCCCGGTTGGGTCGAATAGGGCGACCGGGCCGACCTGCCGCCGCCGATCGACGGTGAGGTCGTACACGTCGCGTTTCACGGAGGTGACGACGGCGGGGCCGTCCCATCGCAGCAGGTTGGGCACGACCAGCCGGGTGGACTTCCCGGTGCGGGTCGGGGCGACGACCATCACCGAGGTGGCGGTCGGGACGAGCACGTCCCGGCCGTGGAAGCTGCCGACCCACAGCCGCCCGACTGCGGGCGGCTCGTCGCCGCGGGGCGAAGGCTCCAGCAACGAGGCGAGGTCGCGGCGGCGGGCCCATACGCGTGAGTCGAGCCGGTCGCGAGTGCGTTGGCGGTGCCGCCACCCGTCCTGCCACTGCATCCACGCCCGCAGCCCGGTCACGACCCCCGCGACGATCAGGAGGGTCAGCACGGCGGCGACAGCGACCGGCCGCCACGGAGCAGCCACGGCAGCGGCGAGGTCGCCTCGCGGAGTGCTGGCGGCGACGTCGAGCAGCACAGCGGGCATCTCCCACACCGGCACGTCCCAGCCGGTGCCGGCGAGGTGGGCTTCGACCCAGATGGCGACCCAGGCGATGGCGCTGACAGCTGCCACCAGGGCGATGCCGGCAAGTGCCAGCAGGGCCCAGAGCAGTTCGAGGGAGTTGGCCCCACCAGTCATCAGCCGCCCGGAGCGCGGCAGGGGTGGTGCGGAGCGAACGCTCACGCCCAGGCCTGTCGGTTGGCCGCAGCCATCGCCTGGTCGGTGTCGACCAGGTCCTGCTCGATGTCCGAGAGGACGTGGTCCGACAACGCGACTCGGCGGGTCTCGCCGTTAACGACCCAGAGCCCGCGGCCCCGGGCCAGCTGGGTCACCAGCGAGGCTTGCATGGCGTTGAGCTGCAAGGTGTCGCGCAGCAATGGCCGCTCGCCGGGCTTCTGCCGGTAGATCACCCAGGTGCCGGAGTCGGCGATGACGCCTTCGGCGAGCGAGCGCGTGGCGGAGCCGGCATCCCCAGCGGCGGCCGTGTCGGACAGTCGGTGCATGACGTTGACCACCGACAGAGACAGCTGGCGGGCGAGCTTCTGGTTGGTCTGCATCCAGCGGGCCGACGCCTCGTCGGACAACAGCGCCCAGGCTTCGTCGTTGACCTGGAACCGGCCACGCGGCGAGATCTCGCACGCGAGCTGGAGCCAGGCGGCCGTGGCGATCATGACCAGCGGCAGCGCGGCCCGGTGCGACCGGTACACCTCGGCGATGTCGATGACGGTCAGCGGCCCGAGCGCATCGGCGTCCAGCGTGGTGGGGCCGGCGAACATGCCGGCGAGGTCACCGTGATCGTCCACCAGCCGGGCCAGCGCCAGGGCCAGCTCGCGCGACTCCTCGACGATCCGTTGCGGGTCCATGTTCACCCGCTCGGCGACGTCCCGGTCCGGAGTGACGATGGCGTCGGCGAGCATCGGCAGGGTGGCGATCTGCCCGTGCCGGGCCACGACCGGCCGCGCGTGGTCGCCAAGGTCGAGACCGGTGACGCGCGCCAGTGCTGCGGTGAGCACGACCATCTCGACCTGCCGGCAGGTCCGTCCCAGCGTCGCCTCGACCAGGGCGCGAACGGTGGCCACGTTGCGGTGGAACAAGTCGGTGGGCGCGAGCTGGCTGCCGGCCCTGCCCGGGTCGAGCGGGTTGAGGATGGTCCCGCCCCCGGGACGCAGGCCGATCGGTTCGACCTCCGCGGCAGCCGCGAGCTGGGTGTACTCGCCCTTGGGGTCGATGATGTGAGCGCCGCGACCGAACTCCAGCCCGCGCCACACGAGGCTCTTCGCCAGCGCGGACTTGCCCGAGCCGACGTCGCCGAGGATCAGCACGTTCGGGTTGGACAGCCGCCCGGACTGGTACAGCGTCCAGGGGTCCCAGCTGAACGTCCCGCCGGTGGGCGACGGGCCGATCACCAGCCCTGGGTCCCGGTCGCTGGCGGCGGCAGTCTGGAACGGGAAGATGGCTTCCAGCGTCGCCGTGGACGCCTCGAACGGCTCCGGATGCTGGTGCCAGAGGATCCTGCCGGCGAACCGTCGGCGCTGTCCGCGCGGGCCGCCCAGCCCCCGGTACCTCGCGGCGAGTTGCCGCCGCTCGGCGCGTTCCTCGGCCGCCTGCCGCTGCCGCAGAGCCCGTTGCTGGTCGCGGTCAGGACGGCCGCCGGCGCGCCCAGCCTTGGCGCGAGCAACCCGCCGCGTTGCGGACCGCCGCCGTCGCCAGTACCAGCTCATCGGGCACCACGACACAGCGGGAGGGTGAACGCGAACGCCTGCCGTTGAGTGCCAGCCAGCCGTCGCAATTCCAGGGAGCAGCGGCGGGCGGCGGCCTCGACCTGTCCTGCGGCCGCCTCCAGCTCGTCGGCCGTCGGGGCCGTCACGGTGATCAGCCAGACGATCCGGTAGACCGCACGGCCCTCGACGAGATCCTCCTCGCGTTGGGCGGCGTCCTGCCAAGCGCGGCGCTGCCGTGCTGAGGTTGCGAACCCCCAGCGCGCCCGCAGGGTCTGCTCGGACTCGGTCGAGACCTGTTGGGTCTGGGCGCGCCGTTCCGCGGTGGCCGCCGGCGTGGGGACGTACAGCAGCGACATCCGCCGCCGGGCGGGAACGCCGAGCAGCAGGTGCTGGAGGAACTCGCCGGTCACGGGACGAGACGGGGGCCGGGCGACCTGGAAAGTCGCAGACCAGCCCGAGTCGTGCCGCACCGAGGACCAGCCGTCGACCATCCCGGTGGGACCAACCGTCGCCGCGACGACCTCCGGCTCTCCCGTGGTGTCGCTCGCACCCTGCTCGGCGGCTGCCGCGGCGGGGTCGAACGTCTGCCGGAGCACGCTGCCGAGGACGGTTGCGGGCAGCCAGCCGCGCACATCGACGCCGGCGGCCCGCAGCATCTCCTCGACGACTGCGGCGCGATCCATGAGCACCGCGGCTGCACCGTCGCGTCCGCCTCCGGCCTGCCGGATGGCCCGCCGAGCCAGGTGCTTGTCCAGCGCGATCGCCAGCATCATCCGGTGCTGCTGGGCGTGCTCACGGGTTGCATCGACGACCTGCCGGTACGAGTCCCCGGACGTGCCGGTGCCACGGCCCCCGTGGTCGCGATGGTGCACCGACATGTCGGCGACCGCGGTCGGACCAACGGTGTGGACGACCTGGAGCCGGATGAGTTCGGGCAGCGCCTGAGCGACGTGATCCAGGAACCCACCCCAGGCGGCGATCCGGGCCTGCTGGTCGGCAGGGTCGCAGAACAGGAAGTCGTCTCCGGCGATCTCGGCCACGGCGACGAGCCGGTGCCGGAAGGTGTCCTTGACGATCCCGTATGCCGTCGGGGTCGGGTTGGCGACCGAGGCGCGGGAGGCGCCGGCGTAGTGGTGGATCTCGATGCCGAACAGCTCCCCGGGCAGGTCGAGGACCCCGGCGGGCAGGTCGAGGGCGACGTCGGGGTTGGCGTAGAACTCGTTGTTGCGGGTGACCTGCTGCCATCCGAACGCGACCCAGACCGGCAGCCAGTCGATCATCGCCCGACCGCGCACCTTGATCCCGACCGCCGCCGCGAGCAGCGTCAGCGTCACCACCGCCACGAGCAGCCCGGCCGCAGACGGCCGGGACAGGGTCAGGATGACCACGACCCCGCCCGCACCGATCGCAACCAGGCGGGCGACGGACAGCCCGAACAGCACGCCCGGGGTGGGCCGCGAGGGGAACTGATAGATCGGCAACTCAGTCACGGCCCGCTCCCACAGTAGACTTGGTCAACGCGCCCTGCCATCCGACGCCACCTGCGGCACCTGACGAACCCGGACGAGAACTGCTTCCCGACGGCGACGAGGACCCGGCCGACGGGCCGGCGCCGCTTGCCCGACCCGCCCCACCCGAGGTGAGACCGCCACCCGAGCCGGCCCCACCGGGTCCTCCGGCGCCACCTGCCAGCCCGCCGCCGGATCCACCGCCCGGCCCGGCCGCGCTCAACGGGCTGGCGCCGCCGGACCCGCCGCGGCCACGGACACCCTGTTCCAGACGGGCACCGAGCATCGCCCCTTTGATGGCGACGGCACCGGCCCCGGCGGCGATCACCTTCGACCCGCGCGACATCGACTGCACCGCGGTCTGCAACTCCGGCGTGCCCACGATCCTGGCCAGTGCTGCCGGGGCGAGCGCGGCGAGCAGCACACCGAACGTGCCGAAGATCAGCCGGTCCACCCCCTCGGGCTGACCCATCACACTGTTGGTGATCGCGAACATGGTCAGCACCGCCGCATCGGCCAGCAGCACGGCGAACGCCAACGCCCACGCACGCACCTGGACCCGACGCATCGGCGTCCACACCGACAGGGCGTGCGCGACCGGCAGGAACACGATCAGGGCGGCCAGCAGCACCGGCCGCATCGCCAGGGTGAAGTAGATCGCCAGCGAGCAGAACACGATCACGAGCCCGGCGAGGAAGACGACGAACAGCTCTGCGCCGGAGTCGCGTTGCAGCGCCGAGTCCATCAGGACCTCCTGCAGTGGCACGAGTGGTGCGTCCACGGTGGTGCCCGAGGCCGCCAGGGCGATCCCGCCGAGGTTGGACATCGCCCCGCCGACGGACAGCAGCAACGCCCCGCCCACCGTCGCCAGCATCCCACCGACCAGTGCGCGGAACACGGCCTGGACGATCCGGGTGGTGTTGCCGGTGACCATCGCCGAGATCACCTCGGCGATCAGCATGGCCACCATCACCAGCGCTGCCAGCGCGTAGATCGGCAGCGCCGGCCCCTCGAGGACCGGCGTGTACCAGTCGCGCGTCACCGGAGCGGTTGACGCCTGCAGCGCAACCAGGTCGAGCGCCCAGAACGCCCCGCGCAGCACCCACACGGTCAGCTCACCACCGGCCTCCTGCAGCAGCGACTGGGCCCACTCCTGCCCCGCCCAGGCCAGGCCTAGCACCCCGCCGATCGCGACCACGCCGACCACGACGAACGGGATCGCCCCCCCCTCGTCGGCCCACCGTCCCCCCGTCACGAGCCGGTTCCGGCCGGCGCGGGCAGCGGGAGCGTGGGCAGCGCATCGCGCAGCAGCGCCCGGGTCCGCCCCGGGGCCGAGGCGTTGTCGGCCACCAGCGGCGTCGGACCCTCGACCGACTCCAACCGCGTGACCGACCAGGTGGCACCGTCGGCGGCCAGGTCGACCGTCGAGGTGGTGAACACCGCCCCGCCCGCGTCACCGACGCCGACCAGCGTCATGGCCCACACCTCCACCTGGGCCGACGGGCCGGCCGGGTCGTAGGCGACAAGGCGCACCGCGACCGGCGCGAAGAAGTACAGACGACGGGAAGCAGGCTGGGCGCCCCAGCCGGACAGCTCGAACTCGGTGCGGGCGGTGTCGACCTGCCGGGCCTGTGCGGCCGCCTCCTCGGCGGTGAACACCACCGCGGCGACCCGGTCGAACCGGTCCGGGTCGAACACGACATCGGACTGGCCGGTCACCGCGACCGCAGACACGGCCGCCGACGCCGCACCGTGCGGCGTCAGCGGGAACCCCCACGGCACGCCATCGACAAGCTCGGGCGCGCCGAACGCGGTCGCGACCACGGGCGAGCCAGCGGCGTCAGGTGCGGCTGCGGTGGGACGCAGGTTGGGCTGCGGGGTTCGAAGCCCCTGCCATGCGAGCCATCCACCACCGGCCAGCAGCACCGCGACGAGCACGGCGGCACCGGCCGTCCACGCCCGCTGCGCCGGAGTGCGGGCTCCGTCGGCGACAGACATCGATCAGCTCCCGAGCCGGAACCCGGCGTTGACGATCGCTGAGGCGGCGCCGATCACCACGGCGCCGACGAACCCGCCGATGACCATGAACCGTCCCCACGTCACCCCTTGGGTGTGGGCTCGGTTGGCGGCCAGCGCCCAGGTCGCGCCGCCGACCACGACCAGCCCGGCCGCGAACAACAGCCCGCCCAGGGTCAGCCCGTTCAGCGCCGAGATGATCTGGTCGTAGTTGGGGATCCACTGGCGACCCTCGGACGGGTCCAGCGGCGGGACGACCTGCGCGAGCAGTCCCCCGGGTCGTAGTCCTGGCATGCGAAGCACCTTCCGTGACTCGTGTCCCGGCGCATCTGCCGGGAGGCGGTCAGGGAGTTGTCCGCAGGGGCGCCCGATTGTGACGGTCGTGCGGTCGGCGCCCGTCTGTCACATTCCGACGTGAGCGGCGAGGACTCCCTCCGCGACCCGGGGGTCCCCTTTGCGCACCACGATCGTTCTCGCCGTCGCGGCGCTCGCGGCCTCCGGATGCACCTTGAAGTCCCCCGAGGTCGGGTCGTTCCCGCCGGTCCGTCACGTCGCGGCCGGACAGCTGCCTGACCAGCCGTTGCACGACGCCGACAACGGGACCAACGGATCCTCCGTCTCCGGCGAGGTCGACCCGACCGATCCCGTCGCGGTGGCGACCGCCCGGACCGTCGGCAGCTTGCGTGCCCAGGGGCTCGAGGTCGTGGATCTCGGTGCCGAGACGACCGTGCGCGTCGACGACCTCGTCACCGTGCGCGTCGCTGTCACCCACCGAAACGGGCCCGACGCGACCCCGCACACGTCGGTGTACGAGCTCGACCTGACCAGGGACCGCGATGGCGTCTGGGAGGTCACCCGCGCTCGGAGCATCGGATGATGCGCCGACTGCTGACCGGCACGGTCGTCATGGTCGTGGCCCTGCCGCTCGGGATGGTCACCGGGATGGGCGCCAGCAACGCTCGTTGGCCCGACCGGTTCGACCCGTCCACGCTGGCCGACGAGATCCCGCAGCCGATGCTGGCGGCCTACCTCGATGCCGCCGAGCACTGGGACATCGACTGGGCACTGCTGGCCGCCATCGGCAAGATCGAGTGCGACCACGGCCGCTATCGGGCAGCAGGGTGCTGGCCCCCCGGAACCGTCAACGCCGCCGGGGCGCGCGGACCCATGCAGTTCCTCGGGTCGACGTGGCGGACCTCTGCAGGCCGCTACGACCTCGACGTGTCCGGCCCGCCGGCGCCGCACGGGGGCGGGTACGGCACCGACGGTGACGGCGACGGGATCGCCGACCCGTGGAACCCCTTCGACGCCGTCCATGCAGCGGCCCGGTTCCTCATCGACCTCGGCGGCCAAGACGACCCGCGCATGGCGGCCAAGGGCTACTACGCCGGGCCGGCGAACCCCGACCCGACGGCAGGCGAGAGCTACGCCACCCGTGCCGCCGAGCTGATCGCCCACTACCACCAGCTGGCTGGCGCCGGCGGCCCAGGCACGCCACCGGTCGCCGTCGTCCAGGACGGCTACGCGTTGCCGTTCGCACCCGCCGGTCTCCACGCCGTCACGACCGACGCCGTCCCGCCGCGCGACCCCGAGTGGCAGCTGGTCCGCCCCCACCACTCGGACCGCGTCGGCATCGACATCGCCCTGCAGGTCGGGACCCCGATCTACGCACTCGTCGAGGCCACCATCGTGTGGGCCGGCCCCTCGAGAGCTTGCGGGCTGGGGATCCAGCTCCACGCCGCGGCGCAGCAGGCCCGGATCACCTACTGCCACCTGTCGGCCATCACCGTTACTGCCGGCCAGCAGGTCGACGCCGGAGCAAGGCTCGGCCACTCCGGCGGTGAGCCTGGCACGCCCGGTGCCGGATCGTCGACCGGCCCGCACCTGCACCTGCACATCGACACGCCAGCCGGACGTCGCTGCCCCCAGGCGCTGCTGCTGGGACTCTGGCGCGGCTGGCCCGTGCCCAACATCTCTGGGCTCCGCACGGCCGGTTGCACCTACAGCGGCAGGCCCCCCGCGCCGCGATCGCCGGTCCCCGTCCCGCCAGACCTGCCCCTCCCCGGGACCGCGCCGTGACCAGGCCACCGGATCTGACCTGGATCGGCCAGGCCGCCTGCCGCGAGGAGCCGTCCCGCCGCTTCGTGGACCCCGCCGACCACGCCGAGATCCGCGCTGCGCTGTCCGTCTGTCAGCGCTGCCCCGTCCGCGACCCGTGCCTGGAAACCGCGCTGAACCACCGGGTCGAGGCGGACGTGGGCATCTGGGGCGGCACCACACCAAGCCAGCGGCGACAGATCCGACGAGACCGACTGCAGCCCGAGGCCCTACGCAACGGCAACGGGCGACGGGCGCCGGCTCCCCCGCCGGACTCGTCCCGCGAAACGCCGCCGGCTCGGACCGGACGACCGACAGAGGTCCGGCGCCTCGCCGCCCCGGAGATCACCGTCGCCCGGGACAAGTACGGCGACAACGGGCGACGGGAGCCGGCTTCCCTGCCGGACTCGTCCCGCGAAACGCCGCCGGCTCGGACCCGACAACCGACAGAGGTCCGGCGCCTCGCCGCCCCGGAGATCACCGTCGCCCGGGACGAGTACGGCGACTACGCGTCCGCCGACGGCCGCGTCCTGATCTTCCGCATCCGCGGAGCCCTGCCGTGGGTACTCGCGATCGACGACCAGATCATTGGCGCCAGCCGGACCGTCACCGAGGCCCGACGCACCGCCTGGACGACCCTGCACAAGGCTGAGCGGACAGATGGCCGCACGCCCGGGCCGGCCCTGGCGCGGGCACATGGCGGGCGTCGATGAAGTCGTGCGCTCAGCGGGCGAAGGGCACGGTCCGGTCACAATCCGGCTGGCGACACGACAACTCCCTATCCGACGGCGGCGCGACGGCCGCCGACAGGGAGACAGCGCCATGAGCGAACAGCGCGGCCCCTACGACCCGCGCCTGCGGCACCCGAACCGGCCCACCGCGGACCCCCAGCCGCTGCGCGAACTGCTGCGCCAGTACGTCGAGGAACGCAACTGGGGCGACCTCCTCACGCCGTCGTCTACGAACGGTCACGGCCCTGACGGCACGACCAGCGTCCGGCACGACCATGGGTGACCAGCTCTGCCCCCACTGCGCCGGCGAGCAGACCCGGATCTACCGGCCGGGCGCACCCGAAGACCGGCTCGAGGTCACCAGCCCCGAAGCAGCCGCCGAGATCCTCATGCCGCTGATGCAAAGCCTCGACCGCGAGCACTGCGTCACCCTCAACCTCGACACCAAGCACCGGCTCCTGGCCGCGACCACGGTCTCCATCGGCTCGATAGACCACACCTTCATGTCGCCGCGCGAGGTGTTCCGCGACGCCCTGCTCCGTGACGCCGCCGCGATCATCATCGCCCACAACCACCCCTCCGGCGATGCCACCCCGTCGCGCGACGACGAAGCCGTCACCCGCCGACTCGGCCGTGCCGGCGACATGATCGGCGTCGATGTCCTCGACCACCTGGTCATCGGCCACCAACGATGGACCTCGCTGGCCCGCCGCGGCGTCCTCATGCAGGACCCGCAACAACAATGGTCAACGGACCTGTCGCTGGCAGTTGACGCTCCGGCGAGACGCGCATGAGCAGCCGGACCCGCTACATCGTCGTCTCCTGGGTCGACCAGCGTCGTCAGCGCCTGGGACACAACCCGACCACGCGTGAGTACGGCGCCGCCAGCTCGAAGCAGGCGGCCATCAGGCTTGCCGAGCGGGTGCTCACGCCCGACGCGGAGTACATCGTCACCACCGCGACGCGGACCGTGCACCACGGCCGGACGCCCTCTGTCGAGCAGCCCCCGCCGGAGCGGTCGCAGCCGGGACGGAGCCGATGAGCATGAGCATCGCGACAGGTTGTCCACAGCTTCCCGAACCCAGGACCTGCGCTGGCCGTGTGGCTGTCACACTCGGAGTGTCGTCGGGCCGTCGGCGGACGTGCGCAGGTCATGACACACATCAGGAGGCATCCCGATGACCGCGCTGGAGAACCTGCCGCCGACGATCGGCGTCGAGGAAGCAGGCGAGCTGTTGGGCCTGTGCCGGACCTCGGCCTACGAGGCCGTCAAGCGGGGAGAGATCCCGACGATCCGCCTGAACGGGCGCCTGCACGTCCCCGTGGCCCGACTCCGGTCGCTCCTGGGCATGACCGGCCCCAGCAGCGCGGAGATGCCCGAGGAGCTGTCACCGGCCGAGCAAGGAACCGACCATGAAGGGCTACATCGGGAAGCGGTGCACTCGCTGTCCACAACGGGGCCGCTACAAGGAGGGTGATCGCCGCTGTCCCAAGTGCGGCGCCACCGAGCACACGTGGACGTTCTCCGTGGACGTCGGGCTCACGACCAAAGGCAAGCGGCGGCGGATCGAGCGCGGCGGGTTCGCCACCAAGCGGGAGGCACAGAAGGCCCTCGAGGAGGTCGTCGCCAAGGCCGACCGGGGCGGGATCCTCGAACCCAGCAAGCGCACCGTCGCCCAGTTCCTCGTCCACGACTGGCTGCCGTCGATGGAGATGGGCATCGAGCGGACGACGTGGGAGGGCTACCGGGAGAAGCTCCACAGCTACGTCCTGCCCCGCATCGGCCCCATCGCGCTCGCAGAGCTCAAGCCTCCGAAGCTGAACGCGCTGTACGCCGATATCCGCAAGCACGGACGCATCCGCGGGGACGACCCCCTGTCGCTCAAGACCGTCCGCGAGGTCCACGTCATCCTCCACCGCGCCTTCGAGGACGCCGTGCGGTGGGAGTACATCGAGGCCAACCCAGCGTCCAAGGCGAACCCCCCGACCGCGACGGCCGCCAAGAACCAGCGCAAGAAGGCCATGCAGACCTGGACCGCCGCCGAGGTCAACGAGTTCGCCCGCCAGTACCACGACCACGAGTTCTTCCCGCTCTGGCTTCTCGCTGCATCGACGGGGATGCGCCGCTCCGAGTTGCTCGGCGCGCGATGGAAGGCCATCGACTTCGACCGCGGCCTGCTGGCGATCCGTCAGGTGCTCGTCAAGGTCGGCGGCAAGGGCGAGTTCAAGGAAGCCCCGAAGTCCACCCACGGCTTCCGAACAATCCAGATCGCCCCACGCGTCCTGGCCATCCTGCGAGACCTACGGCGGGCACAGGCCGAGGCGCGGCTCCGAGCCCAGGTCTGGCACGACAACGACCTCGTGTTCTGCCGCCGCGACGGGAACCCCTGGCACCCCGACCACGTGACCGAGACCGTCCGCGAGATGATCGAAGCCAGCGGTCTGCCCCGCATCCGGCCGCTGCAGGACCTCCGCCACACCCACGCGACCCTCCTGCTCGCCGACGGCGAGAACGCCAAGGTCGTGCAGGAACGTCTCGGACACCACTCCCACTCGTTCACCGCCGACACCTACCAGCACGTCATGCCCGGTATGGACGCCGCAGCTGCGTCCAGATTCGACGGCCTCGTGTTCGGCCAGATCGATGCTTCGAACGACCAAGCCGACGCCGACGAGAGGCAGCCCTAACGAGGCGCTTCGGGTTTCAGCGGGGTACGGGGGTGACGAGCGAGAGGCGTGACCAGTCGGGGTGGCCGGCGTAGAGCAGGACGCGGATGCGCCAGTGGACGAAGTTGGTCATCCCGAACGCGACCCGCTTGATCCGCTTCGCGAGGCCGTTCATCGTCTCGGTAGGTCCGTTCGAGACCTGGGCTTCGTGCCACGCAGCGATCTGGGTCCGCCAGGTACGCATGGTCCGTCCCAACTGGCGGATCTCGGGTGGCGATGAGGCATCGCGCATGTCGGCCGAGAGCTGGTCCACCCACTCCAGGGCGAGGTCGGCGTCGCGGTGGGCATACAGCTCACGGATCGCCTCCTATCCGTTATCCGGCCCTCGGGGGGGCAGCGGGGGTTGCGCGGTCAGGGCTGCTCCGAGGTGGATACTCGGCCGGAGGTCCGGCTCATGGAGGCGG
>Ga0208490_100113_pt1 | contig 64850 bp, 57 predicted proteins | sample SubbioAug_CSWold_FD_184818 | JGI IMG/M metagenome (GOLD analysis project Ga0208490, IMG submission 184818) | Serpentinite rock and fluid subsurface biosphere microbial communities from McLaughlin Reserve, California, USA - CR11Aug_CSWold (SPAdes) | ecosystem: Environmental > Terrestrial > Deep...
CGGCGGGCGCGCCTTTGGCCTGTCGCAAGAGCCGCGCCGTCGTCCCCTCCCAGGCGCGCGCCATAGAGCGCAGCACCTCGGTCAATTGCTTGCCGGGGTCTTGGGGGAACTCTTCTTCTGCTTCGGATTCATAAGCCTTGAGCGCTTGGCTCAGCCCCAGCACCGGATCGGGCGAGACATCCTCGAACACATCCGGATCAAGCCGCGCCACGTGGATGGCATAGGCCTGTACAAACCGCAGGTAGATATGCGAGGCCGCCTCTTTGCCGATGCGCTCAGCAAGTTCGACAAAGCGCGTGTCATTGATGCCGATGTTGAGCACAGCCCCCGGCCCGCCCCAATCAGGGTCTTCGGACGAAGGGCGCACACACAGGAGCGGGGCCGCGCCGAACGGGGCCAGAAACCGCGCCATATCCGGCAATTCCCCCGCCGCGATGCGATGCACCGCCTCAAACGACAGGGCCACGGTGCGCGGCACCGGCAGATCAAGCCGCACAAGGCGTTGCAGGCATTTCGCCCGCCCCCCATGGGTATGGGTGTGCATCGGGGCCGTGGGGGTGATGAGGGTGATATTGCTGTCGTCTTGCTGCACTGCGGCACCTTTCCTTTGACCGCACCATACGCGCGTTGCGGCACAAGGCAAGGGAAAGGATCACGGGTTTGGGATCGGTCCGGCTTGGTTAGAAAACCCCGCCCGGGGCTTGAACCGGGGCCGCGCCAATCAGACACAGAGGCCCCGGGTCAAGCCCGGGGCGGGGTTCACACATTCATAACCATTTTTCGCCAAGACTTTGGAATGACACATTTCGTCTACATAATGGCGTCGCGCCCCTGTGGTGCGCTCTACACCGGGCGCACGCATGACCTGCACAGCCGTGTTGCAGCGCATCGCGCTGGCCTGTCCGCCCATACCGCGAAATATAACATCCGGCGGCTTGTCTGGTTCGAACCGCAGGATGATTTCGAAACCTCCCTTCGGCGGGAGCGGTCGATAAAACGCTGGCATCGCGCGTGGAAGATCGCCTTGATCACCGGGGTAAATCCGGACTGGCGGGACATAACGCCAGAAATACCCGACCTCTAACAGTCCGCCCCGGGCTTGACCCGGGGCCTCTCCCGCCCCGCAGCCTCACCCGCCCCGGGCTTGACCCGGGGCGGGTGAAATCAGCCCTCGATCCGGCCAAGGTCTGCCGCTTGCAGGCAGATATTGCGGATGCTGCTCAGCAGGTTGAGGCGGTTGCGGCGGATGACCTGGCTTTCGGCATTGACCTGCACAGCGGTAAAGAAGGCGTCAATCGGTGCCCGCAGCGCCGCCATGGCCCCCATCGCGCGCGCGAAATCCTCGGCTTTGAGGGCGCTGGCAATCGCCGGCTCTGCGGTGGCTAGGGCGGCAAAGAGTGCGCGCTCCTCGTCGGTTTCCGCGAATTTCACATCCGCGCCATAGGAATATTCCACCCCGTCCTTTTCCTCGGCTTGGGTGAGAATGTTGTTGGCGCGCTTGAAGCCCTGCAACAGGTTCTCGCCATCGTCGGTCTTGAGGAAATTGCTGAGCGCGCGGGCACGGTGAACCAAAAGCGTGAGGTCGTCATTGCCCGGCGTCGCGCCCGAAGGCGCGCCACTATTAAAGCTAAGACAGGCGTCGATCACGTCATGGCGGATACCTTCATCGCGCAGGTGGACCTTGAGACGGTCGTGGAGGAAGGAGAGGAGGTCGGACGCTACGGATTCGTTTGACTTGTTTAACACATCCGCCAATTTCGGAGCGAGCTGTACTATTACGTCCCGCAACTCTTCAATCTCAATTGTTATCGACGGGTCGCGCCACCGTGGAATAGAGGGAAACTCTTCAAAAAGTTCAGACGGCAACTTCGAGAAATTTTGGACAAGCGCATCACGAATACCCGGAAGGGAAGCCAATCGTGCTGAATTTCTGAGTACCAAACCCGTGGACAGGAAGTCGTCAATTGAAAAACGCAGCCCATTCCCCAAAACCAACCGGATCACCCCCAACGCCGCGCGTCTTAGCGCATAAGGGTCCTTCGATCCCGTCGGCTTCTCGTCAATCGCCCAGAAGCCCGTCAGCGTGTCGATCTTGTCGGCCAGCGCCACTGCCACCGACACCGGCGCGCTTGGCACGGCGTCGCCCGGCCCTAGCGGCGAATAATGCTCTTGGCAGGCCGCCGCAACGGCCGGATCAAGCCCCGCCTCCGCCGCGTAATAGCGCCCCATCAAGCCCTGCAATTCCGGGAATTCGCCCACCATGGCGGATTGCAGATCGGCCTTGGCCACGCGTGCCGCCTGTTCCGCCAGATCGGCATCGGCACCCACATGCGGCGCAATCTCGCGCGCCAGCGCGGCGATGCGGGCGATCCGGTCCGACTGCGATCCCAGCTTGTTGTGGAAGGTGACATGGGCCAGCCCTGCGCCCATCCCCTCCAACCCCTCGGCCTGCACGGTGCGCAGGTCGTTTTCCCAAAAGAATTTGGCATCCGACAGCCGCGCCGCCAGCACCTTTTGATTGCCCGCAAGGATGGTCGCGCCGTGATCAGCGGTTTCGACATTGGCGACAGTCACAAAGCGCTCGATCCGGCCCGTCTTGGGGTTTTTCACCGAGAAAAACTTTTGATGCTCTTTCATAGAGGTTTGCAGCACCTCGGGCGGCAGGCCCAGAAACGCCTCGTCAATCCGGCCCATCAGCACCACGGGCCATTCCACCAGCCCCGCCACCTCGGCCAGAAGCCCGCGATCCTCGACCAGTTCCAGCCCCGATGCAAAGGCCTGATTACTGGCCTCTTGCCAGATATGCTCTGCGCGTTCTTCGGCCTCCAGAATGACATGCGCGCGGCGCAGTTTGGCGCGGTAGTCGTCAAAGGACGAAACGGCAAAGCGCCCCGCCCCCATGAAGCGATGCCCCTCGGTCGTGTTGCCCGCGCGGATGCCGTCGACGTCAAGATCAACGACCGTCACCTCGCCCGCCTCATCGGTCAGGATGCAGAGGATGGAATGAAGCGGGCGCACCCAACGCAAGGAGCCAGCCCCCCAGCGCATCGACTTGGGCCACGGGAAATTGCGGATGATCTTGTCGAGTTCTTCGGCCACAATCTCGGCCGCCGCGCGTCCGGGCTTGGTGATCGTGGCGAAATAGACCTGGCCTTTTTTCTCGTCGCGGATTTCCAGATCGTCGCGCGTCAGCCCCGCGCCGCGCAAGAAACCCTCGATCGCCTGTTCGGGCGCATCGACGCGCGGGCCTTTGCGCTCTTCACGGGTGGTCGGGCTCTGGCCGCTGAGCCCCTGCACTGTCAGCGCCAACCGCCGGGGCGTGGAAAACGCCGCCGCCCCCGCATAGGTCAGGCCTGCCTCAACCAGCGCCTCGGTCAGGCGCGCGCGCAGATCATCCGCGGCCTTGGACTGCATCCGCGCCGGGATTTCCTCGGAGAAGAGTTCGATCAAGAGGTCAGGCATGGCTTAGTATCCTTGGGGCGGTTCGGGGCAATCATCGGGGGCGGGCTGCCCGTCAAATACCACCTCGCCGCAGCGGTTGATCTGGTGCCAGGCATAGCCGCGCCCGTCCTCGGTGATGGCCACCACGCGGTCGACGCCATAAATCACATCGCGCTGGCCCAGAAACGCCAACGCGCGCCCCTCTTCCAGCGCAAGGCCGATGGCCTGCGCATCATAGCAGTCGAACCAGTCGGGCGCGGTCAGCGGCTCTGCCCGCTCATATAGCTCATAGGTCTCGGTCAACATGGCATGGCTCATCGCGGTGGTGAAACAGGCGCGATAGCGGATCGGGCTGCTGTTGGCGTCAATGGCGGTGAAATTGTCGTAGAGCACCGGTTCCGGCGCGCCCGTGACCAGCGAGGTCAGGACAACATCATTCGTGCCATCCGCCGCCACCTCTTCGTAAAAGTGATAGACTTGCAGGTAATACATGGCCGCACCGGCCACCAATGCCGAAATCAAGATCGCCCCCGCCAATATCTTGCCCATTATGCCACCTGCCCCCCGGCCTCTGTCTGCACAAAGGCATCGGCGCATTGCTTGGCCAGCGCCCGCACCCGGCCGATATAGGCCTGCCGTTCTGTCACTGAAATGACCCCGCGCGCGTCAAGCAGGTTGAAAAGATGCGACGCCTTGATGCATTGATCATAGGCGGGATGCGCCATGATGATGCGTTTGCCGGTCTTTGGGTCCACGGCCTCTTGCGCGAGGGTGGCCTGACATTCGGCCTCGGCCTCTTCAAAGTGGCGCAAGAGCACGTCCGTATTGGCCACATCGAAATTCCAGCGGCTGTATTCTTCCTCGGTCTGGCGAAAGACATCGCCATATTTCAGCGGAATGGGCGCGGCGGGATCGTTGAAGGGCATGTCCATCACATGATCAATGCCCAAGACATACATCGCCAGCCGTTCCAGCCCATAGGTCAACTCGCCCGACACCGGTGCGCAGTCATGCCCGCCGACCTGTTGGAAATAGGTGAATTGCGACACTTCCATGCCGTCGCACCACACCTCCCATCCCAGACCCCAAGCGCCCAAGGTGGGGCTTTCCCAGTCATCCTCGACAAAGCGTATGTCATGCAGCGCCATGTCGATGCCGATGGCGCGCAGGCTGCCAAGGTAGAGGTCCTGCATATCGGGCGGGCTGGGTTTGATCAGCACCTGATACTGGTAATAATGCTGGAGGCGGTTGGGGTTCTCTCCATAGCGCCCGTCGGTGGGGCGGCGCGAGGGCTGCACATAGGCCGCAGCCCAGGGTTTTGATCCCAAAGAACGCAGCGTGGTGGCAGGGTGAAAGGTGCCGGCCCCCACCTCCATGTCATAGGGCTGCATCATGGCACAGCCTTGTGCGGCCCAATAGCTCTGCAATCTCAGGATGATTTCCTGAAAGCTGCGCGGTTTGCCGGTCGTGTCGCTCATGCCTGACCCCAATGCTGCCCCTGATTTGCCGCCCCTACCTAGGCCGGGTGCGGGGCAGGGTCAATCGGGCGTTTGGCCCCCAATGCCCCCGCACAAACCGCGAAGTTTTCGAGTGCATCGCCCGGCAATTTTGATAAAACGCCAAAAAGGTCGCAACGACCGTTATCAAGACAGAATTTAGGGAAACTTATGGCGCGTATCTTACTGGGGTTCATTTTTGCGGTTTTCATGGCGCTGCCTGCGGCGCGTGCGCAAGAGGAGCCGGTTGTCTGGGTCCAGGTCGAGGCGCAGCCCAGCCTGAACGCGGCACAGGACGCCGCGCGCCGCTATGCCGCGACTTTGGCGGATGTGAACGGTTTTGCCTTGGGGCGCGGCTGGTATGCCATCGCCCTTGGACCCTACCGGCGCGAAGAGGCGGAGCGTGTGCTTCAGGTCTACCGCGCCGAAGGCGTGATCGCGCGTGACAGCTACATCGCCGAGAGCAGCGATTATCAACAACAGTTCTGGCCCATCGGGGCCAATGTGCTGGCGGGTCCCGCCGCCCCGGCCATTGCGGCGCCCGATAGCCCCCCCGTTGTGGCAGTGGACCCGGCCCCCGCACCCATCCCAGAGCCCGCAGACGAGACCCTGCGCGAGGCGCGCGAAAGCGAGAGCCTGCTTGACCGCGACGCGCGCGCCGCCTTGCAAGAGGCGATGACATGGGCCGGGGTCTATGACGGGGCCATTGACGCAGCCTTTGGCCAAGGCACCCGTGCCGCAATGGCGCGGTGGCAGGCGCAAAACGGCTTTGAGGCAACCGGCGTGTTGACCACCCGGCAGCGGGCAGAGTTGTTTCGTCAGTTCAACGCGGTGTTTGACGGACTCGGCCTAGAGGTTGTGCGCGATAATGCCACCGGCATCGCCATGGAATTGCCCACCGCCGTGCTGGGCTTTGACCGCTACGAGCCGCCTTTCGCGCATTTCAACGCCACCGGCGATATCGACGCGCGGCTTCTGTTGATCAGCCAATCGGGCGACCGTGCCACGCTGGCGGGGCTGTATGACATCATGCAGACGCTGGAAATCGTGCCTGAGAGCGGGCCGCGCAGCCTTGACGGTGATCGTTTCACGCTGATCGGCGAAGGGGCGTTGCAGATCTCGCATACGCAGGTCTGGTTGCGCGACGGTGCGATCAAGGGCTTTACGCTGATCTGGCCCGCCGGTGACGAGGCAAGGCGCAGCCGTCTTTTGGGGCGGATGCAGGACAGTTTCGAATGGCTGCCCGGCACGCTTGATCCCGCCGAGGGCAGCGGGGCACAGGATATTGACCTGATTTCAGGGTTGGAAATCCGCAAGCCCAAGCAGGCGCGGTCGGGTTTTTACGTGGATGCCAGCGGCGCCGTGCTGACCACCGCCGAGGCCGTGGCGCACTGTGGCCGGATTACGATTGACGAAGCCTATGAGGCCGATGTGGTGCTGAGCGATGCGGATCTTGGCGTGGCGATCCTGCGCCCGCGTCAGCCGCTTGCACCGGTGCGGATTGCAGCCTTTCAAGAGGTGACGCCCCGCTTGCTGAGCGATGTGGCGGTTTCTGGCTATTCCTATGGCGGTCTTTTGGGTGCCCCCACCGTCACCTTTGGCCAATTGGCCGAGTTGCAGGGGCTGAATGGCGAGGCGCATCTGAAACGGCTGGCCTTGAGCGCGCTTGAGGGGGATGCGGGCGGTCCGGTGCTTGATACCGGCGGTGCGGTGTTGGGGATGTTGCTGGCACGGGCGCAAGATGGCCGCACCCTGCCCGACGAGGTCAGCTTTGCCGCCACCAATGGCGCGCTGCAAGCGGTGCTGACGCAGGGGGGCATAACCCCGCGTGTGACCTCGGATCAAGACCGCATCCCGGCCGAGGCGCTGACGGATCGCGCAGGCGAGATGACCGTTTTGGTCAGTTGCTGGGACTAGACGAGACCTGAGGCGGGGCCGCATCGCCCCGCCCTATTCCCCCTTGATCTGCACGGAAAAGTTGCGCTGCGCGCCCGCCGGAGGCGCGGGAAAAGGTGCTGCGCGCTCGACCACAGTCAGCGCAGCCCGGTCAAGCCGGGTCGACCCGGATGATCGCGCGACGCGGACCGATGCCAGACGCCCCCCCTCAGAAATCGAGAATTGCACCAGCGCCACACCCCGCGTATCGGCGCGGGGGCGTGGCACACGCGCGAGGTGGCGCATGACCTGACCGGGATAGTTGCTGGTGGCGGCGGTGCCGGGCGTCTTGCTTTGGTGATCTTTGGGTCGCCCTTCGGTGGCGGCGGTGGCGGTCTCATGGCCGGTCATGCTGCCGCGTGTGGCGGTCTGGTCGGCATTGCTGCCAGACGTCGCCCGCGCCGCGGTCTTGCGGTCTGGCTTTGGCGCGGTCCGGGGCGCAGCCGTGGCGGTGAGTTGGGTGGGGCGCGCCTTGGGGCGCTTTGATATCTCAAGGCCAGTTTCAGCCTTAGGCTGGGCGACACTGGGCTGTGACGCGGGTGCGGGGGCTGGATCCTTCATGGCTGGGGTGGCCGGTGTGGCGGCTGTCACCGCCGGTGCTGATGGAACCACCGGCATTTGGGGGGCCTCACTGGCCTTGGCCACCGCTTGAACCTTCTGAGGAAGAACCGCCTGAGCCTCGGTGCCATCGGGGTCGGTCGGTCGCAGGACCTCTGCCGCCGTCACACTCGGGGTGACGGGGGTGTCGGACACTGGCTGTGCCGCGCCGGCAACCAGATCCGCAAAGCTTGACCCCAACAAGACCTCAGACGCCCCGGCACCCCCCTCGATCTCTGGCCCTGCCGGGCTGTGCGAAACCCAAAACCCCGCCCCATGCAGGCCAAGCGCCGTGACCGCACAAACCGACAGCACAAAGCGCGACCCCCGGATCATGGCAGCCCCCGTTCGGTGATCATCACCACCCGCCCTGCCCCCGCCCGGCGCAGCGCCTCGCCCAAACGCAGAAGATCCGTGGCGGGCAGCGCGGCATCGGGCACAAGGCGCAGGGTGGCGCGGGCCGTTTCGGGCAAGGTTGCGACATGGCTGGCGGCATCCGACACAGGTGCGCCGCGATAGGTCAGCCGCCCATCGGCATGAACCACCAGCGCATCAGGTGGCGCAGTGCCGTCCAACTCGGCGGTGCGCACCAGCCGCAGATCTTGCGCAAGCGGCGGGGCGAGCGTGGCGGCGGCCATGAAGAAGATCAGCATCAGGAAAATGATGTTGATGAGCGCAATCGTGGGTTCGCGGCGAGTGCGGTCGGTTCTCATGACGGCACCAAAACCTGCACCGAGAGGCCGGGGATGGCGCGCAGGGCCACCAGCAGATCGGTCAGCCGCTGTGCCGTGACATCAGCGCCGGTGCTGACCAGAACCTGCGTCGCGTCTGACATCAGAGGGTGCAGCGCCTCGGCCAGAGCGGCAAGTGGCACGGCGCGCGCATTCACGCTCAGATCCGTGGTCCGCAGTTGCAGAAAGATCGGTCGCGCCTCGGAGGGCGCTTGCCCCTGCCCCGCCGTGGCCAGATCCATCTCTGAGAATTGTGAAAAGGTCGAGGATAGCATGAAGAAAAGCAGCAGCAGAAAAATCACGTCGATAAGCGAGGTGAGCGACAGTTTGCGGCGCTGGAACCCGGACTTACGCACATGCGGGCACCGCCCTGCCCTGTGGTATCGCTTGTCGCGCCTCTTGCCCATCTGGGCCCAAAACCATGCTTAGGGCATGATCGGCGAGCGCGCGTTCCTCGGCCATGCGCGATTCAAACCACGACAGCACGACCGAGGCGGGCATCGCCACGGCAAGCCCCGCCGCTGTGGTCAGCAGCGCCACCCAGATGCCCCCCGCAAGGAGCGACGGATCCACCTGCGCCCCTGCCGATTGCAGCGCCTGAAACGCCTCGATCATGCCCAGCACCGTACCAAAAAGACCCAAGAGAGGGGCCACCTGTGCCACGGTGTCGAGAAAGCGAAAGCCGCGTTCGAGCCGGGCAAAGCGGGCTTCGGCCTCGGCCATCAGCCGCCGCGTGGCGACGGCATCGCGCGGGTCCACGGCGAAAGCGCGGGCGATGACCGGGGCCAAATAGCTGCGTGACGTGGCAAGCCTGCGATGTGCGGCGGCGGTCTCGCCGTGGTCCCAATCGGTCACTGCGGCACGCAGCGCGTGGTGCCGCCCCACCCCCGAGGCGCGGAACTGCCAGAGTTTGTAAAGAATGACCGCAAGCGTGCCGACGGAAAGCACAGCGATAATCGCGATCACCGGCCCGCCCATGGCAATCAGCCCGTTCAGCCTGTCGATCATGGCCGCTACCCCGCTCATCCTGTCACCTCGATGTCGGTCTCGCTCGCAAGGTGGAGCGCGCCGAGGCAGACATCCGGGGCAAGCCCCGCGCCTTCGCAGGTGCCAATGCCGTTGATCAGCACCCCCCCGATGGCGTCGCAGCCCTGCCCCGCCAGATCGAATTGGCGCACGCGCGGGCGCCCCTCGGGCAGCGCGCCGAAATCAAAAAGCGTGAGCGTTGCCACCTGCCCCGTCGCATCAAAGAGCACCGCTTCGGCTTTGAGGCTGTCGAGTGCGGCACCCAGATCGTTTTGCAGCACGAAGCTCAGACGACAGCCGCCTGTCTCGGTGGGGTGCAGGCTGTTGAGCGTGAGGGTGAGCGCCGAGGCAGCAGCGGTCTCATCCGCTTGGGCCATGGTCGCCGCGCCCAAGAACGCCACAACACAACAAAACGCAGGGCGGTGGAATGCCAGCATGAAAAGCTCCTTTCCCCGATCATCGGACGGGGCTGGAAACCGCATGGCTGGCGCGGGGCTGGCACGGGGTGACGGATGGCCCGCGCCGGTAGAGCGCAGGGATTGACCCGGTTCTGACTGAGTTGACTGAAAGAGTCAAGTTTGTCGTTGCACAGGTCTTTGCGTCACGGTTTGGCAGGCGTCACCGCTTGTGGCCCTGCCCCCGTTGAGACGACATCAGAGGGCTGGGGGGTGTTTGCCTCTTCCTGCCGCCCAGCCCCGACACCTGCCGATTGGAGCGTTTGCAAAGCCCGGTGCCGGGCCTGACAGGTATCGCACTCCTGTGGCGACGCGACGACGGGTGCCTCTTGCGCACCAAGGCTAAAGGCCGCACAGATCAGAACCATAAGCAGCGCGCCTGCCCTCATGCGGGCACCGGGAAGGACGCAAGGTAGCGCTCAAGTGGCGCGTAGGACTGCGGCGCGCCTGCGTTTTCCAGCGCGAGATAGTCGAGCGCGGCCACCTCATGTTCGGTCAAGAACCGCAGACGGGTTTGATCCGCCTCTGGCCCCATCGCCTCGAGCGCCTCGAACGCCGCGAGATAGGCAGGATAGGTGCGGTTCATCTCGTCCAGAAGCCCCGCCCAAGTGCCCGGCGCGCGGCACGCCTGTTCATGGCCGCTCCGGGTTAGGCTCTCGACCGACCGGGGGGTTAGATCATAATGCGCGATGAGTGGGGCAACGCCTTGGGCGGCATGGCGTTCAACCTCGGCCAAAAGCCTCAGGCGCTTGTGCTGCTCAGGATCGGGAAAGCGACGGGCGAGGGCGTCAAAATAGGCTTCGCCCTCAATCTCCTCTTCGTAATACAGCAAGAGCTTGGCAAGATAGGCGTGATCCGGTTCGGTCATATCGGCTGTTCTCCTGTCGTCTAGGCGGCCCCGCCGGGCGCGCCCACGTCGATTCGGTCGTGTTTCAGCGGCAGGTCGGGATCGACCGGCGCGTCAAGTTCCTGTGCGTAGCGGTGCCCGGCATGGACCGCCGCCGCGATGATTGCCGGGGCCTCGCAATCACCGATGCGTGTAAGGGTAAAGGGCAGCGGACCGGCCATGGCACATAGATCTTGATATAGCCCATCCTCGGGTCGCCGCGCGCTGACCATCACGAGATGAGAGGCGACAACGGTCAACTCCGCCCCGCCATAGGCGCAGGGCAGGACCACCGCACGCCCGTCAAACCTAGCAATCTCGCGCGCCGGTTCAAACCTGACGCCAAGGCCCTGCAAATGGCGGCGCACCCGCCAGCGTTCGGCGGTATTGCCTGCCCAGCGCGACAGGCTGTCATCGGGCGTGGCAAGTGTCACCTCAAGCCCCGCCATGCGCAGGCGCTCGGCCAGAACGCCCCCCATGTAATAGCCGTCGCCGTCATAGATCAGGCACGGTCCCTCGGGCAGGTGGCCCGCCATGATATCATCGGGGGTCAGGATATGCGCCTCGGCCGCGCCTTCGGCCACGGAATGAAAGACCTCGCCGTCGAACACATCCTTGCGCCACTGCGCGCCGGTGGCGATGGCCACGTGATCCGCGCCCACATCCAGCACATCCTGCGCCGTCAGGCGGCTTTCGCGGAAAATCTCGACATTGGGCATGTCGCGCAAGGCTTGCTCGCGGTAGTCGCGCACGCGGATATATTCACGCAGCCCCGGCAAGCCCGCCTCGCGCAGAACGCGCCCGCCCAGATCACGCGTGGCCTCGGCCAGTGTAACGCGATAGCCACGTGCGCCCAAGGCGCGCGCCGCCTCAAGCCCCGCTGGTCCGGCGCCGACGATCAGCACATGGGCGGCACTGCCCTGCGGTGCGATACGTTCAGGATGCCAGCCGCGCCGCCATTCCTCGCCCATGGTCGGGTTTTGCGTGCAGCGTATGGGCACGCCCAGACTGTCGCCGGAATAGCAGATATTGCAGCCGATACATTCGCGGATCGCTGACAACCGCCCCTCCTCGATCTTGCGCGGTAAAAAGGGATCGGCAATCGACGGGCGGGCCGCGCCGATGAAATCGACGATGCCGCGCCTGACTTGGGCAGCCATCGTATCGGGCGAGGTGAAGCGGCCCACGGTCACGACGGGCTTGGTCGTGACCGATTTCACCCATGTCATATAGGGTTCCAGCGCGCCCTCCTTGACGAAGCGCGAGACGCCCATTTCCAGCGAATAATCCGCGATGTTGATATCCCAGAGATCAGGCAATTCGGCCAGCATCGCGAACATGTCGCGCCGCTCGCCCCAGACCGGGTGCCCGTCGCTGCCCCCCTCTTCATCCGCCGAGAACCGCACCGCCACGGCGCAGCGGTCGCCAACCGCATCCTTGGTGTCCGCGATCAACTCGCGCACCAAACGCACCCGGTTTTCAAGGCTGCCGCCGTATTCATCGCCCCGCGTGTTGATGCGCGGGTTGAGAAAATTCGAGATCAGATAGCCATGCGTGGCATAGACATAGACGATATCAAACCCTGCATCGCGGGCACGCAGCGCGGCGCGTTTGTGCCAGTGGCGAAACTGCCGGATATCGGATTTGTCCATGGCGCGGGTCTGATAGGGATGTCCCGCAAGATTGGGCACCGACCCCAGATCCATCGGTGGCAGCCGCGTCATCATGTTGGGCGTGCGCGCCCCGCCATACCAAAGCTCTGCCCCGGCCAGCGATCCATGGGCATGTACCGCCTCGGTCATCAGGGTATGGGCGCGCACATCGCTCATGTCCCAGAGCGAGGCGGACGGATGCGGCAGGTCATCCGATGTGGGGTGAATGGAATTATACTCGGTGCAGACCACGCCCCAGCCGCCCTCGGCCTTGACGCCCCGCATGGCCGCAAGCGTGCGCGGGCGCATCCAGCCCATGCCGGTGCAATGCGGCACCTGATAGAACCGGTTGGGGGCTGTCACAGGACCGATGCGCACCGGTTCGAACAGGATGTCATGGCTTGGGTCCCGGCTCATTCGCAACGCTCTGCTGTGGTTGATTGATCGGCTGTCTCATCCTGCGGCATGTCGAAATGCCGGGGAAAGGCCATGGCCAGATAGGCCTGCACCTTGGCGCGGGCCGCATCGCGATCAAAAGTGTCGGGATACATGAGGATATTGAGCCAGAGCCCATCGTAGAGCCCCTCCAGCGTGTGCGCGATGGTATCGGCTGACGGGCCGGAATACCCGCCCTCGCACGCGATATCGCGGCAGAGGCGTTTCGACAGGTCAAAGCGTTCGTTATCAAGGGCATCCACCAGCGCGCGATACACCGTACGCCGCCCCCCTTCGCCAAAATAGGCATACCAGACCGCCAGCTTTCTTTGCGTGCAAATCTTTGGATCGAAATGCGAGTCGACAATCGCCATCAGCTTGTCGCGCGCGCTCAGCCCCGCATCGCCATAGGCACGACGCCAATGGTCATGGTGTTCGCGCGCCAGAAACTTGAGCGTTTCTTCCAGCAGGTTCTGCTTGCTCTGGAAATGAAAATTCACAAGGCCAAGCGACAGGCCGGCAATTTCCGTGACGGTGGACATGGTGGTGCCCGCGATGCCGTATTGGGCGATGGAATCGATGGTGGCCTCAATCAATTGCCTGCGCCGGACCTGCTTTGGCTCGGTGCGGCGGGGCTTGCCGGTGTCGCGGGTGGGGGGTGGTGCGATCTGCTGCATTCTGTTTCCGGGTCGCCGCCGTGGCGTGGCGCGCCCCTCTCCTTTGATTAGTCGGTATCGAGAATGACAATGGCCTCTGGTGACCACGAGAGCCAGAGCGCCTGACCCTCGGGCAGATCATCGGCCCCCATCCGTCGATCGGTGTTCGGAGCAGAGACCGCAACCGGCTCTGCCTTGCCGGGAATGCTCAGGTAATACTGGCTGCGCTCCCCCATATAGGCCGCCGTGCGCAAGCGCCCCTCAACCGCCAGCCCCGCCTCGGGCCGCGTTGGCGAGAGGCTGAATTTCTCGGGCCTGAGGCCGATATGCACAGGCGCGCCGTCAGGTTTGGTAAGCTGCGCCGTGGCCATGGGGATGGTGCCCAGCCCCTCGGCCTCGATCGCGGCCATGGCAGAGCCATTGCGCCGCACCGTGCCGTGAAAGAAATTCATATTGCCGATAAAACTTGCAACGGCGCGCGTCCTTGGTGCCTCGTACAGGCCCGCAGGCGTGTCGACCTGCAACACCTTGCCCCCGGACATGACCGCGATCCGGTCCGACAGGGTCAGCGCCTCTTCCTGATCATGGGTGACAAACACAAAGGTGATGCCGACCTGCCGCTGCAGCGCGCGCAACTCAAGCTGCATCTGCTCGCGCAATTGTTTGTCGAGCGCCCCCAAAGGTTCGTCGAGCAAAAGCACCTTGGGTCGCAGGATCAAGGCACGCGCCAAGGCGATGCGTTGGCGCTGACCGCCCGACAACTCATTGGCCTTGCGGCTGCCATAGCCCGGCAGCTTGATCAGATCGAGCATTTCCTCGACCATTTCGGCGCGGCGGGCAGCGGTTAGCTTTTGTTTGCGCAGGCCGTAGGCGATATTGTCACGCACGTTGAGATGCGGGAAAATCGCATAGCTCTGAAACACCATATTGACCGGGCGATGATGCGGCGGCACGTCCGACATCGGCTGATCGTCAATGAAAATCTCGCCATTCGAGGTGGATTCGAACCCCGCCAGCATCCGCAACAGCGTGGTCTTGCCACAGCCCGAGGCCCCCAGCAGGGAAAAGAACTCGCCCTGCGCGATGTCCATCGACACCTCTTCGATGGCGGTAAAGGCCCCAAAGCGCTTGCTGACATTGCGGATAGAAATGAAACGGTCCGAGGGGGTCATCGTTGGGCGGCCTTCACTCTTGATCCTCCAGCCCCTTGCGCCCGATCCATTGGGCGACAAAGACTAGGGCGAAAGACACGAACAGGATCAGCGCGGCCATTGCCAGCACCGAGGGAAATTCCTTGGGAAAGCGCAGTTGCCCCCAGATATACATCGGCAACGTCGGATCGGTGCCGGTCAGAAAAAACGCCATGATGAATTCGTCAAACGAGATCGTGAAGGTGAGCAGCAGGCTTGCCACGATACCCGGCAGGACCATCGGAAAGGTCACGCGCCAAAAGGTCCACCAGCCGTTTTCCCCCAGATCAGCCGAGGCCTCTTCCATCGACGGATCAAACCCCTCGAAGCGCGGCAAGAGCGTGGCCACGGCAAACGGCAGGCAGATAATGAGATGCCCCAGACCCACCGTATAAAGCGAGAGCGGCACGCCCATCCGGCTGAGAAGCACCAGAAGCGCCACGCCGAAAATGATCCCCGGAATGACCAGCGGCATCATGATGAAGGTCACAAGCGCCCCCTTGCCCCGCATCCGCGTGCGGGTGATCGCGCGGGCCGCCATCACCCCCAGCACGGTCGAGATGACCGAAACCACAAGCCCCACTTTGACGCTGTTCCAAAGCGCATTCCACACCGGCTCGCGCGTCCAAAGCTCGCCATACCATTGCAGGGTAAAGCCTTGAAGCGGGAAGCGGACATAAATCGAGTCGTTAAAGCTGAAGAGCGGGATGAACAGCACCGGCACATAGAGCACGATCAAAAACAGCACCGCGTAAAGTTGCAGCGCGCGGTTCGGGCGCTTGATATAGCTGCTCATGTGATGCGCCCCTGCACCTTGCGTGTGACAAGCAGAAACACCAGCGCCAGCGCCGCAATCCAGAACATCAGGACAATCGACAGGGTGGCCCCCATCGGCCAATTGTTGACCGCGCCGAATTGCAACTGGATAAGATTGCCGATCATCGCCCCGTCCGGCCCACCCAAGAGCGCGGGCGTGATATAATCGCCAGTGGTCGGGATAAAGATCAGGAACGAGGCCGCGATCACCCCCGGCATCGACAAAGGCAGTGTCACGCGGAAAAATCGCGCCATCGGCCCGTCGCCCAGATCGGTCGCGGCTTCCAAAAGAGAACGGTCGATCTTTTCCAGCGACACATAGAGCGGCAGAATCGCAAAGGCCGCCCAGGCATGGGCCAGCGTGATGATGACCGCCGTGGGGCTATAGAGCAGGAAACTGAGCGGTGCCTCGATGAGCCCCGCCGACATCAGCCCCGAGTTTATGACACCTTCGTAGCCAAGGATCACCTTCCACGCGAAAACCCGCAGCAGATAGCTTGTCCAGAATGGCAGGGTCATCAGGATGATCCACAGCATCTTATTTCTGTGGACATGAAAGGCCACGAAATAGGCCATGGGATAGCAAAGCAGCACCGTAGCCACCGTGGCCACGCCCGACATCCAGAACGACCGTAACATCAACGTGCCGTAAATCGGCTCATTCCAGCTTCGGATATAGTTGTTGAGCGTGAGCGTGGTGTCAAAGCCAAAGCCTTGCCGCGTCCAGAGGCTGATCACCAACAGAATGACAAAGGGCACCACGATGCCAAAGGTCATGATCGCGAGCGTGGGGCCCATCATCAGATAACCACGCGCGCTTTCGCTGCGTTGGAACAGGCGCAGAATGCGCGACCCAGAGGCGCGGGGGGGCCTGTCCGCTGTCCGGCTTTTGGGCAAAGAGGTTTCGGCCATTCCTGCGCGCACTCCTCAGAGGCTGGATCAAGGGGCCCGCCCGCCGGGGCGGACGGGCGGTGCGGGCAGGGTCAGAACCCGGCCTTGATCTGCTCGAAGAGCTCGTTCATCTGGGTTTCCCATTCCTGCGTCTGCGGCTGCTGGAAATGCCCCGCATTCAGGATTTCGACCGGGTTTTTGCTCAGGCCCAGCCCGGCCAGCGTCTCTTCCTCGAACTGGTCGAACGCCTTGCTGTTGGAATGGCCGTAGCCCCAGTCGTTGATCATGAAATGGCCGGTTTCGACGCTGAGCAGGGAATCGATCACGTCATAGGCGCGGTCAAGATTGGGCGCGTCCTTGTGGATCATCACACCGCAGACCCATGTCAGCGCGCCCTCTTTGGGCCGCGCGAATTTGACAGGGATGCCCTCGGCCTGCAGCAGTACCGCCGAACTGTTCCACGTCATCGAGGCCACCATTTCGCCAGCGGAAAGCGCCTGTTCGAGCGTGGTCGTATCATCGGTATAAAGGCGCATCAGCGGGCGCTGTTCGCGCATCACGGCGGCGATTTTGTCAAAGGCTTCGGGTGTGTCGATATTGGCGAAATCAATGCCAGCCTTGATCGCCCCGCACCACCACGCATCCCCGCCCGAGGCCAGCGACCCCAACCGCCCAGCATAGCGTGGGTCCCACAGGATATCCCAGCTTTCCTCGCCCTCCAACTCCACCAGATCGGTGCGATAGGTGATCGAGGTCTGACCCCAATCAAAGGGCGCCATCCAGACCTTGCCCGCCTCGGCACCATTGCCGGGCAGATCGACCAATTCGGGGATCACATCGCCCCAATTGGCGACACGCGCGGTGTCAATCGGCTGGAATAGCCCCGTCTGCACCCAGCGCGGCATCGACTGGTTGCAAGGGTGCGACACATCCACCACGAACCCGCCGCGCATCTTGGTCAGCGCCTCTTCCGAGCCGCCGAAAATGGCGAAATTCGGCAGGGTGCCGTTTTGCTCCTGATACGGGCCAAACAGTTCGGGGATGTCATACCCACCCCATGTGAAATAGGTGGCCTGCTCGCCCTCAGAGGCCATGGCCCGGCGCGCAGGCACCGGCACCGTTGTCATCGCCACCCCTGCCGCCAAAAGGCCCTTGGTGAATTTCCGTCGGCTTAACTTGCCTTCGCGCACAGCACCCAATTGGTCCAGAATATCCATGTGGTCCCAGTCTCCCCTGTTGGCGCGGACCCACCTATGGGATGGGTCCCGTCACACAATCGTTATGGTTCATGCGCCATAGCTCAGGACTGTTGACATTTTCCGTCGCTCGGGCATGTCATTGAATGGTCATTCAATCATTTCAGCCATTGGGGAATCGAGTCAAGCGTTTTGCTCGACTTGCCCCGACCGGGAGTGTCGGGCAGACCCGGAGTGATCAAGGATCAAGCGGCGCGGCCGCCTATTTCGAGGGAGACAAGGAATGCGCGACAAAACCGGAATCATCCGCCTGAATGCCAATGGGCCAGACGGGTTGACACCCGTCGCCGTTGATCCGGCAGAGTTTGACACCCCCCCAGAGGCGCAGAACCTGCTTATCTATTTCGCCGATCCGGCACTTGGTCTTAACGTGGGCGTCTGGCAATCAGCCCCGATGCAAGAGGCGTTCGGTCCCTTTCCAGGGGATGAGTTCATCGTCATGCTCGAGGGCGCGTTTGGCCTGCGCGATGGCGCTGGCACGGGCGTGGGCGTGGGGGCCAAGGCGGGGCAATGCGCGGCTATTCGCAACGGCATCCCGGTCAGTTGGCACCAAGACGGGTCTGTCAGAAAATTCTTCATGACCTACAACGATCCCCGCGCCGCAGCGCCGCAGGACCTGACGGCAGAGGGCGGCTTGACCACGCTCTCACCCGAGATGACGCTGACCGATGCCGAATTGATGGAAGACACCAGCACGCCCCAGCGCGACCGCATCCTCTTTAGCAATGACCTTGGCAATTTCGATGTCGGCCTTTGGGATACACAGGTGCTGAACACAGAGTTAGAGCCGTTCCCCTATCACGAAATGGCGCAGGTTCTGGAGGGCGAGGTATATCTGACCGAGGCGGATGGCACACAGCATCATTTCACCGCCGGTGATGTGTTCTTTATCCCTGCAGGCACGCCCTGCATCTGGCATGTGCCCAGCTACCTGCGCAAATTCTACGCAGCCCTTGATCCCGAGAACCGCCCCGACGGCTGACACGATCCGTTACGCAGGCGGCGCAAGGAGCAGGTCCGGCACCAGCCGCGAGAGACAAAGCTTGCTCGCCGCCAAGGCCTGCGTGCGATCATGGCTCTCGGGGGCCAGATGCAGGCGCTGCCAATAGCCATCGGTCAGCGATTCCATCCATTCGGCCATTTGATCCGCATCGCTGCGAGAGCTTTCCGGCAAGAGCGCCGCCCAGATGCCCGAGAGCGCCCTATGCCGCCGCGCATCGAACTCTGCCGCGACCTCGGCATATTGCCCGGTGAAACGCAACTCGCCCCAAAAGGCGAACCACAGCGGCAGCACGTCGGGGCCACAGGCCTCGGCGCTGAAATCCGCATCCAGCAGCGCCATCAATCGGTCAAGCGGGGCATCGCCGGTCTGTTCCAGGGCGCGCATCCAGAGGCTTTCATAGCCTTCATAGAGGTCGCGCAGGGTTTCCGTAAGCAGCCCGCTTTTGGAGGTGAAATAAAACACCGCCACGCCCTGAGACAGCCCTGCCTCATCCGCCACCGTGGCCAGCGTGGTTTTGGCCAGACCATGCGTCAGGATCGACCGCCGCGCCGCATCCAGAAGCTGCCTGCGGCGGCGTTCGGCATTCTCCTTGCGCTCTTTTCGCGGTTTTCTGGGCGTCGCGTCGGTCACATTTGCCCCTTTGCGCGGTGGTTTTTCCATCCATGCCACAGGCCGCGCGGCACGTCAGCCCAAATTTATTTATTTGAGCGCTCAAAAAAACTTTACGAGAAAATCCGCTTTGGCTAGGATGATCACAGGAGCAATGCCATGCGACCCCAATCCTCATTTGATGCCATCATCATCGGCGCGGGCCATAACGGCCTGACCGCTGCCGCTTATCTCGCGCGCGCCGGGCGTCAGGTGCTGGTGGTGGAAAAGAACGACTGGATCGGCGGCGCAGCGGTCAGCCGGTCGCTGCACGACGGGTGGACCTATTCCAACTGCTCGTATGTCTGCTCGCTCTTGCGGCGCGAGATTGTGCGCGATCTCGACCTGCCGAAATACGGCCTTCAGGTGATCCCCTATGAGGGCGGGGCGAGTTTCACGCCAGATGGCGATTATTTCGCCTATTACTCGGATCACCACGCCTTGCAGCGCGAAATGGCCCGCCATTCGCCCCGCGATGCCGATGCCTATCCGCGCTATGCACAGATGATCATGCGGCAATGCCGGTTCATCCGCCCGTTCCTGTTGCGCAATGCCCCTGATCCCGCCTCGCTTCATCCCCGCGATCTGGGCGAGATGGCCTATATGGTGAAACGGGCGCATGGGCTGGGGCGGCGCGAGCTGGCTGAAACCCTGCGCTTTTGGACCATGTCGATCGGTGATCTTCTGGACGAGCATTTCGAGAGCGATCTGATCAAGGCGCATCTGGCAGGTTCGGGCATCATCGGCACGGGGCTCGGGGTCTATTCTCCGGGCACCGCCTATGTGCTCTTGCATCATTACATGGGCGATATTGACGGCGGCATTGGGGCCTGGGGCTTTGCCCGGGGGGGCATGGGGGCGATTTCCAATGCACTTGGCGCGGCCTTTGAGGCGGCGGGCGGTACCATTCATATTGGCGCAGGCGTGGCGCAAATCCTTGTCAAAGAGGGCCGCGTGACTGGCGTGGCGCTGGAGGATGGGCGCGAATTTCACGCGCCGGTCGTGGCGTCGAACATGGATGTGAAACGCACGTTCCTGCGCCATGTCGATCGCGCCGCCCTGCCCGAGGACTTCACCCGCGCGGTAGAGCGGTTCAAGATCCGGGGTTCCTCGGCCAAGCTCAATATCGCGCTGGACCGCCTGCCCGCCTTTCCCGCCGCCCCCGCAAATGCCAGTTTCCTGCGCGGTGATCTGCATGTGTCCCAAAGCCTTTGGGAGTTGGAGCGTGCCTATGATGACTGGAAGGCCGGGCGCTGGTCTGCGCGCCCCTATATCGACATGCTGATCCCCAGCCAGATCGACCCGACCATGGCCCCGCCCGGCAGCCATATGATGACGGTCTTTGTGCAATACGCGCCCTATGACCTAGTGGCAGATGGCCAGCGCAGCGGCAAGAACTGGACAGATACCGCACGGCACGCGCTGGCCGAGACGGTGCTGGATCAGATCAGCATTGCCTGCCCGGATATCCGCGACCGCATTCAGCACATGGAGATCCGCTCGCCGCTCGACTTAGAGACCGAGGTGGGGCTGACCGAGGGCAATATCTTTCAGGGCGAGTTGACCTTTGATCAGCTCTTCTTCAACCGCCCCGTGCCCGGTTATTCCGGCTATGGCTCGCCCATCGGGGGGCTGTATCTCTGTGGCTCGTCCGCGCATCCGGGCGGCGGGGTGATGGCGGCACCGGGGGCCAATGCCGCCCGCGCGATCCTGCGCCGCGAATGGCCCCGCGCCCCGCGCAAGGGCTATGCGGCATGAGCGCCAATCGCACCTTTGACAGCATCGTGATCGGTGGCGGGCTGAATGGTCTGGCGGCGGCGGGCGTGCTGGCACGGGCGGGGCAATCGGTCTGCCTGCTGGAACGTGCGCCGCATCTGGGCGGCATGGCCGCCCCCGGTGCCAGCGGCGCGCCGCGTCTGGCGCATCTGCTTTATAACCTCAGCCCCGTGGTGCGCCGCGATCTGGGCTTGGGTGCCCGCGATTGGCCGTTCGAGAGTGTGACGCTCCCCACGGTGGCGCTGTCCGAGGATGGCCGCCATGTGGTCACGCAAGGTGCAAGCGTCCGCTTTGCCGATGGTGGCACCCATCCCGATGCGGCGGCTTTTGCCGCGCTTACCGAACGGCTGACCACCTATGCCGCGCTTCTGCGCCATCTGGCCGAGGCCGCCCCGCCGGGGGGCGCTGCGCCGATCCTCTCCTCGGCACGGCTGAAAGAGGTGTTGCGACTGGGTCGGGTCGGTCTTGGCCTGCGCCGCTTGGGCAAACCCGAGATGCGAAGGTTCCTGCAAATCCTGCTGTCGAATGCCTATGACCTCATTCTTGATGAGTTGCCCGATGGCCCGCTCGCGGGCCTTTTGGCGGCGGATGCGGTGCGCGGGGCGGCGGCGGGGCCGCGTGCGCCCGGCACGGTCTTTGGCCTGCTCTACCGCATGGGGCATGGCGGCGGCGCAAGCCTGCCCATGGGCGGCATGACGGCGGTGATCGACGCCTTTGCCGGGGCGGTCGGGCGGGCTGGCGCGGTGATCGAGACAGGCACCGGTGTGGCGCGTATCCTCACCGATCAGGACCGCGTGACCGGCGTGATCACCGACCGGGGCGAGACCCTGAATGCCGCCCGAGTTCTGAGCAGCAGCGGCGCGCGGATCACCGCAGAGATGACGGGGCTCGCGCATTTCGACATCGAAACCTCCCGCCGCCTGCGCCATATCCGCGCCCGTGGCACGGTGGCCAAGATCAACCTGACGCTTTCCTCTCTGCCTGCAATCCCCGGCCTGCCCGATGATCTGCTCGCAGCCCGCCTCGTGATCGCGCCCTCCGCAACTTACGTCGAAGAGGCGTTCAACCCCTCGAAATACCGCGAAATTTCGCCCCATCCGGTGATCGAGGCGCTGTTGCCCGGTCAAACCGACCCTGCACAACGGGGTGCGCAGGGCCACGCCCTCTCGCTCATCGTGCAATATGCGCCGGTCGATCTGGCGGGGGGCTGGGATGAGGCGGCGCGCGCGGCCTTGCTCCGGACCACCCTCAAAACGCTCACCCGCTATGCCCCCGGCCTGTCCGACCTTGTGACCGGGGCAGAGGTGATCCCGCCCGATCAGATCGGGGCCGAGACCGGCGCGCCGGGCGGGCATTGGCACCATGCAGAGATGAGCCTTGATCAGCTTCTTGCCCAGCGCCCCGCCATCGGCATCGGACGCTATCAGATGGGGCCATCGGGGCTTTATCTCTGCGGGGCCTCCGCCCATCCCGGTGGCGATCTGATGGGGCTGGCGGGGCGCAACGCGGCGCACGCGGCCCTCCGAGGCGCGCCATGAGTATCGCCACCGACCCCAAGCTGGGCCTGATCGACGGGCCGGTGCATCCGCGCCTTGCCGCGCTCAACCGGGCGCAGGGCTGGTATGGCTGGGCCGGATATGCGGCCCCGTCCATGCTCGATACGGTAGAGTTCGAATATTTCGCCCTGCGCAATCAGGCCGCGCTCTTTGATATCTCGCCGCTACACAAATACCGGATCACCGGGCCGGATGCCGCGCGCGTTCTCAACCGCCTTGTCACCCGCGACGTGACCGCGATTCCCGTGGGCCGGGTCGGTTACGCGGTCTGGTGCGATGAAGAGGGGATGGTGATCGACGATGGCACGCTCTTTCACCTTGGGGCGGAGGATTGGCGGCTCTGCTGTCAGGAACCGATGCTGACATGGCTCCTGGATGCGGCCTGCGGCTTTGACGTGGATGTTCTTGACGAAAGCCGCAAGATTGCCGGGCTGGCCCTGCAAGGCCCGACTGCCTTTGCGGTGCTGTGCGCGGCGGAGCTTGATGTGGGGCATCTGCGCCCCTTTGATCTGGCCGGGGTGGAACCGGGGCTGATGATCTCGCGCACCGGGTTCACGGGCGATCTGGGATACGAGCTTTGGACGGCCTGGGGCGATGCGCTGCCTCTCTGGGACCGGCTGTGGCAGGCGGGTGAAAACCTTGGCCTGCGCGCCATCGGCTATGAGGCGGTGAATATCGCCCGGATCGAGGCAGGGTTCATGGTCGCGGGCGTCGATTTTCAGCCCGCCCATGCCACGGAACGTCTGCACCGGGGGCACACCCCGATAGAATTGGGCCTTGGCCCGATGGTCGATCTCACCAAAGGGCATTTCAACGGGCGCCGCGCGCTTTTGGCTGCCAAACCCCGCAGCCTCTTGATGCGGCTCGATGTCGAGGGGTTCAAACCGGCGCAGGGCGCGCTTGTCTATCACGCCAAGCGGCGCGAGGTGGGGCATGTCACCTCGGGTGTCTGGTCCCCCACGGCCAAGCGCAATATCGCCCTTGCGCATGTGCGGATGCCTATGGCGGCGCAGCACCCGAGCAATCTCTGGGCCGAGATTTACACGCTGGAAGAAGGGCAATGGGATCGCCGCATGGCACGGTTGACGCCGGTCAAATCCGCGTTCTTCAGACCGCCTCGCGCCCGCGCCACCCCGCCCGGCAACACCTGAATTCCGACGGAGAAGACCATGAACACTCACGCCAACACCCCTGCCCCCGACGAGCTGACCCTCTGGGATCGCACGCATAACCTGCATCCTTGGACCGGCATCCGCGACTGGCGCAAGTCTGATCTCTTGCGGGTCAACACCGCGCAGGGCATCCACATCTGGGACAGCACGGGCAAGCGCCATATCGACGGGCCGGGGGGCATGTGGTGTGTGCAGATCGGGTATGGCCGCGCCGAGATGGCCGAGGCGATAGCAGCACAGGCCATGGCCATGCCCTATGCTTCGCCTTGGTCCTTTACCACCGAGCCCGCCGCCCTTCTGGCGCGCAAACTGGCAGAGCTGACCCCCGGCGACCTCAACACCGTGCATTTCACCACCGGCGGCTCGACCGCTGTCGATACCGCCATCCGGGTCGTGCAATTTCTCAACAACCGGCTGGGTCGGCCCGACAAGAAAATCGTGCTGTCCCGCGAAAAGGCCTATCACGGCTCGACCTATCTGGCGGCAACCGTGACCGGCAAGGAACGCTTCAAGACAAGGTTCGACAAGGCCGATGATCTGGTGCGGTTCCTGCCCGATGTGAACCCCTACCGCCGCCCCGCAGGCATGAGCGTGGCAGATTGGGGTGATCTCAAAATCGCCGAGTTCGAGCAGATGATCGCCGAGGTTGGCCCCGAGCGCATCGCCGCCTTTATCGCCGAACCGATCCTGTGTTCCGGCGGTGTGGTCGTGCCGCCCCCCGGCTATCACCAACGCACCCATGAGATATGCCGCAAGCACGACATCCTTTATATCTCGGACGAGGTTGTGACCGGCTTTGGCAGGCTGGGCCATTGGTTCGCCTCTGAGGACGTGTTCGGGTTCACCCCCGATATCATCACCTGCGCCAAGGGCCTTACCTCGGGCTATGTGCCGCTTGGGGCCTGCATCCTGTCCGATGCACTGATGGAGCGCTTGGCCGGGGTCGAGGGCGATGATGTGTTCTATAACGGCTATACCTATTGCGGGCACCCCGTGGCCTGCGCCGCCGCCCTCAAGAATATCGAGATCATCGAGCGCGAGGATCTTCTGGCGCATGTCCGCCGCATCACCCCGCAGTTTCAGGCGCGGTTGCGCAGCATTGGCGAGAAGTTCGATATCGTCGGCGACGCGCGCGGCATGGGTCTTTTGGGCTGTCTCGAATGTCGGCCCGATCTGAGCGACGAAAGCTATGCCAAACATCTGCAATTCGGGGCCAAACTCGATGCCGCCTGCGAGGCGCGCGGCCTACTGCTGCGCCCTTATGGCAATATGGCGGTGTTCTCGCCGCCGCTGATCATCACCACAGAGGAGATAGATGAAATGTTCGATATCATGGAGGCGGGGCTGACCCAACTCAGCGCCGAGTACGATGGTTGAGGTCGCGCGCCTCAAGGCGGATGCCGATCCGGGCACGGTGGCCAAGCGCCTGCTTCAAGACGGCGGCGTAGTGGTTGAAACCGTGGCAGGCTCAAACTTGCTTGACCGGGTCACCAGTGATTTGCGCGGCCCCTTCGATCAGCAAGGGCACAAGTTTTCCAATGATTTCAACGGCTACAAGACCCGACGCTTGGGCAGCATCCTCAAGATTTCCGAGGCGGCGGCGGATATTCTGGCGCATCCGCTGGTGATGGAGGTGGCCGACCGGGTGCTGAAACGTCACTGTGTCAACTATCGCATCGGGTCTTCCACTGCGATCGAAATCCTGCCGGGGGAAAAAGCACAGGTGCTGCACCGCGACGATGATTTCTATCCGATCCGCATTCCCGGTGTGGAATTCCAGATTTCCGCGATGTGGGCGCTGGATGATTTCACCGCCGAGAATGGCGCGACGCGGGTTGTGCCCGGCTCGCAGGATTTGCGCCCGATCAAGAGCATCACCGACGACCAGATCACGCAAGCCGTGATGCCGCGCGGCTCGGTGCTGTTCTACCTTGGGGCGACGGTGCATGCAGGTGGGGCCAACCGCGCCAATGCCCCGCGCAAGGGGCTGATCACGACCTATTCGCTAGGCTGGCTCCGGCAGGAGGAAAACATGTATCTCTCGGTGCCGAAATCCAAGGCGGATCAATACCCTGACGCCGTCCGCCGATTGCTGGGCTATCAGGGCCACGGGCGCAATCTGGGCGTCTACCCCGGCGATCCCGATGGCTATTGGTTTGACGCCTGAGCCTGCCATTCGGCACGGGTCATCTCGAACCACGCCACATCGCTGGCATAGGCCCGCGCCGGGCCGCAATCGCGCAGTCCGCATTTGCGCAGCACGTTTTGCGAGGCGCGATTGTCCGGGTCGGTGCAGGCCACAACCTGCGCCAATTCCGTCTGTTGAAACGCAAAGCGCAGCAGCCGGGCGCAGATTTCGGTGGCGAATCCCTGCCCCCATGCGCCGGGTTTGAGCAGATAGCCCACCTCGATTGCCGCGTCAGGATAGGCGTCGGGCACCAGCTGCGCCCAGTCCGGTTCCTCGGTCTCGATGGGGATCGGTGTGAGCACACCATCGCCGATCTTTTCGCCGGTCGCACGATCCAGACCGCACCAGATGCCCAATCGCCCGCCAGCACCACGCCGGAGTGCGTTAGGCATGTGGGCGCGCGCCTCCGCTTCGGTCAGCGCCTGGCCCACAAATCGCATCACCGCAGGATCGCAGAGCAAATCAAGACACAAATCCTCGTCCTCCGCGGCCCAAGGCCGCAAGCGCAGACGTGGTGTGTCGAGCACCAGTGCCCGTTGCGCGATGGGCCTGATCATAACGGCTTGCGGCCCCGGATATGGTGTGGGCAATGCTCGCCCGACCGCACAACCGGCACCATCGCGGTCCATGTCTCGATCTGATGCGCGATGAACTCCGCGCCATGCCGCGCCTCCCATGTCGCGCGGTGCGGGCCGGACAATTCTTGCAATTCCGCCGCCGCAACTTCGGCATACCACGGGCTGCGGTCCACCAACGCCACATCGACAAACCCCGCCGCCATCAGCGCCGCGCGGTAGCGCGCGGGCGAGGCCATGGCGAAATCGAGCGCCTCAAGCGCGATGTAATGCGCCATTTCCGGCGAGGGCGCGCCGTCATGCGCGCGCAACCAGTCCGAGGCGGCAAAGATACCGCCCGGTTTGAGCACGCGAAACACCTCGGCTGCCAGCGCCTCCTTGTCGGGGATATGGATGATCGAATCCTTTGAAAACACCACGTCAAAGGTTTGATCCGAATAGGGAAACGGCCCCGGCGTGACCTTGTCGATGGTGATCTGTCCGGCCAGCCCCGCAGCTGTGGCACGGGCGCGCGCGGCGGCGCAAACCGGGTCTTCCACGTCGATGCCGGTGACATGCGCCGCGCCATGAGCGCGCACCATAAGCACCGCAATCGCCCCCGACCCACAGCCAATATCCAGCACCTTGGCCCCTGTCAGATCGACCCCATCCAGAACCCGCGCCACCTCGTCCTGGCCGCCGGGCGACAGAAACCCCTCACCCCAAAGGTCTTCGAGAAAACCGATATGGCTCTGATCGTAGAGAATATCCTCAGACATAAGCAGTCTCCGACTGAATACCCGTTCAATGGAGTATTCCGCGAAGTCGCCCCTCAGACAAGCCCCCGCTCAGAGCTGCCCCGCCGCCTGCAACTTTTGCCATGCAAAGCGCAAATAGCTGCTGCGAAAGCTGTGACCGCCCGGATGCAGACAAAAATCGAGCACATCGCCCGTGGCGTTGCGGCGGTTCTGACAGGCGAGATCCTCGAATTCAGTCTCGCCAGTCGGGGTGAACCCGCCCAGCGCCTGATACATGTCCAACGATTCGGCCACATCGCCCTGGCGCGTGTCCAGAATGGGCCGCCCGGCCAGCGGCACCGTCGGGTCAGTCGTGCCGTGAATATGCACAAGACTCGCTGCAGGCGTGGCGCAGGTCTCGGGCGGTTTCATCCAAAAGGTTCCGGCAATCGCCGCAAATCCCGCGAAACGCTCAGGCATGGTGCAGGCGAGGTTCCAGACCATCATGCCGCCCGCAGAAAACCCTGCCGCCATCAGCCGCTTGGTATCAATCGGAAACCGGCGCGCGGCATCCTCGATCACCGCCTCGACATAGCGAAATTCCACCGATCCGTCGCTGTCTATATGGCGCGGCGCATAGGGAATCACCCAATCGTCATCGGCGGATTTGAGCGCGATGAGCGCCAGCCCCATGTCAGACACCACCTGACGCAGGTTCTGGTTCTGCATCACCGCCGCCGCCGAACCACGATAGCCATGGGCAAAAACCACCGCCCCCACCGGGCTGCCTGTCTGCCCTTCGGGCATGGCGATGCGGTAATGCCGATCGCCCAACTGACAATCCGTATCGGGCCCACAGGCCCAAGCAGGCCCCGTAAGTGCCGACAATGCCAACAAAACTGCAAGAACCCGCATCGCACTCTCCTTGAACCCGCATGCCATATCCTGCCGCCAAACCTGACAGATAGAGATCACACGCGCGTGGCATTCCCCATCAGATAACGCGGATGTGATCCGGCTGTTCTGCGTGGGTCACCCCTTAGAAGATCCATCCCGCCAGCGGTTCACAATCGGATAGCGCCGGTCAAGCCAGAACGCCCGCTTGCTGAGCCGTGTGCCGGGGGCCGCCTGAAACCGCTTGTATTCGCTAATGTAGAGCAGATGTTCCACCCGCTTGGCATCGGTCAGATCATAACCCGCCGCAACGCAATCCGAAATCGAGCCATCCTGATCCACGAGGATTTCCAGAATCCCATCCAGCACCGGGTAATCCGGCAGCGAATCGCTGTCCTTTTGATCGGCGCGCAATTCGGCACTGGGGGGCTTGGAAATGACCTGCTCGGGGATCACCGCCCCCTTTGGCCCCAGCATCCAGCCGCGATATTGGGCGTTGCGCCAGCGGCAAATCTCGAACACCCGCGTTTTGTAGAGATCCTTGATCGGGTTATAGCCCCCCGCCATATCGCCATAGATCGTGGCATATCCCACCGCCACCTCGGATTTATTGCCGGTGGTCAGCAGCATCTCGCCAAACTTGTTCGACAGCGCCATCAGCAACAGACCACGCAGGCGTGACTGTATATTCTCTTCGGTCAGGTCCGGTGCCCTGCCGTCAAACAGCGGTGCCAGCGTCGCCGTGATCGCCGCGCGTCCCGCGTCGATTGGCACGAAATCATAGCGACACCCGAGGTTTTCCGCGACCGCCTTGGCATCGTCAAGCGACTCTGCCGAGGTATATTCCGATGGCAACATCACGCAACGCACATTCTCAGCCCCCACCGCATCAACGGCAATGGTTGCCACAATAGCGCTATCCACCCCGCCCGAAAGACCCAGCAAGACCTTGGAAAACCCCGATTTGCGCATGTAATCGCGCAAACTGAGCACCATCGCGGTATAATCCTGCTCCATATCATCGGGCAGATGCGCCAGATCCCCCGGCAGCGCGCGCCAGCCCTCCGGCCCCCGCTCCAGATCAACATGCGCCACCGCCTCTTGAAACATCGGCAATTGCACCGCGAGCGCGCCACCGGGATTGAGCACGAAAGAGCCGCCATCAAACATCTGATCGTCCTGCCCGCCCACCATGTTGAGGTAGATAAGCGGCAATCCGGTCTCGATCACCCGCGCCACCATCATATTCTGGCGCAGATCCATCTTGTCGCGGTAATGCGGCGATCCGTTTGGCACGAGCAGGATTTCAGCGCCAGTTTCGGCCAATGTCTCTGCTACATCCTCGTGCCAGGCATCCTCGCAAATCGGGCTGCCGATCCGCACCCCTGCCACCGTATAGGGCCCCGCCACCGGCCCGCTGTCATAAAGACGCACCTCGTCGAATACCGTCTCATTGGGCAGATGATGCTTGAGCACGCGGGCGCGCACAGACCCGCCCTGCAGGATATAATAGGCATTGTGCAGGCTCACACCATCCAAGGCCGGGCCGCCAATCGCCAACGCCGGCCCGTCGGCGCAGTCGCGCGCCAGCGCCTCGATCGCGGCAATCGCCGCCTGATGAAAGGCGGGTTTTTGCACAAGGTCTTGCGTGTTGTAGCCGGTGATGAACATCTCGGGCAGCGCCACCAGATCGGCCCCCGCCGCGCGCCCCTTGTCCCATGCGTCGCGCGCCAGACGCGCATTGCCTGCCAGATCCCCCACCGTGGGGTTCAACTGCGCCAAAGTCAGGCGAAACCGGTCAGCCATGCGCGTGCCCTCTGCATATCCACGCCTCCGATGTAGCAGATCGCCGCCGGAGGAAAAGCCGATTTGCCCAAAAGCCGTTGTCAGCCCCTGCCCCGTCCTCTAGATTTGCCTCAGCCGCCGTATCATCGGGCGGGATCGGGCATCGGGGCAAATATGACGTTTTCGCGCACAAGACCCATCCTTCTAAGCATCGCGCTTGGTGCGGCCAGTATGGCCGCCGCTCAGGATGCCGAGGTGCAGACCAAGCAATATGACGATGGCGGCATCTATGAAGGCACGTTCAAGGACGGGCTGCAACATGGCACCGGCAGCTATACCCTGCCCAATGGCTATGAATATACCGGCGAATGGGTCGAGGGCGAGATCAGGGGCAAGGGTGTGGCGCGCTTTCCCAATGGTTCGGTCTATGAGGGCGAATTCGCGCGCGGCAAACCCAATGGCATCGGCAAGATCGTGTTCACCGATGGCGGCACCTATGAGGGCGCATGGGAGGATGGCAAGATCACCGGCCAAGGTGTGGCCATCTACGCCAATGGCGTGCGCTACGAGGGTGGGTTTCTAAATGCCATGCACCACGGGCGCGGCCGGATGCAAAGCCCCGGTGGCTATATCTATGATGGCGATTGGGTGAATGGCGTCAAGGAAGGCGTGGCCAAGATCACCTATCCTGATGGCGCAGTGTATGAGGGGGCCGTTGCACGCGGTGCGCGTGAGGGTGAGGGCACGCTCACCATGCCCGATGGGCTGATCTATCAGGGCACGTGGCGCGCCGGAGAGATTGACGGCAAGGGCAAGCTCACGCAGCCCAATGGGGATGTCTATGAGGGCGATCTTGTCGCAGGACGGCGCGAAGGCACGGGCCGTGTGACCTATCAGAATGGCGATCTCTATGAGGGGGCCTTCAAGGAAGACCGCCGCCATGGTCAGGGCACATTCACCGGCACCGATGGCTATCTGTATCAGGGCGAATGGGTCGCGGGCAAAATCTCGGGTCAGGGGCGCGTGACCTATCCCGATGGTTCAGTCTATGAGGGGCAGTTTCGCGATGATCTTGCCAATGGCGAGGGGCGCATCACCTATCCGGACGGCGCAACCTATGAAGGGTCATGGGTTGGCGGCGTGATCGAGGGCACGGGGCGTGCCACCTATCCCAATGGCCTTGTCTATGAAGGCGAATTCCAGAACGCCCGCAACCATGGCACAGGGGTTATGACCTACCCCGACGGCTATCGCTACGAAGGGGAATGGCAGGACGGCCAGCGTCACGGCACCGGCACCGCCACCTATCCCGATGGCACGATCTATGTGGGCCAGTTCGTCGAAGGCCAGCGCCATGGGCAAGGCAAGATCACCATGCCCGATGGCTTTGTCTATGAGGGCGAATGGCAGAACGGCGAAATCTCGGGGCGCGGCGTGGCCACCTACACCAATGGCGATGTCTATGAGGGCATGTTCCGTGCGGGCAAGCGGCAGGGCGAAGGCACCATGCGCTATGCCAGCGGCCAAGAGGCCAGCGGCACATGGGAAGATGGCGCGCTCTCCGGGGCGACAACCCAGACCGAGTGATCAGATCGCCCGATCCGCATCAAGATCGCCCAACACCCGCGCGGCCCCATCAAGCACCGCTTGACGGCGGCCCGCCTCCATTTTGTCCCATGTGCGATAGACCGGACCCATACGGGGATTGCGCCCGAACCGGTCGCGATTCCGGATCAGGAAATCCCAGTAAAGCAGGTTAAAGGGGCAGGCATTCTCGCCCGTCTTTTCCTTGACGGAATAGGCGCAGGACCGGCAGTAATCCGACATTTTGTCGATGTAATTGCCGGAACTCACATAGGGTTTGCTGGCGATAATGCCGCCATCGGCAAATTGGCTCATCCCGATCACATTCGGGGCCTCGACCCATTCAAAGGCATCGGCATAGACCGCCAGATACCACTCATGCACTTGGCCCGGGTCAATCCCGGCTAAAAGCGCGAAATTGCCTGTCACCATCAGGCGCTGAATGTGATGGGCATAGGCCTCTTTTGCCGTGGTCTCAACGGCATGGGCGACACAGTTCATGCGCGTCTGCCCGCCCCAGAACATCGCCGGCAACTTGCGCTTATGTCCCAGCGCGTTGCGCGTCACATAGTCCGGCCCCTCGCGGAAATAGAGGCCGCGCATATATTCGCGCCAGCCGATCACCTGCCGGATATAGCCCTCGGCGGCATTGATGGGCACCCGGCCTTCTTTCCATTCCTCAACAACACGGGCGCAGATATCCACAGGATCAAGCAATCCGATGTTCATATACATCGAAATCACTGAATGATGCAGGAACGCATCCCCTTCCAGCATCGCATCCTGCGTGTCACCGAACCCCGGCAACAGATGCCGCGCGAAATGGTCGAACGCCTGCGCCGCCGCTTCCCGCGTCACGCCAAACCAGAACGGGCGCAGCGCTCCGAAATGGGTGCCAAACCGTGCCTCGACCAGATCAAGCACCTCTTGCGTGATCGCATCCGGTTCAAACCGCAGCGGCCCCTCGCGCAGCAAATCCGCCTGCGCCCGCTTGCGGTTGTCATGGTCGAAATTCCACTTGCCCCCCGCCGGTTGGTCGCCCTCCATCATCAGCCCGGTCTTGCGGCGCATCTCGCGGTAAAAATACTCCATCCGCAGCTCTTTGCGCCCCTCGGCCCATCGGTCGAACTCTTCCAAAGAACAGACGAACCGATCATCCGGCAGTTGCCGCACCGTCAAAGGGGCGTCAGACAAGGCCTCGATCAACCGCCATTCCCCCGGCTGTGTGGCGATCACCTCAGACGCCCCAAATTCCTCGGCCCGCCGCATCAATTCCCCCACAATCGAGGGCGTGGCCGCAGGATCGTCCAGCCGGGTGTAGGCCACCTGCCAGCCCTCGGCTGTCAACGCCTCCGCGAAATGCCGCATCGCCGACAGGATGAGCGCGATTTTCTTGGGATGGTGCGGCACATAGCTGCCCTCATCCTTCACCTCGGCCATGACCACCACGTCGCGCGTCTTGTCGCCCGCGCGCAGCGCCGAAAGATCCGAACTGAGTTGATCCCCCAGCACCAGCAGCAGCCGCGCTACCATGGCACGGTTGCCCCCTGCCAATCAAAAAAGCCGCCGCTCTCTTCGGGCCGCAAGCGTTCGATGACGGCAAGCAGGTTCTCTGCCGCCTGCGCTGCGGGCACAGCCGGATGCCGCCCCAGATATTTGCGGGTAAACTCTGTCTCAACCGTGCCCGGATGCAGCGCCACGCAAATCGCCCCTCGGTGACTGCGCCCCAATTCAATCGCGCCGGTGTGGATCATCTGATTAAGCGCCGCCTTGGCGGTGCGATAGCTATACCAACCGCCGAAATTATTGTCGCCAATCGACCCCACCCGCGCCGAGAGTGCGGCAAAGACTGCCCGCCCCTCGCGCGGCAAAAGGCGCAGGCTGTGCTTGAGCACCAAGGACGGTCCCACGCAATTGAGCGCGAATTGATCCAGCATCGCCTGCGCGCTCACCTGCCGCAGCGCCTTTTCCGGCGCGGCCCCGGCAATTTCCAACGCGCCGGTCGTCACCAATATCAGGTCAAACGGTCCGTCCAACGCGCCAAGGGCTGCCGCAACCGACGCCTCATCTGTCACGTCCAACCCGTCGCCGCTGCGCGACAGGCCCGTGACCCTCACACCACGCGCATTCAACGCCGCGCTCACAGCCTGCCCGATGCCGCCCGAAGCGCCGATGATCAATGCTTTTTCCATGGCGCAGACCTAGCCGAAGCCAGCACAGCTTCAACCCCCAAAGCCACGCGCAATTTCGGGGTTTTCATCGCCGCGCCGCATGCCTATAGTTTCGCCCATGTTGATGCAGGATCATATCACGCCCTTGCCCCACGCCATTCGGCGTGCCGCTCGGGCTGTCCTGCTAGGCCTAAGCCGCCTCTGAGCGTGCCGTCTTGGCGCGACCGCTCAGAGGATGTGCCGTTTCGCGCCGCAGGCTTAGGATTTTTTGAAAGAGACCAACATGACCAACACCTCTAAAGATCGCGTCGTCATCTTTGACACAACCTTGCGCGACGGCGAACAAAGCCCCGGCGCCACCATGACCCATGCCGAAAAGCTCGAGATTGCCGGGCTGCTCGATGACATGGGCGTGGATATCATCGAGGCGGGCTTTCCCATCGCCTCTGAGGGCGATTTCAACGCCGTTAGCGAGATAGCCAAGAACTCGAAAAACGCCGTGATCTGCGGCCTCGCGCGGGCCAATTTCAAGGATATCGACCGCTGCTGGGAGGCGGTGAAACACGCCGCCCGCCCGCGCATCCATACCTTTATCGGCACCTCGCCGCTGCACCGCGCCATTCCCAATCTCGACATGGACCAAATGGCCGAGCGTATCCACGAAACGGTGACACATGCCCGCAACCTCTGCGACAATGTGCAATGGTCGCCGATGGATGCCACCCGCACCGAATGGGATTATCTCTGCCGCACGGTCGAGATTGCGATCAAGGCGGGGGCGACCACGATTAATATCCCCGATACCGTGGGCTATACCGCACCCGAGGAATCGGCCTCGCTCATCCGTCGGCTGATCGCCACCGTGCCGGGGGCCGATGAGGTGGTGTTTGCTACCCATTGCCACAACGATTTGGGCATGGCGACGGCCAATGCGCTGGCCGCCGTCGCCGGTGGCGCGCGGCAGATCGAATGCACGATCAACGGCCTTGGCGAACGCGCAGGCAACACCGCATTGGAAGAGGTGGTGATGGCCCTCAAGGTGCGCGGCGACATCATGCCCTATGTGACCGGCGTCGATACCCGCAAGCTGATGAACATCTCGCGCCGGGTTGCCGCCGTATCGGGCTTTCCAGTGCAGTTCAACAAGGCGATTGTTGGCAAGAACGCCTTTGCGCATGAAAGCGGCATCCATCAGGACGGCATGCTCAAAAACGCCGAGACATTCGAGATCATGCGCCCCGAGGATGTCGGTCTGACCGAGACCAATATCGTCATGGGCAAGCATTCAGGTCGCGCGGCGCTGCGCTCCAAGCTCAAGGATTTGGGCTATGAATTGGCCGACAACCAGCTCAACGATGTGTTCGTCCGCTTCAAGGAATTGGCAGATCGCAAAAAAGAAATCTACGATGACGATCTCGTGGCGCTCGTCAACGCAGGCGTGGACCCCGACAACAACCGCCTTCAGATCAAACACTTGCGCGTGATCTGCGGCACCGAAGGCCCGCAACAGGCGACGCTCACGATGGAAATCGACGGGCGCGAAGTCTCGACCGAGGCCACCGGCGACGGCCCCGTGGATGCCACGTTCAACGCGGTCAAAGCGCTCTTTCCCCATGAGGCGCGGTTGCAACTCTATCAGGTGCACGCGGTGACCGAAGGCACAGACGCACAGGCCACCGTCTCCGTGCGGATGGAAGAGGCCGGGCGCATCGTGATGGGCCAGTCGGCCGATACCGATACGGTCGTGGCCTCGGCCAAGGCCTATGTCCACGCCCTCAACCGCCTGCTCGTGCGCCGCGAGAAAACCGGCAGCGACGCGCGCGAGGTCAGCTACAAGGACGTGTCATAAGGCATATCGGAGCGAGAAAGCGGAAAGCCCGGATGATCCTCTCATCCGGGCTTTTTTGTCGTTGCTCTGGTGTCATGCGGCTTTCGTAGACCGCGCCGCGCGGATGGCTCAAGCGCCCCCTTATTCCGCCCAATCCCAAGGCCGCACGAATTGGCCCAGCACATGCCCCACGGCCTCGCCCTCTGCACTGGCCGAGCCAGATACCTTCGCCACCAGCCCAAGTTTCTTGTCATCCACCACAGATGTCACCCGCGCGGCAACCCCGGCATCGGCCAGCGCGGCGTTGTAAATCCGCGTGATCGCCAGCTTGCGCAGGTCGGGCTTGAACACCTTGCCCACCGCCGTTTTCGGCAATTCCGCCAAGACCTCGACATGCTTGGGCACCGCCGCCCGCTCATGCACATGCCGTTTGCAATGTTCGAGCAGTTCCTCGCCCGTCACCGTGGCCCCGGCCACCAGTTCGACATAGGCGCAGGGGATTTCGCCCGCATGGGCATCCGGCTGACCAATGGCCCCGGCCATGGCGACCGCCTTATGCACCATCAGCGCTTCTTCGATTTCGGCGGGGTCGATGTTATGCCCGCCCCGGATGATCAGATCCTTGGCGCGCCCTGTGATCCAGAGATAACCCTCCGCATCAATCCGGCCCAGATCGCCGGTGCGCAGGTAGTCGCCATGGTAATAAAGATCGCGGTTCTTGTCGCCCTCGGTATAGGTATGGCCGGCGTAAACGCCCGGATTGGAAATGCAGATTTCGCCCACCTCATCGACGGCGCAATCCATCGGCCCATCGGGCGTGCCCTTGATGATCCGCACATCCGTATAGGGAAACGGCACCCCCACCGATCCCACCTTCTTTTCGCCTTCGGGCGGATTGGCCGAGACAAGGCAGGTCGCCTCGGTCAGGCCATAGCCCTCGATCACGGCGATGCCAGTGGCCGATTCGAACCGGTTGAACAGTTCAAGCGGCATCGGTGCTGATCCGGAAAAGGCGTTCTTGACGGTCGACAGATCCGCATCCACCTTGCGCTGCATCAGCGCCGAAACGGCTGTGGGCACCGTGATGATAAAACTGATCTTCCAGCGCTCGCAGAGCTTCCAGAAATTGTCAAACACGCCCTCGCCGCGGTAGCCTGCGGGCGTTGGAAACACCACATGCGCGCCCGATTTGATCATCGCCATCAGGATCACATGGCAGGCAAAGACGTGAAACAGCGGCAGCGGGCACATCACATTGTCCTGCTCGGTAAAGAGCAGCGTGTGACCGATCCAGCCATTGTAGATCATGCCGGAATATTTGTGCTGCGCCACCTTGGGCATGCCGGTGGTGCCGCCGGTGTGGAAATAGGCCGCCACCCGGTCGCCTGTGCTATCGGCAAAGCTCAGCGTTTTGGGCTGACGCGCGATCGCCTTGTTGAAATCCAGACAATCGGCATGGTGCTGCACCGGATTCTTGGGCCGCACGAGGGGCACGATCCAGCTTTTCGGCGGCGTGAGATAGCGGTTGAGGTCAATCTCGATCACCGTATGCACGCTCGGCGCGTGGCGCACCGCCTCGGCGGTCTTTTGCGCGATGTCGGTCTTGGGAAACGCCTTGAGCGTGACCACCACCTTGGCCCCCGTCTCGCGCAGGATGGCGCTGATCTGCTCTGGCTCGAGCAACGGGTTGATCGGGTTGACGATGCCCGCGATCATCCCGCCAATCGTTGCAACCGCGGTTTCCAGACAGTTGGGCAATACCAGCGCCACCACATCGCCCTCACCCAGCTTGAGGCTGCGAAACAGATTTGCGGCTTGGCAGCACTGATCATGAAACTGCTGCCATGTCAGGGTTTGCGCTTTGTCCGTTGCACCGGAAAACAGCTGATAGCTGATTGCGGGCCTGTCTGGAAAGCTGCGCGCGACATTGCTCAACATCTGATAGATCGTTTGGGGCCGCTCGCGCGCCGCCCACGGCATTTCGTTCTGGATGTCGAGCGCATCCTGTCGCGTCATGAACGCCATCGGTCCGTCCTCCCTGATTTATCCCGCGTTCCCGGCGCGGGTTTCTCCCGTTCACGGCAGAATGTGCGGGAATTCAGGTTCGTGCAAGATTTACGCTGCGTTTTGACGTATTTGTACCGCGTGGCTCTAACTTGCCCCCGACACACAGGCGACCATCGCCCCGGCCATATCGCGCAGCATCTGCGGATAATGCCCCGGCCCTGCCGCAAGCTGGCTGCCGAGCGGATCAATCACGCCATGCGACACCCCCTCGCCAAACACCGTTTCGACCAGCTTGGGATCGAACTGCGGCTCGGAAAAGACACAAGTGACGCCGCGCGCCTCGGCCATTTCCCGCAAAGCGGCAATCCGGGCCGGTCCCGGTGCCACCGCATCGCTCAGCGAAATCGCCCCCGCTGCGGAAATGCCAAAGGCGGTCTCGAAATACTGGTAGGCATCGTGAAACACCAAAAAGGGCGCATCCCGCACCGGGGCCAACTGCGCTTTGATCTCTTCGGACAGGGCCTGTAATTCCGCCTGCGCCGCCTCTGCATTGGCGGCATAGACCGTGGCATTCTCTGGATCATGCTCGGACAATTCCTGCGCGATCAACCCCAACCAAGCCTGCGCATTCGCCGGATCTAGCCAAGCATGCGGATCGGCCCCGTCATGGGCGTGATCGTGCCCATGTTCGTGGTCGTGATCATGCGCCTCCGCATGATCCTCATGGTCCTTGTCCTCGTGGCTCTTGTCCTCGTGCCCGTGATCGTCGTGGTCGTGATCGTCGTGCCCATGATCGTCATGCCCATGATCGTCATGTGTCTCAAACGCAACCCCCTCCCGGAACGGCAAGACACGGCTGCCCGCAGCCCCCAGCAACTCCACCGCATGTGCCTCGGATGCCAGCGCATCAATCGCCCCTTCCAGCCACGGCGTCAGCCCCTCTCCCATCCAGAACACCAGATCGGCCTCTTCCAGCGCCGCCGCTTCGGAGGGGCGCATCGCATAGCCATGTGGCGAGGCACCCGAGCGCACGATCACATCAGGCTCGCCCACCCCCTGCATCACCCGCGCCACCAGCGATTGCACCGGCGCAATATCCGTAGCCACTCGGGGCGCGTCGGCCATCGCACCTGATGCAAGCGTCATCCCAAGGCTAAGTGGAGCAAGAAAACGGATCGGCATGGCAGTCTCCATATGTGATATCATAACATTCAGCACCACTTGATAAATGTAACCCTATAACATATCAACCCCCAAATGATCCCACGGGCAACACGGACGGAGGGCGAGATGGATACGATCGGATTCGAGGCGCATGATCACAAGGGCTGCATGCGCGCCGCCCTCGCCGCTGTCGAGGCGCATTGCGCCCGCCACAAGCTGCAATTTACCCCCGTCCGCCGTCGCGTGCTGGAAATCCTGCTCAGCGAACACCGCGCCATGGGGGCCTATGAACTCCTCGACACGCTGCGTAGCGAGGGGTTGGGCTCACAGCCCCCGGTGGCCTATCGCGCGCTCGATTTCCTTGTGACACATGGATTTGTCCACAAGATCGAGCGCCTGAATGCCTTTATCGCCTGCACCCATCCGGGGCAGGATCACACGCCCGCGTTCCTCATCTGCCGCCAATGCGACGCGGTGGCCGAGGCCCATGCCGAACCCTCAAAGGGGATGCTGGGCCGGGCCGCCGCCGACTCGGGCTTTACCATCGAACAGGCGGTGGTCGAGGCGATGGGCCTGTGTCCGCAATGTCGCGAGAGCGCCCAACCATGCGCCTGATCGAAACCAAGGGACTGACCGTTCAGTTTGGCCGCTCGACGGTTCTGTCGAATGTCAGCCTTGCGCTCGACCGGGGCGAGATCGTGACCATCGTCGGCCCCAATGGATCGGGCAAATCCACGCTGCTGCGCACCCTAATCGGGGCGCAAAAACCGGCGCGCGGCGAGATTATCCGCCGTCCCGGCCTGCGCCTTGGCTATGTGCCGCAAAAGCTGCATATCGACCCGACCCTGCCGCTGACCGTCACCCGCTTTCTCAGCCTGCCACGCCACCACCCGGCCGAGGCCACGCGCGCCGCCCTCGAACAGGCGGGGTTGCCAGACCTGCGCAATCGACAAATGACAGACCTCTCGGGCGGGCAGTTTCAGCGCGTGCTGCTGGCGCGTGCGCTTCTGGAAAAGCCAGATTTGCTGATCCTCGACGAGGCCACGCAGGGGCTTGATCAACCCGGTTCCGCCGCGTTTTACCGCCGCATCGAAGAGGTGCGGCGCGAATTGAACTGCGGCGTTCTGATGGTCAGCCACGAACTTCATGTGGTGATGAGCGCCTCGGACCGGGTGATCTGCCTCAATGGGCATATCTGCTGCGAAGGCCACCCCGAGGTGGTCGCCCAAGCCGAAGAATATCGCGCGATTTTTGGCACCGGCACCCAAGGCGCGCTGGCGCTCTACCGGCATGAACACAACCACGCCCATGATCATGACCATGACCACGGTCATGCACATGATCACCCCCACAGCCACGAGGCCGCCGAATAATGCTGGATGATTTCATGGTGCGCGCGGCCCTTGCTGGCCTAGGTGTGGCGCTGGCCGCCGCCCCCTTGGGCAGCTTTGTGGTCTGGCGGCGGATGGCCTATTTTGGCGATGCCACGGCCCATGCCGCAATCCTTGGCGTGGCGATGGCGCTGGCCTTTTCGATGTCAGTCTTTGTTGGCGCGCTGGCGATGTCACTGATCATGGCAACCACGGTTTCCACCCTTTCGGGGCGCGGCTTTGCCATGGATACGATGCTGGGCGTTCTGGCCCATTCGGCGCTGGCCTTTGGCCTTGTGGCGGTGTCCTTTCTGTCGGGCGTCCGGATTGACCTTATGGCGTATCTTTTCGGCGATATTCTGGCGGTCAGCCGGGGGGATTTGCTGGTGATCTGGGGCGGCGCAGCCCTCGTGCTCAGCCTGCTTGCATGGCGCTGGCAGGCGCTTTTGACGGCAACGCTCAGCCCGGATCTTGCGTGGTCCGCCGGTATCGACCCGCGCCGCGAACAGCTTGTGCTGACGCTGGCACTGGCCGTCGTGGTTGCCGTGGCGATCAAGGTGGTGGGCGTGCTGCTCATCGCCGCGATGCTGATCGTGCCCGCCGCCGCCGCCCGGCCCTTGGCCGCAACGCCCGAACGCATGGCGGCTATCGCCACGCTGATTGCGGGGGGCTCTGCCTTGGGCGGTTTGCGGCTTTCGTTCCAGTTCGATACGCCGACAGGGCCGACGATCGTCTGTGTTGCGGCGTTGATCTTTGCCACGACCGCCCTGATCGGCAGCGGCCTGCGGCATCGCGGCGCGGCATCCGACTAAAACAGTCGGAAATCACCCTTGACTCTTTTTGTCGGAAATACGAGAGATATCTTATCAAATCACTCGGATACCTCGAAAGGACTCCCGATGCACCCGATCAAAGCCGCCCTGAGCGTGACCGCTCTGCTTGCCCTGACCGCCCCTGCGCTGGCGCAAGAGGTCAATCTCTATTCCAGCCGCCATTACGATTCGGATGATGCGCTTTACGAGGCCTTCACCAAGGAAACCGGCATCAAGATCAACCGGATCGAAGGCAAAGAAGCCGAGCTGATCGAGCGCATGAAGGCCGAAGGCGCCAACAGCCCGGCGGATGTGTTCATGACCGTTGATGTGGGCAATGTCTCGCGCGCGGTGGATGAGGGCCTGTTGCAACCCTTTTCCTCTGACCTGATCGAAAGCAATGTCGCGGCCAATCTGCGCCATCCCGACAATCTCTGGACCGGCCTTTCGCAGCGCTCGCGCATCATCTTCTACGCCAAGGACCGGGTCGAGACCCCGCCCCAAACCTACGAGGAATTGGCCGACCCCAAATACCAGGGCCAGATCTGCATTCGCTCCTCCTCGAACGTCTATAACCAGTCGCTGCTGGCCTCGATCATCGAAGTGCAGGGCGAAGAGGCGGCCAAAGAGTGGGCGGCAGGCATCGTCGCCAACATGGCCCGCGCGCCAGAGGGCGGGGATACCGATCAGCTGCGCGGCATCGTGTCGGGCGAATGTGATATTGCTGTCTCCAACACCTATTACTTTGCCCGTGGCCTTGCCGGGGACGTGGACGGGTTGACCAGCGGCATCGACGGTATCGGCTGGGTCTGGCCCAATCAGGAAGACCGGGGCGCGCATATGAACCTTGTGGCGGCGGGCATTGCCGTCAACGCCCCCAACCCGGAAGAGGCGCTTGCTCTGCTCGAATTCCTCGCCAGTGAAACCGCACAAGAGCAATTCGCCAATGGCAACAACGAATACCCGGTGCTGGCCGGTGTGGATATCGGCGAGCATGTGGCCAAGCTGGGCGAGTTCAAACCCGACAGCACAACGCCCACCGCCTCTTTTGGCGCAAATGCCGCCAAGGCACAGGCCATCTTCAACGAAGTTGGCTGGAACTGATCCGTCACCATTCTGCGGCCCGGCACGATTGCGCGGCTTGCATGATTGACCTAAGGTCGGGCTCCTCAACAGGGGTCCGGCTTTTTCATGACATCCGTTCGGCTACGATTGCTGATCCTGGCACTTTTGCCCTTGGCGGTGCTGATGCCGCTTTTGTTGCTGGTGGCGATCAATCGCTGGTCCGCGAATTATGACAACCTGCTGATCACCAATGTGGCCAGTGATCTGCGCATCGCAGACCAATATCTGCAGCGCCTGCTGACCAGCACCGGCTCTGAGGTCACAAGCCTGGCCCGCTCTTTGCGCTTTGACGAGGTGGCGCGCACCTCTCCTGCCGAGCTGCCCGCGTTTCTGGAAGAGAACCGCCGCGCGCTTGGCCTTGATTTTCTCTATTTTATGCCACAGCACGAGGCGCGCAAACGCTCGGCCGATTGGCCGGTGATCGATACCGCCCTACGCGGCCAACCCGCCACCGAGATCGACATTTTCACGCCCGGTGATCTGCTCTCGCTGCCCCAGACCGGCGTGACCCTTGCCAATCGCGCGCGCGTCCCGCTTGTTGCGACTGTTGCCGCGCAGCCCACCAGCCGCATGACCGAGGATCGCGGCATGGTCGTGCACAGCGCCACGCCAGTCACGGCAATCGGGGCGCAAGGTGTGCTGGTCGGTGGGATTCTGCTCAACCGCAATCTTGATTTCATCGACACAATCAATGCGCTGGTGTACCGCGACACCGGCACCACCGGCGACCGCCAAGGCACCGCCACGCTCTTTCTCGAGGATGTGCGCGTGTCGACCAATGTGCGGCTCTTTGCGGGCGAACGCGCGCTGGGCACGCGGGTTTCGGCGGCGGTGCGCGCCACCGTGCTCGACAAGGGCCAGACCTGGCTTGACAGCGCGTTCGTGGTCAATGACTGGTATATCTCGGCCTATCGCCCCCTCACCGACAGCTTTGGCAAACGGGTGGGCATGCTTTATGTGGGGTTTCTCCAGGCCCCGTTTGATGCCGCCAAACGGCGCGCCTACCTTTTGGTTCTTGCCGCGTTTCTGGTTGTTCTGGCTGTCAGCGCGCCGCTCTTTCTCAGGCTTGCGCGCAATATCTTTGCCCCGCTCGAACGCATGACCCGCACCATGGAAGAGGTCGAAGCCGGCGATATGACCGCGCGCATCGGCCCCATCGCCGCACGCGACGAGATTGGCACCGTGGCGGCCCATCTCGACACGCTGCTCGATCAGGTGCAGGAACGCGACCGCGCCCTGCGCGCATGGAACGAAGACCTGAACGCCCGCGTCGAGGCCCGCACCGCCGAGTTGCGCGAGGCGAATGCCAAGCTCGAGACCACCTATCAGCAACTGGTGATGTCCGAAAAACTGGCCTCTATCGGCGAGATCACCGCCGGTGTTGCCCATGAGATCAACAACCCGGCGGCGGTGATCCAAGGCAATCTAGACGTGATCCGCCAGACGCTGGGGGCGCACACCGAACCGGTGATCACAGAACTTAACCTCATCGACCGACAGATCGGGCGGATCACGGCCATCGTGGGCAAATTGCTGCAATTCGCCCGCCCCGGCGAATTCGGCACCTTTGAGGAAAATGTCGATCTGGCCAGTGTTCTGCGCGACTGTCTGGTTCTGGTGGATCACGTTGTGACCAGATCCGGGCATACGGTGACGCTGGACGCCCATCCCGACACGCCGCCGGTGCGCATCAATCCGGGTGAGTTGCAGCAGGTGATCATCAACCTTGTCACCAACGCAGCGCAGGCCATGAAAACGCCCGGTCACCTGACCCTCACCACCCGTCCCGAGGATCGCGGCAGCTGCCCCGGTGCCGCGCTCTTGGTTGCAGACACCGGCCCCGGTATTCCCAAAGACAAGCTGCCGCTGGTGTTCGATCCGTTCTTCACCACCAAACAGGGCGAAGGCACCGGGCTTGGTCTCTCGGTCAGTCAGACCCTGATCCAACAGGCAGGCGGGCGCATCACCGCGCGCAACCGCGAGGACGGCGGCGCGGAATTCACCGTCTGGCTGCCCGGCTAAGCGTGATCAGCCCGGCCCGGTCAGCCACGCATGATGCAGCACCGCCACGGCGCAGGACGCCAGCCGTGCCATATCGTCATCCGCCCGCGAATTGAGAATGATCGGCACCCGCGCGCCCAGCACCACACCCGCCGCCTCGGCATGGGCGAGATAGGTCAATTGCTTGGCCAGCATATTGCCCGCATCAAGATTGGGCACCACCAGAATATCCGCCCGTCCCGCCACCGGCGATGACAGCCCCTTGGTCCGTGCCGCGGCCATATCAACGGCATTATCCATCGCCAGTGGCCCATCCACCAGCCCGCCGGTGATCTGCCCGCGCTCGGCCATCTTGGACAGAAGCGCCGCATCAATCGACGAGGGTAGATCGGGATTGACCGTCTCGACCGCCGACAGAACGCCGACCTTGGGCATCTCGATCCCAAGGCTCAGCGCCAGATCAATCGCGTTCTGCACGATGTCCATCTTGGCGCGCAGATCAGGCGTGATGTTGATCGCCGCATCCGTCACCAACAAAAGATGCGCCAGCCCCGGCACGTCCATCACAAAGATATGCGTCAGCCGCCGCGCCGTGCGCAGCCCCGCCGCCTTGTCCAGCACCGCCCGCAAGAGTTGATCGGTATGCAGATGCCCCTTCATCACCGCCCCTGCCCGACCCGCCTGCACCAGCGCCACAGCGCGCCGTGCGGCGGCCTCGGGGTCTGGCTCTGCGATGATCTCGATCCCGGTCAGATCCGCGCCCAATTCCTGCGCCGCCGCCGCAATCCGCACAGGATCGCCGATCAGGATCGGCGCTATCAACGTATGCGCCCGCGCCCGCAGCGCGCCGCCCAAGGAATTGACCTCTTCGGGACAGACCACCGCCGTCACCAGCGGCTCGAGCGGCTCCGCCCGCTTGAGCAGCTTTTCGAAATGCCGGTGCCGCTGCACGATCAGGCCGGGCAGATCGTGGCTTGAATAGTTGAGCTTGCGGCGCGGGGCCTCGACCACCGCCACGCCCGATACGATCAGCGCATCATCGCGCAGGCGCCGCACCTCAGTGGCCAGCGTCACGGTCATGTCGCGCTCGTTGCGATCCGTCACGGTAACCCGGCTTTCAACCTCGTCGCCGGCATGGGCGTGGTTGTGAAACACAAGGCTTTGCGCGCAGTAAAGCGTTCCCGCCCCCGGCAAAAGATTGCCCAAGACCGCCGATATCAGCGCCCCCAGAAACATCCCCGGCACATAGGCCTCGGGCTGACCATCACCATCGCCGTCCAGATCATAGAGATGCATCGGGTTGTGATTGCCCGACATATTGGCAAAGACCAGCAAATCATCCTGCGTGCACAGCCGCCGCAGGCTCTGGCTCTGCCCCACCTGCAACTCGTCAAAGACGCGGTTCTCGATCTTCATCCGGCAAACCTCCTGCCCTGCAGCCTGCGCGTGCCCTAACCCAGTCTCATCCCACCAAAGCGCGGGCCTGTGTCAGGCATATGACGCGGCCCGCCGAATCAAAGCGCGCGGGCGCTCTGGCGCAGTTCGAATTTCTGGATCTTGCCGGTGGATGTCTTGGGCAGTTCCTGAAACACCACCGCCTTGGGCGTCTTGAACCCCGCCAGCCGCTCACGCGCAAAGGCGATCAACTCGGCCTCGCTCACCTCTGCCCCGTCCTTCAACTCGACAAAGGCGCAAGGCACCTCGCCCCATTTCTCATCCGGCTTGGCGACCACGGCACAGAGCATCACGGCAGGATGGCGCATCAATACCCCCTCGACCTCGACCGAGGAAATATTCTCGCCGCCCGAAATGATGATATCCTTGGCCCGATCCGCGATCTTGAGATAGCCGTCGGGATGCTGAAACGCGATATCGCCGGAATGGAAATAGCCCCCGCGAAACGCCTCTGCGGTCGCCGCCGGATTCTTGAGATAGCCTTTCATCACCGAATTGCCCCGGATCATGATCTCGCCCAAGGTTGCGCCATCCATCGGGATTTGCGCCATGGTTTCGGGGTCCATCGCCGTGATCTCTTCCATCATCGGCATCAAAACCCCGGTGCGCGCCTTGATCATATAGCGCTCATCCTCGGGCAGGGCATCCCAGCCGTCCTGCCACAGACATTCGGTGACATGGCCATAGGTCTCGGTCAGGCCATAGACCTGCGTCACGGTAAAGCCCAACGGCTCGATCGCTGCCAATGTCGCGGCGGGCGGCGGGGCCCCTGCGGTAAACACATCGACCACATGGTCGAACGCGCGTCGCTCGCCCTCTTTGGCATGGACGATCATATTAAGAACGATGGGCGCGCCGCCGAAATGCGTGACACCCTCATCGGCAATCGCGTCATAAATCGCCCGCGCCGTGATATCGCGACAGCAAACCACCCTGCCCCCCAGCATCGGCATCAGCCAGACATGATTCCAGTTGTTGCAATGAAACAGCGGCACAATGGTCAGATAGGTCGGATAGCGTGGCAATTGCCAACTCACGACCGTGCCCATGGTCATCAGATACGCCCCGCGATGGTGATAGACCACGCCCTTGGGCCGCCCGGTGGTGCCAGAGGTGTAATTGAGCGCCAAACTCTCCCATTCGTCCTCGGGCATGATCCATGCAAAATCGGGATCGCCAGAGGCCAGCAACTCCTCATACTCCATATAATGCCCATGGGCATGCACGCCCGCCGCATCATCCGCCACCTCGACCACTCCGGGCGGTGGGCCTTCCATCACCTCGATGGCCTGCGCCAGCACCGGCAGGAATTGCGGATCGCACAGCACCACCCGCGCCCCGCCATGATCGAGAATATAGGCGATTGTATCGGCCTCTAGCCTTGTGTTGATGGCATTGAGCACCGCACCACAGGCGGGCACCCCAAAATGCGCCTCGCAATGGGCGGGGATATTGGGCAGGAGGGTGGCCACCACATCACCGGGCTCGATCCCCAGTTTGACCAAGGCCGAGGCCAGCCGCGAGACGCGCGCGTGATACTCTGCATAGGTGCGCCGCGTGCCGCGATAAACCAGCGCTTCACGATCGGGAAATATCTGCGCCGCGCGCCTCAGATGCGACAGCGGCGTCAGCGCCACAAAATTCGCCGCGCATTTCTCCAGCCCGGCTTCCTCTTTCATCCAGCCCATCGCGCACCTCCTCTTGTCCCTGCGGATCCGTCCAAGGAATAGAGCAATGCCAGAGCGATGCAATTGCCAAACACGCGTCCCAGAGCCTGTGAGAGCGTGCTTTCACGCTGAAAAAGTAACTTTACAGGTTCAAATCGCAGCACTAAGGGGACCAAGCGACGTGTGCAGAATTTCAGCACGGGCCGGCGTGATTCTGAAAGGTATTTTTATGATTGTTTCCGGCACACGCCGCCCAAATGTCTTGACCAGTCGATTGTTCAGATTACGCTTCGCGCTCGCGCAGGCCCTCAGCATGACCATCGAGGTCCGGACCGACGCAGGCAGCTACCGGTTCGCGTGCCGCAGCTACACCGAATACAAACGCGCCGTCACCCTCCTGCAAAAGGAAGAGGGCACGATCCGCTGGCTGCGCGACACGCTGCGCCCCGGCGATACCTTTTGCGACATCGGGGCCAATGTCGGCCTCTACTCGGTCTTTTCCGGCAACCTTGTGGGCGAGACCGGGCATATCCTGTCCTTCGAGCCGCATGCCGCCAATGCGCTCAGCCTGATGCAAAACATGGCGTTGAACGGTCTGAGCAGCCGCGCCAAGGTGATTTCGGCCGCTTTGGGCGACCGCAACGGCTTTTTCGACTTCAATATCATCGAGGCCACGGCAGGCTCGGCCATGAGCCAGCTTGACCGCACCCTTGATGGGCACGAGCGCCCCTTCGTGCCGGTCCTGCGCGAATTCAAGGCCGCCTTTACCCTTGATCATCTGGTTGCCGAAGGCATCGTGCCCACTCCCGATGTGGTCAAGGTCGATGTCGACGGTAACGAGCTTCTGGTCATGGCGGGAATGCGCAATGTGCTTGGCTCTGCCAAACGCCCCCGCTCGGTTCAGGTCGAGGTCAGCCCCCACTACGCAGAGGATCTCGATGCCTTCATGGACGGGCTTGGCTACCGGGCGCAAAAGCGGCACCGCACCGACATCGGTTTACGCAAACTTGCACGCGGCGCCGATCCGGTGTTGATTGCGCATAACGCAATCTACGCTCCGGCTGCGGCCTAAGACCCGCACCGCCCGAACAAGGAGACACCCATGATGTTCAATCTCGACGGCGCTGACGTCCGCCACGATCCCTTTCCCATCGCCTTTGCCAAGCCGGTGTTTGACGCCGACCTCTATCAAGAGATGCTGGACAACTGGCCCGACACCGAGCAGTTTCAGTTCATGCCCAAGCTGGGCAACAAGTATTCCCTGTCCGAGGTGAACAACGCCAAACAATACCACGACTTCATCAAGTCGACCCCGGTCTGGAAACGCTTTCACGACGAGGTCAAAAGCGAACGCTTCGTGCGCGGCATCGTCGATTTTCTGGCCAGCCACAACATCGACCTCGATCTTGGCCGCAAGATGGTGCTCACCAACACGCCCGGCGCGCGCCTTGGCCTGCGCCTGACCGAGGCGCTCTGCGGCGCGGCTTTGGTCGAGCGGCGCAAGACTCCGCTGCGCTCGCGCTTTGAATTCTCGATGATGCCCGGCGACGGCGGCTCGATCCTGCCCCACACCGACGCGCCCGCCAAACTGATCACCGTGGTCGTGTCGATGGTTGCGCCGGGCGAATGGAAGCCGGAATATGGCGGCGGCACCTCGGTCGTGTGGCCCAAGGACAAGACGCGCAGCTTCAACTTCCGCAACACGTTCCTGCCGTTCGAAGAGGTGGACACGCTCGATTGCTACGAGTTCAACTCGAACCAGTGCATGATTTTCGTCAAGACCTTCAATTCCTGGCACGCCGTCGAGCCGATCAAGGCCCCCCGCCCCGACATGTTCCGCCGGTCCCTCACGATCAATATCGAGGTTCCGAAGAACTGAGCGTAAGAGGCCTGCGCCGCGGCCATGCGCCGCGGCCATGCGCCGCGACGGGATGGCCCGGGGCCTTTTACAGCCCCAGCCGCGCCATCACGATGTCATTGACCGCCTTGGGGTTCGCTTTGCCGCCGGTGGCCTTCATCACTTGGCCCACGAACCAGCCCGCCAGCTTGGGATTGGCTTGCGCCTTTTCCACCTGCGCGGGGTTGGCGGCGATGATCTCGGCCACGGCCTGCTCAATCGCGCCAGTGTCCGTCACCTGTTTCATGCCGCGCGCCTCGACGATCTCTTCAGGGTCGCCGCCCTCGGTATAGACGATCTCGAAGAGGTCCTTGGCGATCTTGCCGGAAATGGCGTCCGACTTGATCAGTCGCACGATGCCTGCCAGTTGCGCCGGGCTGACCGGGCTGTCCTCGATCGAATGATCCTCTTTCTTGAGCCGTCCAAAGAGCTCGTTGATCACCCAATTCGCCGCCAGCTTGCCATCGCCCGCGCCCGCCGCCACCGCCTCGAAATAGGCGGCATTGGCGAGGTCCGCGGTCAGCACGTTGGCATCATATTCCGCTAGCCCGAATTCCAGCACAAACCGCGCCTTCTTGGCGTCGGGCAGTTCCGGCAGGTTGGCCGCGATTTCATCGACCCAAGCCTGCTCGATCTCCAACGGCAGCAAATCCGGATCGGGGAAATAGCGGTAATCATGCGCCTCTTCCTTGGAACGCATGGACCGGGTCTCGTTCTTGTCCGGATCATAGAGGCGCGTTTCCTGCACCACCGTGCCCCCTGCCTCGACAATCGCGATCTGGCGGCGCGCCTCATATTCGATGGCCGCTTGGATAAAGCGCATGGAGTTCATATTCTTGATCTCGCAGCGCGTGCCCAGATGGCTGAAATCCTGCGTCTCCATGTATTTCTCATACTGGCCGGGGCGGCAGATCGACACGTTCACATCCGCCCGCAGATTGCCGTTCTGCATATTGCCATCGCAGGTGCCCAAATAGCGCAGGATCTGGCGCAGCTTGGTCACATAAGCGGCGGCCTCTTCCGGCCCGCGAATATCGGGGCGGCTCACGATCTCCATCAGGCAGACGCCGGTGCGGTTCAGGTCCACAAAGGACATCGCCGGGTCCATATCGTGAATCGACTTGCCCGCGTCCTGTTCCATATGGATGCGCTCGATCCGCACCAGACGCGCCACGCCGGGGGCCATATCAACCAAAATTTCGCCCTCGCCCACCAGCGGATGATAGAGCTGGCTGATCTGATAGCCCTGCGGCAGATCGGGGTAGAAATAGTTCTTGCGATCAAAGGCCGACCACAGGTTGATCTTGGCCTTAAGGCCCAGACCCGTGCGCACCGCCTGTTCGACGCAGAATTCGTTGATCACCGGCAACATGCCCGGCATCGCCGCATCGACAAAGGCGACATTGGAATTGGGTTCTGCCCCGAATTGCGTGGACGCCCCGGAAAAGAGCTTGGAGCGCGAGGCGACCTGCGCATGCACCTCCATCCCGATCACCAGCTCCCAATCATGCTTGGCCCCCGCAATGACGCGAGGTTTCGGCGTTTCATAGGCGAGATCAAGCATGGCGATGCCTCCGGCTGACATATCAGAGGCGTTCTAGGACAGGCGCACGAAGGGGGCAACAGGGAAAGAGGGGCATAGACCTCCACCAAGAAACGTGAAAACACTCAGGGACCGGCTGCTATTTCCAAGACAAGGACATGATATTATGGATAATTTTACCGCAGATGCGCAAACAACTGGTTTTTTGGAAATCGGTGGCTCCGTCAGTGGCAGCGTCGCGGACGGTCGGGACTGGATCGCGGTAAACCTTGAGGCAGACACCGCCTATCGGTTCGAAATCGACATGGGATTGCCTTTTGTCCAAATCCTGTCACCCGATGAGATACCACTTATGAACAACACCGGCGACCCAGAGCTGCGGTCCGACCAAGACAATGTTTTTGTTTTCTCTCCGCAGCAATCCGGTCGGCATTTCATCTCCATCGGCGTAACATTCGTACCCATGGGAGGTGACTTGGACAACTACGTCATCCGGGCCAACGTATTTCAAGACGACGTTTCCGGCGATGTGACCACGCACGCGACGCTGGCCCCCAACACCTCTGTCCTGGCGCACATGGATTTCGGCAACGACAATGACTGGTTCGCAGTGGAATTGACCGCGGGTCAGGCCGCGAGCTTTGAACTGGACGGCATCGCGCTCTCCGACTTGGCGGTGCGGGATGCCGATGGAGAAATCCTCGCAAGCTCGGCTACGCGAGTGTCAAACAAGTTTGTGACCTACACTCCGGACGAGTCCGGCACATTCTATGTCAGCGCGCGATATGCAGTGGGATACGACAGATATGCCAACTTTTTTCCCATCCCCTATTCCGTCACATGGGTAGACGCGATCCTCCCTTTGACCGAAGTCGGCACCCTTGGGAATGACACGCTCTTGGGTAATCGTGACGATGATCTTCTAAACGGTCTTACCGGCGATGATCGTCTCTCGGGGGACGAAGGGAACGATACGCTTTTGGGTGGCGATGGCAATGACAGGCTCTTTGGTCAGGAGGGCGATGATGAGATATCCGGCGCGAACGGGGATGATCGCCTGAACGGCAGTCTCGGCCACGACACCCTCAACGGCGGAGAAGGTCACGACTCCGTAAGCGCCGGGTTTGGGGATGACTTCATCACCGGCGATGCTGGAGATGACAATATTGGTGGCGGGCTGGGCAATGACGCGATTGACGCAGGCGATGGCAACGACACCGTTGGCGGTGGCTCAGGAAACGACCTGATCACGGGCGGTCTCGGGGATGATTTCCTGTCCGGTGGCTGGGACCGCGATACCTTGGACGGTGGCGACGGCCATGACACGCTCACGGGTGCCAGCGGCGCGGATCACCTCTGGGGGGGCGCGGGCGATGATATAGTTGCTGGTGCGTCCGGCAATGACCGCATCACAGGCGACGCGGGCAATGATCGCCTGTCCGGCAGCGCGGGCGATGACCGGATTGATGGGGGCGACGGGGCCGACCAGATTGGCGGTGGCACAGGCCGAGATACGATCATCGGTGGCGCAGGTGACGACCAAGTCGGCGGCGGCAAGGGCGACGACAGCATCCAAGGCGGGAGCGGCAACGACGACCTCTCGGGTGGCAGCGGTGCAGACACGATTCAGGGCGGCGATGGCAATGACACGGTCAACGGCGCACGTGGCGACGATGCACTCAGCGGTGGCGCGGGCGCAGATCACTTCGAATTCACCGTCGCTCAAGAGGGAGAAACCGATAGTGTTCTCGATTTCGAAGATGGCGTCGACCTTATCGTCATTCGGTTCATGGCCATGGATACATCAGAGTCATCCTCAGCCCCCTCATCAGCAGAGCCCTTTGAAACGCTGGGCATCGTCGATACCGCCGACGGCGCAGAGATTTTCTTCAACGGACAGACTGTGATCGTCCAAGGCATCACCGCCGCGCAACTCACAGTGGATGATTTCACGTTCCTCTAAAGGCCTGCCCCTCCCCCAAATTCATGTATGCGAAACTCAGAATATAAAACACTTCACAGAATCGTGATCATAGTGTTTGAATAAGGCGCATTTGGAAAACTGGGGAGTTTTACCATGGAAGGTCTTGTAATTCCGGGAACATCGGAGGCTGATAATCTGGTCGGCACCGCCGATAACGATACAATCACTGCGAATGCTGGGGATGACACGCTAACAGGTGGTGCGGGTAACGATCTGCTGGATGGGGGCGCGGGGTTCGATACGGCCGTCTTCGCGGGCAATGCCGCCGATTACAGCACCGGCGTGAATGAAAGTGCGCAACGCACGATCACCCATACCGCAACCGGCGACACCGACATTCTCGTCAATATCCAGCGCCTGCAATTCGACAACATCAGCACCGATGTGCTGCTCAACCCCGACAACACCAGCCCCGGCCTGATCCGGGGTCTGGGCGGCGATGCCGGGTTCGGCGAGGATTTTCTGGTCCGCAATGATGACGGCTCAACCGCTCAGATCGACATCACCCCGATCTTCGAGAACGGGCTGAATTTCTTTGGCACCGTTTACCAAGGTCTCTGGATCAACAACAACGGCTCGGTGACCTTCACCGGACCGCGCGGCACCTTCACGCCCGACGTGATCACAGGCGTCAGCAACAATCCCAACATCACGCCGTTCTTCGCCGATGTCGACACGACTGGCGGTGTCGTGGCCCCGACACCGGGAGGCAATTCGCAGGGCACCAACCTAGTGCATTGGGATTTCAACACGCTGGGCGACCAACTTATCGTCACATGGGACGATGTGGGCTATTACGACTCGCGCACCGACCTGCTCAACGCCTTCCAACTTATCCTCACGGATCGTGGCAATGGCGATTTCGACATCCAGTTCCGGTATGAGGATGTGAACTGGACCACGGGTGAGGCCAGCGGCGGCACCAACGGCCTTGGCGGCACCGTGGCCCGCGCCGGGTATACGTCGGGCACCGGCGTTGAAGGCACGTTCTTTGAGCTACCGCAATCCGGCAATCAGGATGAAATTCTCAGCCTTGATGTGATCCCCGGCAATACCGGACTGATCGGCATCTGGAACTTTGCCGTACGCAACGGCGGGGTGGTCGACTCCATCGTGCCGCTTCTGCCGCCGGTCGGCGCGGGCGGCTGGGTCTCGGGTGATCCGCATCTCGCGACACTCGACGGGGTCGGCTATGATTTCCAGGCTGCAGGCGAATTCGTGCTGCTGCGTGGCACCGACAACGATTTCGAGCTTCAGGCGCGCATGGTGCCTGTGGGCGATAACGTAAGCGTCAATCAGGCCATCGCCACCAATCTTGGCGGCACGGCAGTGATGATCGACGCCAATGACGCGACACCGCTGCATATCGGCGGCGTGGCCACCGAGATTGAGGATTTCGGCTCTGTCGCGGTTGGCAATGACCGTATCTTCCGCGAAGGCGATACCTATATCATCGTCTATGCGGGTGTAGATAACGTGGTCAATGATGGCGACAGCCAGGTGCGCGTGATTGTGCGTGACGGGCGGGTCGATATCGACGTGCGCCTCAACGAAGAGCTGCTGGGGCGTCTCGAAGGTCTGCTGGGCGATGGCGACGGCGACGCCAGCAATGATGTCGCGCGCGCCGATGGCAGCGTGCTGGCCCGTCCCTTTGCCTTTGCCGACCTTTACGGTCAATACCGCGAGGATTGGCGCGTCGCCTCCGAGGCGGACAGCCTCTTTACCTATGACGCGGGCGAAAGCCTTGATGGGTTTTACTTGCCCGAATTCCCCGGCGAGATTGTCAGCCTCGACACGCTCGACCCCGCGGTGCGGGATGCCGCGATTGCCGCGGCGCTCGATGCGGGCCTGATCCAAGGCACGCCCAATTTCGAAAACGCCGTGCTCGACTTTGCCCTGACAGGCGATAGCTCGTTCTTCGACTCGGCCGCCGAAGTGCCTGCCTCAGTGACCGAAACCGTCACCACCGCTGATCCGGTCTCGCTCGATCTGACGGGCACCGAAGGCAATGACACCCTGCTCGGGGCCACGCTTGACGACACGCTCAGCGGTCTGGGCGGCGATGACCGGCTCGAGGGGCGCGGCGGGAATGACCAGCTCAGCGGCGGTGAGGGCAATGACACCCTCGACGGCGGTGCTGGCGATGACCGGATTTCGTCCTCTGATGGCAATGATCTGGCCATTGGCGGGGCGGGCAATGACAATATCGGCGGTGGTCTGGGGGATGACACCCTGGACGGTGGGGATGGTGACGACATTCTGGGCGGCGGCTTTGGCGCAGATTCCGTGACCGGCGGGGCTGGCAATGACGTGGTCGCGGGGGGGGCTGGCGACGACACGCTCGAAGGCGGCGACGGCAATGACAGCATGTCGGGCAGCTTTGGCAATGATAGCATCGACGGTGGCGATGGCGCGGATGATATCGGCGGCGGCACCGGGCAGGACACGATTGATGCCGGTGTTGGCAATGACAGCGTGGGCGGCGGTGAAGGCGACGACAGTATCCTTGGCGGTGAGGGCAACGATTTCCTCGCCGGCGGCGGGCGTAACGATACCATCGACGGCGGCGCGGGCAATGACACGATCAACGCGGGTGCTGGCAACGATGTGATCACCGGCGGAACCGGCGCAGATCAATTCGTCTTTTCGTCCTTCTTCGATGGCGAGGCCGATATCATCACCGATTTCGAAGATGGGTTGGACAGCTTCTTCATCCGCCGCTTCGATCCCGATACCGGCGTTGAAAACATCAACAACGGCGGCAATGGGCTTGCCGGGTTCGTCACGGCGATGAACATCGTCGATGTGGCGGGCGGCGCGCAGATGACAGTGAATGGCAACACGATCCTCGTCGAAGGCATCACCGCCGCGCAACTGACGGTGGATGATTTCACGTTTCTCTAGGCCCGACTGGCCGATCAAAGACAGGGGCGCCCTCGGGCGCCCCTATGTCTTGGCGGCAAATATGCGCCCTTCCCCTGCCCAAAACTGCCATCCTGCGTTAGCGCAACCACCCACAAAGCCACGCCCAAGCGCGCAAGGTTACCGCTAACATCCTGTATTCCAACTGAAAAACGACTTTTACCGCTTTCCGGCGTCCTCTGCCCCGTCTATACGGACGCCAATTCAGCTATCAGGAGTCGCCCATGACCATCACCGTAGGAATCAACGGTTTCGGCCGTATCGGTCGCGCCACGCTTGCCCATATCTCGGAAAGCCTGCGCAACGATATCAAGGTGGTCAAGGTGAACGCAACCGGACCGATTGAGACCGCAGCGCATCTGATGCGCTATGACAGCGTGCATGGCCGCTTTGCCCATCCAATCACCGTCGATGGCCAGACGATGGACCTCGGGCGCGGCCCGATCCAGATGTTCTCGACCTATGACATGAACGAGTTGGACTGGGACGGGGTCGATGTGGTGCTCGAATGCACCGGCAATTTCAATGATGGCACCAAGGCGCGCACACATCTGGAGCGCGGCGCGCGCAAGGTGCTGATCTCGGCCCCGGCCAAGAACGTGGACCGCACCGTGGTTTACGGCGTTAACCATGACGCGCTCTTGGCCTCTGAGCGGATGATTTCAAACGGCTCTTGCACCACCAATTGCCTCGCCCCCTTGGCCAAGGTGCTGAATGATACGATCGGCATCGAGAGCGGGATCATGACCACGATCCACGCCTATACCGGCGACCAGCCGACGCTCGACCGTCGCCACAATGACCTCTACCGCGCCCGCGCCGCCGCGATGTCGATGATCCCGACGTCGACTGGGGCTGCCAACGCGCTTGGTGAGGTGCTGCCGGAACTCGCGGGCAAACTCGATGGCTCTGCCATCCGCGTGCCCACGCCCAATGTCTCGGCGGTGGACTTGACCTTTGTGGCCAAGCGCGACGTGACCAAGGCCGATGTCAACGCCGTGGTGGCCGAGGCCGCCGCCGGCGCGATGAAGGGCGTTCTGGGCTATGATCCCGAACCCAAGGTCAGCATCGACTTCAACCACACCGAGGAAAGCTCGATTTTCGCCCCTGATCAGACCAAAGTGATCGGCAACCGTCTGGTGCGGGTGCTGGCATGGTATGACAACGAATGGGGCTTTTCCTGCCGCATGGCCGATGTCGCCGTCGCCATGGGCCGGTTGCAGTAATCACAGGCCACGGCCCACGGTGCAGAAGTCACCCCCGGTGCGACGCGCCGGGGGTTTTCTTTTGTCTTGCGCCCGGCCTGCGCCCTAAACTCGGGTTATAGACCCCGGATTTCCGCCCCAAGTCCAATAGCCCAACGCAATCGCATGCTGCAGATAAGGTCCAACCGAGGCAGTTCGGCCCCGGCCCACAACAGCAAAAGGACCCATCTCATGACACGTATCATCGCCCTCGCCCTTGCCGTCACTCTTGGTGGCATGGCCCATGCCTCTGATGGCACGCCCGTTGACAGCGCCAAGGCCGACGCGATCAAGGCCACTCTGACCGAGCAAGGCTATGAGGTTCGCAATATCAAAACCGAAGACGGCATGTATGAGGCCTATGCCCTCAAGGATGGCGTGAAATACGAAATCTACCTCAACGATGCGCTCGAGGTGGTCCAGACCAAACTGGACGATTGATTCAGAACCGATCTCCAGAGACCGGGCCGCCATGCCCGGTCCCTCCCCTCATGCACCAAAGGACTCATCCTATGACCTCCTACAAGATTTGGGACCCGTTCATCCGGGTCTTTCACTGGTCACTCGTCGCGGGTTTTGCCGCGAATGCCCTGATCCTGGATGAAGAGAGCAAGACCCATGAATGGGTGGGCTATGCGGTGGTAGCTTTGGTGGGGTTGCGCCTGCTTTGGGGCTTTGTAGGCCCGCTTAGCGCGCGCTTCGCCAGTTTCTTGCCAAGCCAGACCGCCGTGCTGGAACAGATCGGAGACATCGCCACCCACCGCCGCCGGGCGCATCTGGGCCATAGCCCACTGGGCGCGGTCATGATCTTGAACCTGCTTGCCGTAATGCTGGCCATTGGCACCACGGGCTATATGATGACCACAGATGCCTTCTGGGGTGTCGATTGGGTCGAAGAGGCGCATGAAATGCTGGTTGTCTGGGCAGAAATCTCGATCGTCCTGCACATCGTGGCGGTCGTGTTTGAAAGCTGGCGCACGGGCGTCAACCTGCCGCGTGCCATGATCACCGGGACAAAATCCGTGCCCGACGACATTAGGCTCGCCCGATGAAGCCGACTGCCCGCAGCCATCCAGCTACGCTTGTCCTTTTGATCGCGGTGCAGAGTGTCTGCGCCGCTTTCTTCCTTTGGGATGTGGCGTCCGATCTCGGGCCCGAGGGTGTGCGCGCCCTTGCCAATCTGCATCTCGCCATCGAGGCGGGGGCAGCGCTCGCGCTGCTCTCGGCCATCGTCTTTGAGGTGCGGTATTTGATGGCGCTCCTGCGGCGCAAGGCGCATCTCGAAGAACAGGTCTCGATTGCGGCCGGTGCCTTTCATGACATCATTCTCGCGCATTTTGACCGTTGGGCTCTGACCCCGGCCGAAAGCGATGTGGCCATGTTCGCGATCAAGGGATTTTCCATCACCGAAACCGCCGAATTGCGCGGATCTGCCAGCGGCACGGTCAAGGCACAGCTCAACGCGGTCTACCGCAAGGCCGGCGTGGCCGGGCGAGGCGCGTTGCTTGGGCTGCTGGTCGATGAACTGCTAGCTGGCCCTCTGGTCCCGGCGTCGACCCCCAATCCAGCCTGATCCGGCTTGCATGGCGGCAGCCTCTGTTGCATACCCTGCGGGACGCAGACGGCAAAGGCGCGCGGCATGACCAACACAATCGCGATTGGCCTTGGGGGGATCGTCCTAGTGGCGCTCGGTGCCGATGTCATACTGAACGATGGCCAATCCACCCTTTTCCTCGGGCGCAAGCTGATTGATCTGATCGAATATGTCGCCTTTTGGCGATAACCCCACTGAGACTCCCCCGCATTGACTCGTTTCGAAATTCGTTTATGTTCGCCGTCAATTGTTAGCGCTAACATAACTCTCGGAGGATGCCATGCCCCTGAAACTTGCCATAAACGGATTTGGTCGTATCGGACGCAACGTGCTGCGCGCTTTGCTCGACTCGGACCGCCAAGACATCGAGATCGTGGCCATCAACGATCTGGCCCCAGTCGAAACAAACGCCCACCTGCTCGAATTCGACAGCGTGCATGGCCGCTTTCGGGGTCAGATCACCACCACCGCCGACACGATTGACGCAGGCCGCGGCCCAATGCGCGTGACCGCTCTGCGTGACCCCGAGGCGCTGCCATGGGCGGATGTGGATATCGTGCTGGAATGCACCGGCATCTTTACAGACCGCGACGCCGCCGCCCGCCACCTCAAGAACGGCGCGCGCCGCGTTCTGGTCTCGGCCCCCTCAGCGGGTGCCGATCGCACCGTGGTCTACGGCGTCAATCACGCGGACCTGACCGCCAAGGATGTGATCGTTTCGAACGCCTCTTGCACCACCAATTGCCTCGCCCCCTTGGCCAAGGTGCTGCATGAAAGCATCGGCATCACCCGTGGTTTCATGACCACGATCCATAGCTACACCGGCGACCAGCCAACGCTCGACACCATGCACAAGGACCTGTACCGCGCCCGCGCGGCGGGGCTCAACATCATCCCCACCACCACCGGCGCTGCCCGCGCCGTGGGCCTCGTTTTGCCCGCCCTCGCCGGGCGGCTCGACGGCACCGCCATCCGCGTGCCTACCCCCAATGTCAGCGTCGTGGACCTGACATTCGAGGCCGCGCGCGACACCAGCGTAGACGAAATCAACGCCGCCGTCAGCGGTGCCGCCAACGGCGCGCTCTTGGGCGTGCTCGATGTTACCAGCCGCCCGCTTGTCTCCTCGGACTTTAACCACGATCCCCACAGCTCGATCTTTGCCACCGATCAGACACGGGTGATGGAAGGACGGCTTTGCCGCGTGCTCAGCTGGTATGACAACGAATGGGGCTTTTCCAACCGCATGCTCGATGTCGCCGCCGAAATGGGCCGCCACCTCGAAACCGGGCGCGGCCCCGTCCCGCACCACACGCGGGTGATGGAACCGACCTGAGCAGCCTTAGGAAAACTTGGCCAGCAACGCCTCGCGGACCGGGGGGGTGACAAACTTGGTCACATCCCCGCCCAGCCGGGCGATTTCCTTGACCAGTTTGCTGGCAATCGCCTGATGATTGGCATCCGCCATAAGAAAGACGGTCTCGACCGAATTATCCAGCGCCCGGTTCATCCCGACCATCTGGAATTCATATTCGAAATCCGCCACCGCGCGCAGACCGCGCACGATCACCTGCGCGCCCACATCATGGGCGCAATTGATCAGCAGGTTCTCGAACGGATGCGCCACGATTTCGGTGCCGGTCTGCGCGCTCAGCTTGGCACATTCCGCCTCGATCATCTCGACCCGCTCTTCCAGCGAAAACAGTGGCCCCTTGTCCCGGTTGATCGCAACTCCCAGAACCAGCCTATCCACCAGCACGGCTGCCCGGCGGATAATATCAATATGGCCCAAGGTAATAGGGTCGAACGTGCCGGGATAAAGACCAATGCGCATGCGGCCCTCCTTTGCTGCAATCGCCGCTCACGCAACAATACTATGCAAGGCGATGCAAGCGCTTAGTAGCCCATGATCATCCCTTCAAGGGCTGTCTTCTCCATCGCCAGCTCTTCCAGCCGCGCCTTGACCACATCCCCGATGGTCACGATCCCCACCAGCTTGCCCGCCTCCACCACCGGCATGTGCCGGAACCGGCCATCGGTCATGCGCGCCAACACCGCATCAGATGTATCCTGCCGCGAACAGCAAACCGGATTACGGGTCATCATCTCGCTGACGGTTTCGGTCATGCAAACCACCCCCCGCACGGCCAGACTGCGCACGATATCGCGCTCTGAGATGATCCCCTCCACCGTCTCGCCATCCCGTGACACCACAAGCCCGCCGATCCGGCGCTCTGCAAGGGTCTGCGCCGCCTCCGAAACCTTTGTCTGAGGCGAGATCGTGATCACCGCGCTATCGCCCTTGGATTTCAGGATTTGCTGCACCAGCATGACACGACCCTCCGCAAGAATATGTCCATAAAATCAGCGTGATCTATAATAAAATTTCTGTCAAGTGCGCGCCTCCAGGCTCTGCACCTCTTGGCGCAGCCCCTCGACCAATGCTGTGGCAAAACGGTTCTGTCGCTCGAGCCGCCGGTCATCCGCATGGCGCACCAGATAAAAGCTGCGGGTAAGCGAAAATTGGTCAGGCAGCACCTTTTGCAGCCCCCGCGCCCAAGGCAGCGAAAAATCATGCAATACCCCGATGCCACCCCCCTGCCGCACCCAATTGAGCTGCACCGACACCGAATTCGACGCAAGGCTGACGCGCTCGATCCCCGCCTCGCTGAGATAGTCCAGTTCCTTGTCAAAGATCATATCGGGAATATAGCCCACCATCCGATGCGCGCGCAGGTCCGCCAGCGTCTCAATCGGGGGATGCGAACGCAGATAGCGCACCGTCGCCGCCAGATGCAGGCGGTAATCGGTGATCTTCTGCACCGTCAGCCGCCCCGCCGTGGGCGGGCTGACCGCGATCACCATATCCGCCTCGCGCCGCGTCAGGTTGAACACACGCGGCAACGCCACGATCTGAATCTCCAGATCCGGATTTTGCGCGCCAATCGCGGCGCAGACCTGCGGCAACAGGAAATTGGCGCAGCCATCCGGCGCGCCGATGCGAATTTGCCCGCTCAGCCCCCCGGCTTGTCCGGCCATTTCCTCGGTGGCCTCCTGCATGGCGGTTTCCGCGCGCAGCGCCGGCCCCATCAGGCGTTGCCCCGCCTCGCTCAGCACATAGCCGGTGGGCGATTTGGCAAAGAGCGGCGCGCCCAGCTCTTCCTCCAGCCGCGCGATGCGCCGCCCCACCGTCGCCGGGTCGATCCGCAGAATACGCCCCGCCCCCGACAGGCTCTCAGACCGGGCAACGGCCAAGAATATGCGAATATCGTCCCAATGCGGTGTCATCCCCGGCCCCCTTTGCAGAAATGCAAATCACTTTTGGAATATTGCCTCTTTCCGCAGGAGTTTTGCAAGACTACCCTGCCGCCAACGAATGAGGAGGATTCCCAATGCAAGAGCTTACCCATTACATCAACGGTCAACACGTCAAAGGCACCTCCGGGCGCTTTTCAGACGTATTCAACCCCGCAACCGGCGAAGTGCAGGCCAAATGCCCGCTCGCCAGCGTCGAGGAAATGAACACCGCCGTGGCCGCCGCTCAGGCCGCACAGCCCGCATGGGCCGCCACCAACCCGCAGCGCCGGGCGCGCGTGATGATGGAATTCGTCCGCCTGCTCAACCGCGACATGGACAAGCTGGCCGAGGCGCTGAGCCGCGAACATGGCAAGACCTTCCCCGATGCCAAGGGCGACATCCAGCGCGGCCTCGAAGTGGTGGAATACTGCATCGGCGCGCCGCAACTGCTCAAGGGCGAGTTCACCGATGGTGCTGGCCCCGGCATCGACATTTATTCCATGCGTCAACCGCTTGGCGTGACGGCGGGCATCACGCCGTTCAACTTTCCTGCCATGATCCCGATGTGGATGTTCGCCCCGGCCCTGGCCTGCGGCAACGCCTTCATCCTCAAACCGTCCGAGCGTGACCCCTCCGTGCCGCTCATGCTGGCTGAACTGATGGAAGAGGCCGGATTGCCCAAAGGCATCCTGCAGGTCGTCAACGGCGACAAGGTGGCCGTGGACGCGATCCTTGATCACGAGGTCATTCAGTCCATCGGCTTTGTCGGCTCGACCCCTATCGCACAATATATCTATGGCCGTGGCTGCTCCAACGGCAAGCGCGTGCAGTGCTTTGGCGGGGCCAAGAACCACATGATCATCATGCCTGATGCCGATATGGATCAGGCCGCGGATGCGCTGGTGGGCGCAGGCTATGGCGCGGCGGGCGAACGCTGCATGGCCATTTCCGTGGCGGTTCCGGTGGGCGATGAAACCGCCGACCGCCTGATCGAAAAGCTGGTGCCGCGCATCGAAAAGCTGAAAGTTGGGCCCTACACCGCAGGCAATGACGTGGATTACGGCCCCGTTGTTACCGCAGAGGCCAAGCAACGCATCCTTGGTCTGGTCGAAAGCGGTATCGCGCAGGGGGCCGAACTGGTGGTCGATGGGCGTGATTTCAAATTGCAGGGCTATGAGGATGGCTTCTTTGTCGGTCCGCATCTCTTTGACCGCGTGACCCCGGATATGGACATCTACACGCAGGAAATCTTTGGCCCCGTGCTCTCGACCGTGCGCGCAGGCTCTTACGAAGAGGCCCTGAAACTGGCGATGGACCATGAATATGGCAACGGCACCGCGATCTTTACCCGCGACGGCGACGCCGCCCGCGATTTCGCAGCGCGTGTCAATGTAGGCATGATCGGCATCAACGTGCCGATCCCGGTGCCGCTGGCCTATCACACCTTCGGCGGCTGGAAGAAATCCGGCTTTGGCGATCTCAACCAGCACGGCCCGGATTCGTTCAAATTCTACACCCGCACCAAGACCGTGACCGCCCGCTGGCCGTCCGGTATCAAGGAAGGCGGGGAATTCAATTTCAAACCGATGGATTAATCTTCACCCATCACTCACGACCAAAGGCCCCGGTGTTTCACCGGGGCCTTTTCGTATCACCCCACCGGCCCGATCTGCATCGACTTTTCGATCATCGCCACGACCGACCCATGCACATCCGAATCCGCCCAATAGGCGTTATGCGACAACGGATTCCACGCGGTCAGCACATTGCCCGCACTGATCCAGCGATCCCGCAACTCTTCACGATCCGCCAACGCTGCATACCCGTCGCCCGCCTCTGCCAGCGGCATCCCCAGAATGTCATTGCGACTGTTCAGATTGACCCACCACGGATTGAACCTTTTGCTCACCGGAATGGCGGTGCCGGGGCGCTCAATCGCCTTCACATCGTCGGGCTTGCAGCTAAAGATAAAGACCGGGATATTGCAGCCAAAGGTGATCATCCCCGCCATCGTCTCGAACCGCTGAAACGGCGTGGGCGCGGTGGTGTATTTCCTTTGGAGATCCCAGATATGGTTCGAGATGATCTGCCCGCCCAGCGAATGCGCCAGCACGATCAGCGGCGCGCGGCCGCCTGTCACACCCTCCAGATGCGCAATGGCGTTGGACACGCGGGCATGGACCTGCGGATAGACATAGGCATGATCGCCCTTTTCCCAACGGTAAGCGGCGGCATCGGCCAGACGGTGCATCACGAAATCCCGTGCCCCCATCCAATTGGCCTGCCCTTTCAGCGCCCGGTCCATATAGCTCTGTTGCCGCTCTTGCAGGATGTCCGACCAGAAAATCTCGCGCCAGCCCACCAGCGTATCAAACCGCACCGCCCCCATCCGCTTGCGCAAGGCCGTGTAGAGATCCCGCGAAAAGCTGACGGCATTCGCCGCCTGTGGTCGGTCGCCTTGACTGCCCATGCCGTGAATGACCGCCACGGCAACCCGGTGTTCTTCTGGCATCGCACTGCCCCCTCAAAATATCTGTGCTGAAATCAAAAGGTCTTATTTCGACAAAAGACCACAAACGCGCCCCTCTCGCAATCTTGACGCGAGCGGGGCGTTGCCACCACACGGTCCCTTCGCGATGACAATCTCGTGAGGTGACGCAGGTTTCTGCCCGTCCTGCCCTTCGCTTCGCCCGTCCCTTTCCCTAAATAGGGCGCAGCAGCCACGACAAAGAGGATGAATTCCCGTGAAGCCCAGCCTTTTGACCCGCCGCCATGCCATGGCCACCGGCCTTGCAGCCCTTGCAACCCCCGGTATCCTGCGCGCCGAACCTGCGGCAGACGTGACCAACCGGCGCAATGCGTCTGCCTTTATCACCCGCGACTGGCGCGACCATTTCGACAGCTTGGGCAAGGGCGCTATTCTCGCCGATATCGACAGCCGCGCGCTGCACTACTGGGGCCCGGACGGCGAGACCTATGCCCTCTACCCCTCCTCCGTGCCGATGACCGAGGATCTCACCCGCCGCGGCTATACCCAGATCGTGCGCAAGCGCGTCGGCCCCGACTGGACACCCACCCAATCCATGCGCGAACGCGATCCCACCCTGCCCGCCTATATGCCCCCCGGCCCCGGCAACCCGCTGGGCACCCATGCGCTCTACCTCAGCTGGCCCGCCTATCTCGTGCACGGCACCCACGACACCCGCAAGATCGGGCGGCAATCCTCCTCAGGCTGCATCGGCCTCTATAACGAGCATATCGAGGAACTCTTCGCCAAGGCCGAGGTCGGCACACAGGTCCTGCTGCTCTGAGAACCCACCGGGCCCCCAACCGTCACGCAAGCCCATCCCAACAGGCCGCCGGAGAGACTTCGGCGGCCATTTCTGTGCGTTGCAGGGGGGGAGCGGTGAGG